>Ga0210382_10000571_pt1 | contig 13080 bp, 10 predicted proteins | sample PLMedo_FD_155452 | JGI IMG/M metagenome (GOLD analysis project Ga0210382, IMG submission 155452) | Groundwater sediment microbial communities from an aquifer in East River, Colorado, USA - PLM0_60_coex redo | ecosystem: Environmental > Terrestrial > Soil > Riparian zone | place: USA: East...
GCGCTACAACCGCGACGCCGCGCCCGAGGCGATGTCGCGCATCTCCAAAGGTATTGGAACCGTTGAACCTGCAACGGGTTTATTCGACCTGGAAAGCAGGCTGGGCATCCCGATGCGCCTCGCGGATATCGGCATGAAGGAGGCGGATCTGGAGCGGGCCGCGCGCATCGCGAGCGAAGCGCCTTATCCGAACCCGCGCAAGGTCGAATACGAGCCGGTCCTCGCGCTGCTGCGCGATGCCTACCGGGGCTTGCGGCCGGTGGCCTGACCCGGCCGCGCCTTCAGCTATAGTCTTGCGCGAAGGAGGCACCGATGATCGCGGTCATCTTCGAGTTCACGCCGGCCGCAGGCAGGTTTCCCGAGTACATGGATCTGGTCGCCGGGATGAAGGCCGACCTGGAACAGGCCGACGGGTTCATCTCGATCGAGCGCTTCGAGAGCATCACCACGGCGGGCAAGTTCGTCTCGCTGCAGTTCTGGCGCGACGAGGAAGCGGTGCGCAAGTGGCGCAACCTGCAGAAGCACCGCGCGGCCCAGGCGAAAGGCCGCGCCGGCATCTTCGCGTCCTACCGGCTGCGCATCGCGCGCGTGCTGCGCGACTACACCATGGACGAGCGCCGCGAGGCGCCCGCGGACAGCGTAAAGGTGCACGGATAGACCACACTTTCCTTTTCAAGGAAGGCCGCTGGCGCGCCGAGGGGGAATACTGCGACGCCGGCGGCGGCAAATTTGTGGTGTCCGGGGAAAATTCGGTGAAGCACGCGAACGGCCAGTGGCTCTTCGAGGCGGTCCTGCGGCTGCGCGGCGAGCCGACGCGGGTGTACCAGAACCGCTACGACATCGAGCCGTTCTCGCCGGGCGCGCGCTCGACGCACTGGAGCTCGACCCATCCCTCGCTCGGCCCGCTGCGCGGCCGCTTCGTCCTCGCCGGCGACGCGATCCTGTCGTTCTATGCCAGCTCCACCGGCCGGCACCGCGGCTTCGAATGCCTGCAGCAGCGCGACGCGCGCCGCTACGCGGTGCGCGGTACACTGCTCGAGGAAGACAAGGTCCTCTCCACCTGGGCGCTCGATCTCACCCTGGCCAAGTAAATGCCCGTCTACGACGTCAAGCAGCTGAAGGAAGAGTTCGTCACGCCGCAGCATTCGAGCGCCTTCGGCAGCCTGATCACCGGCGAGCAGATCGAGCTCGGCCTGCTGCGCTACAAGGCCGGCGAGGGCGCGAAGGAGCACGCGCACCCCCAGGAGCAGATCCTGCTCCTGCTGAAGGGGAAAGCTCGCCTCACGCTCGGCGCGGAGGTGTTCGACATCGGCCCGGGCCAGGCGGCCCACATTCCACCCCACCTGCCGCACAGCCTGTCGGTGCTCGAGGACGCCGAGGTCGTCAGCGTCAAGAGCATCGTCGGCGGCGCGGGGCACAGGATCTGAGGAGACGCGCATGAAGCGAGACGCAGCCCTGACCCCCGGCGCGAAGAAGGCCGGCCGCGGCGAATACGTGTTCGACTTCGACCGGCTCGGCCAGATCATGGGCGGCCCCGGCTACTCGCCGGTGTTCGGCGGCTGCGTCGAGGGCGAGCGCATGATCGTGGCGCGAATGCGCGCGCCCGCCGGCAAGATGGGCGATCCGCACTCGCATCCCAACGAGCAGTGGATCTACGTGCTGGAGGGCGAGTTCGAATTCCGCATCGAAGGGCAGGTGCACCGCGTCGGCGCCGGGGGCCTGATCTACGTGCCGGCCAATCGGATCCACCAGGGCGGCGCGACCGCTGCGCGCGACGCCATCTTCTTTACCGTCAAAGACGCGTCGCACGGCTTGCATGGCGTCAAAGTCGGCGCAGGTCGGGCAGCGCGAACGGCCGCGCCGACTCGAAAGCGCGCGCGGCGCGCAGCACCAATGCGTCGGCGTAGCGCGGGCCGACGATCTGCAGGCCGGCGGGCAGCCCGGCGCGCGTGAGGCCGCAGGGAACCGACGCCGCCGGCTGCTGGGTCAGGTTGAAGGGGTAGCTGAACGGCGTCCAGTCGGTCCAGCGCTTCTGCAGCATCGCGTTGGCGACGTCCGTGCCGGCGTCGAAGGCAGCGATCGACAGCGTCGGCGTGAGCAGCAGGTCGTACTCGCGATGGAAAAGATTCATGTGCGCGCCGAGCGCGCCGCGCTTCTGCTGCGCCTCCAGAATTTCCATCATTGAAAATTGTTTGCCCTGGTCGGCCGCGTCAAGCAGACCGGGATCCACGAGTTTCCTTTTTTCAACTGAAAGATCTTTTAGAAGAAAAGCCGCCCCCGGGAACCACTGCGCCCGGAAGATCGGCTCCGGGTTCTCGAAGCCGGGATGTTTCTCCTCGACCTTGGCGCCGAGATCAGCAAACACTTTGACTGCTTCACGCACTAATACTGCGACCTCCCCGTCGACCTTCGCATAACCCAAGTCGGGCGAGAAAGCGATGCGCAGGTCCTGCACGCCGTGCTCGAGCGTGGTGCGGTAATCGCGCGCGTCGTAGGGGAGGGCGTGCCAGTCGCGCGCGTCGGGAAGCGAGAGGACGTCGAGCATCAGCGCGGCGTCGGTGACATTGCGCGCGATCGGCCCGACGTGCGCGACGGTGCCGAAAGGCGACAGCGGCCAGGCCGGAACGCGTCCGAACGAGGGCTTGATGCCGAACAGCCCGGTGAAGGAGCAGGGGATGCGGATCGAGCCGCCGCCGTCGGTGCCGACCGCGAGCGGCCCCATGCCGGCGGCGACCGCCGCCACCGCGCCGCCCGAGGAGCCGCCCGGCGTCTTCGCCGGATTCCACGGGTTGCGCGTGATGCCGGTTAGAGCGCTGTCGGTGACCGCCTTCCAGCCGAACTCCGGCGTGGTGGTCTTCCCCAGCAACACTGCGCCGTGCTCGCGCAGCCGCGCCGTCGCGGGCGCGTCGTCGTTCCACGGCCCCTTCGGGTCGATGGTCTTCGAGCCGCGCAGCGTCGGCCAGCCTTTGGTCAGTATCAGGTCCTTGATCGACACGGGAACGCCATCCAGCAATCCCATCGGCTCGCCGCGCATCCAGCGCGTCTCGGACTGCCTTGCCGCTTCTTCCGCGTCGGAAGCGATGAAGCAGAACGCATTCAATTTTGGATTCAATTGCTCGATCCGCTGCAGGACCGCGCGCGTCACTTCGACCGGCGAGACGTCTTTCTTGCGATAGAGGTTAAGCAGGTCGGAAGCGCCGAGGCGGCAAAGATCGTTATTCATTTTGTCCAAATTTAGAACGCGCTCGCGACGCCCGCTTGCTTTTTTTCGAAGTTTAAAGATAGACTGGTTCGACGAAATGTAATTGTGGATTATCTGATTGTCCTGAAGAGCAAGACTTAAATCGCATCATGGAATGCCGGTTTCTGCTGTGGGAGACCGGTTACCACCATAAAGATCCACGGCGAAGGGGGATGGGACGCACATCACTTGAGGCCGGCTTCGGCTGTCTCTAGCGCGGACTTTGCCTGGACATGGGGCAGCCTGTGTCAACTGCACCGCGTGCCATTCGATGGCGCCTTGCTGCTGCAGCGCTTTCCCCCGCCTTACGATCGGACCGCCCTGCTTGGCGCCGGCAAGGCGCTCGATTTCAAGATCGGCGAAAGAAAGATCAGCGGAAAAGATCTGGTCGGCTTGCCGCTGCCTTGTCTCGCGTTCCTCAAGGAAGAGGATTCGACTAAGACTGCCCTGATCGTCAAAGCGGCGGACAAAGGCTTCCTTTACTTCGAAGCCGGCAGCAATACGCCGCATCAGCTTGCTCTCGATCAGTTCGACACCCAGTTTGACTCTAACGTCTTGCTCGTCGGCAAGGCGCCGAGCGAAGCCAGGGATCACGACCTGCCGGTCGCCAGGCAGGAATTCGGGTTCCGCTGGTTCATTCCCGAGCTGCTCAAGCACAAGCGCATCTGGCGCGACGTGCTCGCGGCCTCGCTGGGCATCCAGCTGGTAGCGCTGGCGACCCCGCTTTTCACCCAGATCGTTATCGATAAGGTGGTCGTCCACCATACCCAAAGCACCCTTTGGGTCATCGGCATCGCGCTCGTCATGTTCATGGCGTTCAGCGCGGTCATGACTTGGATGCGCCAGTACCTCGTTCTGCATACCGGCAACCGGGTGGACGCAGTACTCGGCGAGACAGTGTTCCGGCACCTCTTTCGCCTGCCGATGGTCTACTTCGACCAGCGGCAGACGGGGGTCCTCGTCGCGCGCCTGCACGGCGTGGAGCAAATCCGCGAGTTCGTCGCTGGCGCCGCCGTGACGCTGCTCCTCGACTGCCCGTTCCTCGTCATCTTCCTGGCAGTGATGTTCTGGTACAGCTGGCAGCTCACCCTCATCGTCATAGCAATCCTGGCACTCATCATCGGGCTCAGCGTTGGCGTGACGCCGATTTTCCGGGCGAAGCTGAACAAGCAGTTTCTCGTCGGGGCTCGCAACACGGCCTTTGTCACGGAGTACGTCTCCGGCATGGCGACCGTGAAGTCCCTGCAAATGGAGCCGGTGCTCGAGCAGCGCTACGGCGAGCTGCTCGCACAGTACCTGGGCGCGAGCTTCGAGACCAAGCAGCTCGCAAATACCTACAACAGCGTCGCAAATCTCCTGGAACAGACCATGACGTTAGCAATCCTCGTCGTAGGGGCGCTGATCGTCATGGAGAGCGCGAACGGCGCCGCCCTCGGGGCGACAACATTCACCATAGGAATGCTAGTCGCCTTCCAGATGTTCGCCAGCCGGCTGAGCCAGCCTATGCTGCGGCTGGTCGGTCTTTGGCAGCAGTTCCAGCAGGCCGACGTCGCCGTAAAGCGCCTGGGTGACGTCATGGACATGCCTGCAGAGCCCTACAGCCTCATCCCCGCTCGGCTCGCTGGCGGCCAGGGCGGGCGTATGGAGTTCCAATCGGTATCGTTCCGCTATTCAGAGCAGCACCCCTGGCTTTACCGCAACCTCAACCTCCTTATCAAGCCCGGTCAGCTAACAGTGCTGGTCGGGCCCAGCGGCTGCGGGAAAAGCACGCTGGCGAAGCTCCTGCTCGGCTTCTACCCGCCGAGCGACGGGCGCATCCTGATCGACGGCCAGGATGCGCGCCTGCTGAGCGCCAATGAGCTACGCGCGAGCTTCGGCGTCGTACCCCAGGAGACCGTCCTCTTCTCCGGTTCGGTGTACGACAACCTCCAGATGGCCTGCCCGAACGCCGACTTCGCGCAGATCGTCGAGGCGTGCCGGATGGCCGAGATCCACGGCTTCATCGAGCAGCTTCCGCAGGGCTACCAGACGGTCATCGGCGAGCACGGCGTGGGCCTCTCCGGCGGCCAGCGCCAGCGCATCGCGATCGCGCGCGCCCTCCTGAAGCGGCCCAAGGTCCTGATCTTCGACGAGGCGAGCAGCAACCTCGATCAGCACACCGCGGAGAGTTTTGCCCAGACCATCAACCAGCTCAAGGGAAAGGTGACCCTGCTCTTCATCGCCCACAACCTTCCGCGCGGCCTGCAGGTGGACGAAGTGCTTCGGTTCGGCGCGCACCAGGCTCCTAAGGATGGCCAGCCAGGCGCCGCCCGTCCGCCGCAGCCGGCACGGATGATGGTCGTCGACGAAGAGAAGGCCGGGACTTGAATCGAGAAAAGAGAGAACACATGGCCGAAGCACCGAAGAAGCAAGGACAGGGATTACTGCAGAACGCTTTGCACATACGGTTGTTAGTCGATGAACTGGTGGGTCTTAATGCCGAGAAAGCGACCCAGATGCGGGTCGTCGATGAAGGAAAAACGTGAGAAACATGCATGTCCTGACCTGGTGCGTTACTTTGTTTGCGCTGGCTGCGTCATCTTATGCTGAGAACGCAAGACGCAAACCCCTTGGTTCCGAGTTTGTCCTGCGACGAGGGGCGGGGATACCAGTTTGTGAGGCGTACCTCAAGAGGTTGCAAAAAACCGATTTCGTAGTCCCTCCGTACTGCGATCGTCCCGAGAACACAGCTGTTCCTGGTTTCGGAAAAATAAATCGTGTGTATCTCAGCGCCGATGAAGTTTTCAAGCTAGATCGGCAAGTTTCCGGATTCCTCACCAGGCAGGATGTGCATGATTGGGAAAAAACGCAGGAAGAAAAACGGCGGCTTGGCGTTGCGGTGACAACCAGTGAGGAAGTTCGGACAACGATCGAGCAACAATTTAGCCGGAATAAGGACTTTCAGAGGCATTATCGTTTTGAACCGCCCGTTGATGTCGACAATGACGGTAAACCAGACCACCTGGTTATCTGGCGAGAGACCGGGTACGTATGCGGTGAGCCTCTAGCAAACGACCCTCGCCCGGCACGTGCGCCTACATATGCCGTAGTTCTGGACGACCAAGGACATCTCGACGCAGCGCGTACGAAAGAAATATTCGGTCATCCGAGCGGCGGTTACGTAGTGCGGGTTAAGGACAAAAATGAACGCGTCGTTCAAAGAACGACTGCGACATTCCGGCCGATCGGGACATTCCTCGGTGTTATCGTTTTTCGGGATAAGGCGTATATCGATACGTTCTACGACCGCTGGGGCGATCTAAACAATGCAAGAACAAAAGATTCCAAGATTCATAACACCCTCGCTTTGTTCAAACGCGAACTAGGTAAAACACAAGCGGTATGTGAAGTGCTCTGGAACGAACAACAGAACTGAATTCATGGAGGGCTAATCAATGCCAATTCAAACTCGTGCTCTGGGCCACAGCTATTTGGATGCGGGCGAACTGCCCTCATTGCTTCTACAGTTTGAAGGTTACATTGCTGCTGCATACGACGATGGCCGACATATTCCCACTATCGGCATTGGTATCAACATTGATCAAAATAATAATGGCAACCTCGCACTCGTTCTCCAATACCTAGGTGTCTTCGCGGCATCCGATAATGCCGATACCGCATATCGACAACAGAACGGGCTTCCGGCGGAAACATTGGATGAAAAACGCCTACGGTATCAAAGCGTCGTCAGCGATTTTCGCCAGGTCATAACGAACAACCCGTTGTCTCGATCAACCGAGCCCGTAGGAACATCGCCAAGCGAGCAAGCGTTACGTGCAGCCCTGGATCAGGAACTTCAGAACCACGGTGTAACTCGGGCTTTTAGCTTGAGCGAAACCGAAGCTCAAGCGATCAAGAGCGATTTCATCTTAGGCTATTCCATTGGCACCCTTTCTGGTGCGCCTTTTTCCAGCCTGGGAGCACAGTCTGGTCTTGATTCGAGATTGATGAGCAATGGCACGCCGATCGATCACGACACGCAAGAATACAAGGCATTAATGTCCCTGTACTTTAATAACCCCTCTCTTATTGGTGATGGCTTGCTGGCTGCCTTACGGGAAGAGGGAGGCAACCGGGCCAAAGCGTGGTTCGAGATTCGCTATCAGTCCAACCGTGACACATTTAATTCGAAGCGCCGCTATGCCGAGAGCGAAATATTCGGGCTTTATAACACGCCAGGCAGCGCAACCATCGAGGAGGCACGACAAGTCGACCGGATGTACACGGAGAAGCTGTCCATCATCGAGACATACGAAAACCGATATCAGACCCCGGCCTCATATGGCGGTGTTTCCATTTCGAGTCTCGCCGATTCCTTGCTACCCACTAGAAATGCGTTGCTGGACTGGACGAGCAGTACATATAACTTACAAATCGATCCTAATCAAATTAGTCCAGTAGACGTATTACTTGCTACCGACCCGGTTCAAGGCTCGGTGCTGGACGGGACATATGGGGATGCTAGGAATGCCGCGAACGTGCTTATCGGTGAAGGAGGCAACGATGAGTTATACGGGGGCACTGGCGATGACTGGCTTATCGGGGGCGCCGGCGCAGACCGGATGGACGGCGGTGCTGGCGTGGATACGATGGTTGGCGGTGCGGGGAATGATGTTTATTGGGTAGACGCAAGCACTGACGTCGTGACTGAGCTGCCTGGTGAAGGGCTGGAAACAGTAAATAGCAGGGCGACGTACACATTAAGTGAGAACATCGAGAACCTGACGCTGCTCGGGGCGTCAGATCTTAACGGCACGGGCAATAGCCTCGACAACGTCCTTACGGGCAACAATGGAACGAACATCCTTAGCGGCGGTGCTGGCAACGATATCTACATCCTAGGTATTTTCTCGGGCGCGTCCACTGTTGTCGAGAACGCAAATGAAGGCATCGACACGGTACAGAGTCCGAGGATCCTCACACAGCTGAGCGCGAACGTCGAGAATCTGATCATGGAGGGAACATGGGAGGCCACTGGTTGGGGCAATGAGTTGCCCAACATGATTATCGGCAGCTCCGGATCGAACTTTCTTAATGGAGAAGCCGGAGCCGACACGCTAATCGGAGGTCTAGGCGATGATAGGTACCTCGTGGACAATCCCGGAGACGTGGTCACGGAGCAGGCGGGCGAAGGCGTCGACGAGGTCCAGTCGTTGTTCATCAGCTGGACACTTTCGGCAAACGTCGAGAACCTCTGGCTGGTCGATGGTCCGATCAACGGGCACGGCAACGAGTTGGACAACACCATCACGGGTAATCCGTACGCGAATGTGCTGGATGGCGGTGCCGGCGCCGATACGCTGATCGGAGCCCAGGGGGACGATACATACGTCGTCGATAACGCCGGCGACGTCGTCACGGAGCAGCCGAATGAAGGAATTGATACGGTTCAATCGCCTTTTACGTACACGCTCGGTGCCAATGTCGAGAACCTGACCTTAACCGCCGCATCGGCTATCAACGGCAATGGCAACACGCTCGATAACGTCCTAATCGGTAACAGCGCGGTAAACACTCTCACCGGCGATGCCGGCAACGATACGCTCGACGGCCAAGGCGGCGCGGACATAATGCTGGGCGGTTCAGGCGACGACAGCTATTACGTTGACAACGCAGCGGATGTTGTGACCGAAGGCGCCGACGAGGGCACCGAGACGGTCTACAGCTCCAGCAGCACGTATACGCTTGGGTCGAATGTCGAAAACCTGATGCTGACCGGCGCTGCCGCGCTCAACGGTACCGGTAACAACCTCATTAACGCGATCTACGGTAATTCAGCGGCGAACGTGCTGGACGGCGGTGCCAACACCGATGCGATGGTTGGCGGCCAGGGGGACGATACATACATCGTCGACAACACCTTCGACGGTATCCAGGAGCAGCCGAACGAGGGAACTGACACGGTTCTATCTTCCGTTACATACGGGCTTTTACCTGAGGTCGAGAATCTCACCCTGACCGGAGCATCGTCAGTAAACGGCACGGGGAACACGCTCGACAACGTACTAATCGGTAATAGCGCGGTAAACACTCTCACCGGCGATGCCGGCAACGACACGCTCGACGGCCAAGGCGGCGCCGATACCATGTTGGGCGGTTCAGGCAACGACGTCTACTACGTCGACAACGCATCGGATGTTGTAACGGAGAACGCGAGTCAGGGCACCGATAGCGTTTACAGCTCCATCACGTACACGCTCGGCTCGAACGTTGAAAACATCACCCTCATCGGGAATGCGGGGATCAACGGCACCGGCAATTCGTTAGACAACATTATCATCGGGAACAGCGCGAACAACAGCCTAACTGGCGGCGCGGGAACCGACACGCTGAACGGTGGCACGGGCGCAGACAGCATGAGCGGCGGCACCGGGAACGACACCTACTACCTGGACGATACCGCTGACGTCGTAACGGAAAGCAATAACCAGGGAACCGACAGTGTCAACAGCTCGATCAGCTACACGCTGGGGTCGAACGTAGAAAACCTGGTGCTCCTCAGCGATGGTGGCGCGATCAACGGCACGGGCAATTCGCTCGCGAACACGATCACTGGCAATGCCTCCAACAACGTGCTCGACGGCGGAAGCGCGCCCGACACTATGATCGGCGGCCAGGGCGACGACACCTATGTGGTCGACAACAACGGGGATGTGACGACCGAGCAGGCTGGCGAAGGCATCGATACGGTGCAGTCGTCGAAAACGTGGACGCTGGCTGCCAACATCGAGAACCTGAGCCTTACCGGGACAACGGGCATAAACGGGACGGGCAACACCCTCGATAACGTTCTCACTGGCAACAGCGGCACCAATACGCTGAGCGGCGGGACAGGCAACGACACCTACGTCGTCGGGAGCGGCGACACGGTCACCGAGTCGGCGAGTGCGGGCACGGACACGGTGCAAAGCTCGGTGACCTTCGCCTTGGGCACCAACGTCGAGAACCTTATCCTCACCGGCGCGACGGCGATCAACGGCACGGGGAATACCGTTGCGAACCTGCTGCGGGGCAACTCGGCAATCAATACGCTGACCGGCGCGGCGGGGATCGATGTGCTCGAAGGCGCGGGAGGCGACGACACGCTGTCGGATTCGGCCGGAAGCGACAACGGCTACTTCAACGGCGGACTTGGTAACGACGTAATCACGGGCGGCTCGGGACGCGAGTTTTACCTCGGCGGAGCCGGCAACGACACGCTCAACACCGGCACCGGCGCGGACATCATCGCCTACAACAGGGGGAACGGCCAGGACACGGTCAACGCCAGCACGGCGCTCGACAATGTTCTCTCGCTGGGCGGAGGGATTGCATACAGCGACTTGATATTCCGCCAGGTCGGAAGCGATCTCATCCTCGATACCGGCGCGGCCGAAAGCATCACATTCAAGAGCTGGTACACGGGAACGACGAACAAAAGCGTGCTGACTTTGCAGGTCATCGCCGAGGCCATGGCGGGGTTCGACGCTAACTCCCCGGATCCCTTGCTCAACAAGAAAGTGCAGACGTTCGACTTTTCGCAGTTGGCAGGTGCCTTCGACGCGGCGCGCGCCGCGGATCCGACTCTCACATCATGGGCATTGACCAACGGCTTGGCACAGTTCCACTTGTCCGGCAGCGATACCGACGCCCTCGGCGGCGATCTCGCCTATCAATACGGCGAGAACGCGAGCTTGGCCGGAATCGGCTTCAATAAAGCCCAGGACGTGCTCGCCAGTCCTCAATTTGGTACGCAGGCGCAGACATTGCGCCCGCTCGCCACGTTGCAGGACGGGTTTGTGCCGCTTGGTTGACGAAGTAACCAGCCGAACCTATGAGCGACCGCATCCAGGCCGATCCGCAGGACTTCCGGCCGGCGCTCGTTCGCGTGCAAGACGCGCCGCCGAACCCTCTCGGCCGGCGTGTGTTGTGGGTAACGCTCGCCTTTTTCGCTGCGCTCCTCGTATGGGCGATCTTCGGCAAGCTCGATATCGTGGCTGTCGCCGACGGCAAGCTCGTTCCCGACACCTACGTAAAAATCGTGCAGCCGGCCGATTCCGGCGTGGTGAAGGAAATCCTTGTGAAGGAGGGCGAGAACGTCAAGGCCGGGCAAGTGCTCATGCGCATGGACGCGGCGCTGTCGGATTCGGACCTGAAGGCCCTTACGGCGGATAACGACAACAAGCGCATGGCGCTTCGCCGTATCGACGCTCAGCTTGGCGCAAAGCCTTTCATGCAGCGCTCAGGCGACAACGCGGATCTGTTTGCGCACGTGCAGGCGCAATACGTCGCGAACCGTCAAGCCTACGACAGCGCGCTTGCCCAGGAGGCCAGCCTGTTCGACAAGGCGAAGCATGAGCTGAAGGCGGCCGAAGCGGTCAAGGCCAAGTTGACGCAAGTGCTGCCGCACTATCGCGAGCAGGAAGCGGCCTACGAGAAGCTGGCGCGCGATGGCTTCATGGGCAGAATAATGTACACCGACAAGCAGCGCGAACGCATCGAAAGGGAGCAGGATCTGCGGGCGCAGGAATCCGTCATCGCCTCGGCTCAGGCCACCATCACGCAAGAGGAGAAGAAGATCGCGCAGATCACCGCCGACTACCGACGCCAGCTACAGACCGAGCGCGTGGAGGTGGCGGCTCAACTGGAAAGACTCGGCCAGGACCTTGCGAAGCAGACGCACCGGCACGAGTACCTGGAGCTTAGGGCGCCGCAGGACGGCGTGGTGAAGGATTTGGCGACGCATACGATCGGTACGGTGACCGGCCCGGGCACCATCATGATGACCTTGGTGCCCAAGGACGAGATCCTCCGCGCGGAGGTTTGGATAAAGAACGACGACATAGGCTTCGTGCGAGCGGCTCAGCGCGCTCGCATCAAGCTCGCCGCGTTCACTTTCCAGAAGTATGGAATGCTGGAAGGCAAGGTCGCCCACGTCAGCGCGGACTCCGCCGAGCAGGCAGCAAGCTCCGGGCAAGCCCAGACGAAGGGTGCAGCGGCACTGTCGTACAAGGCGCTCGTCGACCTGACGAGTCAGTTTCTCGAGGTCGACGGAGAAAGGCATCCGCTCGCGCCCGGGATGCAGGTGTCCGCAGAAATCCACCTCGGCACGCGCACGGTGCTGGAGTATTTGCTGTCTCCGGTCACCAAAGCATTTCAGGAATCCGCGCGCGAGCGCTGAGCCGCACTAGGACTTGTCGAGTTTTGCCCTGGCGAGCGCTTTTTCGCGCCACAGCGGCCAGGCGCGCGCGTAGTCCTGCACCGGATTCGAGGCCTTGACCTCCGCCTCGTCGAGGTACGTGATCTTTCCCTTATCACCCGCAAGAAGAATCGCCTGCATCTGCATGCGCGCGCTCATTTCGAGATACACGCTGCGGCCGACCGCGCGCGGCAGGCCTTCGCCGACCACCACCGCGCCGTGGCCGCGCATTAACGCTGCCGGTTTATTTCCTAATTTCTTTGCCAATGCCTCGCCGAGATGCGGCGTCTTCACCAGCAGATCGGTGCCCTTCTGCACGTCGCGGATCTCGAAGTTGGGCAGGCCTTCGCCGATGAATGCCGCCATGTGAAAAAGCGGCCGCATCGGCACGTCGGTGACGCTGAAGGGCACCACCGAGGGCGAGTGGTTGTGCACCACCGCCATCACCTCCGGTCGGTGCTTGTAGATCTCGCCGTGGATGAAGCGCTCGCGCACCGATTCGCGCCCCTGCGCATCGAGCGGCCGGCTGTCCAGGTCGTATTCCAGAAGATCTTCTTCTTGAACTTTTTCTGGTGCAATGGATCGGGCGAGGTAATAACGACCCGGGTCGCGCGGCGAGCGC
>Ga0210382_10000572_pt1 | contig 13074 bp, 14 predicted proteins | sample PLMedo_FD_155452 | JGI IMG/M metagenome (GOLD analysis project Ga0210382, IMG submission 155452) | Groundwater sediment microbial communities from an aquifer in East River, Colorado, USA - PLM0_60_coex redo | ecosystem: Environmental > Terrestrial > Soil > Riparian zone | place: USA: East...
CGGAGACCGGGGCCGTCGGTCGGTAGAGAGCCAGTTTGTCGAGCTCGTGCGCGGTCATCCGGGTCTGGGTTCGGCGGTCGGCGTCGTTGTCGAGGACATAGCCACCCACGCGCTGCGCGAGCTCCCGCGCGGCGCCGGGCGCGAGGCGCATCTCGCGCTCGCGGGCCTCGGTCTCGATCCAGGTTGCCATCTCGCCGGCCTTTGGGGCGCGGAAGGCCCGGATCTCGCCACCGATCGCGCGGACCGCGTCGACGACCCGCTTCTGGCCCGGTTCCTTCGCGCCGCTCTGGGTGGACTCGACGAAGGCGACGCCGCTGCCCGGCGCGATCAGCGGCAGAATCGCCAGAAGCGCGTCACGGTCCTCGCCCTTGACCGTTAGCGCGCCGACGTTCGTCACGACGCCCAGCGTCCCGCCGCCGAACATCGACTGGGTCGCCACGCGCTCCTGAAGCTGGCCGATGAGCTGGGCCGCCAGGTTCCGCTCGCCGATGATGTCGAGCCGGTCCACAAGCCCGCCCGAATCCGCCGCCAACCCCTCGGCCATCCGGCCGACCGCCCGACCCGCGGCGAGGTCGTCGTCGCCCCAGAAGAAGGCGACCGATGGGACCGACGGGACCGATGCCGCCGTCACGCCCTACCTCGCGCGGCCCGAAGCGCGGCGCCTGTCCAGCGGAGCCGCCCGACCTCGTTCGGGGCGACGCCGGCTGCCCGGCAGACGTCCGACTCGAGGTAGTCGGCGCGGCGACGAACGGCCGCGGCCTCGGCCGCCGACCAGCCACCAGGATAGCGCCGCTGCCACGACGCGAACCGCTCCGCCATCGGCTCGAGGCGCTGGCCGGCGCGCTTGTCGGCGTAGGCGACGATCCGCTCCTCCGGGCTCGCGTCGGCCGCCCAGGCACGGTAGCGCTCGGCGTCGATCAGCCGGGTGACGGGGTGGGCGGCGACAGCCGGACCCAGCTCCGGATGCCCGCGCCTCGCCAGCCACGCAGCGGAGCCGTCGCCGTGGGGCAATGCGCCGTCGGGGTCGCCCGGCGGCAGGAGCTTGTCGGCGTCGTGGAGGAGCGCCGCGGCCTCAACGAGCGATCGATCAACGCGGCGGGTCGTGGGGCCGGTAGCCGAAACAGTTTGGGCCGCGAGCCACGAGGCGACCTCGGCGACGGTTCGCGCGTGCCGGAGAAACCAGGCCGGAGGGTCGAGGGACAGCAGCAGCTCGGCGGCCTCGACCCGCCCGGGAACGGTCATCCACTCGATGGTACCGCGCAACTGAAGGCCGGGACGGCGACTCTGTGGGCGTCAGCGGCGGCAAGGCGCGGCTTGGCAACGGCCGCTCGCGCCCCCGTCGCGTGGACGGTCATCCTGCCCTCGGCGAAGACCACCTCGACCGATCCGTCCGTGTCCGTCCGGAAGACCGCTGCGCCCGTCGCCGCGAGGTGATCGAGGGTGGATCTGGCGGGATGGCCGTACGGATTGTCGGCGCCGGCCGATACGACGGCGACGACTGGTTGGACGATCCCGAGGAACGCCACGGTGGACGCCGTTCCGCTGCCATGGTGGGCAACCTTCAGGAAGTCGACCGGGGGCAGGCCGCGGCCTGCCAGCAGCGGATCGACGTCATCCTCGACGTCGCCGGTGAGCAGGATCCGGCGTCCACCGACTTCGCCGAGCAGGACGATCGAGACATCATTGATCGACCGGCCGCCGTCTGGCGGCTCGAGAGGGACGCGTCCGGGGTCGGGCCAGAGCACGTCGAAATGGAGGTCGTCGACCGCGAGCCGATCGCCGGTGACGAGCAGCCCTCGCGCGGGTGCCCCGACCGCGGCGAGCTCCGCATCCCATGCCGCATAACCCGGGCCGGGGCCATGCATGCCCGGCTCGAAGACACGTCCGACCCGGTAGCGAGCCAGCAGCAGCGCCAGGCCTGCGACATGGTCCTCGTGGGGATGGGTGAGCACCACGACATCGATCCGCCGATCCCACGGCGGGAGGCGTTCGTCGAGTTCGATGATGAGTCGGTCGGGATCGGGGCCGCCATCGACGAGCATCCGCCCGCCTCGCCCGCCCTCGACGAGGATCGCATCACCCTGACCGACGTCGAGGACCGTGATCTTGGTCGATCCGTCTGGTCGATGGGCAATCGCAAGCCCAACCGCGATGAGCGAGACGGCGAGGGCGGCCATGACGGTCTTGCGAGTGCCACCGTGCGACGCGGCCCGGCGCTGGGTGGTGCTCGCGGGCGAGGCCACAGAGGAGGCGTGGGTCGGCGCACGAGGCGCCGATCGGAGTCGACGCGCGTTGATCACGACTGCGGGAACGAGCGCCGCGATGACGCCTGCCGCGACGTTCCACGGTGGCTCGAGGGTCGCGCTTGCGAACGGCAACGAGGCGGTGGCCTCCACGATGCCGACGATCACTGACAGGAGGAACCAGGCGGGGAGTCCCAACAGCGTCGCGACGAGCGCCGGAGCCCCGGCCATCGTCGCGAACCCGCCGGCGAGCGCGACGGCGCTCGCCGCCATCGCCGGAGCAACGAGGGGCACGATCGCCAGGTTGACGGCCGGCGACACGATCGCGAGCCGCCCGAACGTCACGAGGACGACAGGCAGCGTGGCCGCCTGGGCCGCAAGCGAGACGGCCAGGCACTCGACTAGCCAGCCGGGCAGGCGTCCCCGCGCCGCGCCGGTCAACCACGCCCCGAGCGGCGTTGCCCAGGCAAGAATCCCGGCCGTCGCGAGTGTCGACAGCTGGAAACCGGCGTCGGTCACGAGATCCGGGTCGGCCAGCAGGAGTAGAAGCGCGGCCCAGCCGAGCGCAGCGGCGGCGCGCCCGGCCCGGCCGCTCTCGCGGGCAACCAGGACCACGCCCGCCATCCCGGCCGCCCGGACGACCGAGGCCGACCCTCCCGCGAATGCCACGTACAGCACGATCGCGGTCGCGGTCAGGACCGCCCGCCGGCGTCGCGCGAGACCTCCACCGAGGGCGGCGACGCTCGCCGCGACGATCGCGATGTTCCAGCCCGAGATCGCCACGACGTGGCTGGCGCCGACGGTCGTGAAGTCGGCCGCGAGGTCGCGATCGACGCGGTCGCGAAGCCCGACGACGATCCCCGCGGCGAGGCCCGCCTCCGGCTCCGGAATGGCCGTGGTCAGCGCGGTTGCCGCCCCGCGCCGGAGGCGCTCGAGAAGATTTTCGGGTCCGCCCTCGGAGGGGCGGATCTCGAGCGAGCGAGCTCGGAGGGTGCCGGCTATGCCGGTCCGGCGGAGGTATTCGCCGTACGGATCATCATCCGGGGGCGGCTGGACGCCGCCTGAGACGGAAACGGCCATCCCGGGCTCGATGGCCGGGAATCGGGGTAGTGTCGCGGCGAGGCGGGCCCCGCCCGACTCCGAGAGGCGGACGGTCGCCACCTGGCTGCCGTCGCGGACCGCCCCGACGGACTCGACGGTTGCCTCCCACGGGCCGCTGCCGATGGGAAGCTCGGCGGCCGTGGGCAGCGGCGTGGGCAGGAGGACCAGCCGGATTGCGAGCCCCAGGCCACCGATCGCTGCGATGGCCAGCCCGCGAGCGTGCCTCCGATAAGCCCCCAACGAACCGAAGCTCCGGCCGGCGACCGCCAGGCTGGCCGCCAGCAGGGCGACCACGACCGCTCCGACCGACGGCGCCGCGAGCGCCGCCACGACGGACCCGAGAGCCAGCCACCCGCTGGCAGGCATCAGCGGACCGTGACGAGGTCGCGGAGCTTCTCGAACGTGCTCGGGCCGACGATCTTGCGCTCCCGGAGCTCATCGACGGTCGCAAAGGGTTTCTCGGCTCGGGCGTCGATGATCTTCTGGGCGGTTACGGGCCCGACGCCCGGGAGGGCATCTAGCTCGGTTGAAGTGGCGGTGTTCAGATCGACGAGGCCACCCGCGGCGCCGCCAGTAGCGCCGCCGGCGCCGGACGCCTGTGCGCCCGGTGCCGGCGGGTCGTCGCGCGACGGGACGACAATTCGGTCGCCGTCATGGAGTTCCGCGGCAAGGTTCAGCTCCCGGCCGGCTCGCTCCGCGTCGACCCGCGGGCCGTAGCCACCGGCCGCGGCAATCGCGTCTCCGACGCGCGACCCCGTCGCGAGTTGGATCACGCCCGGGCGGAGGATCGCCCCCTGGACATCGACGACGAGCCCGCCTGCAACCGACCCCGGCGACGTGTCGACGCTCTCCCTCGGTGCCCCCGATGTTGTCCACGCGGCGCCGCCCTCGACGCTGATCTCACCGCCAGGTCCCGACGCGGCGAGCCCAAAGGCCCCGATTCCCAACGCGGCGGCCACGCACAACCCGGCCACCAGCCTCCACGAAACGCCCGCGGTGGCATCGACCGCGGGGGGTGGCTCAGTAGTTGCCGCGTCGTCGAGCACGCGCCAGGGCGCCGCCGATCTGTCCATCGATCCTCCCCGGCGGGCAGTCGCGGACGTGACGACGCCCCGTCAACGTAGGGGGCACTTCCTGCGTCGGCGGGGCGTCTCGCGCGAAAGGTAGCAGCGGTCGCTTATCTGGCGATTAGCTGCGCCTGAATCAGTGGCTGGTCGCGACTCGATCCGGTCCCAACCGCTCGGCCAGGTCGTCGGCGACGCACTGGTCGAGCCGGCGAACGAGCGACGCGGCCGCGGAGCTCACCGACGCAAGGGCGACGGCGATCGACCGGCGGAACGATCGATCGTTCTGCGGGCGGCCGGCCCGGGCCAGCGCGGCCAGCCGGTCCTGGTCTGCCTCGCGCCGCCGCTGCTCGGCGACTTCGAGGGCAACGAATGCCTGGTAGAGCAGCATGGGGGTTCCTCCGGTCTTCATGGGATCGCTGGGAATTAGCTGGTCAAGCGACGGTGGTCGTCCACCATGCCGGGCCGCGAGTCGGCGCCCCACCGCAATACCGCGAGGTTCAACCCGAGCAGCGAGACGAGGACGGCGACGAGAGCGAAGAGAGCTTCCATGGTCGGGACCTCCTGGGCCTGTGAATAACCCCTTTGTTCCGCTTGTCGGGTTACTGCGTAACAATACCCTCTTGCGCGTAACCTGTCAAGAGGTATAGAGTGGTTACATGGCGCTGAACACGAACACCAAACACCGTCCCTCTGGGGACCACAATCACGAGATGTCGCTCGACGACACCTTCGACTTCTTGAACACCATCGAGCTCGAATCGGGTTCATTGGTTGACCATTTCGAGACATTCGACGACGCCGCGGGCTGGCTGATCGGGCGCGGTATCTGTCACAGCGGCCGCGGCCCGGCCGCCCTACGGCCCCAGGGCGTCGACGACGAAGAGGCGCTCGCCCGCGTGCGCATCGTGCGTGCGGCGCTGCGGGATGTCGCGCACGCGGTCAGCCATGGCCGGCCGGCCGATCCCGACGCCCTTGCCGAAGTCAATCGGGCGATCGCGGCTCGCGAGCGAATCGAGCTCGTCCGCTCGCCCGACGGCGTGTCCGTCGGGCACAGCCACGTCGGCGATCCCCTCGACGACGCACTTGCCCGATTGGCCGATCCGCTCGTCCACGAGATCGGCGCCGGTCGGGCCGATCGCGTCCGGGTCTGCGCGAACGACACCTGTCGCTGGGTGTTCTTCGACGAGTCGCGCGGCGGACAGCGGCGCTGGTGCGACATGGCCACCTGCGGTAACCAGGCCAAGGCCGCCCGTCACCGGGCACGGGCCAAGGTAACGACGGCCGCGAAGACTCAGCCGCCCGCGACGGCCCGGGCGAACTAGCGGGCGACCGCCTCCCGCTCGATGAGCGGCCGGACTTCGGTCGCGAAGCGGGTCATCGACTCCTCGTCGTAAACCGCCGGGACACCGGCGATCAGGTGCCGGTAGCCGATGTCGAGGTACGGCGCAAGCTTCTCTGCGACGTCCTCCGGGGTTCCTACCGGCTGGTCTTCCCAGGCATGAGCAATGCGGTTTCGCTTGAACGCCTCCTGGAAGAGCCGCTCCGCCTCGGCGCGGTCGTCCCGGATGAAGACCGTCCCGATGTTCGTCGTCCGCTCGATCTCGGCCGGATCACGCCCGACCTTCTCGCAATGCTCGACTAGGATCGCGTCCTTCCGCCGGACCGTCTCGACCCCGCCGCCGATATTGCACATGTCGGCGTACTTCGCGACGAGCTTGAGTGTGACCTTCTCGCCGCCACCACCGATGACGATCGGCAGATGGGCCTGGATCGGCGGCGGGAGGTTGCGGGTGTGCTGCGAGACGTAGCGCGGGCCTGTGGCTGTCGGTTCCGTGCCATCGAGCATGCCGCGCATGATCGGCAGCGCCTCACCCAGCCAGCGGAGGCGTTCCGGCGGACCCGACCCGAACTCGATCCCGAAATCCTGGTGCTCCTCCTCGAACCACGCGGCGCCGATCCCCAGGATCGCCCGCCCGTTCGAGATGTGGTCGATGGTCGTCGCCATCTTCGCGACGAGCGCCGGATTGCGGAACGTGTTGGCCCCGACCATCAGCCCGATCCGGATCCGCTCGGTCGCCTGCGCCCAGGCCGTGATCGCCAGCCAGCCCTCGAAAATCGGTCCGTGGGAGTCGCCGATGATCGGGTAGAGGTGATCCCACGTCCAGAGGCTGTGATACCCGAGCTGATCCGCGCGGATGCCGGCCTGGAGGAGGCTGGGCCAGTCCGTGTACTGGTTCCAGCAGAGGGCTCCGATCCGTATCTCGGCCAATTGAGCACACTCCGATCTGATTCAGCGATGTCCGACGGCCCGAATCAACTGGGCGACCGGGACGCCTCCATGGCACCTTGGCAAGCTTGCGTCGGCGATGCCGCCGCGCAGGACCTCGACGCCCTGCTCAGTGATGATGACCGCCACCTCCCCCACATACCCCGAGGGCACGCCCAGATCAAATGATATGTGCGGCGTTCCCGGAGGCGGCGTGGTCAGCGGCGATGGCCACGGTGGCGTCTGGGCGAAGGTGACCCGGTCGCAGGTCGCCACCCAGCCGCCATCGAATGCGACCGGCGTCGCCGTCCGGTTGTAGATCGTGATCCAGGGCGTGTGATAGCCCTCCTTGATGCAGCCCGACGCCAAAACGGCGATGAGGAGAGCGGCGACGATGGCTCTCGGCACTGACACGATCCGTCGCACCTCTCCCAGGCCCTTTCGGCAGTCAGAACGACACTGTTGTCAGAGGACCCACGTCCAAAGGCTTGTGTATCCAAGTCGGTCGGCGCGGATGCCCGCGCCGAGGAGGTCGGGCCACGTCGTGTATTGGTTCCAGCACAGGGCGCCGATCTTGACTTCGGGCATGTCGCCTCCACTACGTCCGAACGGCGCTAATCGACGCGCCGGTCTCGCCGCAGGATATCGAGGTAGACGCCAGCACCGACGACAGCGGCGAACACCCAGACGAGGAAGTTAGCGGAGCCGAACAGCCATCCGGCCACAAGGGAGACCGCGAGCCATGCGATAACGAACGAGCCCAAGGCTATCCCGACTCGGCGAGCGATCTTGAACAAGAACCGACTCCAAGGCGCTGCGGAAGAGCCTCCAACGAAGCATCCGCGTGCGTCACGGGTCCGTCAAGGGCCGTGCCCTCCTTCTGTCGGAAGGCGCTCCCACTCGACCCAGCGCGTCCCGTCCCACCAGCGGTGCCAAGTCGTGCCGTCGCGGCCGGGCGCCAGCACGTCGATCCGGTCCGGCTCCGACGAGGTTGCTGCCGGGTCGCCGGCGAGATCGCCGCCCAACGACTCCCACGCATGCCAGCTCGCGCCGTCCCAGTAGCGATTCCAGAGCTCGCCGTCGGGGAACACGGCGAACACCTGCATCTGATCGACCGCCCATGCGGTCACCGCCGGCCGCGAGGCCAGTGTGCCCCCGAGCGACTCGACGCCGCCCCACGAGCCGGCCTCGAACGGTCGATGGGCCAACCCGCCGTCCGCGTCACGCCAGAAGAGGTCGATCCGGCCGGGTCCCCAGGAGACCGCCGCGACCCCGTCCATTAGCGGACGTGGACGATCTGAGCGTCGATGGCGTTCCGTACGGCCGGCGACGTCGCGGCCTCGACCGACCGAACCTTGACATGGCGGATCCGCTTGCCGGTGCCCTCGATCGAGCCATCCGCGTTCGGCAGGTCCGCGCCGTCGGCGAGCTGGAGGTTGACGTGCGACTTGTGGGGGATGATCGCGAACAGCAGGTCGCGCATCGCCATGCTCCGGCCGAAGGCGAGGAGGCCGTTCCCGAAATCGACCTCTTCGACAACGTCGGGCATCGCCGCCTTGACGGCGGCGCGGAGGGCGTGAGACGTCGCGATGACATCAGGCGCGTTGCCATCGAGGATCTTCGCGAAGCCCGCGTCGACGGAGGAGTCAGGCATCTCCGCCTCCGTCAGCGAACGACGATGTTCACGAGTCTGCCGCCGCCGGCATGGATGATCTTGGCCGGCTCGCGCCCGTCGAGCGCGGCCCGGACCTTGTCCCGCGCGAGGACGATCTGGTCGAGCTCGATCTCCGAAATCCCCGTCGGGACCGAGACCTTGTCGCGGAGCTTGCCGTTGACCTGGATCGGGACTTCCCGGGTCTCCTCGACGACCGCGGTCGGGTCGACGTCGGGCCACGACTGGGTGTGGATCGATTTCCACGGCTCGCCGGCCGCCGCCGCGCGCCGCGACCACAGCTCCTCGGTGATGTGGGGCGCGGCCGGCGCCAGCATCATGAGGGCGAGTCGGACGGCCTCGTCCCATTCGGGCGTACCCGCGACGCTCGTGCCGCGATAGCGCATCAGCAGGTTCGTCAGCTCCATGAGCTTGGCGATCATCGTGTTGAAATGGAACGCCCCGTAGTCGGCGGTGACGCCACGCAGGGTCCGGTGGGCAGCGTTGCGGACGGCCGTCCGGGCGTCAGACTCCGACACGCCCGCGGGCAGCGTCCCGGCGTCCGGATCGCCGCCTTCGAGGCCGTGCTCGTCGAGGGCAACGGTCCAGAGTCGGTTGAGAAAGCGATGAACCCCACCGATGCCGGACGGGCTCCAAGGGCCACCTTGATCCCACGGGCCCATGAACATCAGAAAGAGGCGGATGGTGTCGGCCCCGTAGCGCGCCACGAGTTCGTCCGGATCCTCGGTGTTGCCGCGGCTCTTCGACATCCGCTCGCCGTCCATCCCGAGGATCTGGCCCTGGTTGAATAGTCTGATGAACGGCTCGTCCTGGTCGACGAGCCCGATGTCGCGCATCATCTTGGTGAACTCGCGGGCGTAGAGCAGGTGCATCACCGCGTGCTCCGAACCGCCGGTGTACTGCCTGACCGGCGTCCACTTGTCGACGAGCGCACGATCGATCGGCCCGCCGCTCTTCTCCGGCGACAGGTAGCGGAACCAGTACCACGACGAATCGATGAACGTATCCATCGTGTCGGTCTCTCGACGGGCGGGCTCACCGCATATCGGACAGGTGACGTTGAGAAACGCTTCGTCGCGTCCCAGCGGGTTCTCGCCGCTGCCGCGATAGTCGACGGTGTCCGGCAGGCGGACCGGCAGATCCTCTTCCGGGACGGGCACGATCCCGTCGCGCTCGCAGTAGATGACAGGGATCGGCGTTCCCCAATAGCGCTGGCGACTGATCAACCAGTCACGCAGCCGATACGTGACCGTCGGCTTGGCCTTGGCCTCTTCGGCGAGCTTGGCAACGACCGCCCGACCGCCCTCGTCGGCCGGCATCCCGTCATACGCGGCCGAGTTGACGAGGACTTCGTCGGAGGCGTGAGCGAGGTAGGCGCCTTCGAGCTCGCCGTCGACGCTCGAGCCAGGTGGCGCGACGACCTGCCGGACTGGCAGCCCGAATGCCCTGGCGAACGCGAAGTCGCGCTCGTCGTGGGCCGGGACCGCCATGATCGCGCCGGTCCCGTAGCCGGCCAGGACGTAGTCGGCGATCCAGATCGGAATCCGTTCGCCATTGATCGGGTTGATCGCGTCGGCACCGATCGCGACGCCGGTTTTCTCGCGGTCGGTCGAAAGGCGCTCGATCTCCGTCTCGGTCTGCGTCCGGGCGACGTACGCGTCGACCTCCGCTCGCCGCTCCGGGGAGGTCAACGTCGAGACGAGCGGATGCTCCGGGGCGAGGACCATGAAGGTCGCGCCGAACAGCGTGTCGGGCCGCGTCGTGAAGACGCGCAGCTCGTCGCCGCCTGGCTGGTGGTCGTCGGCCGCGATCGTGAAGACAAGCTCCGCGCCCTCACTCCGCCCGACCCAGTTCGTCTGCTGGGCCTTGATCGCCTCGGGCCATTCCAGGCCGCTGAAATCGATCAGCTCCTCCGCATAGTTCGTAACCTTGAGATACCACTGCGCCAGGTCGCGCTTTTCGACTTTCGCCCCGCAACGCCAGCAGTGGCGATCGGCGCCTTCGACCTGCTCCCGGGCCAGCGTCCCGTCGTTCGGGCACCAGTCGACGGCCGATGTCTGGCGGTACGCGAGCCCGGCCTTGAGGAACTGCAGGAAGAACCACTGATTCCAGCGGTAGTAATCGGGGTCGGCGGTGACGACCTCCGCCTCCCAGTCGAACGTCGCGCCCATCGTTCGCAGCTGGCGCCGCATGTTGTCGATGTTCGACATCGTCCAGGTGCGCGGGTTGATGTTGTTCTTGATCGCCGCATTCTCGGCGGGCAACCCGAAGGCATCGAAGCCGATCGGCAGGAACACGTTCTCGCCGTGCATCCGGAGGAACCTGGCAAGGGCGTCCGTCGGCGTGATGATGTACCAGTGGCCGATGTGGATGTCGCCCGACGGGTACGGGTACATCGTCAGGAGGTAGTAGGGCGGCCGGCCCTCCTCGTGGAGATCGGTCCGGTGCAGCCCGAGCTCGTCCCACTTCTTCTGCCAGCGAGGCTCGATTTCGGTCGGGTTGTAGCGCTCGACGCGACTACGGCCGGTCGGCCCGGTCGCCTCGGTCTTCCTCGCTATTTCCGTCGTATCGGTCGTGTCGGTCACATCTGCTCGCTGATAAGACGAAGACCCCCCGCCGGCCGGCAGGGGGTCGTGGGTCGTCGGCGTTACGGGTTTCTTGGTGGAGCTAAGGGGGCTCGAACCCCTGACCTTCTGAATGCCATTCAGACGCTCTCCCAGCTGAGCTATAGCCCCACGCCGGAGCGCGGAGTATAGCAAACGCCACGCTCAGCTTCGCCCGACCGCCACCGTCTCACCGCACGAAGAGGTAGGCGTAGAAGGGACCTGAGAAACCGTCGCCAACGGCGTTGCGGGCCGTCAGATTCAGCTCCACGACCCAGGCATTGGCCCCTTTCGGAAGCCCGCTAACGCTGATCGTCGAGCCCTTGAGCACCGCGGTCACCGTGCACTCGGTCATCGCTTCGAACAGCGAGGGCGCGTCGGGAGCGGTCGTGATCCGGCCGCAGGTCGCGCGGGCGCCCGTGATCGTCCAGCCGTCGATCGTCACGGTCGCGACTTCGCCCGCGGCGAGTTCCAGGGTCTCCAGCGGCGTCGAAGGCAGGGTCGTCGCACACGAGTCGCCGGCGTCGTAGCCCCAGCCGAGCGAGATCGAGCCGCCGCATCCCCAGCCCATCGTGGCCTGGTCGGCACCGTGTCGGAGCACGACAGGCGGGATGTGCAGCGGCACATCGCTGCCCTCGATCAGAACCTGGTAGGCGACACTCCCCGACGCGCTGACGCGGACCTCGAACTTGGTCGCGTTGGCGAGGTACGGCATCATCCGCGAGGGCGCTGCTGACGTCGCCGGGCAGTCGACCGTCCACGTGTCATCAACCGTCGCCGTGATCGTCAGGGTTCCCGTCCCCTCGCACGCGGTCGAGACGAGCAGGTGGCCGCCGCTTTGCGGTAGTTCCCCGCTCAGTGTTGCCTCTGGGTTGCCGTTTGGCCCGTTGAGGCGGCCCAGCATTTGCCACCCGAGGTACGGCGCGATATCGCCGACCGGGGCGAGCGACACTGTCGGCGAGGCCCACGGGCTCTGGGCGGCGGCCGACGCCGATGGCGACGGACTCGCGGCGACCGAAGGCGTCGTGCCGCGATTGGCGAGCAGGAAGCCTCCCCCCGCACCGACCGCGACGACGAGCGCCGCCGCCGTGACGAGGGCCAGTCGCCGGTTCGCTCGCTCCGCTCGACGCAGTCGAAGCCGGGTCTCCAGTCGGTCGACGGTCACCGTCAGAGGCAGTGAATCGCCTTCTGCGCGGAGGACCTGGCGGAGGCGATCTTCGAGCCTGGTGTCATGCATGGTTGGCCTCCGAGGCATTGGCGCCGACCGAGTCGGCAAGAGAGATGCGGAGTCGATTAAGCGCGGTCTGGAGCTGCGCCTTGATCGTGTTTGGGCTCTTGTTCAGCGCCTTCGCGACGTCCTCGACCGACAGGTCGGCGTAGTAGCGCAGGACGACGGCCGCGCGCATCTGGATGGGCAGGTCGGCCACGCCGTCGAGCAGCGCGACCCGGTCGGTCGAGGCCGCTCCGTGGTCGTGGCCGCCGGCTTCGGGCACGAGATGAAGGCGAACGACACGCGACCGGCTCCGCCGCATGCCGAGCGCGTGGTTCGTTGCTATCCGCATCAGCCACGGCCGGAAGGCGGCGTCGTCGCGCAGATCGCCGGCTCGCTCGAACGCCGTCAGCAGCGTCTCGACGACGACATCCTCGGCGTCCGCGTGGTCCCGGAGGATCAGGTAGGCGACGCCCTGGATCTGCTTGCCGTAGGTGGCGAGCAGATCGTCGAGCGTCTCAGGCCGCCGCCTGCGTAGGGCCTCGACGGTCATTGGTGCATTCCCCTCGTCCCTTGTCGGGCGCGACGTGGGCTCGCCGCTTCAGAGGATAGACGCGCGGCGCGGCCGATTCGGGCTAGTCGTTCTCGGCGCTCGATTCGGTATTTCGCCTTGACTCGCGCTTGCCTGCCCCCATCGTCCGATGTCCCGAGGTACCAATTTCTTGGTGAGCACGCCCGTCCAAGGTGCACCTTGGACGCGGAGCCGATGCCACGTGCATCCGGTCGCAGCGAAGTCGGTCTCGGGGACTGCCCGTTGGAGACCGTGCCTGCGAGAGGAGGTCTGCCTACGTCCACGAATGCCACGCGTCGAATCATCACGCGCCCAGGTCACAGTCCGGAAGGGGGACGCAC
>Ga0210382_10000573_pt1 | contig 13073 bp, 11 predicted proteins | sample PLMedo_FD_155452 | JGI IMG/M metagenome (GOLD analysis project Ga0210382, IMG submission 155452) | Groundwater sediment microbial communities from an aquifer in East River, Colorado, USA - PLM0_60_coex redo | ecosystem: Environmental > Terrestrial > Soil > Riparian zone | place: USA: East...
CCGGCACCTCCTCTGCTCCCGTGGGGGGCCAAGGAATCAGATATGGATGGCCCCCCACTCCCGCGTCCGGGGGTGCCGGGTGATACCTCGGTATACAAGGCCAGCTATGGGTGAAGTGTGGTCGGCCCAACGCAAGATGGAGTGCTGGCTGGAGGTGGAGCTGGCGGCGACCGAGGCCTGGGCCGAGGAGGGCGTGGTGCCGCGTGCGGCCGCCGAGGAGGCGCGGGCCAAGGCCGCCTTCACGGTGGAGGCCGTCGAGGAGCGCGAGCGGGTCACCGACCACGACCTCGCCGCCTTCGTCGACGTCGTCTCCGAGTCGGTCGGCGAGCACGGGCGCTGGGTCCACTACGGGCTCACCTCCTCCGACGTGCTCGACACGGCGCTGGCGCTGCAGCTGCGCGAGGCGGGCGAGGTCCTGCTCGCCAGCGCCCGCGCCTACCGCGATGCGCTGATCGAGCGGGCGCTGGAGCACCGCGACACCCTCTGCGTTGGCCGCACCCACGGCGTCCACGCCGAGCCGACCAGCTTCGGCCTGCGCCTCGCCGGCTTCGCCTTCGAGGCGGATCGCAACCTCTTCCGCCTCACCAACGCCTTCGAACAGCTCGCCTTTGGCAAGCTCTCCGGCGCGGTCGGCACCTACGCCTCTGTGCCGCCCGCCGTGGAGGCGCGGGTGATGGAGCGGCTCGGTCTGCAGCGCGAGGACGTCGCCACCCAGGTGATCCCGCGCGACCGCCACGCTGTCCTGACCTCGCGGATCGCGATCGCCGGCGGCGGGCTGGAGCGCTTCGCGACCGAGGTCCGCAACCTGCAGCGCACGGAGGTGCGCGAGGTCGAGGAGCCGTTCGCCTCCGGCGCCCAGAAGGGCTCCTCGGCGATGCCCCACAAGCGCAACCCGATCCGCAGCGAGCGGATCACCGGCCTCTCCCGTGTCCTGCGCGGCTACGCCCAGACCGGCCTCGAGAACATCGCCCTCTGGCACGAGCGCGACATCTCCCACTCCGGCGCCGAGCGGGTGATCCTCCCCGACGCGACGATCGGCCTCGACTACATGCAGGACCTGGCGGCGAAGGTCGCGGAGGGCATGGTCGTCCACGCCGACCGCATGCGCGAGAACCTCGACCTCACCCACGGCGCCCTCTTCAGCCAGCGCGCCCTCACCGCCCTGGTCGAGGCGGGAATGACCCGCGACGACGCCTATCGCCTCGTCCAGGAGAACGCCCAGCGCGCCTGGGACACCAGGACCCACTTCCGCGACCTTCTGGCCGATGCCGCCCCCGACCTAGACCTCGACGCCGTCTTCGACGTCAACGCCTACCTAACGCACTTACCGGAGATCTTCGACCGCCTCGAAGCGCTGCGGAACTGAAGGTGCAACGCGTTTTCCATCCATCGCAGGGACAACGCGTTGCACCGGCGGAGTCGAGGGTCGATCGCTAGGGTTCGCGGCGATGGTTCTCTACACCTGCGGGCAGAAGAAGCGGGGGCCGGCGGCGATTCATCCGTGCGCGAAGGCGGGGCAGGCGCTCGACGCGGCCGGGCACCGGTACGAGCTGAAGGTCGTCGGCGGCTACCGGCTGATGCCCTGGACCTGGGGCAGCCGCGACGAGGAGCGGGCCGAGGTGAGAGAGCTGAGCGGCGCCAACGAGGCGCCGATCCTCGTCCTCGACGACGGCGAGGTGATCTCCGGCTCCGGCACGATCGCCCGCTGGGCGCACGAGAACCCGCCCCAGGCTACGGCGAAGAGCGAAGGCTGATAGCTCCTGAGCAACCGCCTGCCTGAGGAGTCCGCTCCCGCCTGGGAGAGGGTTTCTCTTTTCCTAGAGAGGGAGGTTGTTCATGAGACACCTGGTCAGCAGAGAGCTTCCTGCAGAGACCCTGGTGGTCGCGATCGATTGCGGGAAGGTCGCCAACCGGGTGATGCTGGCCACGGGCGAGCGAGGGGTGATCGGAGAGCCCGTGAGCCTGCCGATACTCCGAGCCGGAGTCGATGAGCTGCAGCGCCTGGTCGGTGCCGCCGGTGGCAAGGGGCATCCGGTGATCGCAGTGGAGGCGACTGGATCCCTCCATCACGCCTGGGTGGCGGAGCTTGAGCGCCGCTTTGCCGGATCGCTTCGGCTCTTCGCACCTTCTGAGACCCAAGCCGCCCGCGCCGGTTTGGGGTCGCGGCGCACCAAGACCGATGACCGCGACTGCGCCGCGCTCATCACCCTCGCCCGCCAGGGGCTCGGCCGCCCACCCGAGGGCGAGACGGTTGCCGCGATGCTCGGCGCGGTCCGCCATCGCCGGGCTTTGGTCGAGACCCGAAAGAGCGCCCAGCAGCGCCTCCACGACCAGCTGAACGCCCTCTGCCCTGGACTCTCGGCTCCGAGCGGTCACGGCCGAGCGCTCAAGCTCGAGGACACCTCGGGCCAGGCGGTCTTGGCCTGCGCAGTCGCGTTCGCCGGGCGCGCCCCGGCGCCTCGCTCGCTGATCGCCCGCGCCCCAGGGCGCTTCACGAAGGCGAATGCGCACTACTGGTCAGCGCGATGGAAAGCTCTCTTGCCACCGCCACCCGACGCTGGGCTGCGGGCCGAGCGCCTGCGTGGCGATCTGGAGCGCTGGCGCTCGCTGCAGCGCGACATTGCCGCGGTCGACGAGCAGATCGCCGTACTGTTGGCCGCAACCGCGGGGGAGGTCCTAACCTCGCTGCCGGGAGTCGCCCAGACACGCGCCGCTGCCTTTGCTGCTCACGCCTTGCCGGTCGAGCGCTTCTCCTCGGCCGATCGTCTCTACTCGGCAACCGGGCTGGCGCCGGCCACCTATGAATCGGCGACGCTCCGACGCCGGGGACGCATCTCACGGGCGGGGCTGGCCGAGTTCCGCGATGCGTTGATGGGCATCGCCTGGGGCCTCTCGCAGAGCTGCGCGGCCTTCAGATTCCGGGACCGGCAGCTGCGCGAGCGCGGCATGGCGCCGATCCAGGCCCGGGTCGCACTGGCTCGCCACGCCTGCCGGCTTTGCTTTGCCCTGCTGCAAACACAGGAGCCCTTCGACGAAGAGCGCTATGTTCGGATGAGGCATGGCGCGAGCGGTGACGGCGTTTCCGGCTATGCCGCATGACGGCGCACCTTAGCTTGCCGCCCGCTCGCGTCGGCCGCCTCTCTCACGGCGCAAACGAAAACCTGCCGCCCGACGGCGACTGATCAGCCTGCCGGTTCGGTGGCCGTTGCCGAGTCCGGCGCTCTTCGCGCAATTTGCGGCCGACCTGGTCGGTCTGCACACCCTTGCTTCAACTCAGCCCTTGACTCGGCAAGGGAAAGCTAAAGGAACCGGCGGCCCCAGTCGATCAAGGGGGCCATGCCTGGGAAAGCCGGCGCCAGCCCGGATCGATCCGCGCGGATCGCGCGGATCGTCTCGCTGGCGTCCCTCGTCGTCCCGCTGGCGCTGCTGGCGATCCCGGGCGCGACCAAGCCCGCCCAGGCGGTGATCGCCATAGGCGGCCCCGCAATCGAGACGACGATCACCGGCGGGCCGAGCGAGGGATCGACGATCGGCGAGGAAAGCCCGACCTTCTCCTTCACCGCGACCAGCGATGGAAATCCCCTCCCCGGAGCCGTCTTCCACTGCACGGTGGACGACGAACCGACGACGACCTGTGCCACCCCATTCCAACTCGAACCCCTCGAAGACGGGGCCCACACCTTCTCCGTCTACGCCGAAGACCCCGGCGCCGCCGCCTCAGACCCGACTCCGGCGAGCCGTTCGTTCACCGTCGACAGCGGCGAATTCGCCGAAGAATGCGCAGAAGAGGGCGAAGAAGAAGCGGAAGCCGAATGCGAAGAAGCCACGAGCCCATTCCCTCCTGACGAGTGCCTGCTGCGCACCGCTCGCGCCCGCCTCTTCGCCTACACCTCACGCAACAAGGTGCGCTTGGTGATCCGCTACACCTCTCTCGCCCCGGCGGAGGTCAGCGTCGACTACTGGCTGAAGGGGAGGAAGGGCCCGCTCACGCTGGGGCAGGCCAAGCAGCGCTTCGCAAAGAAGGGCGTGTTCCGCCTTACCGAGAAGCTGACCGAGGCCGAGGCGGAAAAGGTCCGGGGGGCCAAGGGCTTCATGGTCGACCTGAACCTCCCGGTCGCACCGCGCTACTGCAAGCGCTTCTACACGAGGCGCCTGACGATCAAGCGCACCGTCCACAGCCAGGTCGTCTGGTTCCAGTCGGACTCGATCTTCGGCGCCGGCCGGTAGCGGACCGCTCTTCGCCGCCGCTGAGAGCTACTCGGCGCTCGGGGCGGTGACGCCGGCCAGCCACCGGTGCGCCGGGGGAAGGTGCTCCACCGCAGGGGTGGTGGCGCCAAAACGGCGACAGGACCCGCCGCGCCTGGCGATGAGGACCCGCGGGAGAGCGCTTCCGTCCCTAAGACCTCTCGCTAGTTCGCTGACGAGGCAGCCGTCTTGTTCAGGTAGTCGCGGATGAAGTCGTCGATGTCGCCGTCGAGGACGCGCTGGGCGTCGCCGGCCTCGTGGCCGGTCCGGTGGTCCTTGACCCGCTGGTCGGGGTGGAGGAAGTAGCTGCGGATCTGGGAACCCCAGGCGACGTCCTTCACCTCACCGCGCTCCCTGGCCAGCTCCTCCGCGCGCTTGCGCTCCTCCAGCTCGATCAGCTTCGAACGCAGGAACTGCATCGCGACCGCCTTGTTCTGCGTCTGGGAGCGCTCGTTCTGGCACTGGACGACGACGCCGGTGGGGACGTGGGTGATCCGCACAGCCGAGTCGGTCTTGTTGACGTGCTGGCCGCCGGCGCCAGAGGCCCGGTAGGTGTCGACGCGCAGGTGGGCGTCGTCGATCTCGACCTCCACGCCCTCGTCGACCAGTGGACCGACGTCGAGCTGGGCGAAGCTGGTGTGACGGCGAGCCGAGGAGTCGAAGGGGGAGATCCGCACCAGCCGGTGGACGCCGCGCTCGGCGGCGAAGAGGCCGTAGGCGTTCTCTCCGTGGGCGATGAAGGTCGCCGACTTGAGGCCCGCCTCTTCCCCCGGCGAGGCCTCCTTCATCTCGGCCTGGAAACCCCGCCGCTCTGCCCAGCGCAGGTACATGCGCAGCAGCATCTCGGCCCAGTCCTGCGAGTCGGTGCCTCCGGCCCCAGCGTGGACGGTGACGACCGCGTCGCCGGCGTCGTACTCGCCGCTGAAAAGGCGCGCCTCTTCCAGCTCGTCCAGGCGGCGCTCGACCGAGCCGAGCTGAGCTGCCAGCTCGGCCGCCATCTCCTCGTCCTCGCTCGCCATCTCCGCCAGCTCGTCGAGATCCCCGACCTCGGCCTCCAGCTCGCGGAAGGTCTTCAGCCTTCGCTGCGCGCGGGCATGGGCGGCGGAGGTGCGGGTGGCCGCGTCCTGGTCGTCCCAGAAACCTGGCCGCTGCATCTCTCCCTCTCGCCGCTCGACTTCAGCTTCGAGCGAAGCCGGGTCAAAGGTAGTCCGCGAGCAGGGACAGCTGCTCGCGGACGGCGGCGATCCGCGAAACAACCGATTCGGTTGAGGCGGCCTCGGCCATGCGCACAGGTTATTGGGTGGGCGCGGACGCGCCTACGCGGCGGGGGGCCCGGGCGCCGACGATCCAGGTGGAGGCGGGGGCGACGACGCCGTCGGGGCCCTCGAACTCGGCGAGCGCCTCGTGGAGCTCGCGGGCGATCTTGGGACGGATCTCGTCGATACGGTCTTCCCACAGCCGCAGCACCTCGCCGGCCGGGCCGAGCGACATGTTGAACTCGACCGCGTGGTCGAGGTCGTCGCCGATCTTGAGCGGGAGGTCGGAGCGCTGGAAGGTGATCTCCTCGAAGCCCGCGATCTTGAGCTGCTCGCTGACCGTGTCGGCATCAGCCATCGAGAACGGCCCCGGGCCGCAGGTCGGCTCGTCGGACTCCTCCGGATGCTCCAGGTACTCGGCGACGACCTGCTCGGCGCGACTCACCCACTCGTTGTCGAGCTTGCGTCGCCAGACGACCGCGCAAAGCCCCCCGCCGGGGCGGAGCGCCGTGCGGATGTTGCGCAGCGCCTGCACCGGGTTGGCGAAGAACATGATCCCCATGCGCGAGAAGGCGTAGTCGAAGCTCTCCTCGAACTCGGTCACCTGGACGTCGCCGGTCATGAAGCGGACGTTCTCGACGCCTGCCTCCTCCGCCTCCTTGCGCGCCATCTCGATGAACGGCTCCGAAACGTCGACGCCGACAGCCTCGCCATCGGCCCCCACCAGCGTGGCGAGCCGCTGGGTCGTGTCGCCGAAGCCGCAGCCGAGGTCGAGCACCTTGTCGCGGGGCTGCGGGGGATGCGCCTCCATCGCCGCCTCGCCATGCACGCCGAGCCCGGTGGTGACGAGGTCGCGGAACTGGACGAAGCGGTCGAACAGCGGCCCGCTCCAAGCCTCGGTCGCCTCACGGTTGGATGGGGCGATCTGCTCCATCGCGACCATGGTACGCCTCCCAAGCGGCCTCGCGGTCCTCGAAGGGGCGCCAGCTGCGGATCCTGCCGTCGCGCAGCTCGAACAGCCAGGCCATCTCGTCCTCGCCGGCCGCCGAGCCGTCCTCGTCCCAGGCCCAGACCCGCCTGATCAACGCCACCGCTCGATCGGTGTCCTCGTACAGCTCCTCCAGCTCGATCGTCTGCTGTGCGCCGCCCGGGGGTCGAGTAGCCCACAACCGCGCCGCCTCCACCCCCTTCCTCAACCCCCTCATCGAGTGCAGCTCGACCTCGGGATCGAGAACCTCGACAAACGCATCGAGGTCGCGCTCGTTGAAGGCGCGAATGAACTCACGGACCGGATCGTGGATCAAGGGGCGCGGCGTCTCAGGCGCCGTGGCACTTCTTGTACTTCTTCCCGCTGCCGCACCAGCAGGGGTCGTTGCGGCCGATGTCCTTCTCGCGCTCGTCCTTGACCACGGTCTCGACCACGCCCGCGGCGCCGTCGCCGCCAGCCGGTCCCGCCGCCTGCGCGGCGGTCATCTCCAGCGCTCCCGCCGAGCCGGCGGCCGCCACCTGCTGCAGCGCCGAGGGCTGACCCTCCAGCGTGCCGCCGGAGTAGTCGAGCGCCGCCGGCTGCCTCTCCCCGTTGGGGCGGAAGGCCTGCCGGGCCTGGGCGGGGTCGACTTCGACCTCGACGTGGAAGATCAGCTTGCTGAATTCCTCCCAGATCGAGTGCATCAGCTCCTCGAACATCGCGAAGCCTTCGTTCTTGTAGGCGACCAGCGGATCGACCTGGGCGAAGCCCCGCAGGTGGATCCCCTCGCGCAGGTAATCCATGTCGTAGAGGTGCTCGCGCCAGCGGTTGTCGATCACCTGCAGCAGGATCGAGCGCTCCAGGTACCGCGTCAGCTCCTCGCCGAACTGCCGCTCGCGCTCGTCGTAGGCGTTCATCGCGTCGTCGTCGAGGGCGTCCTTCAGCTTCTCGCGATCGACCGTCTCCGGGGCAACCGATGCGACGTCGATGCCGACCGGCCAGATCTGCCGCAGCTGCGTCTCCAGCTCGGGCATGTCCCACTCCTCGAGCACGTCGCCGGGCGTGTACTCGTCGACGAGGCGCTCGATCACCCCCTCGGTCTCGTCGCGGGCGATCTCCGACATGTCGCGTCCCTCGAGGATCTCCCGCCGGTACTTGTAGACGACCCGGCGCTGCTCGTTCATCACGTCGTCGTACTCGAGCACCCGTTTGCGGATCAGGAAGTTCTGCTCCTCGACCTTCTTCTGCGCGTTCTCGACCGTCTTGGTGAGCATGCCCGCCTCCAGCGGCATCTCAGCGCCCTCCTCGTCGACCGGTCCGAGGCGGTCGAGGATTTTGTAGATGCGGTCGCCCGCGAAGAGGCGGATCACGTCGTCTTCGGCGGAGAGGTAGAAGCGAGACTCGCCGGGATCGCCCTGGCGGCCGGAGCGGCCGCGCAGCTGGTTGTCGATGCGGCGTGACTCGTGGCGCTCGGTGCCGCAGATATAGAGGCCCCCCAGCTCGCAGACCTCCTTGGCCTCCTCGGCGCATTGCGGCTCCAGCTCGGCGACCTTTGCCTCGAACGCCTCCTCGTAGCTCTCGTCGCCGGGGCTGACGCCCCTCTTCTTCAGCTCATGCTGGACGAGCTGCTCGGGATCGCCGCCGAGCTTGATGTCGACGCCGCGGCCGGCCATGTTGGTCGCGATCATCACCGCGCCCCTGCGGCCGGCCTGGGCGATCACCTCGCCCTCTCGCTGGGCATGCTCCGGCTTCGCGTTCAGCACCGAGTGCTCGATGCCGCGGCGCTTCAGCTCGCCCGAGATCATCTCCGAGACCTCGACCGAGACCGTTCCGACCAGGATCGGCTGGCCCTTCTCGTGGCGGGCGACTATCTCCTCCAGAACCGCCTTCCACTTGCCGTCCTTGGTCTTGAAGATCTGGTCGTTGTGGTCGGCCCGGACCATTTCCCGGTGGGTCGGGATCTCCACCACCGGGACCTTGTAGATCTTCATGAACTCGGTCGCCTCGGTGAGGGCCGTGCCGGTCATCCCGGAGAGCTTGTCGTAGAGGCGGAAGTAGTTCTGCAGGGTGATCGTGGCGAGCGTCTGGTTCTCCTCCCCGATCGCCACCCCCTCCTTCGCCTCGACCGCCTGGTGCAGGCCCTCCGACCAGCGCCGGCCCTCGAGTATGCGACCGGTGAACTCGTCGATGATCATCACCTGGCCGTCGATCACCGCGTAGTCCTTGTCGCGCGTGTAGAGCGACTCGGCCTTCAGCGCCTGGACGAGGTGGTTGACGAGGCTGCCGTGCTCGCCGAGATAGAGGTTGTCGACGCCGATGAACTCCTCGGCCCTTTTCACGCCGCGCTCGGTCGGCGACACCGTCTTGTGCTTCTCGTCGAACTCGTAGTCGTAGTCCGCCTCGGAGGTGTCCTTGGACTCGCCCAGCGAGCGCAGCTTGTCCTTTGCCGGGGCGCCGTTCATCTGCCGGGCGAGGCGGGCGAACGTGTAGTAGGTCTCCGTCGCCTGCTCAGGGGCGCCGGAGATGATCAGCGGCGTGCGCGCCTCGTCGATCAGGATGTTGTCGACCTCGTCGACGATCGCGAAGTGGTGCCCGCGCTGCACGCAGTGCTCGAGGGCCGGGGACATGTTGTCGCGCAGGTAGTCGAAGCCGAACTCGGAGTTGGTGCCATAGACGACGTCGCAGGCGTACTTCCACTGCCTGGCCTCGTGGTCGTCGCCATCCTGGATCGCCGCGACGCTGACCCCGAGCGCGTCGTAGATCGGCTTCATCCAGGCGGCGTCGCGGCGGGCGAGGTAGTCGTTGACGGTGACGAGATGGACGCTGTCGCCGGCCAGCGTGTTGAGGAAGACGGCGAGCGTGGCGGTAAGCGTCTTCCCCTCTCCCGTCTTCATCTCGGAGATCGCCCCGTCGTGAAGCACCATGCCGCCGACCAGCTGTACGTCGTAGTGGCGCTGGCCCAGGGTGCGGCGAGACGCCTCGCGAGTCAGCGCGAAGGCGTCCGGCAGGAGCTCGTCGAGCGACTCCCCCTCCGCCGCTCGCTTGCGCAGCGCATCCGCCTCTTCGAGCAGCTCGGAGTCCTCGAGCAGCTCCATCTCGGGCTCGATCCGGTTGATCGCCTCGGCGCGCTTCTCATAGGCCTTGAACTTGCGCCCCTCCCCGACGCGCAGCGCGCGCGTGACCATGTCCCTCGCAGCGGGCATCGCTCAAGGTTAGCTGGCCCTCGGAATCTGTTTTCTCTACCCGGCTGGGCGGCCGCGGAGGCGGCCAACCGCACGGCGCGTCTGGCTGCGCTTGCGACGCAGCTCGCGGTGTTTCTTGACCTGGCGGCGGATGTCCTCCGCCAGCTCGTGGATCGTGTGGGCCATCTCAGGCGACGCCTCGCGCGCCCGCAGCGTGACGCCCTTCAACCGCAGGGTCGCCTCGGCTACCTGGCTGTCCTTGATCGAGGGATTGCGCTCCTCGTAGACCTCCACGTCGAGGGTCGCCAGCTCCGACACCTGCTTACCGACCCGGCGGAATCGCTTCTCGATATGCCCCCGCAGCTCGTCGGTGACCTCGACATTGCGACTACGTATCTCGATCCGCATCGTGCCTCCTCGGCGTTTGTCCCTCGATGCTACGCCCTCAGAGCCTGCGTGTGAAGGTGACGGCGACGACGCGGACGGCGCCGGCCGAACGCAGCGCCCGGGCGCAGGCGGAGAGCGTCGCACCGGTGGTCAGCACGTCGTCGACGAGGAGGACGCTGCGCGGGACCTCGCCCTTCGAATCGATCCGGGGAGGATGGCCGATGCGCTGGGCCCGGCGCCTGCCCACCTGGCGGCCGCCGCCGCGGCGAACCAGGCAGGGACGAAGCGGCGCGTCGATCCGCTCCGCCAGCGCCGCCGCTATCTCGGCGGCCGGATCGAATCCTCTCCCCATCGAGCGCAGCGAGGCTGCGGGCGCCGGGACGAGCGCGCCGCTGAGCATGCTGCCCGGGGCCAGCCAGTGGATCCGGTCGGCCATCAGGCCCGCCACGGGGAGCAGGCGACGGAACTTCAGCGCCGAGACCAGGTCCCGCGCCACCTCCTCGTGCGGGGCCGAGGACCAGGCGCGGTCCAGGCCCTGCGGCCCCCTGCCGGCCAGCGGCGCCGCGGCGGCGAGCCGCCGCGCGCAGCGGGTGCAGACCACGGCCTGGGGGCGGCAGGAGCGACCGCATGCCGCGCACAGCGCAGGGACCAGCCCAGAGGCGACGGCGTGCAAGATTCCCATCGCTCGATCCTGCGGGTCGGGAGCGCGCGCGTGGCGCGCGCAAAGTCAGGACTTCGTCAGGGCTTTGCGATGCGAGCTGCGATGGCGCCGATCAGGACGGCGCCTGCCGGCAGCTCCGCTCCGCCGAGCAGGATCGAGCCGCGGACATGGGCGCCTTCTCCGAGGCGACAGCCGTCGCCTACGATCGCCGGCCCCTCGATCCTGACGCCCTCGCCCAGCTCGACCCCCTCGCCGACCAGCGCCGGCGGCTCGACCTCGGCGTCTCCGAGCGGGCTCGCGGCGCGGACCCCCTCGGCAACCTCCGGAGCGCCCGGCTCGACGTCCACCAAGCCATGCAGGGCGTCGAAGTTCCCCTCCCTCAGCTCGTCGAGGTCGCCGATGTCGTTCCAGTAGGCGTCGATCTCATGCGAGTAGAAGGGCACGTCGCCCTCCAGCAGGGCCGGGAACACGTCCATCGCCCAGTCGGCGAAGCCGGGCGGCTCCGCGGGGCCGGCCGCCTTGCTCGTTCCCGGCGCCGGGAAGAAGTCGAAGATCTCGGCGCGGAACATGTAGATCCCGCAGTTGGCGAGGTCGGAGAGCGCTTCGGCGGGATCGGGCTTCTCCTGGAACCCCTGGATGCGGCCGTCGGCGCCGGTGATCGCGACCCCGAACTGGCTGGTGTCTTCGACGCGCTTGGTGGCCAGGGTGGCGATCCCGTCGTGGGACTCGTGGAGCTCGCGCATCGCGCCGAGGTCGATGTCGGTGAGCGCGTCGCCGGAAATGACGAGGAAGGAGTCGCCGAGGAACTCCGCGGCGTTGCGGACCCCCCCCGCCGTGCCCAGCAGCCGCTCCTCGCGGCTGTAGGAGAGGTCGAGGCCGAACGCGGACCCGTCGCCGAAGTGGCCTTCGATCGTCTCTGGGAACCAGTGCAGGTTGGCGATCGTCTCGGTGAAGCTGTGGCGGGCCAGCAGCCGCACGATGTGCTCCATCACAGGCCGGTTGAGCACCGGCGCCATCGGCTTCGGCATCCCGTGGGTGATCGGGCGCAGCCGGGTGCCGAGCCCCGCAGCCAAGACCATGGCCCTCATCGGGTTTAGGTGCCCTGATCCCAGCTGGCGAGGTACTTGCTCTGCGCGTCGGTCAGGTCGTCGATCTTTACGCCCTTCGAGGCGAGCTTGAGGCGGGCGATCTCCTGGTCGATCTCGTGCGGCATGCGGTGCACCTTGGTCTCCAGGGTCTCGTGATTCTTCGCCATGTACTCGGCGGCGAGCGCCTGGTTGGCGAAGCTCATGTCCATCACCGCCGCCGGGTGGCCCTCGGCGGTCGCCAGGTTGACCAGGCGCCCCTCGGCGAGGAGGAAGATCTCCCGCCCGTCCTTCAGCCGGTGCCCTTGGACCAGAGGCCGGGCCTCGTAGGTCGACTCGGTCAGAGCGTCGAGGTCGCCCTTGTTGATCTCGACGTCGAAGTGGCCCGAGTTGCAGACGATCGCGCCGCTCTTCATCACGTCGAACATCTCGCCCGCGACCGCGTCGCGGTTGCCGGTCACCGAGATGAAGACGTCGCCCTCCCTGGCCGCCTCCACGCCCGGCATCACGTCGAAGCCGTCCATCACGGCCTCCAGCGCCCGCAGCGGGTCGACCTCGCAGACGATCACGTGGGCGCCGTGGCCCTTGGCCCGCATCGCAACCCCCTTGCCGCACCAGCCGTAGCCGATGACGACGACCCGCAGGCCGGCGATCAGTACGTTGGTGGCGCGGATCACGCCGTCGAGGGTGGACTGGCCGGTGCCGTAGCGGTTGTCGAAGAAGTGCTTGGTGTCGGCGTCGTTGACGGCGATGATCGGGAAGCCGAGCTTCCCCTCGGCCTCGAGGGCTTCGAGGCGGATCACGCCGGTCGTCGTCTCCTCGGTGCCCCCGTAGACCTCGGAGAGCTGCTCGGGCCTCTGGCCGTGCAGGACGCTAATCACGTCGGCGCCGTCGTCCATGGTCACGTGCGGGTGCTTGTCAACCGCGGTCTCGATGTGGCGGTAATAGGTGTCGTTGTCCTCGCCGTTGATCGCGTGGACCTCGGCGCCATAGCGATCGACCAGGGCCGCCGCCGTGTCGTCCTGGGTCGAGAGCGGGTTCGACGCGCAGAGGGCGACGTCGGCGCCGCCGGCCATCAGGGTGCGGACGAGGTTCGCCGTCTCCGTGGTGACGTGCAGGCAACACGCCATCCGGATCCCCTCCAGCGGTTTCTCCCGCTCGAATCGCTCCCGGATCTGGGTGAGCACCGGCATCTGGCGGTCTGCCCACTCGATCCGCTTCTGGCCGTCGTCGGCCAGCGCGATGTCGGCGATGTCGTAGTTGGAGGCGGCGGTTGCCATCGATTCCTTT
>Ga0210382_10000574_pt1 | contig 13044 bp, 9 predicted proteins | sample PLMedo_FD_155452 | JGI IMG/M metagenome (GOLD analysis project Ga0210382, IMG submission 155452) | Groundwater sediment microbial communities from an aquifer in East River, Colorado, USA - PLM0_60_coex redo | ecosystem: Environmental > Terrestrial > Soil > Riparian zone | place: USA: East River...
AGCTGGCGCGCAGCTTCGCGGCGGCCTGGGGCTGGCTCGCGGATCGCAGCGGCGCGCAGCGCGGCATCGCACAGCGTGGACCTCTTGCCGCTGGCCATGACCCTGTGCGCCTTGGCGGCGCTCGCCGCGGCGCTCGGGCTGCCCTCGCGCAGCGCCCATGCCGCGCCGCCGGCGACGAGGTTGCGATTCAGTCCTGCGGCGAAGGCGCTCCTCGCCGCCGGATTTTGCATGGCGGCCGCGCACGGGGCGCTGTACACCTTTCTGACCCTGCACCTGGAGCGCGCCGGCTATGGCGGCACGATGATCGGGCTGCTCTGGACGCTCGGCGTGCTCGCCGAGATCGCGGTGTTTCTCTATCTGCCGGCGCTGTTTCGGCGCTATTCGCTTTCCGGCATCCTGGTGTTCAGCTTCGCCTGCGCCGTGCTGCGCTTCGCCGCCATCGGCTGGGGCGCCGAATTTCTCTGGGTCCTCGTCCCCGCGCAGCTGCTGCACGCCGCGACTTTCGGCTCATTCCACGCCGCGTCGGTTGCCGCGGTGCATCGCGTTTTTCCGGCCGAGGCGCACGGCCGCGGGCAGGCGCTTTTTTCCAGCATCTGCTACGGCGGCGGCGGAGGTGCCGGTGCGTTGATGGCGGGTTGGACCTGGGAAGCGGCCGGGCCTAGAGTGGCGTTCTCGCTGTCCGCGCTGGCTGCGGCGGCAGGCGCCTTTCTTGCTCTGAGGTTGAAAGGCTTGTGAGACAATTTCCAACATGGGATTAACGCTTTACGACAGGCTTTGGGACAGCCACGTGGTGCACGTCGAGGAAGACGGCACGGCGCTGCTGTACATCGACCGGCACCTCGTGCATGAGGTCACCAGCCCGCAGGCCTACGAAGGGCTGAAAGTCGCGGGGCGCAAGCCCTGGCGCGTGGACTCGGTGGTCGCCACCGCCGACCACAACACGCCGACGACCGGGTGGGATGAGGGCGTGGAAGGCATCCGCGACCCGTTCGCCAAGCTGCAGATCCAGACGCTCGACGCGAACATCCGCCACTTCGGCGCGAAGGTCTACTTCCCGTTCCTCGATCAGCGCCAGGGCATCGTGCATGTCATCGGCCCGGAGCAGGGCGCAACCTTGCCGGGCATGACCGTCGTGTGCGGCGATTCGCACACCAGCACGCATGGCGCTTTCGCCTGCCTTGCGCACGGCATCGGCACCTCGGAAGTCGAGCACGTTCTCGCCACGCAGTGCCTCGTAACGCGCAAGATGAAGAACATGCGCGTGAGCGTCGAGGGTCCGCTCGCGCGCGGGGTAACCGCGAAGGACGTGGTTCTCGCCATCATCGGCCGCATCGGCACTGCGGGCGGGACCGGCCATGCCATCGAGTTCGCCGGCAGCACGATCCGCGCGCTTTCGATGGAAGGGCGCATGACGGTCTGCAACATGTCGATCGAGGCCGGCGCTCGCGCCGGCATGGTGGCGGCGGACGAGACGACCATCGAGTACGTGAAGGGCCGGCCGCTTGCGCCGAAGGCCGCCGAACAGGAGCGCGCCGCGGCGTATTGGCGCACGCTGAAGAGCGACCCGGACGCCAAGTTCGACCGCGAGGTCACGCTCGACGCGCGCGAGATCAAGCCGCACGTCACCTGGGGCACCTCGCCCGAGATGGTGATCACCGTCGACGACGCGGTGCCCGACCCCGATCGCGAAAGAGACGGCGCGAAGCGCGAAGGCATGGAACGCGCGCTCGCCTACATGGGGCTCAAGCCGCGTACGCGCATCACCGATGTCAAGCTCGACAAGGTATTCATCGGCTCGTGCACCAACTCGCGCATCGAGGACCTGCGCGCCGCCGCCGCGGTCGTGCAGGGCAGGCGCGTCGCGTCGAACGTGCGTCTTGCGATGGTGGTCCCCGGCTCCGGGCTGGTGAAGGCCCAGGCCGAGCGCGAGGGGCTGGACCGAGTCTTTCGCGACGCCGGCTTCGAGTGGCGCGAGCCCGGCTGCTCGATGTGCCTCGGCATGAATCCCGACCGGCTCGATCCGGGCGAGCGTTGCGCCTCGACCTCCAATCGCAATTTCGAAGGACGCCAGGGCGAGGGCGGTCGCACCCATCTGGTCAGCCCGGCGATGGCCGCGGCGGCCGCGATCGCCGGCCATTTCGTCGACGTGCGGCAGTGGCGCTGAGCTGAAAAATGGAAAAGTTCATCGTCCTCAACGGCCTGGTGGCGCCGCTGGACCGGGCGAACGTCGACACCGACCAGATCATCCCCAAGGAGCACCTGAAGTCGATCAAGCGCACCGGCTTCGCGTCGGCGCTGTTCGCGGCGTGGCGCCACGATCCGGAATTCGTCCTCAACCAGCCGCGCTATCGCGGCGCGACGATCCTGCTGGCGCGCAAGAACTTCGGCTGCGGCTCCTCGCGCGAGCATGCGCCGTGGGCGCTGATGGACTACGGCTTTCGCTGCGTGATCGCACCCTCGTTCGCCGACATCTTCTTCAACAACTGCTTCAAGAACGGCCTGCTTCCGGTGGTGCTGAGCGAGACCGAGGTCGATCGCCTGTTCTACGAGTGCGCCTCCTTTCCGGGATTCAAGCTGGTGGTGAATCTGGAGAACCAATCGGTCTCCGCCGCCGATGGCTCGCAGACCACGCGCTTCGAGGTCGATGCGTTCCGCAAGCATTGCTTGCTGAACGGCCTCGACGAGATCGGCCTGACGCTGCGCCACGCCGACAAGATCCGCGCCTTCGAAGCGCGCCGCAAAGCCCAGTTTCCCTGGTATTTCTGATGAAAGTTGCGCTCCTGCCCGGTGACGGCATCGGGCCGGAAATCGTTGCCCAGGCGCGCAAGGTCTTGCAGCGCCTCGGCCTGAAACTGGAGATGCGCGAGGCCGCGGTCGGCGGCGCCGGCTACGATGCCGCCGAAGATCCGCTGCCCCCGGCCACCCTTTCGCTCGCCAAGGAAGCCGACGCGATTCTCTTCGGCGCGGTAGGCGGCCCGCGCTACGACGCGCTGCCGCGAGCCAAGCGCCCTGAGCAGGCGCTGCTGCGGCTGCGCAAGGAGCTCGGGCTGTTTGCCAACCTGCGCCCGGCGCAGGTGTACCCGCAGCTCGCCGCCGCCTCGGCGCTGAAAGCCGAGCTCGTCGCGGGGCTCGACATCCTGATCGTGCGCGAGCTCACCGGCGACATCTACTTCGGAGAGCCGCGCGGCATCCGCGCCACCGCCGAGCGCGGCCGCGAGGGCTTCGATACCATGCGCTACAGCGAGGCTGAGGTGCGGCGTATCGCAGCCGTCGCGTTCGAGGCTGCGCGTAAGCGCAGCAGGCGCGTCTGCTCGGTGGACAAGGCCAACGTGCTCGAGACCTCGCAGCTGTGGCGGGAAGTAGTCATTGAAGAATCAAAAAAACACGCCGACATCGAGCTGTCCCACATGTACGTCGACAACTGCGCCATGCAGCTGGTGCGCAATCCCAGGCAGTTCGACGTCATCGTCACGGGGAATCTGTTCGGCGACATCCTCTCCGACGAGGCGTCGATGCTCACCGGGTCGATCGGCATGCTGCCCTCGGCCGCGCTCGACGCCAGCGGCAAGGGGCTGTACGAGCCGATCCACGGCTCGGCGCCCGACATCGCCGGGAAGGGCGTGGCCAATCCGCTTGCCACGATTCTTTCGGCGGCCATGATGCTGCGCTATTCGCTCGGGCAGGAAACAGCCGCCGAGCGCATCGAGGCTGCGGTGAAGAAGGTCTTGAGCGAAGGCCTGCGCACCGCCGACATTCACACGCCCGGAACCCGCAAGGTCGGCACCGGTGAAATGGGCGACGCGGTCGCGGCAGCCCTATAGACTACCGCGCATGTTGAGAGTAGGCATCGTCGGCTGGCGCGGTATGGTCGGATCGGTCCTCGTGCAGCGCATGCGCGAGGAGCGCGACTTCGACCACTTCGAGCCGCTGTTCTTCTCGACCTCGCAGGCCGGCGGCACGGGCCCGTCGATCGGCAAGGACACGGCACCGGTCAAGGATGCGAAGGAACTCGCCGCGCTGAAGGCGCTCCCGGTGATCATTTCATGCCAGGGCGGCGAGTACACGAACGAGATGCACCCGCAGCTGCGCAAGGCCGGCTGGAAAGGCTATTGGATCGACGCCGCGGGCGCGCTGCGCATGAAGGATGACGCCGTGATCATTCTCGATCCGGTCAACATGCCCGTCATCAAGAAGGCGCACGCGGCCGGCATCAAGGACTACATCGGCGGCAATTGCACGGTGAGCCTGATGCTGATGGGCATGGCCGGCCTGTTCCAGCGCGACGCGATCGAGTGGATGACCACCATGACTTACCAGGCGGCGTCCGGCGCCGGTGCCGCGCACCTGCGCGAGCTGGCGGAGCAGATGGCGCGCATCGGGCAAGGCGCGAGGCGCTTGCTGGAAGACCCTGCCGCCAGCGCCCTGGACATCGACCGCGCCGTGACCGAAGCGATACGCGCGCCTGGATTGCCGAAGGCGAACTTCGAGTACCCTCTTGCCGGGAGCCTGCTGCCATGGATCGACAGGGACCTGGGCAACGGGCAGAGCCGCGAGGAATGGAAGGGCCAGGCGGAAACCAACAAGATTCTCGACCGGAATGGCCGTGTGGTGCCAGTGGACGGCATCTGCGTGCGGGTCGGCGCCATGCGCTGCCACAGCCAGGCGCTGACCATCAAGCTGCGGCGAGCGCTGCCGCTGGACGAAATCGAAGGCATGATCGCGGAAGCCAACGACTGGGTGAAGCTGGTGCCGAACCGGCGCGAGGAGTCGCTCGCCGAACTGACCCCGGCGGCGGTTTCCGGGAAGCTCTCAGTCCCGGTGGGCCGGCTACGCAAGCTGCCGATGGGGGAGGACTACCTGGCCGCCTTTACGGTCGGCGACCAGCTGCTTTGGGGAGCCGCCGAGCCCCTGCGCCGGATGCTACGGATCCTTTTGGAGGCAGGCCTCAAGGCCTGAAAACCGAGAAAACTTGTGAATTTGCAGAGCTAAGACCATGATGTTATTTTACTAAGTTAATTGGTCGCTTAGAACAACGATTCAAGGGCGGGGGCACATTGGGCAGATCGATAACCATTGCGATGATTGCGGCCGCGTTTTGGCTGGCCAGTCCGATGGTCCATGCGGCCGGGCTGGGCCAGCTGAGCGTGATTTCGCCGCTTGGCCAGCCCCTCAACGCCGAGATCGAGATCGTCTCCTTGCAGCCGGGTGAGGAAGAAGGTCTCGTGGCGCGCCTCGCTCCCCCCGACGCGTTCCGGGCGGCGGGGATCGACTTCAATCCGGCGCTCGTCACGGTGCGGTTCACCATCGAGCGTCGCGGCGGCCGTCCGCTGTTGCGCGTAAGAACCACTCAGCCGGTCAACGATCCGTTCCTAGAGATGCTGGTCGAGCTGCAGTGGACCACCGGCAGGCTGGTGCGCGAGTACACGGTTCTTCTCGACCCGCCGGAATACAGGGGGCCGCAGGCCATCGCGGCGGCGCCAGCGCCGCGCGCCACGCCGGCCGCCGTCCCCGAGCCGAAGCTCGCCGAAGCGCCGGCAGCGCAGCCGGCGCCCGAACCTGCACGCGCGCCTGCACCCGCACCGGTCGAAGCCGAGCCGCTGCCGTCCGTCCCGGCTCCCGCGGCTGAGCCGGCACCGGCGCCCGCGCCAGCCGCCGAGGCGCAGGTCGAAAAGCCGGCTGCGGAAGCGGAGAAGCCCGCGGCGGAGCCAGTCGGCGAGCCGGCTGCCGCGGAAGAGAGAAGGGTCGCGGTCAAGAAGGGCGACACGCTGAGCGAAATCGCGCGCCAGAACCTGCCGCCCGGCGCGAACCTCAACCAGATGCTGATTGCGATCTACCGCGCCAACGAGGATGCGTTCATCCGCAAGAACGTCAACCTGCTGCGCGCGGGGCGGATCCTCAACATCCCTGGCGCGGAAACCATCAGCACGATCGACCCGGAAGAAGCGAAGCGCCTGGTGCAAGCGCACATGGACGACTTCGCCGCGTACCGCAGCCGCCTCGCGACGGCGTCGACGTCCGTCGAAGCGCCGGGCGGCCGGCGCGAAGCCGAAGGCAAGATCGAGCCGAAACCGGAAGCGCCGGCTGCCGCGCCACAGGATCAGGTCCGGCTTTCGAAGGCCGACCCGAGCAAGCCGGCCGCGCCGGCCAGCCGGGCGGCGCGCGACGACGACGCGGTTGCCCGCGAACGCGCGGTGAAAGAAGCGCAGTCGCGCGTCACCGATCTGGAAAAGAACGTCACCGACCTGCAGAAGCTGCTGGAGATGAGGAACCAGCAGCTGGCCGAGCTGGAGAAAAAAGCGCAGGCGAAGCCCGCTCCTGCGCCGGAAGCGCCAAAGCCGGTCGCCGAAGCACCGAAACCCGTAGCTGAGACACCAAAGGCCGTAGCTGAGGCACCAAAGGCCGTAGCTGAGGCACCAAAGCCCGCTGCGGAGGCGCCCAAACCGGTGCCGCAGGCGCCAAAGCCCCCGGTTCAAGCAGCCAAGCCGCAGCCCAAGGCAGCGCCACCTCCGCCCGAGCCGAGCATCGTCGACGAGTTTCTCGACAACCCGATTGCGCTCGCCGGGTTGGGCGGCGTGATCGTGCTGCTCGCCGGCTACGGCGTATGGACATGGAGAAAAAAAAAGACTACGCAGGCCAGATTTCAAGATAGCGTCCTAGGCGCCGCCTCTACCACCGGCTCGTCGACTGGAACCGGCGCTGGACTAGCGGCGCAGAGCGTCTCGCAGGGCTCGCTCAGCCAGCCGTTGGCCGGGATGGAGGCCGACGAAGTCGATCCGATCGCCGAAGCAGACGTTTACATGGCCTACGGCCGCGACACGCAGGCCGAGGAAATCCTCCGGGAAGCGCTGCAAAAGGACGCAAAGCGCACCGCGGTGCATTCCAAGCTGCTCGAGATCTACGCCAACCGGCGTGACGTCACGTCCTTCGAGCAGACGGCGCTCAAGCTCAAGTCGCTCACCAACGGTTTCGGTCCGGAATGGGACAAGGCTGTCGCCCTCGGCCGTTCGATCGATCCGCAGAATGGGCTGTATGGCGGTAGCGGTGTCCCCGCAGCCGCCGCACCAGCTGCTGCTGCGGCTGCCGCCGCACCGAACCTCGATTTCGATCTGAGCGCCGCTACATCGTCTTATCAGAGCGTGAGCCTGCCCGAGTTCTCGATCGACGAACCGAAGGCGCCACCGCCCAGCGGACTGGACTTCGACTTCGATGCCGCGCCGGCGGCGGCAGCTGGTGCGAGCGCAAAGAGCGATTTCAGCCCCGGGGGCACGCTGATCATGGGTGAACGGCCGGGCGAGAGAACCGTCACCAGCGTGGATTTCAATCTGGACACCACGGGCAGCAGCGAAGCGAAGAGTGCCGGAGCGGCGCCGTCCGCAAACGGCGGTCTCGATTTCGACATCAGCCTGGACCTCGGCGGGGAGGAGAAAAAGCCCGAACCCGACAAGACCGCGGCGCCGCTGGACCTGTCTTCCATCAGCCTGGACCTGGGCATTGCGGGCGAGCCGAGCGGTTCGCCCGCCGGCACCGATCCGAAATGGCAGGAAGTCGCCACCAAGCTCGATCTCGCCAAGGCGTACGAGGAGATGGGAGACAAGGACGGCGCGCGGGAGCTGCTAAACGAGGTGATGAAGGACGGCGACAGCGTGCAGAAGGGCCAGGCGCAGCAGCTGCTGGCCAAGCTGGGTTAGCATCCGCCGTACACCGCCCTACTGAACTGAAGGAAGCCGCGGCGCCAGCGACCGCGGCTTTTTGCTTTATGCGCATAGCTCTAGGACTCGAATACGACGGCAGCCGCTTTCTTGGATGGCAGACGCAGCCCGGCGGAGGCGCAGTGCAGGACGCCCTCGAGCCGGCTCTCGGCGCGATTGCCGGCGGGCCGGTCGGGGTGACCTGCGCCGGCAGGACCGATCGCGGCGTGCACGCGCGCGGGCAGGTGGTGCACTTCGATGAGCTCGCGTCCCGACCCCTGTCTGCCTGGGTTCGCGGGGTGAACGCGCTGCTGCCCGACGGCGTCGCGGTGTTATGGTCGCAGCAGGTCGACCCGTCCTTCCATGCACGCTACAGCGCCGTGAGCCGTACCTACCGCTACGCGCTTCTCAATCGTCCGGTGCGGCCGGCGCTCGCCGCGAGCCACGTCGGCTGGATTCACCTGCCGCTCGATGTCGATGCGATGCGCGAGGCCGCCGCGCTGCTCGTCGGCGAGCACGATTTCTCGGCGTTCCGCTCGGCGCAGTGCCAGGCCAAGTCGCCGCTGCGCACGCTGCATTCGCTCGACATCGAGCGCCGCGGCGAGCGCATCGACTTCGTGCTGCGGGCGAACGCGTTCCTGCACCACATGGTGCGCAACATCGTCGGCACGCTCGTTTATGTCGGCAAGGGCAAGCATCCGGCGCCCTGGGTGAGGGAGGTGCTCGAGTCGCGCGATCGTGCGCGCGCGGCGCCCACCTTCGCGCCGGAAGGACTTTGCCTGGAGGCCGTGGAGTACGACGCGAAATGGGGACTGCCCCGATGAGAACCCGCGTCAAGATCTGCGGCATCACGCGGCGGCAGGACGCGCGCGCGGCGGCCGAAGCGGGCGCCGATGCCATCGGGCTGGTGTTCTATCCGCCGAGCCCGCGCTTTGTGAGCGTCGAGCGCGCGCTCGAGGTACGCGATGCGCTGCCCCCCTTCGTGCAGAGCGTTGCGCTGTTCGTCAACCCGGACGCGGCGCAGGTGGCGCAGGTCATCGGCCGGGTACGGCCCGCGATGCTGCAATTCCACGGCGAGGAGGAGCCGCAGTTCTGCGCGCAGTTCGGCGTGCCCTGGGTCAAGGCCTGCCGCGTGAGGCGGGGAATCGATTTGCTAAAATACCTGCGCCCGTTTTCCGCCGCCGCGGCCTGGCTGCTCGACAGCCACGTCGAGGAGTACGGCGGAGCGGGCGAGAGCTTCGACTGGTCGCTGGTGCCCGCCGCACGCGACCGGCCGCTCATCCTTTCGGGCGGGCTGGCGCGGGACAATGTCGCCGAGGCGATCCGCCGGGTGCGGCCGTGGGGGGTCGATGTCTCGAGCGGAGTCGAGTCGGCGAAGGGAATCAAGGACGCCGCGAAAATCGCCGCTTTCATAGCAGAGGTCAGGAATGCGGATGTATGACTTGCCCGACGCGCGCGGGCATTTCGGTCCCTACGGCGGCGTATTCGTCGCAGAGACGCTGATGCACGCGCTCGACGAGCTGCGCGATGCTTACGAGCGCGCGCGCGCGGATGCCGCGTTCCAGGCCGAGTTTCACTACGAGCTCAAGCACTACGTGGGACGACCAAGCCCGGTCTACCACGCTCGGCGGCTCTCGGAGCGCTGCGGCGGCGCGCAGATCTACATCAAGCGCGAGGACTTGAACCACACCGGCGCGCACAAGATCAACAACACCATCGGCCAGGCGCTGCTCGCGCGGCGCATGGGCAAGCCGCGCGTGATCGCCGAGACCGGCGCCGGCATGCACGGTGTCGCGGCCGCCACCGTGGCGGCGCGCTACGGCATGGAATGCGTGGTGTACATGGGCACCGAGGACGTCAAGCGCCAGGTGCAGAACGTCTATCGCATGAAGCTCCTCGGCGCCACGGTGGTGCCGGTCGAATCGGGATCGCGCACGCTGAAGGACGCGCTGAACGAGGCGATGCGCGACTGGGTGACGAATGTCGAGCGCACCTTCTACATCATCGGCACGGTCGCCGGTCCTCATCCCTATCCGATGATGGTCAGGGACTTCCAGTCGGTGATCGGCGACGAATGCATCGTGCAGATGCAGGAGCTCGCCGGGCGGCAACCCGACGCGGTGATCGCCTGCGTCGGCGGCGGCTCGAACGCGATGGGGATTTTTTACCCGTACATCAAGAATCTGAAGGTAAGGCTGATTGGCGTCGAGGCAGCGGGCGAAGGCCTGGCGAGCGGCAAGCACGCGGCGTCGCTGTGCGCGGGCAAACCCGGGGTGCTGCACGGCAATCGCACTTACCTGCTTCAGGACGCGAACGGGCAGATCACGGAAACGCATTCGATCTCGGCCGGGCTCGACTACCCCGGCGTCGGCCCGGAGCACGCCTGGCTCAAGGACAGCCGGCGCGCCGAATATGTCGCGGTGACCGACGACGAAGCGCTCGGCGCATTTCACGAGCTGTGCCGTTGCGAAGGCATCATCCCGGCGCTCGAATCCGCGCATGCGCTCGCTCATGCCGCCGCGCTGGCGCGCACCCTGCCGAAGGAGGCGATCCTGCTGGTGAACCTCTCGGGCCGCGGCGACAAGGACATGCATACCGTTGCCCAGCGCTCGGGCCTGCAGCTCTGAGATGTCGCGCATCCAAGCGCGTTTCGCCTCCCTGGCGAGCGCCAGGCGCAAGGCGCTGATCCCCTATATCACCGCGGGTGATCCGCATCCGGCGCTTACCGTGCCGCTGCTGCGCGCCCTGGTCGAGGCGGGAGCCGACATCCTCGAGCTGGGCGTGCCGTTCTCGGACCCGATGGCCGACGGCCCGGTGATCCAGCGCTCGGCCGAGCGGGCGCTGAAGCACGGCACCGGTCTTTCGGATGTATTGAAGTTCGTCGTTGAATTTCGAAAACAGGACGCCGCGACGCCGATCGTGCTCATGGGTTACGCCAATCCGATTGAAGCGATGGGCAGCGCAAGCTTTCTTGAAAAGGCGAAGGCCGCCGACATCGATGGCGTCATCGTCGTCGACTACCCGCCGGAGGAGTGCGTGGAATTCTCCGCTGTGGCGAAGAAGAACGGCATCGACCCGGTTTTTCTTCTCGCGCCGACCTCCACCGAAAAGCGGATCGAGCAGGTGGCGCGGATCGGCAGCGGTTACCTGTACTACGTCTCGCTGCGCGGCGTGACCGGGGCTTCGAACATCGATTTATCGGACGTTGCCGCCCGGATCCCCAGAATCCGGGCGGCCACACGCTTGCCGATCGGCGTCGGCTTCGGCATCCGCGACGCCGAGTCGGCGCGCCGCGTCGCCGAGACCGCCGACGCGGTGGTGATCGGCAGCCGCATCATCCAGGAGATTGAATCAGCGGGGCCCCACGATGCGACCTCCAGGGTGAAAGCTCTTCTGAAGCCCATACGGCAGGCGCTGGACGCATGAGCTGGCTGCAGAAGCTCCTCCCCCCCAAGATCCAGCGCACCGGCCCCGGCATGCGCAAAACGGTGCCCGAGGGCCTGTGGACCAAGTGCGCGGCCTGCGACGCGGTGCTCTACAGCACGGACCTCGAGAAAAACCTCAATGTGTGCCCGAAGTGCGGGCATCACGAGCGCCTCGGCGCGCGGCCGCGCCTCGATGCGCTGCTCGACGCCGACGGGCGTTTCGAGATCGGCGCCGAGGTGCTGCCGGTCGATACGCTCAAGTTCAAGGACTCGCGCCGCTACACCGAGAGGCTCGCCGAGGCGCAGGAGCAGACCGCCGAGAGCGACGCGCTGGTGGTGATGCAGGGCTCGATCAAGGCGCTCGGCGTGGTATGCGCCGCTTTCGAGTTCGATTTCATGGGCGGCTCGATGGGATCGGTGGTCGGAGAGCGCTTCGTGCGCGGCGTGCGGGTCGCCATCGAGCAGAAGCTGCCGTACGTCTGCGTCACCGCCTCCGGCGGTGCCCGCATGCAGGAAGGGCTGCTTTCGCTGGTGCAGATGGCCAAGACCACCGCCGCCCTCACCGACCTCGCGGAGCGCAGGCTGCCGTTCATCTCGGTGCTGACGGATCCGACGATGGGCGGCGTCTCGGCGAGCTTCGCGATGATCGGCGACGTGGTGATCGCCGAACCCAAGGCGCTGATCGGCTTTGCCGGTCCGCGGGTGATCGAGCAGACCGTGCGGCAGAAGCTGCCCGAAGGCTTCCAGCGCGCCGAGTTCCTGCTGGAGAAGGGCGCGATTGACATGATCGTCGACCGCCGGCAGCTGCGCGACAAGCTCCACGGCATCCTCTCCCTCCTGCAAGGGCAGCCCGCCGACAACGTGGCGTGACGCTGCTTTCCGACGTGGTGCGCACGTCGACCCAGGTCTCCGGCACACCCAGCCGGCTCGCCAAGGTGCGGGAGCTGGCCGATTGCCTCGGGCGTCTCGAGCCGGACGAAATCCGCGTCGCGATCCCCTACCTGAGCGGCGAGATCCGCCAGGGCAGGCTGTCTCTGGGCTATGCAAGCTTGCAGGCGGCGCGCACCCGGGCCGCGATCGCGGCCACGCTGACAATTCGTGATGTGGACCAGACTTTCGATGAGCTAAAGGCGGTCAAGGGCAAGGGCGCGGCGGCCCGGCGCGAAAAGCGGCTCGCCCAATTGTTCGGACGGGCGACTGCCGAGGAGCAGGATTTCCTCGCGCGCCTTATCGTCGGCGAGCTTCGCCAGGGCGCGCTGGAAGGCGTCATGCTGGAGGCGGTCGCGGCGGCGGCCGAGCTGCCTGCGGCGGAGGTGCGGCGCGCGGCGAGCGTCGCCGGCGGTATCGCGCAGGTCGCCGAGGCCGCGCTCACTGGCGGCGCGACCGCGCTCGAACGCTTTTCGATCCGGCTGATGCAACCGGTGCTGCCGATGCTCGCGCAGCCCGCGCAGGACATCGAAGCGGCGCTGGCTGCGCTCGGCACCGCGATCCTCGAATGGAAGCTCGACGGCGCGCGCGTGCAGGTGCATAAATCGGGCGACGAGGTGCGCGTTTTCACGCGCAACCTGAACGAGGTCACCGCCGCGGTTCCCGAGATCGTTGCGGCGGCGCGCGCAGCGACGGCGCACTCGCTGATCCTCGACGGCGAGGCGATCGCCTTGCGCCACGACGGCAAGCCGCATCCCTTCCAGGTGACGATGCGGCGCTTTGGCCGCAAGCTGGACGTAGAGGAGGTGCGCGGCGAGCTGCCGTTGTCGGTGTTCTTCTTCGACTGCCTGTTGCGTGACGGCGAGCCGCTCGTCGACAAGGGAGGCATCGATCGGCGCAAGGCCCTTGAGGCTGCGGTGCCGCAGAAAAACCTCACCCCTTGCATCGTGACCGCCGACAAGGCGCAGGCGGCGGCGTTCTATGCCGACGCCCTCTCACGCGGC
>Ga0210382_10000576_pt1 | contig 13012 bp, 10 predicted proteins | sample PLMedo_FD_155452 | JGI IMG/M metagenome (GOLD analysis project Ga0210382, IMG submission 155452) | Groundwater sediment microbial communities from an aquifer in East River, Colorado, USA - PLM0_60_coex redo | ecosystem: Environmental > Terrestrial > Soil > Riparian zone | place: USA: East...
GGGAGCGGTTCACCAACGCCGGACGCATGGCTACGGATGAGATTGAGCTGCAGCTGCCGGGCCTGCTCCGGCGGGATGCGCACGTGGGCGAGTTTCCCGAAACCGGTGTTGACGCCATATATCGTCTCGCCGCGCGCTACGGCCGCTTCGACAGCCTTGCGAGACTGCTTTACGGCGTCGAGCGCCTTGGGATCGAGCGCGACCGATGCATTGTGGCGTGCCACGGCCACGACATCGGCAATAGAGAGGGAATGGCCATCCAACGTGACGGACTTCGACATGGGGACAAAAGCTAAGGCGCCGGAGTGGGTATTGCCCACTCCGGCGTCTAGCTGACCCGGACAGCTATTTCGAGCCTGAAACCCCGGTGCCAGTCGCCATGGCGGTCGACTGCCCGGCCCGAATCTGCAGCTCAGGGTTGCCCGGATCGGTCTGGAAGCTCCAATCGAAAATCAGGTAGTCCCGACCGACATGCGTCATGCGCAGGGCGCCGTAGCGCACGGTCGAGCCTTCGACAATCTCGAAGACATAGGCATAGCCCGGAGCCGCCTGAATCATGCTCCGCGAATACCCGGACGCCGGCGCGAAATCGATCGACGTCAGATCGGCGACGGGAGTAGTGCTGTACAGCCGCAGCCGCGTTCCCGAGAATTCCGGCACCAGCCACAGGGTCGAGTCGGACGGGTCGCGATACACCCAGAAGTCGATGCTCGTCAGATTCCCGTCCTGGACCTGGCCCAACTCCGCTGCCTGGGCACGGCCATCGGCATTGAGATCCTGCCAGAACCGGAAGCCCGACTGGGCCTGGTTTTCGTTGTACGCAAACGCGAGCGTGTTGCGCGCATCGGGACGGGGCGTGTCCTGGCGCAGCGGCGACCAGAGACTCTCGTACCCTTCCCGGCTCACGGCAGAGATGGCAAAGCACCGTGGCACACCATTGCTCATGGCGCTGGCAAGAAACTCCGGCGCGACGGTCGTGCCTTCGAGCAGCCAGTTCGTGCCGCAGAGACCATTGTCGAGATTGTAATCGGTGCTGTAGATGCGGTACCACTTGAAGCGTGTCGGAGCCGTGATGTACGAGCGGTCATCCCACTCGAGGTGGATCGCGCCGTTCAGGGAAATCGAAGACAACCAAGCGGGGGAATCGAGCTGCAGCCGCTCGTCCACCGCGATGGTGTTGCTGCTGCCACTTTCCTCGCCGTTGTCGTTCACGGCAGTCACGAGATACTGCAGATGGGGCACGCCGTTGTCGTGGAACGTATTCGAGCTGGTTTCGCCGCGCAGGCCGAAAGAGCCGCTGCTCGAGGAACGGGAATAGATGCGATAGCTGGCAAGACTCGCGTCGGTCACATCGTCCCACATGAGCAGAATGCCGAGGGGGCGATTGGGATCGCCGCTGGGCTCGAGCTCATACGTCAGGTTGGCCGGCGTGGATGGCGCGCCGCCGCCGCCGCCGGGACCTACGACGGAAGGCTGGCATGCGACAGTCGCCAGTAGCACCAAGGACAGGAGCACACGCATAAGAGCCTTTGAACGGGGATCGCCCGTCGTGAAGCACGCCTCATGCCCGAAGCGAAGTCGCTGATTGTCAGAGGGTTACAACAGAGTCAGGCGCGGCGGTGTCACCGCCAGAGGACAACGCAGCCTACTGGACGTAGGTGTTCTGATCGTAATCGAACTTGATGTCCGGCTGGTCGGTGAGCGTGATGTTAAAGCTGAACGAGAAGTTGCCCGCCGCGGTCTTGTTGAAACTGAAGCTCGCCCGCCAGCGCCGCAGATCGCGTTGGAATGTGAGGGAGTGGTAGGAGAACTGACGCGTCCCGATGTCGTACGACGTGCTCCAGTTGGCCGTCCAGTTGCGCGTCGGACTGAACGACAAATTCAGGTTGGTCGTCTGCCGTCCCGCGGCGTGGCGCAGTTGCGCCGTGGTGTCGTTCCGGCTGCGCGAGCTGGACAATGAGATACCGAGCGTAAAGCCTTTGCCTCCGCCGTAGCCTCCGCCCCCAATGCCCATTCCCGGGCCCCGCGGTCCGTATGGCGTGCGCGAGCTTCCCTGATAGCGGCGAAAGTCATCGGACGTGGAGCCTGGTGTCGTGGTTGTGTCCGCCGCGGGCGGGGCGGCGGGATGCGGACGGAGCCCAAACAGGTGGCCCAGCCCCTGTAACGTCGCCGGCGTCACGGTGAAGGATGCGGAAATGCCTTGCAGGAAGGGGTCGAACTTCGCCGAATCGGTACCGACCTGCCCTTTCCACAGATCGTGGGAGATCGACAACTGGAAACTCGGGAGCAGATCGGACAGAAACGTGTTCGAGAGCGTCGGGGTCTGCCAGCCGGTGTGACCCGGCTGCTTGGCCTGCTCGAAGTTGTAGCCGATCCCGCTCGTGCTGATGCTCAGCAGCCGGATCTTGCGTGGTTCCTTTTCACTCGCGGTGTCGCCCGCAGGCGGCTTCAACTTCGCCTCGAAAGTCTGCGAAAAGCCCAGACTGATGGTCTGCTGCGGGTCGGTGCGCGAGTTGAGCGAGCGACCGGTGGGGTCGATCGCGTGCGCAAAGATCGAGTCGACACGCACGCCGGGTGCGTACTGATAGCTGATCTGCGGTGAGATGGAATGCCGGATACGAGACAGGGGCCCGATGCCGGGAAAGAAACCAAAGAAGGCCGGCGACACACTCAAGCTGAAGGCCGGCCGCTTGCCCTGGCGGACAAACGCACCGCCGGTGAACTGATTGCGGATCATGAAGGGCCCGGCGCTCGTCGTGTTCAGAATCCCGATGCTCGGCTGCAGCTTCCAGGTGCTGGGGAAAAACGACGGCAGGTTGATTCCCGTATTCCACTCGACTCGGGTCTCGAACGTTTCCGCGTACAGCACGCGCCGAACGCCCCCCGCGCTGTCTCCGGGAAGATCGAATTCCTGCCGGCCGTGGACCCTGACATCCGTGACGCTGATGCTATTCGCCCAATTCCAACGCCCCACCCGCAGCGGCGTACTGAGGTTGATGGTCGTGCGACGATTGTCGTTGAAGAGGTGCAGGGTATCGACCGGGAGGGTGTCACCGGCAACCAGGAGCGTGCCGCTCGCAACGTGGAATTGCTGATCATTGGCAAAGCTGAATCCCGGGGACCACGTCATCCAGGGCGTGATGTTCACCGCCGCTGGCGTCAGACTGATAGTGGGAAAGCTCTGGCTGATATTGGCCGTCGAGAGATCCTGTGAGCGTGTGCCCCCAATGTTCAGCGCTCCCCACGAAAACCGCTTATCGAAGTTCAGGCTCGAGCCGATCCGAGCCGTAACTTCCCAGGGATTCAGCGAATTGCGCGTGATGAGCGTCCCGTTCGTCGAGTAATCGACGTGCGCGTTGAGCGACGTGCGCGAGTTGAACCGCTGCGAGTGATTCCAGCCGATGCGCGAATTGACGCCCGGGCGGTCGAGCTGCGACATCCGCGAGTAGGTCAGACTGCCGTCCACGAACCGGTCGATCCAGTGATACTGGGCCTGGCCGTGAAACTGCACATAGCGGTCGGCGAACCAGTCGCCGGACACGAGCACATCGACGTAATCGTTGAGGGCGAAGTAGTAGCCGAAGTCGGACACGTGCCGTGAATAGTGGCGTGTGGGACGCACCAGATCGTTCAGTCCGAACCGCGGGAAGAGAATGCCGCTGCGCCGGCCCCCGCGGATATCCTGAAAAATGAACGGCAGCCACATAATCGGGACATCGCGCACGTACAACACCGCCGGCCGCGCGATCATCGTTCGCTTGTTGATCCATTTCACCTGGCCCGCCGCGAAGTGGTAATCGGGCACCGGCTGCGGATCGGACGTGAAGATCGCGTCCTTGGCGTACACGCGTCGCGACCCGGAGTCGGCCGCGAGCCCTTTGCCCCGCACATACCAGGTGACGCCGCCTTGTTGGAAGTCCGTCAGCGCATCCCGCACGGTACCGCGGCGCAAGCAGGTGTCGTAGGTCATACCTTCCCCCACCAGCACCGTCCCCTGATCGAAGAGCTGCGGATCCCCGGAGGCGTTGAGCCGGCAACTCGTTTCGTGATAGCGAATCGAGTCGGCTTGCAGCTGCGTGCCGTCGCGCTCGACGTACGCCTCGCGCCGCAGGAAGATCGTCTGGCTGTCGCCCACCACGACGAAGGTGTCGGACATGTAGCGGGTGACGCGGTAGCCTTCGAGTTTGAGTAGCGAGTCCATCACGGCATCAGGCGGGGGGAACGAACGCGACGGGCTGGTGGGCAGTCCCAGCTTGCGGGCGGTCGCGCTGTCTACCCCGCGGCGACCGCTGTCCGCCGGCGTCCCGGGCGGCTTTACGACCACCGTGGTATCGCGCCGTGGCGCAGGCGGAGGCGGATTCTGTGCGTGCAACGATCCCACGCCAAGCAAGAGCAGCACCATCGTGGCCGCCGCGATCCGGCGCGCACGCCTCCGGCTCGCGACCCACGCACACCAGATGCTCACCTCGTACAGCAGCAGCAGCGGTCCCAGCATCAGCATCATCGACACCGCATCGGGCGGCGTCAGGATCGCCGCGAGGAATGCGGCGATCACGATCGCGTAGCGCCGCTGCCGTCCCAGAAACTGCGGGGTCACGATCCCCAGTGCCGCCAGAATCGTGACGACGAGCGGCAGCTCCGCCACGAGCCCGCAGCCAACGATGAAGGGAACCGCCATGCCGAAGTAGCGGTCGATCGTGATCATCGCCGACAGATCGGCGCGCTGGAAGCCGAGCAGCACCTTGAGCGCCGCCGGCAGCAGCCACTGATAGCACGCCATCGCCCCGGCGAGGAACAGCACCACACCGACAGCGAGCGCCGGCACGATCAACCGTCGCTCGCGCTCGTAGAGCGCCGGCGACAGAAACGCCCAGATCTGATAGATGACGATCGGCGATGCCACCAGGCAGCCCAGCGCGAACGCCACTTTCAGCGTGAGCATGAACGGCTCGGCGGGGCTGGTGAAGATCAGGCGGCCGCCCGGCAGGTACGGTGCGATGGGCCGCTTGAGGACCTCGATGATGTCGATCCTATCGAGCAGAAGCCAGCCGACGATCGTGCCGACGACGATCGCGACCAGGCTCCAGAGGATGCGCCAACGCAGCTCCTCGAGATGGTCGAGAAACGGCATCTCACCGCGTGGCGTCATCGTTGTGGTGCGGCCAGGAGGTTACGGCCTGAGACGCTGCTGATTTTGCCGCGCGAGGTCGGCCTCGGGCGAGCGGGGATAGCTCGCGATCACCCGCGCGTAGAAGTTCCGCGCCGTCGTCTTGTCTCCCCGTTGTTCGGCGAGTAGACCCAGCTTGTAGAGGGCCGACGGAGCACGCGGCGAAGTGGGATAGCTATGCACGAGTTGATCGTACACCGCCGCCGCGGAATCGGGTGCGGCCTGTTCGAAGCTTTCGCCGATGTAGAAGAGGGCGTCGGGCGCGCGTTCATGCGTGGGAAAGACGCGCAGGAACTCCCGAAAGCCCAGCCGGGCGGTCGCGAGACTGCCGCGGCGGTACTGTTGCAACGAGACGTCGTACATCTGATCGGGGCCGGGGCCGGCGGGATTGCCGGACGGCCCAACCGGCGTTCCACCTGCCGGGTTTGTGATGCCAGGATTCGGTTGCTGCGCCCGCGACTCGATCCGCGACCGCAGCTCGGTCAACCGCTGCTGGCTCTGTCCCGTCAGCTCTTGCACCGCGACGAGCTGCTGTTGCACCGACAGCAGCTCGGTGCGCAGATCGCCTCGCATCTGAACGAGATACGCTTGCTGGGTGGCTAATGCCTGCTGCAGCAGCCGGACGGCGGCCAGGATCGTGTCCCGTTCCGCCGCCCGCGCCGCATCGCTCTTCGCGAGATCAGCCCGTAACGCTTCGACCTGGAGCTCGACCTTCCGGACGTCGCCTTTCAGGGCGCAGCCGGCGACGAACCCCAGAATCAGGACAAGCGCGCTACGGACGGCGAATGTTGTCGCCACCGCTGATCACTTCGAACTCGTCGCGCCGGTTCTGCGACCACGCGTTCTCGTCGTGGCCGTCCACGAGCGGCCGCTCTTCACCCCACGACTGGGTCTCGATGCGACTCGCATCGATGCCGTGGCTCACGAGATACTGCTTGGAGGACTGCGCGCGGCGATTGCCGAGGGCGAGGTTGTATTCGTCCGAGCCGCGTTCATCGCAGTGCCCGCCGATCCGGATCCGCAGATCGGGATTCGCCTGTAGAATCGCGACCTTCTGATCGAGGGCGCCCATATCGTCGGCGCGGATGTTCGACTTGTCGAGGTCGAAGTGGATCATCAGCGCCAACGTGGTCCGGACTTCTTCGGACGAGCGATTGAGCGCCGCGATGGAGTCGGCCTCACGCTGCCGCGCAATGCGGTCCGCTTCCGCGCGGGCCTGTCGATCGCGGTCGGCCTGTGCCGCGGCTTCCGCTTCCTGGCGCGCCCGGTCGGCGGCGGCCGCCGAATCGCCGTTGGGCACGGGGTTCTGCGGGGCCGGATTGCCGCCGCAGGACGCGGCCGCAATAACGGCGGCGCCCAGGCCCAGCGCGAGGAGCAACGATACCGATTTCATCCTGTCTCTCCGATCAGGGGGTGGTAGAAGGGGCCTCCGAAAGCCGTGGAGACCAAGCCGGCAAACGCGCCCCGCTCTGCTGCAGCAGTGGCCGGATTCGGCCGGTGTCGAGATCGATGATCCACAACTGGCGGTAGCCCGACCGGTCGGAAACAAAGGCGAGATGACGGCTGTCGGGAGCCCAGGTCGGATCCTCGTTGCGCCCCACCGAGGTGAGCTGCCGAACCGTGCGGGTCCGCACGTCCAGCACGAACACCTGCAGTGTGCCCGCCACGTCCCGGTGAAATGCCACCGATTGCCCGTCGGGCGACCACTCCGGCGCGTTGGACGACCCGGTCACACCGTAGTCGAATGGTGCGAACAACTGCTGGTCCGTTCCATCCGCCGCCATCACATAGATCTGCGGCAGACCCGGGCGCGTCGAGACGAATCCAATGCGCTGCCCGTCAGGGCTGAACGTCGGGGACAAGTTGTCTGAAAAGCGCCCCACGGTCAAGCGGCGTAAACAACAGTTATTCTTGATGTTAATCGTGTACAGATCGGTGCCTTCCTCCGTCGCGCGGCTGAAGGCGAGGGTTTGACCATCGGGTGAAAACGCCGGTGTGAAATCGAGGGCGCTCCCAGTCGTCGATACCGCGGTCCGCTTGCCCGTCGCCATCTCCTGCAGGTAGAGCCATCCCTTCCCCGCCTGGAATTCCATATACGCGAACTGCCGGCCATCGGCGCCCCACGCGGGCGACATCGCCTGCCGGTCGGTCGAAGACACGAGCTTCTGGTCGGCGCCATCCGAGTCGATCTGGTACACCTTCCCGTCCTTGACGAACAAGACGCGGGTGGCCGCGATGCCCGGCGTGCCGAGGGCGGCCTGAAGCGCCTGATCAGCCAGCCGATGGACGGCCTGGCGGAAATCGGGATCCCCCGGCCGCGGCAGCCTGGCGCGCACGGTACGGCGGATGCCGGCCGCCGCGATGTCGTGCAGCGTGGCGACGGTCGTGTCCCCCGCGGCGGTGATGTCGAGCGCGAAGTCCGCGCCCAGCGCCTGATACAGCGGATAGTTGAGCGTCCCACCGGCTCCCCCCCCCCCTTGGGCACCGCCGGTGGCAGCCGTTCCAGATCCGGTCCGGCGCGTGCCGCCTCTCGTGCCGCGCGGCGTGGGCGTCGAGGAGGTTGCGAGCCGGATCGAGTCTCCGCCTGGAAGCGTGATCACTTCGAAGCGATCGCTGTAGTCGAGATCACGAGCCATAATCGCGCGGACGGAATCGAGACCCATGCCCGTGCGCGGCAACATCACCAATCCGGGACGCACGCCCGGCCGATAGATGATGCCGATGCGGACGCCACGGTCGATCGTCGCGGTGTCCTGCGCGGAAAGATGGAACGATGGAACGATGGAAAGAAAACCCACCGCCATAACACATTCCATCATTCCAACATTCCGTTCTTTCACTGTCTCTGTCCCGAGAAGTAGAACCGCACAAAGAGCACTTCCGATTGCCAACCGTCGGGCAGCAGTCCGAACGCGTGAAACCGTCCGGCTTCCTCGACCGCCCCTTGAGCCTCGAGATCGAACGCGAAGTTGCCGGAGCGCCGGATGAACTGCAGATCAGTCACCGAGCCGTCGCGATGCACGAAGAACGACACCTCGGCCTCGAGGGGCGTGCTCTGCGCGGGCCGCTGCCAGCGGCGCAGCACCTGGGAGACGATGTTCTGCAAGTACTCGGGGAACGGAAATGCGATGCCCTCGGTGCTCACGGTGGCGACGTCGTTGCCCGTGGACGGCTTCTCTCCCGGCAACGGCTGCGTTGTCGGCGTCGTCCGCGGCGCCGCTTCGCGCCGTGTGTGATCCTGAGTCGGTGGCGGGGTCGCGCGCGAGACGGTGCTTTGCGGGCGCTTGGCGGCGGGAATCGGTGCCGGTTTTTCCTCCGCCGGGCGCTCGAACGCCTCGGGCGCCTTGCGGGCTTCGAGATCGGCGACCGGGGCGGCGATCAACCGCACCCGATACGTCGGCGGCAGGTGTGTTCGTCCACTCGGCGTGCCAAACAGCAGCGCGCCCACGACCAGCCCGTGAACGACCAGCGTTCCCGTCATTGCCATCCCTACAGGGGCCGGCGTGCGGCCGCGTCCTCTCATCGATTGATCGTCTCCGGTTCGGCTACGAGTCCCACGTCTTGCACGCCTGCCCCGCGAATCACCGCCAGTACCTGCACCACGCGAGCGTAGGCGACTCGACCATCGGCCCGCAGATACACCCCCGTGGGCCGTTTCGTTCGCACAAAGGCCGGAAACGTGGCCTGGAAGTCATCATACGAGAGCCCCGCCTGATCGAGATAGATCTTGCCGTCCATATCCACCGTGACGACGAGTCCCTGCTTCGGCTCGATGGCGCGGACCTGCGCACGCGGCAGTCGTACATCGACGCCGCCCTGCATGATCGGCGCGGTGATCATGAAAATGATGAGCAGCACGAAGGCGACGTCCACGAGCGACGTGACGTTGATGTCGGCGTTGAGCGGCAGCTCGCCGTGTCCGCGGAGGCCACCACGACCGCTGCCGAGGAGTCCTGCCATTAGATCCGTCCTTCCCGGGCCAGCGTCCCGACGATCTCCTGGGCAAAGCCCTCGAGCTCGCCGGCGAACAGCCCCAGACGATTAACGAAGATGTTGTAAGCCATGACAGCGGGGACGGCGACCGCGAGGCCGCCGACCGTCGTAACCAACGCCTCGGCGACGCCCGGCGCGACGGCGGTGATGTTGCCCGAGCCGCCGACGGCGATCCCGATAAAGGCATCCATCACGCCGAGCACCGTGCCGAGCAGGCCGAGCAGCGGGCTGACCGAGCCGAAGGTCGCAAGCCACGGGATGAACCGCGCGGCGGTGTCCCGTTCCGCCGCCACTTCTTTCGCGAGCACCATGCGGAACGCTTCAAGCTGGGTCGTGGTGAGCATGCCCGCTGACGCAGGCGCGGTGGGATTGGGCGTTCCCCCGGTGCCTTTCAGGCTTCCCGGTTTCAGCTCGGAAAAGAAATGGACGGCCTCGCGCAGCAACCGGTTATACGGTGACGGCGGCAGCCGCATCGCGGCATGATAGGCCTCCTCCAGCCGCGGTGCCTTCTCCACCTCGGCGAGAAAGCGGTCGCCGAGCTGTCGCATGCGGCGGAATTGCCACCACTTGAGAACGATCAGATACCACGACACGAGCGAAAAGACCGCGAGCACGGCCAGCACGAACTGTGTTTCGCGGCTGGACGTGAGCACCAGCTCCCACGGCGTCGTGGGGATCGCCCCTCGCACCTGAAAGAGCACCCTAACCTCCTCGATATCCCTGCGGGTGTGCCTGATGCCAACGCCACGCGCTGTGCAAGATTTCGTCCAGACTCGAATGCGATGCGCGCCATCCGAGCAGCGTCGCCGCGCGGCCCACTGCCGCGACTAACTCCGGCGGATCGCCGGGCCGGCGCGACCGCTCGACCGTCGGCACTGCACGCCCAGTCACGCGGCGCGCCGCCTCCACCACCTCGCGGACGGACCGTCCGGTTCCCGTGCCCAGATTCACTGCGACGGCTGAGTTTCCACCGAGCTCGATGTCCAGCGCGCGCAGATGCGCATCGGCGATGTCGGCGACGTGGACGTAATCCCGAACCGCGGTGCCGTCGGCCGTCGGGTAATCGGTGCCGTAAACCTCGAGCGCCGCGCGCTTGCCGAGCGCAGCAGCCAGCACGTTGGGGATCAGATGCGTCTCCGGATCGTGGTCCTCTCCCAGCCGCTCCGTGGCACCCGACGCGTTGAAATAGCGCAGGCTCACTACTCCGAGGCCCTGCTTCGGCCCGACATCCGCGAGCAACCGCTCGAAATCGCGCTTCGTCTCGCCGTACGGATTGACCGGCTCGAGCGGCGAATCCTCCGTGATCGGAATCGTCGCCGGATGGCCGTACACTGCGCACGAAGACGAAAAGACGAAGCGGCGGATCTTGGCCCGGACTGCCGCCTCCAACAGTACACGGGCAGCCGTCACATTGTTGGTCACATACTTCTGAGGCTGGGCAACCGACTCCGGGACCAGGGCAAAGGCGGCCAGGTGGATGATCGCCTCGATGTGCTCACGCTCGAGCAGCGACTCGACCAGCTCCCGGTTCCCTACACCCCCCTGGACGAATCCCGCCCCGCGGGCGACCGCATGACGGTGCCCCGCGCTCAGGTCGTCGAGCACAACGACCTTGAAACCGCGCTCCAGGAGTTGATCCACGACGACGCTGCCGATGTATCCTGCACCGCCGGTGACGAGGATTCGTCTCACGCGGGTGGCTCCATTCCGAAGAGCCGGCGCACGGCCTCGAGCAGGCCGTAACCGTGGCCCTCTTCAGCCGCCTTCTTCAGGGCGATGGTGGGCTGGTGCAGAAATTTATTCAGCAACGCCTGACTGAACTGTTCGACCTGGGAGCGATCGTCGGGACTCAGATGATCGAGCTGGCGCAGCACCCGCTCGACCTCGGTGGCACGCACATCATCCATCCGGGCCCGGAGCTCCTTGATGGTCGGCACGACGCCGAGCCCGCCGTACCACGCCCAGAAGAGACCGGTCTCCTCTTCGACGATGCGCTCGGCGGCGGGAACCTCATCGCGGCGGCGCGCGGTCGCCTGCGCGGCGACCGTCTGCAGATCGTCGACGTCGTACAGGAAGACGTTCTCGAGTTGCGCGATCGCCGGATCGACGTCACGCGGCACCGCCAGGTCCAGAATGCACAGTTGCTTCCCACGACGGGCCCCAATGATCGCCCCCACGCGCTCCCACGTGACGACCGCGTGCGGCGCCGCCGTCGAGCACAGCGCGATGTCCGTGGTAGCGAAATGCGGCCACGCTTCCTCCAGCGATACGGCCCTGCCGCCCAGCCGCTCGGCGATGGCCCGGGCGCGCTCTTGCGTGCGGTTTGCGACCAGCGTGATCTGGACTCCCTGATCGCTGAGACAGGTCGCGGCCAGCTCGGCCATATCACCGGCGCCGAGAATGAGCGCGCTGCGGCCAGCGAGATCGCCAAAGATCTTGCCCGCGACGGCGACAGCGGCAGTGGCGGCGGACGCCGTTCCCATCCCGAGGCCGGTTTCGGTGCGAACGCGCGACCCGACGTGCAGTGCCGTCTGAAACAGCCGATGGAGCACGGGACCGGCTTGCGAGCGCGATGCTTCCCATGCCTCCCGCACCTGTCCCTGGATCTGCGACTCACCCAGGATCATCGAGTCGAGGCCCGACGATACGCGGTAGAGATGGCGAACCGCATCTCGATCGCGCGCGATGTACCCGTACTCGCGCGCGCCCGTGGCCGCCGGGACACCAGTCGGCAGCCGCTCACCGAGCAGTGACCACACGGCCTCCAGTGCCGGCTCGTCATCGGCGACCAGATAGAACTCGGTGCGATTGCACGTGGAGAGCAGGACCCCGCCGCTGGCGCCCGCCGCCATGACGCGAGCCAGCGCACCCGGCACCTCGTGCGCGCCATGCGCAAACCGCTCGCGCACGTCGAGTGGCGCGGTGCGGTGGTTCACCCCCACGACCTTGATCCCCATCTCGGTATGACCCGTCATCACAGGAACCGTTCGGCGCCGGGCTGCGTCAACTTCAGCGCGACGTACACCAGCAGCACGGCGCCGAAGCCGGCGATGCTCGCAAGCGCGGCTCGGCGGCCGGCCCAATGGCGGACGACGCGGACCCAGACCGCCCATCCGAGGACCACCCAGGTAAAGATCCCCCACACGATCTGTGCCTTGGCGACGTGGAGGCCACCGGAGAACTGTGCGCCGTAGCCGAGCGCGAGCAGGACACCGAGCGTCAGTGCGGGAAAACCCGTGACGAGCGCGACGCGGTTGAGCTGATCGAGCCGCTCGAGCGGCGGAAAGAGCTGGAAGATCTGGCCGAAGCGCCGGGCCTTGAGCTCGCGGAACTGCAGCAGGTAAAGCGCCGCGGCAATGAAAGCCAGCGCCATCAAGGCGAGGCCGAGGGCACTGAGCGCGACGTGCAGCACAAACCAGGTGTTGCGGGCCCCCACGGTTTCGGCACCGGGAGCGAGTCCGCTCAGAATGGCGAGTCCCACGAGGCCCGTGGCGAGCGGACCGGCGAAGAAGGAGACGGCCGCGCCGCGCAGCAATCGTTCGCTCGCGAGCTGCAGCAGCACGAGACAGAGCGCCAGCATCGACAGCGCCGGCCCCAGACCAACGAGCGTGAGCTGCGAAACGGCCACGACGTGCACGGCCGCGCCCGCGCACGGCAACCCGATCGTGAGCGCGCGCGGCGCCGGCCGGAAGCCCATGAAGGGCGCCAGTGTCAGCGCCGTGGCTAGACCGTAGAGCGCCAGAGCAACGAGATGCAGCGTGACAATCACGGCAGATACGGTCCAGGCCCACCATCGCGGTGGCGGGCCTGGCCGCCTATCAGGAGGGCATCTTCTTGATCAGCCGTACCGGA
>Ga0210382_10000577_pt1 | contig 13010 bp, 12 predicted proteins | sample PLMedo_FD_155452 | JGI IMG/M metagenome (GOLD analysis project Ga0210382, IMG submission 155452) | Groundwater sediment microbial communities from an aquifer in East River, Colorado, USA - PLM0_60_coex redo | ecosystem: Environmental > Terrestrial > Soil > Riparian zone | place: USA: East...
TCACGCACGGTTCGTCGTCCCGGCCTGGATGCAGCGGTTCTCCGCCTGCTTCCCTCCTACCGCGGCCTCGCTATCAGCCTCGATGCGTCGGGCCGAATCGCCCGTCTCGATCCAAACACCGGAGGCGCGCTCGCCGTGCTCGAAGCTGCCCGAAACGTGGCCTGTACCGGAGGAGAACCGCTGGCGATCACCGACTGCCTCAACTTCGGCAATCCGGAGAAGCCCGACATCGCCTGGGAGCTGGCCGAGGCGATCGAGGGCATGGCGGCCGCCTGTGAGGCCCTCGGCATCCCTGTCGTCTCCGGGAACGTCTCGCTCTACAACGAGACGGACGGGCGCGCGATCCATCCCACCCCGACGGTCGGCTGCGTCGGGCTCGTCCCCGATGTGCGCACCATCCCCAGTACCTGGCGCGAAGGCGACGCGATCTACCTCGCCGGGGATCCCGAGCTCTCGCTCGACGGCTCCGAGTACCAGCGGCTTTACGGCGAGCTGGCCGGACGACCCGCACCGCTCGACCTCACCGCCGAGGCTGCGCTCGTCCGGGCACTCTACGAGACCGCGCCGAGATGCTCGCTCGTCCACGACGGGTCGGAAGGCGGGCTCGCCGTCGCGCTTGCCGAGGCGGCGATCGTAAGCGGCGTCGGTGCCGAGCTCGACCTGGCCGACGATGCGCTCGCGCTGTTCGGCGAAGGTGGCGGGCAGGCGATCCTCGCCTCGATGGAAGAGCTCGATTCCCCGCGCATCGGTAGCGTCGGCGGCGATACTGTCTTCGGCGTCCCGATCGACAAGCTGCGGCAAGCCTGGGAGATGACTGACTGATGTGCGGGGTCTTCGGTATTCGCGCCCCTGAACGTGACGTCGCGCGCGTCACCTACTTCGGGCTGTTCGCGCTCCAACACCGTGGACAGGAGTCGGCCGGCATCGCCGTCTCCGACCAGGGGCAGCTCACGGTGCTGCGCGACATGGGCCTCGTCGCCCAGGTCTTCAGCGAGCAGAACCTCCGCGGCCTTCAGGGGGACATCGCGATCGGACACACGCGTTACTCGACAACCGGCTCGACGCAGTGGACCAACGCGCAGCCCATCGTCCAGCACGGCCGCGCCCGCACGGTCACGCTCGGCCACAACGGGAACCTGACGAACGTCGAGGAGCTGCGCGAGACGCTCGCCGCCGACGGCGTCCACCTCTCGACTACCTCCGACACCGAGGTGATCGCGGCTCTGATCGCGAACGACGCTGCCCCTCTCGAGGAAGCGATCGCGAACACGATGAGCAAGCTCGACGGTGCCTTCACGGTCGTCGCGCTCTCGGAGGGAACGCTGCTCGGGTTCCGCGATCCGCACGGGTTCCGGCCGCTCAACCTCGGCCGGATCGACGGCGACCCCGTACTCGCTTCCGAGACCTGCGCGCTCGACCTCGTCGGAGCCTCTCACGAGCGCGAGGTCGCTCCGGGAGAGCTCGTCCTGATCGACGACGACGGCCTCCGCTCTCTCCAGGCCGTTCCGCAGGCCGGCGCCGGAGCTCTGTGCCTGTTCGAGTTCATCTACCTCGCCAGACCCGACACGATCCTCTCGGGAATCGAAGTTCACTCGGCGCGCGTGCGTATGGGCGAGCGGCTCGCCGAGGAAGCGCCGGTCGAGGCGGATCTCGTCATGCCGGCGCCCGACTCGGGCACTCCCGCGGCGATCGGCTTCGCCCGCGCGAGCGGCGTCCCCTTCTCGGAGGGCCTGATCAAGAACCGCTACATCGGCCGCACGTTCATCGAGCCGGACCAGGGCCTCCGGGAACAGGGCATCCGACTGAAGTTCAACCCGCTCGCGGAAGTGGCCGGCAAGCGCGTCGTCCTCGTCGACGACTCGATCGTCCGCGGGAACACGATGCGGCAAATCGTCGCCGTCCTCTTCGAGGCCGGCGCGCAGGAGGTGCATGTGCGCATCTCGTCCCCGCCGATTGTCTCGCCGTGCTTTTACGGGATCGACTTCGCCGACGAAGATCAGCTCGTGGCTTCGTCGCGGACGGTCGAGGAGGTGCGCACGCAGATCGGCGCGACGAGCCTCGCCTACCTCTCGCTCGAAGGAGTCCAGGCGGCCACGACACGTCCCGAGAACGAGTTCTGCAACGCCTGTTTCACGCGCCGCTATCCCACGCAAGTACCGGACGGAAAGCGGCTCGCCAAGTACAGGTTCGAGCCGAGTAAGGCCTGACGAAACGTTCTGATCGGCGCGCGACGGCGCCCTGACGGGCCGGGGCCCGCCAGGGGCACCTGATGGTTCTTACTGCTCGAGGACCCGGCTCGCCTTGGCGATGCCGCGCGAGAGCAGGTACGCCGAGGTCACCACAGTCGCCGCCGTCATCCATGCTCCAGCATCGACGTGGTCGTCGATGACCGCGACGAGCAGAAACACGATGAGCGCGATCACGTACACCACGAACTCGGCGTTGCCTGGAATCGGCAGCCGTGCGAAGTCGAGCGTTGTCCCGGGGTGGTATCCGTAGCTCGGGCGGGACGGTTGCTCGGGCGGTGTCGCCATGCCTTCTCCTTTCAGGCCGCGTTTAGCGGGACTATCTCGCGTTTCAGGGCGTCGGGATACTAGAAGAGGAGGAATCGACGAGGTCTTGCCCCCGCCCGTAGCGGACAGCGCGCCTCACCGTCCGCGGATCGAGGCCGCCCTCGAGGAGCCGTTGCCGGAGCTCGCCCTCCTGCGCGAGCCTCAGGAAGAGCCAGGCGAGCGCACCCAGCGTCACGAGAGATCCCTCGACCATCATGATCCCGCCCGCGATCCCCTGGTCTGCGGACGCTGACAGGCCCCAGGGCCGGTGCGCATGCTCGTAGAGCGTGTAGAAGGGGCTTCCGGCCCAGATCAGCACGTTCCCGAGCACGGTCGACGCGATCCGGACTGCTGCGATGTAGCCCATCTTCGCAGCCGTTCCGAACCACTCCGGGCCCGGCAGGACCTCCACGACCGCCGCCCACATGATCGCCCCCGCGGTGAAGAAGCAGACATGCTCGAGGGCGTGCACGACCTGGTGGCGAAGGGCCGCCTCCCAGAGAAACGGAACGTGCCAGAGGTAGAGGTTCGTCGTCCACAGCGGCAGCGCGACAAGGGGGTGGGCGAGGAAGCGAAGCGCGCGGATGGCCCGGACGGAGAGGACCGGCCTCAGCAGCGGCCCGGTCAGCCCGGCGACGATGCAGAGCGGGCCGACGTCGCCGAGCAGGAGGTGCTGCACCATGTGGAACGCGAACGACTCCTCCTCTCCGAGGCTGGCAATCGGCGAGACGAGAGCGACCGCGACGAGGAGGATGCCGAAGCCGAAGAGGAACAGGCGCCAGGCCTCGACCGTGGTTCCTTTGCGCGCGAGTGTCCGTGCCCGCTTCGCGTAGAGGAGCACGCCGAGCGCCAGCGGGACGAGCTGGAGCGGCTCGAACGACCACGTCGTGGACGCTGAGTGGGCGAGCATGGAATCGAGTGTAGGCCGCTACTGCCCGTAGACTCGTGGTGAAGGTGGAGGGGAAGACGTACGAGGCCTCAGGGGTCTCGCTCGCGCTCGCGGAGTCGATCGTCGAACGGCTGCGCTCGGCTGTCGAATCGACGGGCACGACCGGGTTCGGCGCGTTCGCGGGCCTCTATCCGCTCGACGAGCAACGGTTCCTCGCGGCATCGATGGACAGCGCGGGGACGAAGCTCGTTCTCGCCCGCAAGGCCGGACGCCTGCGGTCGATCGGCGCCGATCTAACCGCCCACTGCGTGAACGACGTGATCACGACCGGAGCCGAGCCGCTCTTCTTCCTCGACTATGTCGTCGGGCACAAGGTCGCGCTCGAGCAAGTCGCGGAGCTCGTCGAGGGCGCCGCAGAGGTCTGTCGTGCGGCCGGCTGCGCACTCCTCGGCGGCGAGACGGCCGAGATGCCCGGCGTCTACCGCGAGGAGGAGCTCGACTTCGCGGGCGCGTGTGTCGGGCTCGTCGAGCGCGATCGGGTCGTCGACGGCTCGCGCGTCGAAGCGGGCGACGTCGTCCTCGGGTTTCCATCGCTGGGCCTGCACACGAACGGGTTCTCTCTCGTACGGAAGCTCCTCGGTGACCGGGACTTCGACGCCGACCTCCTGCTCGCGCCTCACAAGCTTTACGTCGACGAGGTGCGCGAACTGCGGGGGCGCGCCGACGTGAAGGCGCTCGCCCACGTCACCGGCGGCGGCATCCTCGGGAACCTCTCGCGCGTCCTGCCGGAAGGGCGCAGCGCTGAGATCGACTGGGACGCGTGGCAGCGCCCGCCGGTCTACGCGTGGCTCACCGAGCAGGGGGTCAGCGAAGAGGAGCAGCGGCGGGTCTTTAACGTCGGGGTGGGCATGTGCGCCGTCGTGCCGGCGGAGGACGCGGGCGCAGGGCTCGCGATCGGAAGGATTACGTGATCGGAGTCCTCGTCTCCGGCGAAGGGACGAACCTCCAGGCGCTGATCGACGACGGGCTGCCTGTGGCGGCGGTTGCATCGAACAGGGCGGACGTGCGCGCTCTCGGGCGCGCCGAGGCTGCGGGCATTCCGACCGCGGTCTTCGAGCTCGACGGCTTCGAGAGCCGCGAGGAGCGGGACGCCGCGATGGCGGACTGGCTCATCGGCCTAGGAGTCCAGCTCGTCGTGTGCGCGGGGTACATGCAGCTGCTGCGACCGAATTTCCTGGAGCGTTTCGGCGGCCGCGTGGTGAACACGCACTCCGCGCCGCTGCCCGACTTCCCGGGGGCGCATCCGATCGAGGACGTACTGGCGGCCGGGGCAAAGCAGACTGCGGCCACGGTTCACTACGTCGACGAGGGCATCGACAGCGGGCCGGTGATTGCCGCGGAGCCCGTCGCGGTCCGCAATGACGACACCGTCGAGACTCTGCGCGAGCGGGTGCAGGCGGTCGAGCATCGCCTGCTGCCGAAGGCCGTCCGGGAGCTGATCTCCTGATCGAGCGCGCCCTTCTGTCGACCTTCGACAAGACCGGGCTCGCCGACTTCGCGCGCGGCCTCGCCGAGCTCGGGGTCGAGCTCGTCGCGAGCGGCGGCACCGCCGACCATCTCGCCGAGCACCAGCTCGACGTCAAGCGGGTCGAAGACCTGACCGAGATCCCGGAGCTCCTCGGCGGCCGCGTGAAGACGCTCCATCCACGCATCCACGCAGCGATCCTCGCCCGGCGCGACCACCCGGACGACCTTGCCGCGCTCGACGAGCACGACATCCGCCCGTTCGACCTCGTCTGCGTGAACCTCTACCCGTTCACCCAGGTTGTCTCTCGCCACGGGGTCAAGGAGGAGGACGCGGTCGAGATGATCGATGTCGGCGGCCCGTCGATGCTGCGGGCGGCTGCGAAGAATTTCGCTCACGTCGCACCCGTCTGCCTGCACGAGCGGTACGGAACGATCCTCGCCGAGCTCCGCGAGTCGGGCGAGATCGCGCTCGAGACGCGCCGCGCCCTCGCGGCGGAGGCGTTCGCCGTGACGGCCGCCTACGAGGCGGCGATCGCCCGGTGGTTCGCCGATCGCGACGCCTTCCCCGAGTTGCTGATCCCGAGCTTCGAGAAGGTGATGAACCTGGTCTACGGCGAGAACCCTCACCAGCGTGCGGCCTTCTACGCAGAAGCCGGCGCGCGGCGGCACCTCCTGTCCCGCGTTGGGCAGCTGCACGGCAAGGAGCTCTCGTACAACAACCTGAGCGACCTCTCCGCGGCGCGGATGCTCATGCTCGAGCTGACTGTCCCCGCCTGCGTGATCGTCAAGCACGCCAACCCGAGCGGAGTCGCCGTCGCCGGCTCGATCGAAGAGGCCTACGAGAAGGCGCTCGCGTGCGATCCGCTGTCCGCGTACGGCGGAGTCGTCGTCCTGAACCGGCCGGTGGGGGCCGAGCTGGGCGCGAAGATCGCGGAGCAATTCGTCGAGGCGCTGCTTGCCCCCGAGTACGACGAGCAGGGGCTCGACGCTCTCCAACAGAAGCCGAACACGCGCATCCTCGTCGACCACGAGCGCCGCCGGTTCGATCCGGGCGAACGCGACATCCGCCGGGTGCTCGGCGGGGTGCTCGTCCAGGACCGTGATTGGGGCATCGAGGATCGCGAGGGGATGGATGTCGTGACGGGCGAGCCTTCGGAAACGGACTGGGGCGACCTGCTCTTCGCATGGAGAGTCTGCAAGCACGTCACGTCGAACGCGATCGTGCTCGTGAAGGAGCTGCAGACGATCGGGATCGGAGCCGGTCAGATGAGCCGCGTGGACGCGGTCAAGATCGCAGTCGGGAAGGCGAGCGAGCACGGCCACGACCTCGCCGGGGCCGCACTCGCGTCAGATGCGTTCTTCCCGTTCCCCGACGGCCCCCGAGTCGCGCTCGAGGCCGGCGTGAAGTCGATCATCCAGCCGGGCGGCTCGAAGCGCGACCAGGATGTGATCGACGCGGCCGACCAGGCCGGTGCCGCGATGGTGTTCACCCACCGGCGCCACTTCCGGCACTAGGCATCGGTCGCAGAGCCTGCGCGGCGTCGAGGATGAGGTCGTCGCTTGCCGCCATGATCGAGATGTACACGCCGTGCCGAACGAGGTAGCCTGACCGCCCCGCCATGAGGACGACGGAGCCTTCCGGCGGGGTGTAGGCCATCGGCCCGGGTCCAAGCAAGCGCAGGTCGCGACTCGTCGTCTGGGTCAAAACTAGGTGTGGTTGCGCCGCGAGCGGAAAGGAGTCTTCCTTCTTGAACGTGGTCGGGTTGTCGCCGACCGCACCGTAGAAGAGCGTCAGCCCCGTGCGGCGCGGTCCCCATTCCACGGGACCGTGTACGTACACGTTGTCTCCGCGAATCTCGGCAGAGGGCAGATCGCGACAGCCGGGTCGACGTGCAGGAAGGGACCGAAGGCATCCGCGGATCTCGGTCGCGCGCGCTCCCGTCACGAGTGTGTCCTCACGCCGGCCGGTCGCGGAGAACGCCTCCTGCGCCTGGCTCAGGGGAAGTCCGGCAAACTCGGGTCCGAGCCAGTAAGGCGTTCTCCCGAGTACCTTCGCCGCTTGCGACATGTCGATCGGCTCGCTGCCGGACATCATCGGAACTCCGTCGAGCGACTTACCGGACGCGCTGGTGAAGTCGGCCTCGTCGACTGAGATCGTCTCGAAGCGGAGGATGTGCTCGATCTCGTTGTCGAGAGCCTGCCGGTCGCGGGTGTACCTCATCGCGACGGGCTTGAAGCTCTCGCGAGAGATCGCCACCTGCTGCGCGAGCTCGTGATCCTTGTGATCGGCCACATCGGGCAGCATCTGGGCCCGGACGATGATCCAGTACACCGGGACGCCGTCGACGACATCCTCTCCGATGACTCTCGCCGTGCCAAGCTCGAGCGCGGGGCGGTAGTCACGCCAGAGTGCCTTCAACTCGCCGTCGCCCTCGTTGCGGTCGTACAGCTCCTCGTTCTCGACGACGCCGCCGAAGCGCGAGATCTGGTGGACGAGGTCCCGGCTCGGGTCGAACCAGACCTCCCGCTCGCCGTAGACGGGAGTCCGCTCGCCGGTCTTCAGGTCGACAAGCGTTCCTCCCCACCCTCCCCGGAAGACGACGTGCAGGACCGGCCCATCACCGGCGGCGGCCAACGCTCGGTCGAGGATGCCTATGCGCTCGGTTCCCTTCCAGGGCGCGACCACGAAGAGCGCGGCGAGGGCCGCGACACCGGTGGCGACGAGTACCTGCAGGGCAAGCGAGCGCCTGCGTGGTCGCGCCTGCCGAAGCACCGCGTCCCAGTCCGACATGCGGGCGGGCTCGGGCACGAGCCGGTCGAGGGTCTCTCGAACTTCCTTCATCGGTGGGCCTCCTTCAGTGAGTTGCGAAGCGCCGCGTGAGCAGCGTTGAGCGTTGCGCCGACCGTGCCCGGCGAGACGTCGAGCGTTGCCGCGATCGACTGGTAGTCGAGGTCCGCGTAGTAGCGAAGAAACAGCGCGAGACGCTGCCGCTCCGGTAGGCCCGCGACGAGCGAGCGCACCGGGTCACCGAAGCCGTTCTCGTGCACGGCCGGAATGTCTCCTGGGTCTGAAAGCTGCTCGCGACCGATCCGCTTCTTCGCCGCGTTGACGACCAGCCGCCAGAGCCAAGCTTCGAGCGGGCCTTCGCCGCGGAACGAGTGTCGGTTGCGAACCGCCTGGACGAATGCGTCGTGCACCGCGTCCGCGCCAGACTGTTCGTCGCCGGCGATGGCGGTCGCCACGCGCACGAACCGGGCGAACTCGGCGCGGTATGCGCGCTCGAGCTCGACCACCGACGCTCCTCGGCTGAGTCTCATCCTCCTAACGATTCTCGGAGGTGCACAAATTCTTTAGTGAAGTACGCTTTTGAATAATGGCGCGCGAGTACCCGACAGTCCTAGATCTCGTCGGCCAGACGCCGCTCGCGCGCCTCCAGCGCATCGTTCCCGACGATGTCGCAACCGTCGTCGCCAAGCTCGAGTACATGAACCCGGGCGGCTCGGTGAAGGACCGGATCGGGATCAAGCTGATCGAGGAGGCGGAGCGCGCCGGGAAGCTGAAGCCAGGCGGCACGATCGTCGAACCGACCTCGGGCAACACCGGCGTCGGTCTCGCGATCGCGGCCGCGCTCAAGGGCTACCGCTGCATCTTCGTCATGCCCGACAAGATGAGCCAGGAGAAGATCTCGCTGCTGCGCGCGTACGGAGCCGAGGTCGTCATCTGCCCGTACGCAGTCGCTCCCGAGTCGCCTGAGAGCTACTACTCGGTCTCCGACCGCCTCGGAGAGGAGATCCCCGGGGCGTACAAGCCGGACCAGTACACGAACATGGGGAACCCCGACGCGCACTACGAGACGACGGGCCCCGAGATCTGGGAGCAGACCGGCGGTGAGATCGACGCACTCGTGATCGCAGTCGGAACCGGCGGCACGATCTCCGGCACCGGGCGGTATCTCAAGGAGCAGAAGCCCGACCTGCTCGTGGTCGGCGCCGACCCGGAGGGATCGATCTACACCTCGGGCGAGGACGAGATGCACCCATATCTCGTGGAAGGCGTTGGTGAGGACTTCTACCCGGAGACCTTCGACCGCGAGATCGTGGACCAGTGGGTGACCGTCTCCGACAAGGACTCGTTTCTCACCGCGAGGCGCATGGCAAGGGAGGAAGGGCTGCTGATCGGAGGCTCCGGCGGCACTGCCGTCCACGCCGCGATCGAGATCGCGAAGCAGCTCGGCAAGGGCAAGACCGTCGTCACGCTCATTCCGGACAGCGGCCGCCCGTACCTCACGAAGTTCTACGACGACAACTACATGCTCGATCTCGGGTTCCTCGAGCGGGACGCTCCGTCGCCCAGCGTCGAGGAGGTGCTGAGCGCGAAGAAGACCGAGGAACCGAAGGTGCCGGACCTGATCACGATCGCATCGCACCAGAAGGTCGGTGAGGCGATCGATCTGATGCAGCAGTACGGAATCTCCCAGCTGCCGGTCGTGCGAAACGGAGAACTCGACTCGCTCGCGGACGTGATCGGCTCGCTCCAGGATCGCGACCTCCTCGACCGCGTGTTCAAGAACCCCGACGCGCTCCACGAGAACGTGTCCTCCGCGATGCAGCCTCCGCTCGCCGCAATCGACGCGGACGAAAAGCTCGACGAGGTTTTCTCGACGCTGAGCGGAGGCCGCACGAATGCAGTCGTCGTTTCGAAAGAGGGCAAGCCGATCGGCGTGTTGACGCGCACCGACCTGCTCGAGTACCTGGCACACAAACGGTAGATGGAGGTCTCCCCGGCCGAGGCCCGACGCATCGCCGTGCGGGCACAGCTCCTCGACGGATCCGCGACCGACGTGTTGAGCACGGTGCGGCACCTTGGGTTCCTGCAGATCGACCCGATCTCGACGGTCGCCGCGCCGCAGTACCTCGTTCTCTGGAGCCGGCTCGGCTCGTTCGACCGGGCCGAGCTGGATCGACTTCTGTGGGATGAGCGAAAGCTCATCGAATGGAACGCGTTCATCTACCCGATCGAGGATCTGCCGCTTATCCGCGCGAGCATGCGCCGTCACAGGCGCGGGGACAACCGATGGCAGCGCCGGGTCAAGGAGTTCCTGAAGGAGAACGCCGGCTTCAAGCGTTACGTGCTGCGCGAGCTCGAGCGCCGCGGGCCGCTGCTCTCGCGCGAGCTCCAGGACCATTCGCGTGGCGAGGAGGACTCCTGGTCAGAGGTCTGGTGGGGCACCCGGAACGTGAGTCAGATGCTCGATGCCCTGAGCATTCGCGGCGAGATCGCGGTCGTCGGCCGGCGCACCGGGCAACGGCTCTGGGACCTGGCTGAGCGCTGGTACCCGGAGACCGAGACGTTGCCGATCCGCGAGGCGGAGCAACTGCTGGCGGAGAAGCGATTCCGCACGCTAGGCGTGCGTCTCGAGAAGGGGCGCTTGGCCGTCCATCCCGAGGCCGTCGACGGGCCCGTGCGAAATCGCGTTACGTTCCTCTCTCCGTTCGACCGCCTCGTCCACGACCGCGACCGTGCGGAGGCGCTGTGGGGATTCCGGTACCGGCTGGAGATGTACGTGCCGCAGGCGAAGCGCGAGTACGGCTACTACGTCCTCCCGATTCTTCGCGGAGACCGGCTCATCGGCCGCATCGAGCCGGTCTACGACCGAAAGTCAAGAGTCCTGCACGTCAGGGGGGTCTTCGCAGAACCGGGCGCGCCGTCGGGCGCGGGGCCGGAGATTGCCCGCGCAGCAAGGAGCTTGGGGAAGTGGCTCGGGGCCAAACAGGTCTCCTACTCGCGTCGCGTGCCGTCCGTCTGGGGCGACAGCCTGCATAACTAAGATCTCGACATGGATTTCGAAACCCGCGCGATCCACGACGGTCAAGAGCCCGATCCGGCGACCGGGGCCGTCGTCGTCCCGATCTACCAGACCTCGACGTACGCGCAGGACGAGGTCGGGCAGCACAAGGGCTACGAGTATTCGCGCTCGGAGAACCCGACACGCACCGCCCTCCAGCTCTGCCTCGCCTCGCTCGAGAATGCCGAGCACGGCATCGCCTTTGCGTCCGGCATGGCCGCCACGACCACGGTCATGCACCTCGTGCACCCGAGCGAGCGTGTGGTCTCGGTCAACGACGTCTACGGCGGCACGTACAGGCTCTTCTCGCAGGTCTACGCGCCGAAGGGCTATGACATCGAGTTCCTCTCGTCGGAGGAGATCAACGAGAGCCTTGCCGACCGGATCGACGAGAAGACGCGGCTCGTCTGGCTCGAGACGCCGACGAACCCGCTGATGAACATCATCGACATCGAGGCTGCCGCCAAGGCGGCTCACGCGGTCGGCGCAATGGTGGTCGTCGACAACACATTCGCGACCCCGTACCTCCAGCGCCCGCTGGACCTTGGCGCGGACATCGTTATCCATTCGACGACGAAGTACCTCAGCGGCCACTCGGACGTGATCGGCGGCTTCGCGGCGACGAGCGACCCGACGATCGCCGAGCGCCTCTACTTCCTGCAGAAGTCGCTCGGCGGGGTGCCCGGGCCCTTCGACTCGTGGCTCGTTCTGCGCGGGCTGAAGACGCTTGCGCTGCGGATGGAGCGGCACTCCGAGAATGCGCGCCGCATCGTCGAATACCTAGAGTCGCACCAGCATGTCGAGAAGGTCCTCTATCCCGGCCTGCCAAGCCATCCCGGCCACGAGATCGCAAGGCGCCAGATGAAGGACTTCGGCGGGATGATCTCGTTCCTCGCCGCGTCTGAGGAAGAAGCCGTCGAGATCGTCGGCCGCACGAAGATCTGGACCCTTGCCGAGTCGCTCGGCGCTGTCGAGAGCCTGATCGAGCACCCTGCGCAGATGACGCATGCGTCGACAGCCGACTCACCCTTCTCGGCGCCACGGAATCTGATCCGCCTCTCGGTCGGCATCGAGTCGGTGGACGATCTGATCGCAGACCTCGAGGCCGCGCTCGTCCGCTCGGCCGCAGCGGCAGGCGCCTAGGAACCTTCGAGCGGGCTCCGGTGTAGAGGCGGCAGACGCCGACCTCGAAAGGAGTTCACCATGAAGCGCATTCTCATCGTGGCCGCGATTGCCGCGCTGGTGCTGCCGGCGACGGCGCTCGGCAAGGGACCCTCCGGCGCGTCGATCAGCGGGCCCGGTACCGGCGGCGGCCTGAACATCGGCGGAAACGGCGAATCGGGCGGAACCCCCCTGGGAGACCTGACTCAGCAAGCGGGCTTCTTCCCGGCGATGTTCGGCCAGGACCCCGACCCGATGCTCTCGTCGCGTCCCAAGGGCGACCTCGGGCCGAAGTACACGATCACCTACACGGTCCCCGGCCCCGTGAGCGAAGCCGACAAGATCACGCAGGACCTCTATCCCTATGCAAACCCTCCCGTCACATACACAAAGCCGGGACAAGAGTTCTTCGGGACAGAGCGCACCCGCGGCGGGTGGTTCAAGGCCGACCCGCAACTGAAGGAGATCCTCGTCGCGGCCGGGCTGCCCAAGGTGGACCCGGCAACGGGCTCGAGCGACGATTCATGGTTCCCGGCCGGCCTCGTCAGCCTGCTTGCTGCGGCCCTCCTGTTGGCGGTGGGGACCGGCATCGTCATGCGCCGGCGCACCCGGCCTGCTCCCGCAGCCTGAACTCCACTCCATAGGATCCGGCGTGTGACAGCGCTGGATCCTATGGACCTCCATCACCAAGGCGAAGAGCGGGTCATCGGCGTGTATCTGCTCGAGACCGAGGACGGGCTTGCGCTCAACGACTGCGGCCCGTCGACGTGCATTCAGGCTCTGAAAGAGCGGCTGGCAGAGCGTGGCCTCGCCTTCACGGACATTCGCCACCTCCTCCTCTCGCACATCCACCTCGACCACGCGGGCGCGGCGGGAACCCTCGTCCGCGAGCACCCCGGGCTGCAAGTTCACGTGTCCGAGCTCGGCGCGCCCCACCTGGTCGACCCGAGCCGGCTCGAGCACAGCGCGCGCCGGCTCTACGGTGACGAGTTCGACAGCCTCTGGGGTGAGCTGGTGCCGGTGCCGGAGGAGAAC
>Ga0210382_10000579_pt1 | contig 12982 bp, 11 predicted proteins | sample PLMedo_FD_155452 | JGI IMG/M metagenome (GOLD analysis project Ga0210382, IMG submission 155452) | Groundwater sediment microbial communities from an aquifer in East River, Colorado, USA - PLM0_60_coex redo | ecosystem: Environmental > Terrestrial > Soil > Riparian zone | place: USA: East...
AACCCGACGAACGTCGCCGCGGGCGTGAGCCCGGCCCGTCCGAGCAGGTCGACCATCTCGCGGTGGGTCCACGCACGGCGAACCGATAGCGGACCGTCGTTGCGGGTGTACCGACTCGAGGCCAGGGTTCTCGTCAGGAGCCACGCGCCGATCCAGAAGAGCCGGTTCCGGGCGAGGTCGTTGACGACGATCCCTCGCCGGGCGACACGCCCCATCTCCCCCAAGACCGCGACCGCCTCGTCCGCGTCGAGGTGATGGAGCAGGAGCGAGGCATGCGCGACGTCGAAGGAGGCGTCGGCGTACGGAAGCCGTCGCCCATCGGCGATCGCCATCGTCAATCCCCGCGTCGTCGCGAGCGGGGGACTGGCAACCCGTGCTGCGTTCAGGACCTCCTCGCGGCTGTCGGTAGCGGTGATCGCGAGGCCGCGGCCCTGGCGCCGCGCGTCGGCGAGGAGGAGCGCTGGGATATCGGCGGCGCCGGTGCCGACGTCCAGGATCGTCGTCGCGTCGCCCAGAGCCCGGACTGCGCGAAGAGAGAGTGCCGCGCCACCGGTGAAGCGGTTGATGCGGCGCAGGTCTCGAAGGTTGGCAACGAGCGCGGCCGGGTCGTCGAGCGGCCCGTCGAGGAGCTCCGCAGCCGCGATCAGGCGATCCACCAGTCGGAGACTAATCGACCGGCGGCGCGATCTCCCCGGACCCGCGGACGATCAACCTCGTGGGCACGACCTGGACGGTCGAGGGCGAGCGGTCGCCATCGAGACGGCGGAACAGCGTCTCGGCCGCCAGCCGCCCGATCGCGACCGGGTCCTGGGCGACGACGGTCACGCCCGGATCGAGGAGGTCGGCGAGCGGAAAGTCGTCGAACCCGACGAGAGCGACGTCGAACTGCCGGCGCTGACCGCGGAGGGCGGCGAATGCACCGATGCCGAGGACGTTCTGGGCCGCGAAGATCGCGGTCGGTGGGACGGTCAGGTGGAGGAGCTCCTCGACCGCTGCCTGTGCGGCACCGACGCTCCGCAGGTCGCGGCGGACGATCGTGTCGTCGACCGGCAGGCCGGCGCGCTCGAGGGCCTCGAGATAGCCGCCGTACCGCTCGGAAGCGGTCGAGATCGTGGACAGATCGCCGAGGAACGCGATCCGCCGGTGGCCGCCGGCGAGCAGGTGCCGGACGCCATCCATCGCACCATCGCGGTTGGCGGCGACGATCACGTCCGCATCGAGGTGTTTCGGTGGCCGGTCGACGAACACGAGCACCGTCCCGGCCCGCCGGTCGCCGATCATGTAGCTCTGGTCCGACGCCGTCGGCGCGACGATCAGCCCGTCGACGCGGCGGGCGACGAACTCGCGGACGAGGGCCCGTTCCCGGTCCGGGTCCTCGTCGACGCTCCCGGCCACCACGGTCACGCGCCGCGGGCGCGCAGCGTCCTCGACCGCTCGAGTGACCGCCGCCGAGTAGGGGTTGGCCAGGTCCTCGAGGACGAGACCGACCGTCGCCGTCTTGCCGTCGTTCCGGCGCAGGCTGCTCGCGGTCAGGTTCGGCCGGTAGTCGAGCTGATCGATCGCGCGCTGCACGCGGGTGAGGAGCTCGGCCGAGACGGCCGGCTCGGCGTTGATGACCCGCGAGACCGTCTTCAGGCTGACGCCCGCCAGTGCCGCCACGTCGCGCATGGTTGGACGAAGGCGCTCGCCCGGCTCCTGCCCGGCGAGTTCGTCTGACAAGGTTGTCATCTTGGCCACTGGGCGATCCTACAGGCCCGGGACCGCGCAGCGCAAGCACAATTCTGCGCCGGGCTTGACACCCAGGCCGTCATCGCGCTATAACGCGCTGACAACGTTGTCAGCGACGCCAACCAGGCACACGGCAGCGAGCACGGCGAGGAGGACGAGGTGAACCAGTCGACTCTCGGCAAGTGGCTCAGGAGCGTCGGGGCGGTCGCAAGCGTGGCTGTCCTCGTCATTGCATGCAGCACCCCCGCCGGCAGTAGCAGCGCCTCCGCCCCCGCGGGCTCTGCCCCGGCGGGGTCCGCAGCATCGGGTTCGGCCGCGGCGGGCGGCACGATCGGGGTGACCCTGATCACGAAGACCTCGACGAACCCCTTCTTCGTGGCCATGGCGAACGGCGCCAAGGAGTCGGCCGACAAGCTGGGCATCACGCTCACGACCGCGGCCGGCAAGGAAGACGGCGACACGGCCACCCAGATCACCGCGATCGAGAACGCGATCTCCAAGGGCGACAAGGGCATCCTGATCACGCCTTCGGGCCCGGATGTCAACCCGGCGATCAAGAAGGCCCGCGACGCCGGCCTGTTCGTCATCGCCCTCGATACGCCGCCCGATCCGGCCGACACGGTCGACATCACCTTCGCCACCGACAATTTCGAGGCGGGCAAGCTGATCGGTCAGTGGACGGCCGCCCAGCTCGCCGGCAAGCCCGCGACGATCGCCCTCCTCGACCTGTTCAGCGACAAGATCGTGTCCGTCGACTACAACCGCGACCAGGGGTTCCTGACCGGGATGGGCATCGACACGAAGGACATCAAGAAGAATGGCGACGAGGCCAAGACGGGCAACTACACCGGCGGCACCTACGAGATCGCGTGCAACCTGCCGACCCAGGGCGCCGAGGACGGTGGCCAGACCGCCATGGAGAACTGCCTCTCCAAGAACCCCAACGTCAACGTCGTCTACACGATCAACGAGCCGGCCGCGAACGGCGCGAACAAGGCTCTCACGGCCGCCGGCAAGACGGGCGTCCTGATCGTCTCGGTCGACGGTGGCTGCGCCGGCGTGGATCTCGTCAAGAACGGCGTCATCGGGGCAACCTCCCAGCAGTACCCGCTGAAGATGGCCTCTCTGGGCGTCCAGGCGATCTACGACCTCGCGACGACCGGGAAGAAGCCGGCCGTCACGAGCGGGCTCGACTTCTACAACACCGGCGTCGCCCTCGTCACCGACAAGGCTGCGACCGGCGTGACCAGCATCTCCTCGGCCGACGCCGCGAAGATCTGCTGGGGCTGATCAGCTACCTCTCCTCCTCGCGTCTCGGGGCGGTCGTGTTCCGCACGGCCGCCCCGATTCGTGCCCGACGCCCGTGGATCGAACCCGTGACCCGAGCGTCCAACTAGACTGATCCGGAGCGCCGGAGCGATGCGCATCCTCGAGGCGGCAGACATGTCCCAGGTCCAGACGACGACCGTCGATGCGGCCGAGCGATTCCTCCAGCGACGAACGCCGCTCCAGCGGCTCCATTCGATCCTCCATCGCTACCCGGCCCTCAGCCCGGCCGTCGTCCTCGTTCTGGCCGCGCTCGTCTTCGGTGCCATCAACACCCGGTTCTTCGCCCCGGCGAACCTGTCGCTCGTCGCCCAGCAGGTGGCCGTCGTCGGTGGCCTGGCCGTCGGCCAGACGCTGATCATCTTGACCGCGGGGATCGACCTGTCGGTCGGGGCGATCATGGTCTTCACGTCGATCGTCATGGCGGGCAGCGCCGCGAATTTCGGCGTGCCCGGGCCCGCCGCCCTCGTCATCGGACTGGTCTTCGGGACGCTTGCCGGCGGGCTCAACGGCCTGCTGGTGACCCGCCTCCGCCTCCCCCCGTTCATCGTCACGCTCGGGACGCTCAACATCTTCACGGCCCTGACCCTGCTCGTCTCGAACGGCGCCTCGATCCAGGGCAGGAACATCCCGGACGTCCTGTTATGGACCGGACAGGCGATCGCGATCGGCCCGTTCCGGCTGACCACCGGCGTCGTCCTGATGCTGGCGATGTACGTGATCGCGACGTACGTCCTGCGGAACACCGCCTGGGGCCGCCATATCTATGCCGTCGGCGACGATCGCGAAGCCGCCCGGCTCGCCGGGATCGCAGTCAACCGCATCCTTCTCTCGGCCTACCTCGTGGCGGGGCTCGTCTTCGCCATCACCGCCTGGATCCTGATCGGCCGGGTCGGCGCGGCGAGCCCGAACGCGGCCACCGACGCCAACCTCGACAGCATCACGGCCGTCGTGATCGGCGGGACGAGCCTGTTCGGCGGTCGGGGGATCATCATCGGCAGCCTCCTGGGGGCACTGATCGTCGGCGTCATCCGGAACGGCCTCGCTCTGGCCGGGGTCGACGTCCTGTGGCAGACGCTCGTCGTCGGCGTGCTGGTCATCGTCGCCGTCGCGACGGACCAGTGGATCCGGAGGGTCCGGGCGTGACCGCCATGCAGCCGAGCCTCCAGCCGAACCTCCAACCCGGCCCCACGACCCGCCAGCCCGTGATCGAAGCCCGTGGCCTGATCAAGACCTTCGGCAGCGTCGTCGGTCTCGATGCCGCCGACTTCGACCTCTACCCGGGTGAGGTCCTCGCCGTCATCGGCGACAACGGTGCCGGCAAGTCGACCCTCATCAAGTGCCTGTCCGGGGCGACGATCCCCGACGCTGGCGAGATCCTGGTCGAGGGGCAGCCCGTGGCGTTCCGTCGCCCGCAGGACGCCCGTGCCGCGGGCATCGAGACCGTCTACCAGTCGCTCGCGGTCGTCCCGGCGCTCGACATCGCGAGCAACATGTTCCTGGGCCGCGAGATCCGCCGGCACGGCCCGCTGGGCAGCGTTTTCCGGATGCTCGACCACGGCCAGATGCGGGCGATCGCGAGGCAACAGCTCCTGGCGCTCGGGATCGGCACGCTCCAGGAGATCACCCAGGCGGTCGAGACCTTGTCCGGCGGGCAGCGCCAGGCGGTCGCCGTCGCCCGCGCCGCCGCTTTCGGCAGCAAGGTGATCATCCTGGACGAGCCGACGGCCTCCCTCGGCGTCCGCGAAACCGGCCAGGTGCTGAAGCTGATCCGCGACCTCCGCGATCGCGGCCTGCCGGTCGTCCTGATCAGCCACAACATGCCGAACGTGTTCGAGGTCGCCGACCGGATCCATATCCAGCGGCTCGGCCGGCGGGTCGCGGTCGTGACCCCGACGTCGCACAGCCCGTCGGAAGCCGTCGCGATCATGACCGGGGCGATGGAAGGGGCGGCCGGCCTGGCGGCCTCCGCCTGAGGCCGGATGATCGTCGTCGCGGGCGAGAGCCTGATCGACCTGATCGTTGGCACGGACGGTCGGGTCGAGGCGATCCCCGGCGGCGGTCCGTACAACGTGGCCCGGACGCTCGGGCGGCTCGGGCAGGCCGTGGCGTTCCTCGGCCGGCTATCCACCGACCGATTCGGGTCGATCCTCCGCGCGGGGCTGGCGGCCGAGAACGTCGACCTCGGTCTGGCCCCGACCACTGACGCGCCGACCCTCCTCGCGGTGGTCGAGCTCGACGATGGCGGCGCGGCGAGATATCGCTTCTATGTCGAAGGGACGGCCGCGCCCGGGCTCTCGGCGATGGACCTGCCGGCCGCCCTTCCGGCGACGACGACCGCCCTCCATGTGGGAACGCTTGGCCTGGTCTTTGAACCGATGGCCGCAACGATCGAGGCGGTGGTAGGCGCCGCCGCGCCCGACGTCCTCGTGGTCGCCGACCCGAACTGCCGCCCGACGGCGATCGTCGACGCGGTGGGGTACCGCGCCCGGCTGGCGCGCATCCTCGGTCGAGTCGACGTCGTGAAGGTCAGCGTCGACGACCTGGCCTGGCTGGACCCACTCGCCAGCCCGTTGGCCGCCGCCGAAGGCTTGATGGACCTTGGCCCGGCAGCCATCCTCATGACCGACGGCCCGCGGCCCGTCCGTTTGCTGACGGCGAGCGGTGTCACCGAGCTGGCTGTGCCGGCGGTTCGGGTCGCCGATACAGTCGGCGCAGGAGACGCGTTCGGTGCCGGGTTCCTCGCGGCCTGGACAACGGCCGGGCGTGGCCGAGGCGATCTTGCAGACGAGCGGGCCCTCGTTGCTGCTGCAGAGTTCGCGATCGAGGTCGGCGCGCTGACGACGATGCGAGCCGGAGCAGAGCCGCCCACGCTGGCCGACCTGGCGAGCGTTACTTGAGCGTGAGTGTCCCGGTCATGGTCTCGGGATGGACCGTGCAGATGAAGAGATAGTTCCCGGCCGGAAGCCCAGGGACATCGTAGGTCACCGTCGCCTTGGGGAGCAGGTTCTTGCCGGTGTAGATCCGCCGAGGGGCGTCTGATCAGGTTTGGGGAGCCTCGGTGCCATAATGCCGAGGATGGCCACCCGGACCCCCTCCGCCGACGTCCGCACGGGCGAAATTGTCCGCAGCAACGATGCCGCGCCGTCCAGCTGGGGCCTCGGCGACGGGGCCGCGATCCCGTGGGAATACGCGCCCGCGCCCGAGTCGCGCGACGTCGTCACGCTCAAGGAGCGCTACGGCCTGTTCATCGGCGGCAAGGACGTCGCCGCGTCCGACGGCGAGACCTTCGCGACGATCAACCCGGCGACGGAGGAGCCCCTCGCCCAGGTCGCGCGAGGGACGGCCGCCGACATGGACAGGGCCGTTCGTGCGGCACGCAGCGCGTTCCGCCGGTCGTGGGGTTCGATGCCGGGCAAGGAGCGCGCGAAGTACCTGTACCGGATCGCCCGGATCCTCCAGGAGCGCTCCCGCGAGTTCGCCGTCCTCGAGTCGATGGACTCCGGCAAGCCGATCAAGGAGTCGCGCGACGTCGACGTACCGCTCGCCGCGGCCCACTTCTGGTACTACGCCGGTTGGGCGGACAAGCTCGAATACGCATTCCCGGGTCGTGTCGCGAAGCCCCTCGGCGTCGCGGGCCAGATCATCCCGTGGAACTTCCCGCTCCTGATGCTGGCCTGGAAGATCGCGCCGGCCCTCGCCGCAGGGAACACGGTCGTCCTCAAGCCGGCGTCAACGACACCCCTCAGCGCCCTGCTGTTCGCCGACGTCTGCCGCCAAGCCGACCTGCCGCCCGGCGTCGTCAACATCGTCCCGGGCCCCGGCGAGGTCGGGATGGCGCTCGTGACGCATCCGGGCGTCGACAAGGTCGCCTTCACCGGCTCGACCGACATCGGCAAGAAGATCTACAAGGGCGTCGCCGGCACGGACAAGGGCCTGACGCTCGAGCTCGGTGGCAAGGCCGCGAACATCGTCTTCGACGATGCGCCGCTCGACCAGGCGGTCGAGGGGATCGTGAACGGGATCTATTTCAATCAGGGCGAGGTGTGCTGCGCCGGGTCGCGGCTGCTGGCCCAGGAGTCGATCGTCGAGCCGCTGATCGAGAAGCTCAAGGACCGCCTCGGAACGATCCGCGTCGGTGACCCGCTCGACAAGAACACCGACGTCGGGGCGATCAACTCGCGCGCCCAGCTCGAGAAGATCACTGAGCTCGTCGCGGCCGGCCGGGCCGAGGGCGCCGAGATGTACCAGCCGGCCTGCGACCTGCCGGATCGCGGCTACTTCTTCCGCCCGACGCTCTTCACGAACGTCGCCCAGTCGAGCCGGATCGCCCGCGAGGAGATCTTCGGGCCGGTGCTGTCGGTGCTGACGTTCCGGACCCCGGAGGAGGCGGTCGAGAAGGCGAACAACACGCCGTACGGCCTGTCGGCGGGGGTCTGGACCGACAAGGGGTCGCGGATCTTGCACATGGTCAAGCGGATGAAGGCCGGCGTCGTCTGGGCGAACACGTTCAATCGGTTCGACCCGACGTCGCCGTTCGGCGGATACAAGGAGTCTGGGTTCGGCCGCGAGGGCGGCATGCACGGCCTCCACGCCTACGTCCGGCTCGAGGATCGCTGACGGTGGTCGGCTGATGGCGCCCGACCGGATCGATGTCCGGAAGACCTACAAGCTCTACATCGGCGGCGCCTTCCCGCGCTCGGAGAGCGGCCGCTCGTACGTGGTCTCCGGCGCCGGCGGTGACCCGATCGCCAACGCCGTCCGCGGCTCGCGCAAGGATCTACGTGACGCGGTCCGCGCCGCCCGCAAGGCTGCCCAGCCGTGGGCCGACAAGACCGCGATGAACCGCGGCCAGGTGCTGTACCGCGTCGCCGAGCTGATGGAAGGCCGCCGCGACCAGTTCGTCGCCGAGGTCGGCGCCGCCGAAGGTCTGCGCGACGGAAAGGCCCGGACCGTCGTCGACCGGGCGATCGACCGCTGGGTCTGGTACGCGGGCTGGGCCGACAAGATCGCCCAGGTCCTCGGGTCGTCGAACCCGGTCGCCGCGCCGTACTTCAACTTCACGATCCCCGAGCCGACCGGCGTCGTCGGGATCGTGGCGCCCGAAACGTCGTCGCTGCTGGGGCTGGTGTCACGGCTCGCGCCGCCCCTGGTCGCGGGCAATGCCGTCGTCGTGCTCGCATCGGAGACGCGGCCGCTGCCGGCGATCACGCTCACAGAGGTCCTAGCCACGTCCGACGTTCCGGGCGGCGTCGTCAACGTCCTGACCGGCTGGAAGAAGGAGCTGGTGCCGGTCCTCGCCGGTCACGTTGACGTCGATGCGATCGACGTCTGGGGCGTCCCGGCGGATCTCCGAACCGACACCGAGCTCGTCGCCGCCGACAACGTCAAGCGCCTGGCCCGGCGTCCCGCCGGCGTGACCGACGCGAAGTTCGACTGGCTCGACGACCGGGCTGCCGAGCGCCCCGAGTGGATCGCGGCCTACCTCGAGATGAAGACGGTCTGGCACCCGATCGGGGTCTGATCCCCGCGATCGGCTCCGTCCGATTCCGAACGCTGCGCTAAACCACTCCCGTTCTGCCGGCTCCTTGTTCGATTTCGAACTCCGATCTCGGACGGGCTGACCGTGGCGACCTGTGACTTCCGCCTCCTTGTTCGATTTCGAACTCCGATGTCGGACGGGCGGGCCCGGGCGGCATGTGCCTTCCGGCGGCGTCCGAAATCGGACCCGGGCGTTAGCCGGACCGGGCGTGTCCTCCTCATCTTTCAGTATTGACTGAAACTTCTGAACCGGCGTACCATCCGTTCATGACGCCCGGTGAGAGCCAGTTCGTGGAAGAGATGGGCCAGTTCCTCGGTTCGATCGGCATGACGCCGATGTCGGGCCGGATGTGGGGCTTCCTCCTCATCTGCGAGCCGCCGGAGCAGACAGCCGCCCAGATCGCCGATGCGCTGCAGGCAAGCCGAGGCGCGATCAGCGGGACGGCTCGGCTGCTCTCCGCGGCCGGCCTGGTCCGCCGCTCGACCAGGCCCGGCGACCGGCGGGAGTACTTCAGCGCTCCGCCGGAGGCGCTCGACTCGATGCTGGCGAGCGCCAGCGCCATCTATCGCCAGATGCGCGAGATCGCCGAGCGCGGGCTCGCCGCAACAGCTGACCGCTCGACGAACGCCCGCGCTCGGCTCCAGGAATTCCGTGACGTCATGGAGTTCGTCGAGCGCGAGGTGCCGATCGTCGTCAGTCGGTTCCTGAACGAACGCACCCCCGACGTCGGCATCGGCCGGCAGGAAGGATCCCGATGACCGCGATCATCCAGATCGAGAAGCTCACGAAGACCTACGGCTCGCACCGCGGCGTCATCGACATCGACCTCGAAGTCAACGAAGGCGAGGCCTTCGGGTTCCTCGGCCCGAACGGCGCCGGCAAGACAACGACGATCCGGACCCTGCTCGACCACCTCCGGCCGACCTCCGGACGTGCCCTCGTCTTCGGCATCGAGACGACGGTCGACCCCGTCTCGATCCACCGTCGGGTCGGCTATCTGCCGGGCGAGTTCACGCTCTACGACAAACTGACCGGCGGCCAGACGATCGAGTACTTCGCGAACCTCCGCGGAGGCGTCGATGCTGCCTACCAGGGTGACCTGATCGCCCGCCTCGACATCGACCCGTCGCGGAAGTTCCGCGAGTACTCGAAGGGCAACAAGCAGAAGATCGGCCTCGTCGTCGCGCTCCAGCATCGGCCGGACCTGCTGATGCTCGACGAGCCGACATCGGGCCTCGACCCCCTCGTGCAGCAGACGTTCTACGAGATCATCCGCGAGGCGAAGGCCGAAGGCCGGACGATCTTCCTTTCGAGCCACATCCTGAGCGAGGTCGAGAAGACCTGCGATCGCGTCGCCATCATCCGCGAGGGCCAGCTCGTCAAGGTCGATCGGGTCGACGCCCTCCGCGATCTCGCCCACCACCAGGTCGAGCTCCGCTTCACCGGCGAGGTCCCGGTCGGGGCGTTCGCGGCCCTGCCCGGCGTCAGCGACGTCACTGCCGACGACCACATCCTGCGAATGCGGGTCTCGGGCTCGATCACCCCGGTCGTCCGCGAAGCGGCCCGCTACGAGCTGCTCGACTTCGTCAGCCGCGAGCCCTCGCTCGAGGAGACGTTCCTCGCGCAGTACGGTCCGCAGACGGGCAAGGCGGCCTGACGACATGGCGTCCAACATCGGGCGGCCCGCTGCTGCCGCTCCTGCCGCGTCCCCGGTCCCGTTGATGCAACGCGTCTACGGGCTCGGAAGCATCTTCGCGAAGACGCTCCGCGACTCGCGGCGGGCCACGATCCTCGTCGGCGGCGTGCTCGGCCTGATGCTGATCGGCATCGGCTACGCGATCGTGTCGCAGTTCGCCTCGGCGCAGTCACGTCAGGAGATGGGCGATCTGATCCGGTCGGTCCCGCCGATCCTGCAGGGCCTCGCGGGGAAGGTCGTCAACGTCGAGACCCTCGGCGGATACCTCCAGTACAAATACGGAACCTTCTTCCCGATCATCGCCAGCCTGTGGTCGATCCTCGCCCTCTCGGGCACGCTTGCCGCGGAAGCGCGTCGGGGCAGCCTCGAGTTCGTGGCCGCTGGACCGGTGACCCGTCGCCGGATCGCCCTCGAGAAGCTGTTCGGCCACGTCCTCGTCCTCACGATCGCGTGCGTCGCCATCTTCCTGTCGCTCGTCGTTGTCGGCACGTTCGGCAAGCTGCCCGGTGACGCGATCCCGGTGGTTGCAGCGGCGGGCTACGCGATCTGGCTCGGGCTGCTTGCCCTCGTCGCGGGTTCGGTCGCCTTCGCGCTCGCGGGGTTCGTGGGACGCGGCTCGGCCATCGGCATCGCCGGCACCGTGATGTTCGCCGGCTTCATCCTCAACGGCTATCAGGCCGCCATCCCGCAGCTGGCCCCGCTCGCGAACCTGACCTGGTTCGGGTGGACGACGAACCACATCCCGCTGGCCGGCCTCTATGACTGGCCGTCCGTGGTCCTGACCGCCTCGCTGACGGTCGTCCTCCTCGCAATCGGCGTCGAGGCGTTCGTCCGCCGGGACATCGGCGTGACGACCAGCATCCCGACGCCGAGCCTGCCGCACGCACTCGTCGGCCTCCGCGGACCGACCGGACGGACGTTCGGCCACGTCCTGCCGACGGCGCTCGCGTGGGGGATCGGACTCGGCTTCTTTGGACTCGCGATCGCGGGGTCGGGCCGCTCCTTCGTCGAACAGCTCGGGAGCTCACCGGACTTCCAGCGACTGCTGTCATCGATCTTCCCCAACGTCGACATCGCGACGGTCGGCGGGTTCCTGCAGCTTCTCTTCCTCGACTTCGGGATGATTCTGGCGGGCCTCGCCGCGGCGACGCTCGTCGCCGGCTGGGCGTCCGACGAGACCTCGGGTCGGCTCGAGCTCCTCCTCGCGGCGCCGCTCGGTCGGATGCGCTGGGTTGTGTCGGGCGGAGGCGGCATCGTGGCGGCCATCGTCGTGATCATGGTCCTGACCGTGGCCGGGATCGGGATCGGCGCGTCGATCACGGGCGGCGACATCGTCACGCCGATGCTCGGAACACTGTCGCTCGGCCTGTACGCCCTCGCCATGGCCGGCATCGGCGTGGCGGTCGGTGGCGTGTTCGGGACCGGCGCTGCGGGGCCGGCAGTCGCCCTGCTCACGGTCATCACCTGGTTCGACGGCATCATCGCGCCGGCCCTCGGTCTCCCGGACATCGTCCGTGAGCTGGCGCTGACGACCCACTACGGCCAGCCGATGCTCGGGGTCTGGGACCCGGCGGGGATCGTCGCCTCGGTCGTCCTCGCCGTCGGCGGCGTCGCCGTCGGTGCGTGGGGGTTCCAGCGGCGCGACCTGCAGGGCTGAGCGGCGCGCTGCGACGCGCGCATCGGGCGTCGGCGCGCTCCGTAGACTGCCGGGGTGGATCCCCTCGTCTTCGGCCTGGTCGCCGCCGCCGCCGTCCTCCACGTCACCTGGAACGTCCTCCTCAAGACCGCCGGCGATCCGCTCCGTGCGGCGGCGGTCGGGATGGCCACGGCCGCGGCAGTCATCTGCCCGACGGCGCTGGTCGCCTGGGTGGTCGTCGGCCGGCCGGCCGTTCCGGTCGAGGCGCTCGGCCTGTCGGTCGTCTCCGGCTTCATCGAGGCCGTCTATTTCGCGCTCCTGGCGGCCGCGTACCGCCGGGGCGACCTCTCGATCGTCTACCCGCTCGCTCGAGGAACGGCGCCTCTCCTCGCGGTTGCCCTCGGGACCGTCGTGCTCCGCGAGCGGCTCGGCGAGGTCGGGTACGTCGGGGTTGCGCTCCTGCTCGTCGGGCTGCTGTCGCTCCAGCGGCCGTGGCGTTATCTCCGCGCCTCGGGTCGTGAGAGCGGGGGAGCGGCCGGGTTCGCGGTGCTCACGGGGGTCGCGATCGCGTCCTACTCGGCGGTCGATCGCGTCGCCGTGCGCCAGACCGAACCCTGGATCTACGCCGGGCTGATCTGGGCCTTCTGCACGGTTTTCCTGTGGGCCTATGTCTGGTGGTATCGGCGCCGGTCCGTGCCCAAGCCCGATAGATTGCCAACGAGCGACGTGTCCTTCTCGAATCGACGCGCTGGCTTCGGCGGGCTCATCACGCTCGGGGCGTACCTGATGATCCTCGTCGCGTTCACCGTGGCGCCACTAACCGCCGTCGCCCCCTTACGCGAGTCGGCGATCGTCCTTGCCTCAGGCTGGGGTTCCTTCCGCCTCCGCGAAGCCGCCGACCGACCCGACGCGATCCGACGGATCGCCGCAGCCGCCCTGGTCGTCATCGGCGCGATCCTGCTGGCCCTGGAGTAGGTGCTGCCGCGGGATGCCGTCTCCGCGCAGGTCGCGGCCTATCCGTTGCTGTCCGGCGACATCACGCTGCGTGACCATA
>Ga0210382_10000582_pt1 | contig 12931 bp, 12 predicted proteins | sample PLMedo_FD_155452 | JGI IMG/M metagenome (GOLD analysis project Ga0210382, IMG submission 155452) | Groundwater sediment microbial communities from an aquifer in East River, Colorado, USA - PLM0_60_coex redo | ecosystem: Environmental > Terrestrial > Soil > Riparian zone | place: USA: East...
GCCGGTCTCGAGGGAGATGGCGCCGCCCGTCAAGGTCGAGAATACGAGGCCGAGGGCCGTCAGCTGTGCCGCGGTCCAGCCGAGATAGGAGATGGCGATGATCACGCTGGTACCGAACTCCATGGCGCGCCCATAGCGCTTGCGGTAGAAGTCGCCGATGGTGAGCAGGTCCATTCGGTAGAACGCGCGCGCGAAGACAAGCGCGACGATGACCAGGCAGACGGAGGAGCCGAAGGGGTCGGCGATGATGCCGCCCAGCCCGCTCTTGGAGAACTCGACCGAAACGGAGAGCACGCTTTCGGCACCGAACCAGGTGGCGAAGACCGTCGCCGTGTTCATGTAGAGAGGCAGGCTGCGGCCCGCGAGGACGTAGTCCTTCGAATTTTTCACCCGCATCGCCGCCCACAGGCCGATCGCGATCGTGACGAGCAGATAAAGAACGACAGACACGATCAGCATGGGTGCAGATTATACGGCCGCGAAGAACACCGCCCAGGCTAGCGCGGCGGCGAGCAGCAGGACGATCCATTCCAGCACCCGCGTGCGCCGCCGCTGCAGCCTGATGAGGTCATCGAGCGCACGCTCGATGTGCCCAAGGCGATCGTCTGCGAGCGCGCGGTGCAGCAGGCGCGGCAGCTGCGGCAGCATCGTCGCCCAGCGCGGCGCCTCGTTGCGGAGCGCCCGCAGCAGCCCCTTCACTCCGATCTGCTCGCGCATCCAGTTCTCGAGAAACGGCTTGGCCGTGGTCCACAGGTCGAGGTCGGGGTCGAGCTGGCGCCCAAGCCCCTCGATATTGAGCAGCGTCTTCTGCAGCATGACGAGCTGCGGCTGGATCTGGACGTTGAAGCGGCGTGAGGTCTGAAACAGGCGCACGAGCGCCCGGCCGAAGGAGATTTCCTTCAGCGGGCGGTCGAAGAACGGTTCGCACACGGCGCGAATTGCGCCCTCGAACTCGTCCATTCGCGTATCGGCCGGCACCCAGCCCGCCTCGAGGTGCGCTCGCGCCACGCGGGCGTAATCGCGCCTGAAAAAACCGAGGAAGTTCTGCGCGAGATACTGCTTGTCGACCTCGGTGAGCGTACCCATGATGCCGAAGTCGAGCGCGACGTAGCGGCCCTCGGGCGTCACCAGGATGTTTCCCGGATGCATGTCCGCATGAAAGAAGCCGTCGCGGAACACCTGGGTGAAGAAGATCTCGACGCCCGTGCGCGCGAGCTTCGGAATGTCCACGCCCTGCCGGCGCAGCTCGTCCACCCGGCTCACCGGAGTGCCGTGCATCCTCTGCATCGTCATGACGGTGCTCGTGCAGAAGTCCCAGTACACCTCCGGCACGGCGAGCAGCGGTGAGTCGGGGAAATTGCGGCGCAGCTGGCTTGCATGCGCCGCCTCGCGCACGAGGTCGAGCTCGTCGGACAAATGTCGAGCGAATTCGGCGACCACTTCGCGCGGTCTCATGCGCTTGCCGTCGGCCCAGAAGCGCTCGACCAGGCCAGCCGCGACGTCCATGAGCGCGAGGTCGTTCGCGATCACCGGCATCATTCCGGGCCGCAGGATCTTGACCGCTGCCTCGGTGCCTCCGGGAAGCACGGCGAGATGCACCTGGGCGACCGACGCGCTCGCGACGGGCTGCAGTTCGAATTTCTCGAAAATCTTCGCGATCGGCTTGCCGAACGCGCGCTCGACCTCGGCCACCGCGAGCTCGCCCGGAAACGGCGGCACCCGGTCCTGGAGCTTCGCCAGCTCGTCGGCGAGGTCGGCGGGCAGGAGATCGCGGCGCGTCGAGAGCACCTGGCCGAACTTGACGAAAATGGGCCCGAGCGCTTCGAGCGCCAGACGCAGCCGCGCGCCGCGCGGCTCGCTGAGCGCGCGAAAGAAAAGGAGCGCGTTCAGAGTGCGCGCGAGGCGGCTACCCGAAGCGAGCGCGAACTCGTCCAGCCCGAAGCGGAGGGCTATTCGGAAGATCTTGGCGAGACGAAGCAAGGAAATGGGAGACCGCGGGGCGAAGCGGCCAATTTACCAGAATTGGCCGTCGCGACCCGAAAAGGGACCGGCTTTTCAGCGGTGCTTGCTAGGGCCCGACAGGTGCTGGATGCGTCTTTCGAGCCGGGCTACGTCGTCGCGCAGCGTGTCGACACTGCGGCAAAAGTTTTCCACATCGGCGGGCCGCGCGAGCAGGGGCTGCTCCTCGGTCCAGTATTCGGCGAGGCTTTCGGCGAGGCGCAATCCGGCGTCGCGCTGCCACGCCGCGAGGGCCTTGCCGCCGGACGCGAGGCGGTGGGCAACGATGTCGCCGAACGCCTTGGAGAGATCTTCCTCGAAATCCCAGCTAAGGTGGCGGAAAAGATAGTCCACCGCGCCCGCCAAGTCCGCCGAGCCTTCGATTTCAACCCGCTTTCGGGCGGTCTCGTCGCGAGCAAGCAGGAACGGCAGGGTGCCCGGGGTGAGCTTCACGACGAGCGCGCTCGCGGTTTCCGCCTGCGCCCGATCGAGAAGACCGTTGTCGGTGATCGCGAAGCGCAGGTCTGGAAAAGGCGGGCAGCGAAATTCCACGGCTTGACCCGCAAAGGGTCTCAGCCGCTCAGCCGCCCACGGCTGCTGCTCCAGAAGATGGTTCAGGGCTGCGAGGGCGCTGCGCTCGATCATGGGGTATCCGGGCTGCGCCCCGTGGCGAGCGGATCAGCTGGGCTGTTGTATGCCGGCGAGCAGCCAGCCTGAGGAACCGTTCACCGGCTTTCGCATGTGCCAGATCTCCTCGAATCGCTCGGCCGGTGCGCTCGCCTCTTCGCGAATCGAACCGGAAAATCGCACGCTCGCCCAATGCAGCTCGCCTTCGGTGACGAGCTCCAAGAGCGCCGCGTTCAGGGTTACGACGTCGGTCTGTTGCGCACCGGAATGCTCAGCGACGTCGTCCTTCAGCGTGTTGAACATGTCCTCCGTGGTGACTTGGCGCAGCCGCGCGAGGTCGCCCCGGTCGTTCGCTTGCTGCAGGCGCTGGAAGTTGCGCCGTGCTTCCTTCAAGAAGGCCTCGACGTCGAAGCCCGCCGGAATGTTGGAAACGAACTGGCTGCGATAGTTCGGCTGCGCGCCCGCGTCTCCAGGAAGCTGCGAGGGCGGCGGCGCAGCCACGGTTTCGTTGCCGAAGCCGGCGTACTGCATCTGCGCTCCCTGCGGGCGTCGCTTCGACAGGAGACGCATCAGAGCGAACACGGCGACGCCAGCGAGCAAAGCCATTAGAAGCGCGCCGATTGCGGCGCCGAAGCCTCCCTGCGCGAACAGCCAGCCCAAGCCAAGGCCCGCGGCGAGTGCGGCGAGCGGCGCAAGCCAGCGCCCCGGCCCGGACGGCTGCGGCGCCGTCGCCGGTTGCTGCTGCTGCGTCGGCGGAGTCGCTTGCTTCGGGGTCGCGGTGACCTGGCGTTGGGCCCCGAGACTTCGGCCGCCACCGAGCCTGGCGGCCGCGACATCATCTGCAAGGATGCCCGCACCGAAAACCAGCGTGAGCAGGGAAACGATCAATTTTTTCATGGTCTCTCTCCGCAAATTCAGAATTTGTAGCCCCGATGCAGGGCCACGACACCCGCGCTCAGGTTGAAATATTCGACCTTCTCGAGCCCCGCTCGTTCCAGCATCCCCTTCAGGTTCTCCTGGTCGGGGTGCATGCGTATCGATTCGGCGAGATAACGATAGGCGGCTTCGTCGCCCGTCACCGTCTTGCCCAGCCAGGGAAGCACCTTGAACGAGTACCAATCGTAGGCCCTTGCGAGCGGCCGCCAGACGCGCGAGAACTCGAGCACGAGCAACCTCCCGCCGGGCCTCAGCACGCGGCGCATTTCGGCAAGCGCTGCGTCCTTTCGCGTCATGTTGCGCAGACCGAAGGCGACGCTGACGCAGTCGAAGTAGTTCGAAGGGAACGGCAAGCCCTCCGCGTCGCACTGCACCGCTGGGGTCGGCCGGCCGCGGTCGAGCAGGCGATCGCGCCCTCGCTCCAGCATCGCGCGGTTGATATCGGTAAGCCACACCTCTCCGCTCGCCCCGGCACGCTTCGCGAAATCGAACGCGAGGTCGCCTGATCCGGCAGCCACGTCGAGCACCCTCTCGCCCTCGCGCACGCCGGCGAGCGCCACCGCGAAGGCCTTCCACAGCCGGTGCAGGCCGCCCGACATCAAATCGTTCATCAGATCGTACCGGGCTGCGACCGAAGAAAAAACGCCGGCGATGCGCGAAGCTTTTTCGGTCTCGTCGATGCGCTGATATCCGAAGTGGGTTTGACTCACGCGAGCATGCTAGCACGCTACTGCGACGAGTTCATTTCAAGGGCTCAAGCTTCGCGTCGGGCCCCGGCTGCCTCGAGCCGCTTGAGATAAGTCTGCCAGAGAGACTGACGATTCCTCCCGAGATCGTAGAGATAGTCCCAGGAATAGATGCCGGTACCGTGCCCGTCGGAAAAATGGGGCTGCACCGCGTAGCTGCCGACCGGCTCGAGGCTCAGGATATCGACATCCTTCTTGCCGACCTGCAGGACTTCCTGTCCCGGTCCGTGGCCGCGCACTTCGGCCGACGGCGAGTACACGCGCAGGAATTCGTAGGGCAGTTCGAAACGGCTGCCGTCGGAAAATGAAACCTCGAGCACCCGGGATTTCTGGTGCAGCTTGATTTCGGTGGGTGTCGGTCTGTCCGCGGCCGCCATGAGGCATTCTAGACGACCGGCCGCGCGACAAACTCTTGCCTGCGCGTGGTCTCTCCGCCCGAAGGGATGAGACTAGCGCGTGTTCAGGATGTTGAAACGCGGACCCGCTCGTAGTCGAAGCCGCGCTCGAGCACCCCGGAGAGCGTGACGCGTCTTATGGCGTTGCCGAGCTCGAGTTCGAGCTCGCCAGCGCGTTGGTACCAACCCGTGGGCAGCACGAGCGCCGGCGACAGACCCGGCGCGACCGGCAGCATCAGCGCATCGGATCGCTGCGGGGCACCCCGGTCGGACGAGCGCACGGCGCAGGCCTTTGCTTCGCCTTTCAGAGCTCGGGCCCCGATGGTGAGGGTTTGATCCGGTCCTTCGATGAGCCAGTCGACGTGGCAAAGGATGAACTGGCGCGCCCCGCCCGGGCGTAGCGCCACGAGCTGTCGGTGAGCGAGACGCATGCCGTGCGTCCCGCGGCGAAGTCTGAATCCGTCGTCCGATTCCCCCAGCGTTTCCCAGGTCTCCGGGCCCTGCTCGCGGGCATCCTGCTCCTCGCAGGGCTGGAATGTATGAAATCGCTCGGCTTCCCCGTAGGAATAGCTCGATGGGCCCGCTTTCTTCGCAACGGGGGTGCCTTCGATCGCGTGGTGGATCGCGGCAAAGCCGCTCACCAGCTCCATGGGCGAGGGGTTCGTGCGGCGCGGAAAGTCGCGCGCCGGTGCGGAATCGAACCAAGCGCGCTGCAGTGTTTTGAGCAGATCCTGAGCGGCAAGCCGCGTGCAATGGGAACCGAGTCCGAGTGCGGCAGGCTCGGCGCCTTCCTCGAGGCGCTGTATGCGTGCGCTGATCGAGGCGGCGACGCGGGCGAGGTCGAGAAAGCGCAAGGTCGCCGAACCGGCTGCCGCCCTCGCCCAAGCCGGCCCCGAAGCTCCTGCGAGATCCACGGCGTAGCCGCCCTGCAGGGGCGCCTCGCGGCTGAGCACGACCTTGCGTGCCCAGTGACGGACCCACTTGCGCGCCCAGTCGAGTTCCCGGTGAGAGAGGCGGTGCGGTTGGGCAAGCTGCAGCATCAGCATTTCCACGTACGCCGCCATCGGCGAGGATTCTATGCTCAGATCAGCGACAGTCTCGCTCCTGATTGCGCGCGCTTCCGCTGCCGCGTAGGCCTGGTGCATCAACTTCCAGTAGTCCGCTCCGAACTCGCGTCGCGCGAACAGGCAGGTCCCGACCGTTTCTCCCGCGCAGGCGAGCACGCGCTGGAAAAGTCGGGCGAGCGAGGGCTCGAGCTGGGGATGCTTGCCGTTCAACGCGGCGCTCAGGAGGCGTCCGTAGGCCCGGAGCATCGCGGTCCACAAGCCGTTCGCCTGAACGAAAGCTGCGGCTTCGCTGTGCCCGAGCGGCAGGGGTTTTCCGGCGAAGACCTTGGTTTGCTCCACTTCGGCATGCATGACGGGATAGCGCAGACGCTCGAGGATCTGCAGATAGGCCGAATGCCTGGGCGGATGAGCCTCGATCTCCTCGAACAGCGTCAGAAGCGCGCTGCAGGCATGCGGCATGCCGGCAAGCGCCGCGTGCGCAAGCCAGTCCTCACAGCTTGTCAAGTCGGCGAGACGCGGTTCCGGGTCGGGGAGGAAGTCGCTAAGGACCATGAATCTTCCTTGGGGCCTATTTCTGCGAATTGCGAACACGCCAATGTACTATGACGTGATCATAAACACCGGGCAAACCATTGCTTGGATGTGAAAAAATTGGCAGAGAACAGCTCGGGAGCGGCGGCCTGCAGGACGCGTCAGAGCGTCTCGAAGGTGACGCGCTCGAAATCGGCGCCGCGATCGACGACCGACGCGAGTCGCAGCTTGCCGGAGCGCTCTGTGAGCACCTCGATCTCTCGATTCGGCTTGAACCATCCCGCAGGGACGACCAGCGTTTCCGGAGCCTGGAGCGCGGCGAGCGCCGGCAGCAAGAAGGCCGGGGTGTATTGCTCGGCCGCGGCGGGGGCGCCGATCGCCCTGATGGCGGCTCCTTGGGGAATCCCGGGGAGGATCTGGACGCCGATACGCAATTCGAATTCCACCGAGACCGAGAGCCATTTGACCGCGCAGAGAAGAAAAGCCTTCGCGTCCGCCAGCCGGATCCCGAGCAGCTGCCCGAGTATCAGGCGCGAGCTTGCGGCAGGATCGACTCGCGCAAGGCGCAGCCCGGAGGCACTCTCGTCCTTGATCTGCCAGGTCTCGACAGCGAAATCCGGCGGGGGGCCGGGCTCATCATCGTGGCGCGTGGCGACGCGCCCGAGGGTCGCAATTTGCTCGTGCTGCACCTGGGATATTTTTGGGGGGCCTCCGCGGACCGCGAACACGCGGCCGGTGACGAAGTAATGCACCGCGGACATTCCCGAGCAGGTCTGTGCCGTGCCGCTTGCGCTGCGGCGTGGGTGCACGCGCGATTGCCTGTCCTCGCACCACCGCCGGTAGAGCATGGTGAGCAGGCTTTCGGCGAGCGGGGCCGTCACATCCTCACCCAGGCCGAGCGCAGCAGGGGGCTCGCCCTTGCGCAGCAGGCCGACGCGCTTGCGCACGCTGCTCCCAAGCTCGTGGATATCGAGAACGCGGGTCGTGTCGCCCTCCGGCATGCGGCGCGAAGCGCCGGAAGCACCCGAGAGATCGATGACCAGCGGTGCGACGCCGTCGCCGGCGGCAGCGGGGGCGCGCCCGATCGAGACCTTCGGCGTCCAGCGCTCGAGCCAGAGCGAAATGAGCTCGATCTGGCGCGGTGTCAGCTTACCGGGGTTGGCAAGATCGATCAGTAGAACCTGCGCGTAGGTTTCCGTGCAGGTCGTCTGTCTGCCTTTATGGGCCGGATGGGCGACTTCGCCTCCAGCCACGCCCCTGTCCTCGACGAACGCATAGACGCCGTGCAGCAGCTTCCATTCGCGCTCGCCGACGTCCTGGTAGGCTTGATAGCAGGCAACCATCTTCTGTCCGGTGCACCACAAGACGCGCTCGCCTATCAAGGCCGCGTTCGTGGTGGAGGCACCGCCCGCAACCGCTTTCAGACAATGCTGATATCCGTACGAAAGCGCGTCCCAGAGCGCGAGCGCACTCTCGAGGATCTCTCGCTCCGGTTTGGCGAGCGGGGCGGGGCGGCTGGAAAATTTCTTGGAATGTTCCTTTTGCACGAAGCTCACCGGCTCGCGCAAGAGCTCCAGGATCTTGAGCCGCTCGGCGGGCGCGATGCTGAAGGCATTCAGCTCATCGAGCTGTGCGAGGAGACGAACGTGGGATGGTCCGACGTTGATAAGCGGCAGTGACTGCAGCCACTTCGCGCAGCCGGAAGAATCCGTGAAATCGGGAGTGGCGTTCGGCTTGATGCTCGGGGGATCGACGCTCGACATGGGGTCAGCCCAGTCTGCGTCTCAGCGCGGCTGCAAGCGCGCCGCGGTCGGGTGCCGGGCGCCGCGGTGCGTCCGCGCGCGTAGGCTTGGCCCAGATCGGACGGGGAAAATGGCGATCGCGCTGATGGCGCGGAATCACGTGCCAGTGCAGGTGGGCCGTGACGTTGCCGAGGCTCGCAAGGTTGACCTTGTCCGGATCAAGGAGCGCGCGGAGCACCTCCTCGGTTGCGAAGACCGCCTTCATGAGCCGTGTGCGTTCGGCAGGCTCAAGGTCGGTCATCTCCTTCACGTGCCGCTTGAGGACTACCCTGCAAAAGCCGGGATAATCCGTATCGTCGACCAGCACAACGCGGCAGAACCCGTCGCGCCAGAGCAAATCCCCGCCGGGGGAATCGCATAGCTCGCAGGGTTTGTCGATCAAATTTTTACTCCCCGTCCGGGGGCGCCGCCTCGGCGAATCGTCTGCGTTCGGCGAAGGATAGCAGAATCAGCGGCGGCTACGGGCTTCCCCGGTTCGACAGGGGCTCGGCCGGGACTGCGTTCTCCGGGAAGATGTCCCGATAGCACGTGTAAAAGCTGGCGAACACCGTAGGAAGCGAGGCCAGGGTAAGAATCAATGCAAGGGAGCGCAACATCTGTACCTCTCCCTGCATCAAGAGAGAGGCGACGGTGACTGCCACCAGGAAGACCGCCCCGGCCAGGGCGAGGACGGCCCCGTAGACGAAGAACGCCCGCCAATTCCGCAACACTGCGAAAAAGCTGTAGAAGAGCGATTGAGCGGCGCCGATGCGGTTCCATGCGGCGAGCACGGGCGCAAACCAGAAAGCCATCAGCACCGGGGTGGCGGCCAGGGTCGCGACCAGCATCGCGCGCGAGACGCTGCCGTCGCGCAAGGCCTCGACGGAGGGCTCCTGTCCGGAGAGGACCCATTGCATCAGCGCGCCCGCGTCCGCAAACGAGGCGATGCCGAGGACCATGAGAATCGAGAGAAGATACAGAACGCCCAGCGCGACCAAGGTGACCGGTCCGCTTCTGAAACCTGCGAAAAGGTGCGCCGGGTGCAGCAAGCCTCCGCGGTCGAGCACCGCGCACATGACCATGAAGCTGACTGAAAACGCCGGCAGCAACACCGTAGAGGTGGCGGGACCCAGGTAACGGATCTGGCCAAGAAGTGCAACGGCGATCCAGTACGTAAACACCAGAAACAGCCACATCGGCGGGCTCTTGCGGAAAAGTGCAAAGCCCCTTACGAGCCAGGACCAGCCGTTTTTCGCCGGAACGACGCGCATCGCTAGACTTGGAATCCGCTCGTGCTCATCTGCGCCAGTGTGGTCCAGCCGCCGGTTTCAAACAAGAGGGAAAGGACGGGTACGGCGCGCCTCGAGCACCCGGCGAAAATGTTCCGGGTCATGCGCGTGGGTAAGCTCGCCCGCGCGGGGCAGGTAGAAATCGTACAAACGCGAAAGCCAGAACCGCAGGGCTGCGGCGCGCAACAACACCGGCCAGGCTTCCTGTTCGATCGGGGTGAATTCCCGGGCCCGGCGGTACGCCCCCACGAGCGCCGTCGCACGCCGCGAGTCGATTTCGCCTCCCGGGTCCACGCACCAGTCATTGACCGTCACCGCGAGGTCGAACAGGAGCGCGTCGATCCCGGCGAAATAAAAATCGATCACTCCGCCGATGCGATCTCTATCGAACAGCACGTTATCGCGGAACAGATCGGCGTGGACGGGGCCGCGCGGCAAATCGAGCGTGCGGTGGCGCGCCTGGAATTCGAGCTCGGATGCGAGCAGTCTGCGGTGCTCTTCGTCGAGGAACGGAGTCACTTCGTGCGCAGCCACGCGCCACCACTTCGGTCCGCGTGGGTTCTCCAGCTCCCCGCCGTAGCCTCTTCCGGCAAGATGCATGTCGGCAAGGGTGGCACCGACCTGCTCGCAGTGCTGCAGCTGTGGTGAGCTCACCGGGGCGCCGGGGAGGCACGTTACGAAACAGGCGGGCTTGGCGTTCAAGATTCCGAGGTATTTGTCGCTGCGGTCGGCGATCGGTGCGGGGCACGGTATGCCGTGACGCGCAAGGTGCGCCATGAGGTTCAGATAGAAGGGCAGCTCCGCTGCACTGAGCCGCTCGAAAAGCGTGAGCACGAAGCGGCCGTGCGAAGTGGTGACAAAGTAGTTCGTGTTTTCGATCCCCGCGGCGATGCCCTGCAGATCGACTAGCGTGCCGATCGCGTAGCGTTTCAGCCAGGCCGAAACTTCCTCGGCGGTGACGCGCGTGAAGACAGACATGATGCCCGAGCGGTCGCCGCCGTCGGCGCCAGCTTCAGAACCGGCGGATCACCCAAAGGGGCACCCGCACGCCGCGATCGAGGCTCTCGTTTCTCAAACCCGGGCCGTCGCCCAAGTCCTCGATCAGGTAGTACTCCTGGCCCAAGGGCGTGGTCACGCGCACTACGCGCCGGCCGTCGATGAGCTGCTCCTCGACCTGGTCGCCCCCGCCGGGGTGGATGCGCACGGTCGGCTCGCCTGGTTGCTCGGACGAAACGCCGGGTGGCGGCGGCGGAAGCTCGGGAAGGGGTTCGAGCTTGGGCGGCTGCTGTGCAGCGAGAGGGAGCGAGACAAGCAACAGCGCAGGAGCAAGAATTCGGCGCAGCATGAGACGGAAATCCATTTTCAGGCGAGTCTATCAGAACCGCTGCGCATTCGTGGTTCTAGAGATTGAGCAGGATTTCGCGCTCGGCGGCGCGCGGCTGGAAGCTCCGGTGTTCGTAATGTTTGAAGATCGCCTCGACCACGCCTTCGGGTTGGTCGATGACCTGGACCAGCTCCATGTCTTGAGGGTTGATCATGTTCTCCCCGACGAGCTGCTCGCGCATCCACTGAAGCAATCCGCGCCAGAACGGCCCATGCATGAGTATGCACGGCACGCGTGCGCTCTTGCCCGTTTGCATGAGCACGAGCACCTCCGAAAATTCATCGAGCGTCCCTAAGCCGCCCGGCAGGAACACGTAGGCGCTCGCGCACCTGACGAACATCGCCTTGCGCGCAAAAAAATGCCGGAACAGCAGGGATATGTCCTGGTACGTGTTGCCGAACTGCTCGCGCGGTAGCTCGATGTTGAGACCCACCGCAGGGGAGCGCCCGAAGTGAGCCCCGCGATTGGAGGCTTCCATGATTCCCGGACCACCGCCCGAAACCACGGAGAATCCGGCGTCCGAAAGCAGCCGCGACGTCTTCTCGGCAAGCGCATAGTACGGGTGGCCGGCCGGAACGCGCGCGCTGCCGAACACGCTCACCGCCGGACGGACCTCGTCCATCCGCTCGGTGGCTTCGACGAATTCTGACATAATGCGGAACAGACGCCAGGCCTCGCCTGCCGCGTTCGCCTCCCGCGAGGCGGTGTTGAAAGACTTCGGAATCTTGTCGCTCATAAGTTCCCTTGGAAAAAACGCTGCTGCTGGTTGACGGGTCGTCGTACCTGTACCGCGCCTTCCATGCGTTGCCCGACCTGCGCAACGCGGCGGGCGAGCCCACCGGCGCGATCTACGGCGTGCTCAACATGCTACGGCGCCTCCTTGCGGACTACAAGGCCGACTATCTTGCATGCGTCTTCGATGCGCGAGGCAAGACCTTCCGCGACGAGATGTACGCGCAATACAAGGCGAACCGAGCACCCATGCCCGACGATCTCGGCGCGCAGGTCGGGCCGCTCCTCGACGCAATACAGGCCTCGGGCTGGCCTTTGCTGCAGATCGAAGGCGTGGAGGCGGACGACGTCATAGGCACGCTCGCGCGCGAGGCCGAGAAGCGCGGCCTGCGCTGCGTGATTTCCACCGGCGACAAGGATCTCGCGCAACTCGTCTCGGACCGCGTGACCCTCGTCAACACGATGTCGAACGAGCGCCTCGACCCCGCGGGCGTGAAGGCGAAGTTCGGCGTTCCGCCCGCGCGCATGCTCGATTACCTGACGCTCATCGGCGACGCCGTGGACAATGTGCCAGGCGTCGACAAGGTCGGTCCGAAGACCGCGGCGAAGTGGCTCGAGCAGTACGGCTCGCTCGAGGAGGTGGTGCGGCATGCGGATGAGCTCGGCGGCATGGCTGGCGAAAATCTGCGAAAGGCGCTCGACTGGCTCCCCAAAGCCCAGGCATTGCTCGCGGTGAAATGCGATCTGGAGTTGCCGGTGAAGCTGGACGAGCTGAAGCTCGGCCCCCGCGACGAGAAGCGCCTTGCCGAATTGATTACCCGTTTTGGATTCAAAACCTGGCTGAAGGAGACGGCGAGCGACGCCTCCCCGCCTCCAGTGCCCAGCCCCACGCCCGTCCGGGCGGATTCGGAGGAGCGCCGCTACGAGACGCTCATCGAAGAAGCCGATCTCGCGCGCTGGCTGAAGGATCTCGAAGCGGCCGAGCTCGTCGCCTTCGACACCGAAACGACGGGCCTCGACCCGATGCAGGCGAAACTCGTGGGCATGTCCTTTTGCGTGGTTGCGGGCCGCGCCGCCTACCTGCCACTCGCGCACAACTATGCGGGCGCGCCGAATCAGCTGGGCGTCGAACGGGCGCTTGCGCTGCTGAGACCCTGGCTGGAGAGCGAGACGCACAAGAAACTCGGCCAGAACATCAAGTACGATCAGCACGTGCTCGCCAATCACGGCGTCGCTTTGAGGGGCATCGCGCACGACACGCTGCTCGAATCCTACGTACTGGAGAGCCACGCGCGCCACGACATGGACAGTCTCGCTACCCGCCATCTCGGGCTGAAAACGCTCACTTACGACGAGGTGACGGGCACGGGCGTCGGGCGCATTCCCTTCGAGCAGGTCGATGTCGCGCGGGCCGCGGCCTACGCCGCCGAGGACGCCGACCTCAC
>Ga0210382_10000583_pt1 | contig 12914 bp, 9 predicted proteins | sample PLMedo_FD_155452 | JGI IMG/M metagenome (GOLD analysis project Ga0210382, IMG submission 155452) | Groundwater sediment microbial communities from an aquifer in East River, Colorado, USA - PLM0_60_coex redo | ecosystem: Environmental > Terrestrial > Soil > Riparian zone | place: USA: East River...
CGGCCGGACCGGCGCTGCGCGCGCAGCAGCTCGAAGCGCTGCGCGCCGGCGCGTGGGAGCTGCGCGGCGATCCGCTCGACATGGAAGAGCTGGTGCTGCGTCTCGGCGTGTACGTGCAGGGGAAACTCGAGATCGATCGCCTCGGCGCCGAGGGCCTGGTGGACCGCGCGAGCGGTCTCTACAACGACGCCGGGATGGAGCGGCGCTCCACCGAATTGGCTGCGTTCACCGCGCGCCAGGGAATGCCGCTCGCGTGTGCGGTGTTTCAACCCGTCGACGGCGGGGTGCTCACGAGTGGCGCCGCCGACCGTCTGGCGCAGGCGTTCCGGCGCGCCGGCCGCATCTCCGACGCGGTGTGCCGCACCGGCCCCGCCGAGTTTGCGGTGTTCGCGCCGGCGACCGATGAGACGGGTGCGGAGGGATTGGTGCAGCGGATCACCGACGCAGTCTCACGGAGTGCAGCGGTAAAATTGCGGGCCGGCATCAGCGCGTCACCCGCAGCAACGAAGCCATCGGGCGGGAGAACCTCCACCAACTCTCACCAACCTCCACCGCCCTCCACAACGGATTTACTGAACAACGCCCGCAACGCGCTTCATTAGCTCGTCTTCCGCTGCGGTCCGCTGGTGCGGTTGGGCGGCTGCGAGCCGCTGGTGCGTGGGAGATGCGAGCCGCTGTTGCGCACGGGATGAGTCGCGGCGGCGCGGGGGCCTGAGCGGCGCACCGCGACGACGGGCAGGTCCAGCGCGAAGTAAAAGCGCGTTCCCCACCCGGTCCGTGACTCGACCTTCAGCTCCGACTTCATCGCCGTCGCCAGCTTGCGGCAGATCGTGAGGCCGAGTCCCGTCTGCGAGAAGAGCTGGCCGCGCCGGCCCGACTCCTTGCGCAGCGGCTGGAACAGCGTCGTGACCTTGTCGGGCGTGATGCCGCGACCCGAGTCGCGGACCGCGAACTCGATGTGATCGCTCCCATCGCCAGCTTCCTGCGCCACGATTTCGACGTAGCCCTCATCGGTGAACTTGAGGGCGTTGGTCGTGAGGTTGAGGAGGACGCGGCTCAGCGCCACCGGGTAGCCCAGGCGCTGGTCGCGTGTGGGCGCGAGCAGCCGCACCGTGAGATGCTTCTCCTCGGCGATCGGCCGCACGATGTCGCGCACCGACTCGAGCATCGCCGTGACGGAGAACGCCGCCGGCTCCTGCTCCACCAGCTGATCGCCGCCCTGCGTGAACTCGATGATGTCGCTCGCGACCGACGAGAGCCCGAGCGCCGCGGTGTAGATCAGGCCGAGCTGGCGCCGCTGCACCTCGTTGACGGCGCCGCTCTGCCCGCGCTGCAGCGTCTCGGCGAGGACGAGGATGGACGTCAGCGGCGAGCGGAGATCGTGGGCGACGTCCATGAGCAGCGCCAGCCCGTCGGTCCCGGACAGCTGCTGGGCGAAGGTCTGCGCCCAGTTCGCCTGAATTGTGACGCGCACGCGCTCCATCGCGACGAGCAGCGGCAGCAGCTCCGTATCGGGCACGCCGACCTCGCGCCAGCCTTCCACCACTTCGCTGCGCAGCAGCTCGAGTAAGCGGCGGCCCAGCGTGGAATGGATGCGCGGATCGACCTTGGGGCGTACCGGAACCGACGGCGTGGCGGAGAACCACGCCTGGTGAATCGCCGTCGCGACCAGTCCGAGCAGCTCCTGCACTTCCTCCTCGCCGGTCGAGCGCGGGCGCTTGTCCCAGCGCGACAACACGGCTCGGATAGCGTTCTTGAGCACCTTGCAGGGAAAGCAGCGAGCATCCGCGCCAAACGGATGGGGCGGAAGTGAGTTCCGCGGTTGGAACGGAATCGCCGGGGGCGTAACCCGTTGGGGGGGCACGATCGTGTTACCCTAGGGAATTAACCAGGTTTCAATGAAGGTACCCCTATGGGGCGATCCAGCCCTCGCGAATGGCATAGCGCACCAGGTTGGCGGTGTCGTGCACGTTCAGCTTCTTCATCAGGCGTCCCCGATGAAACTCCGCCGTTTTCACGCTGATTTGCAGGACTTCCGCGATTTGCTTGGTCGATTTGCCTTCGCCCACGAGCTGCAGCACCTGGCGCTCGCGCGGTGTCAGATGGGAACCGTCTGATGCAGATTGCGTCGCGCACGCGTCCACGATTGCCTGGGAGGCGCCCGGGCTGACGTAGAGCCGGCCGGCCCGCACTTCCTCTATAGCATGCACCAGGTCGTCAGCCCCCTGACTCTTCTGGACGAACCCGCGGACACCGACCTTGAGCGCCTCCCGGACAAAGCGCGCGTCGTCGATGCCGGAGAGCAGGATCACCGGACAGGGGGCGATGCGGGCGATCTCCCGCGCGGCTTCCACACCGTTGAGCACGGGCATGGCGACGTCCAGTACGGCGACGTCGGGCGAGAGGCGCTGCACGGCATCGACCGCCGCCCGGCCATCGGCCTCGTCGGCGACCACCTCCAGCCCGCGGCGCTCCAGCAGCGCCTTCAAAGCCTGCCGCAGCACGAGATGGTCGTCGGCCAGTACCAAGCGGAGGGGCATCACAGTGCAAGCTACTCGACGGTAACGCTCTTTGCGAGATTGCGCGGCCGGTCCACGTCGCAGCCGCGCAACACGGCGATGTGGTAAGCCAGCAGCTGCAAGGGAATGACGGTGAGGATAGGCGACAGCAGCGGTATGGTGGCGGGGACGCGCAGCTGATAGTCCACGAGGCCGCGCAGGTCCCCGTTACCCTGGGTCGTGATTGCGAGAATGCGCCCGCCGCGGGCCCGGACCTCGTGCATGTTGGACACGACCTTGGGATAGACCGCGTCGTGCGGCGCTACGAAGACGACAGGCATCTCCTCATCGATCAGTGCGATCGGACCGTGCTTCATCTCGGCGGCGGGATAGCCTTCGGCGTGGATGTAACTGATTTCTTTCAGCTTGAGGGCGCCCTCGAGCGCCACCGGGAAGTTCACGCCACGGCCCAGGTACAGCGCGTGGCGCGCCTCGGCCCACTCCTCCGCCAGCGCTTTTACCTGCGGCTCGAGCTCGAGTGTGGCCGCGACGAGGTCGGGTAGCCGGGTCAGCTCGCAGACGAGCTGTTGCGCAGTGTCCGCCGCGAGTCCCCGGTGTGAGCCGAGGTAGCCGCCGAGCAGCGCCAGGGCGACGATCTGGGAGGTGAACGCCTTCGTCGAGGCGACGCCGATCTCCGGACCCGCGTGCAGGTAGATCCCGCCATCGGCTTCCCGCGCGATGGTACTGCCGACGACGTTGACGATCCCCAGGACGCGCGAGCCATTCGCGCGTGCGGCGCGCATCGCCTCGAGTGTGTCGGCCGTCTCGCCCGATTGCGAGATGGCGATCGTGAGCCGCTGCCCCAACTTCCCGGATGGACGCGGCTGGCGGCGGTAGCGGAATTCGGATGCGTACTCGACCGACACCGGGATGTCGGCCAACTCCTCGATGATCTGCCGGCCCACGAGGCCGGCATGCCACGAGGTGCCGCACGCCACGATGTGGATCCGGCGCAGATCGGCGCAGTCCGCAGCCGAGAGGTTGAGGCCGCTGAGACGCGCGACGCTCCCGTCACCCAGCAACCGCCCGCGCAGCGTGCTGCGCACCGTCTCTGGCTGTTCGAGGATCTCCTTCACCATGAAGTGCGCGTGGCCGCCCAGCTCGATCGCTTCGAGGCCCCAGGCGAGCGCGTCCACCGTTCGCTCCTGCACCTGCGACGTCCGGTCGATCACCCGGTAGCCGGCCGGCGTGAGGACAGCGATGTCTCCGTCGTTCAGGTACACGACCGAGCGGGTGTGCTCGAGAATGGCTGACGCGTCCGACGCGACGAAGTACTCCTGTTCCCCGACGCCGACCAGCACGGGTGAACCTTGGCGGGCAACCACGATCTTGCCGGGCTCGTCGGCGGAGATCACGGCGAGGCCGTAGGTCCCGGTGACGTGCCCGAGTGCGGCGATCACCCGCTGCTCGAGCGAGTCGCCGTCCGAGACCTCGATCAGATGGGCCACCGTCTCGGTATCGGTGTCGCTACTGAAGTGGTGCCCCGACTGCCGGAGCGCGGCCCGTAAGATTTCCGCGTTCTCGATGATGCCGTTGTGCACGACGGCGATGTCACCGCGGCAGTCACCATGGGGGTGGGCGTTGACCAGGTTGGGTACGCCGTGCGTGGCCCAGCGGGTGTGCGCAATACCGTGGTGGCCAGGCACAGGCGCATCGTGCACCAACGCGCCGAGCGCCGCGACCCGACCCGCCAGCTTGCGAGTGGTCAGGCCGCCACCCGTCTCGATAGCAATGCCCGCGGAGTCGTAGCCTCGATATTCGAGGCGCGCCAGCGCTCGCAACAGGATTGGGGCTGCCTGGCGCGGTCCGGTGTATGCGACGATGCCACACATTGTCAGCTATCCTCTCGGCGCCGGCGGTCGAGCAGCGCGCCGCGCTTCCCCGCGAGGCCGAAGCGCTCCAGCTGCGAGTTCTTGGCCCGCACCCGTTTCACCATGTCTTCAGGCGCGCGCAGGTGACCACAGCGCGAGCACAGCTCGCTGGCATCGTCCCCCTCGAGAGGTTCCCGTAATTCCGCTTCCTGACAGGATCGACATAGCATTCGATTGCAGCTCCGCGATGCGCCCAGCCATCCCCACTCAAGTTTCGGGCCGGATGAGAACCCCGGAGGTCGTGGGTCGGGTCGTGGGTTTTGTTGACGCATTGCTGCAGAGACGTGGGACCAGCGCAGCAAATCTCGCCTGTGGCACGCGCGCAACATGCCCAGCCGTCTGGGGTACAGCATGTCGCGGTGCCGCAACATCAGCCGGCGGGTTGCGCCGGAAGTCAGTACGCCGTCGGCATTTGCAAGCTGGCATGGCGACCGCGCGACTCGGCGCGATCCCTGCCTCACAGATCCGCGACGAAGGCTTAGGTCCCCAAAAAGGAGTCATCGCCCGATGCCGCCTGCACCCGCACCACTCCATCGCGCCGTGCACTTTCACCCGGCCGCCGCCGGGCCATCGGAAGTCATCGGCTTGCCGGCGCTCACCCCCTCGGTTAAAGCCGGCATCCGGTTCCTGATCGTCGATGACGACCGCACGCTGCGGGAGAGTTGCGCCAACCTGCTGCAGCTCGACGGCTACAGCGTCAGCGTCGCTGGTCGTGGACAGGAGGCCATGGAGCTACTGCGGCATCGCCGCTTCGACATCGTGCTGCTCGACCTCTACATGAGCGACGTTTCCGGATACGAGCTGCTGAAGGTCGCGATGGAAACAAGTCCCGAGACGATCATCATCATGATGACCGGAAACCCGAGCGTCGCCTCGAGCGTCGAAGCGCTGCGGTTGGGCGCCTGGGACTATCTCCCCAAGCCATTTTCGGCGACGCATTTCCAGATTCTCATCGGGCGCGCGGTCCACACCGTGAGCGTCGCCGTCGAATCCAAGCAACAGCAAGCGGAGTTCACGCGCGAACACGGCAACAGCGATCGGGTCCAGGTCCTCGGGGTTTCGCCGATATTCCGCCAGGCGATCGATCTCGCGCGTCGCGTCGCGCCGACCGATGCCTCCGTGTTCATCACCGGAGCGAGCGGCTCAGGCAAGGAATTGATTGCGCAGTTCATCCACGCCCACAGCCGCCGCAGCAGCAAACCGCTCGTGGCGTTGAATTGCGCGGCTCTCCCCGAGGCGCTGCTCGAGTCGGAGATGTTCGGACACGTCAAGGGAGCTTTCACCGGCGCCGTGCGCGACAAGGCCGGCTTGCTCGAGACGGCTAACGGCGGCACCCTCTTCCTCGATGAGCTGCTCGAGATGTCCAAGCCCACGCAAGCGAAGCTGTTGCGCGTGATCCAGGACGGCGTGGTGCGGCGCGTCGGCAGCGAGACGACGGACGCCGTCGTCAACGTGCGCTTCATCGCGGCGACGAACGGTGACCCCGAGGAGGCGGTCAAATCGGGCGCGCTCCGCGAGGATCTGTACTATCGCCTCCGGGTCGTGCCGATCTACGTCCCGCGCCTGCAGCACCGCCCGGAGGACATCCCGCTGCTCGCCAACCACTTCCTGACCTATTACTGGCGGGCGCACCGGGATCGCAAGGGCGCTGTTCCGACCCTCGCCGAAAGCGCGTTGCGCGCCCTGCGGGCGCATTCCTGGCCGGGGAACGTGCGCGAGCTTCAGAACGTCATCGAACATGCGGTCGTGCTGCTCGAGCCGGGTGCTGAGTTACGGGCGGAAGACCTCCCCGTTATCCGCGGCGACGGTGCCTCCCTGGCCGCTGGAAACGGGGCCGGGGGGGGGGGCCCGCGAGCGGTCGCCGCGGCGCAGGGGGCAGAAGGGGCGGGGGTCACGTCCATCCCGCTGCCGATCGAGGAGACGTATCACGTCGCGCGTGAGCGGCTCCTGGCGGAGTTCGAGCGCCGCTATCTCAGCTGGCTCGTCGCTCAGGCTGGGAACAACATTTCACGGGCCGCGCGCATTGCCGATGTGGACCGGACGACGCTGTATCGTCTCATGGAGCGCCACGGCCTGCAGCGAATCCTTTCGAGCAGCTCAGACGGAATCGACCATACCTTGCAGGACAACAAGGCTGACCACCAGGGGGTGTAACTGGCACTCGAGACCTATTGCGCGAGGGCCCATTTCGTCGGATTTTAGTTCCCCCTTCCTACGGGCCAGGCCGTGTCTCGAAATCGGAGTGACAGTTCTTGAGTCGTCCCACGCCCGCGCCCGGCACGGTCCGGCAACGTGTTTCCGATCCAGCCGTAAGCGTCGTCCCCGTCACGGGGATCAGCAGCCGGCTGCTGACCCGGGCGATCCGCCGCGTTGAAGCACGCTGGCGTGACCTGTACGGACCCGCTACTGACCTCGCGGAGATCCCGCGTATTCTCGCGGCCTCAGCGCTCGCCGCCGATCGGGGCGATGCTTCCTTTATAGACTCACTCACGCCGCGGCCCTCGTTGCGGCTGAGCCTCCACCTCGTCGATCTGCTGGAGGACGAGCTGTTGGAGCTCGGCCGCGCCGGGGAGACTCCGGCGTCGCAGGTGCTGCAAACGGTGGGACGGCTGCGGGTCGTTCGGGCGGCGATCGAGCGCCGCTTTCAGCAGCTCCCGGGCGCGCCCCTCGTCGGCATCGACGGACTCGAGTTCCTCATCGAGTTCGTGCACGACATGCGCTCGCCATTGAACTCTTTGCTGCTGCTGGCCGACAGGCTGCAGCAAGGCTGGAGCGGCCCGCTCACGCCGCTGCAGCTGCGCCAGCTGCGCCTGATCTACGCCGCGGCGCACGCGCTCAATACGGTCACGAGCAATGCGCTGCAGATGACGCGCGAGTGGGATCAGTTGGAAGAGCCGGAAGCGCGGCCCTTCTCCGTCACGAAGCTGCTGTCGGAGGTGCAGGACGTCGTGCGGACGCTCGCCGCCCAGAAGGGCCTCGAGGTGAACTTCATTCGGCCCAACGTCGACCGCCGGCTGGGGCATCCGATCGAGTTGACGCGCATCGTCCTCAACCTGGTGACCAACGCGCTCAAGTTCACCCGTGCGGGAACGATCACGGTCAGCGCCACCGATCGTGACGCCAGTCACGTGGAGTTTGCTGTCCAGGACACAGGACCGGGAATTCACTCGGCGGCACAGGAAACGCTGTTTCAACCGTTCCGCAGATCGTCCGGGGCACGCCGCGCCACGTTTTCCTCGACAGGGCTGGGACTCGCCATCACCCAACGGCTGGTGGCGGCGCTCGGAGGCCAGCTCAAATACGAAACCGCCCCTGGCAAAGGCACTCGCTTTTTCTTTAGTCTGGACCTGCCTGTCGCTTGACACCGGGACCAAGTCGAGGTATCTCCTAGCGCGCTCTGCAACTGAACACTTGGCCCCAGGTGGTATGACACCGCTCACCCTTTCCACGCCCACAGCCACCAGCGGAATTCGTGTGTTGATCGTCGAGGACGAGGACACGCTGCGCGAAAGCTGCGCGAGCGTCCTGTCGCACGACGGTTACAACGTCGCGACCACGGGTGTGGCACGCGAGGCGGAGAATCTGCTGCGCCACAGCATGTTCGACGTGCTGTTGCTCGATTGGTACATGAGCGACGTTCCGGGCGCTGAGCTGCTGCCGGTCGCCCTGGCGGCGAACCCGCTGACACGAGTGATCGCGGTGACCGGCAAGCCGACACTCGCATCGAGCCTGGAAGCGATGCGCATCGGCGCCTGGGCATACCTGCCGAAGCCGTTCTCCGCCGTACAGCTCGCCATCGTCGTCGGCCAGGCGGCGCATGCGACGCTGGCGGCGCGCGAATCGTTGCAGCGCTCGCAGGAGCTCGAACAGGCGGGCGAGAACAGCGACAAGATTCGGATTCTTGGGCTCGCGCCATCGTTCCGCGGCGCGATCAGCCGCGCGCGCAAGGTTGCGCCCACGGATGCATCAGTGCTGTTGACCGGCGAAAGCGGTGCCGGCAAGGAGCTGTTCGCGCAGTTCATCCATCATCACAGCCGCCGCGCGACGCGGCCGTTCCTCGCGCTCAACTGCGCGGCGCTGCCCGAGCCGCTGCTCGAGTCGGAGATGTTCGGCCATCGCCGTGGCGCGTTCACGGGTGCGGTGCGTGACAAACCCGGACTGCTCGAAGCGGCCGATGGCGGCACGCTCATGCTCGACGAGCTCGTCGAGATGCCGAAGACGGTTCAAGCGAAGCTGCTGCGGGCGATTCAAGACGGCGTGGTGCGGCGCGTGGGCAGCGAGACCGCGGACGCGGTGGTCGATGTGCGGTTCATCGCGGCGACAAACCGCGAGCCGGATCGAGCCGTCGCCGCGGGGCTGCTGCGCGAAGATCTGTACTACCGCCTCAGCGTCGTTCCCATCCAAGTGCCGTCGCTGCGCGATCGCGTCGAGGACATCGAGCTGCTGGCCAATTCCTTCCTCGGCCACTACTGGCGCAAGTATCGTGGGGTCGATATCCCCGTCCCGCGCCTGGGTAAGGGAGCCATCGACGCTCTGAAGTCGCATCCGTGGCCTGGCAACGTGCGCGAGCTGCAGAACGTCATCGAGCACGCGGTGGTGCTGCTCGAACCCGAAGGGGAGATGCGCACCGAAGACCTTCCCTTCCTTACGCTGCCGCTACCTGCCGAGGACGAGAGCCTGGGCAGCGAGGTCACCGGTACGGATGCCAGCTACTACGATGCCCGCGACCGCCTGCTGGCCAAGTTCGACCGGCAGTTCCTGACTCGCGTGATCGCCCACGCCGGCGGCAATCTATCCAAGGCGGCACGGCGCGCCGGCATCGATCGCACCACGTTTTACCGCCTGATGGACCGGCACGGGCTCCAACGCGACGAGTCGTAGCCCAGGTCGGCAGCATCGTCAGCGTTCAGCCCCCCCGCTTCTCCCCCAATCGTCCTTGAAAATCGTCATTGAGAACCCGACGTGTGGCAGGACTACAACAGTCCTAAGGAGCGATTTCGGAATAATGCCAAGGGACGAGTGTCGACCCATACAAAGGACCGATTCGCGAGCGGGCCCGAATCGCAGACTATATAGCAACCCTCTAGCGGAGATTGGCTGGGATGGCGTTTCGTCGGAACCGCTCCTCCGCGGTGGTCGGGCAGATTCGGCAACGTCTTTCCGATCCGACCGTTCGAGCCAATCCTCTCGCGGGCGGAGCCAGCGGCTTGCTCACGCGCGCGATTCGTCGCATCGAGTCACGCTGCAGTGAGACACCCGGCGGGCCCGCCGACCTCGCGGCAATTGCCCCGATTCTCGCGGCGGCGACACTGGCCGTGGACGGCGGCGATGCGTCCTGCATCGACGCGCTGGCACGACGCCCATCGTTGCGGGTGACCATGCAGCTCGTGGATCTGCTGGAGGACGAGCTGCTGACGCTGTGGCGTGATGGAGAGTGTTCCCCGGGTGATGTGGTTCCGACCGTCGATCGGTTGCGGCACGTCCGGGCGGCCGTCGAGCGTCGCTTTCAGCAGCTTCCTGGCGCCCCCTTGGCCGCGCTCGACGGCTTCGAGTTCCTGATCGAGTTCGTGCACGATATGCGCTCTCCGCTCGGCTCGCTGCAACTGCTGGCGGACCGGCTCCAACAGGGATGGAGCGGCCCGCTCACCCCGCTGCAGCTGCGCCAACTGCGCCTGATGTACGCCGCCACCCATGCGCTCAATACCGTCACCACGAATGTCTTGCAAATGACGCGCGAGTGGGACCGGCTGGAGGAGCCCGAGGCGCGGCCCTTCTCCGTCACGAAGCTGCTGTCCGAGGTGCAGGATGTCGTCGGTACGCTGGCCGTACAGAAAGGGTTGGAGGTCAACTTCATCCGGCCCAATATGGACCGGCGCGTCGGTCACCCGATCGAGCTGCAGCGCATCCTTCTCAACCTCGTGACCAATGCACTGAAGTTCACGCGCGCCGGGGGTGTGACGGTGAGTGCAACGGACCAGGAGCAGGATCGGGTGGAGTTTGCGGTCCAGGATACGGGGCCAGGCATTCCCCTGGACGCCCAGGGGATGCTGTTCCAGCCATTCCATCGCAGCGGCAACGGCGGCCACGCGAGCTTTTCGGCGACGCGTCTTGGACTCGCCATCACGCAACGGCTCGTGCGCGCGCTCGGTGGTCGATTGCAGTACGAGACGGCCGCGGCAACAGGCACGCGCTTTTCCTTTGTGCTCGACCTTCCCGTCCCCTAAGCGGCGATGACACCGCTCCCACCGTCGGCCGCCAACTCGGGGATCCGGATTCTGATTGTCGAGGACGAAGACACGCTGCGCGAAAGTTGCGCCAGCGTCCTCTCGCACGACGGTTACTGCGTGACGACGAGCGGAGTGGCGCAAGAGGCGTACGATCTGCTGCGGCACACGGTATTCGATATCCTGCTGGTCGACTGGTACATGAGCGACATTCCCGGCCGCGAGCTGCTGGCGGTCGCGTTGGCCGCGAATCCCCTGACCCGCGTCATCGCGGTCACCGGGAAGGCAACGCTCGCGTCCAGTCTCGAGGCCAAGGACAGCGGTGCCTGGGCGTACCTGCCCAAACCCTTCTCCGCCGTACAGCTCGACATTCTGGTGGGCCAGGCCGCTCACGCGATCCTGTCCGCGCGGGAGTCCTTGCGCCGCTCGCAAGCGCTCGAGCAAGCCGGCGAGAACAGCGACAAGATCCGCATTCTCGGACTGGCGCCGGCCTTTCGCGATGCGATTGCCCGCGCGCGCAAAGTCGCGCCGACCGATGCGTCCGTCTTGTTGACGGGCGAAAGCGGCGCCGGCAAGGAGCTGTTCGCGCAGTTCATCCATCATCACAGCCAGAGAGCGACGCGTCCGTTCCTCGCCGTCAACTGCGCCGCGCTGCCCGAGCCGCTGCTCGAGTCGGAGATGTTCGGCCACCGCCGTGGGGCGTTCACGGGCGCCGTGCGGGACAAACCCGGACTCCTCGAAGCGGCCGATGGCGGCACGCTCATGCTCGACGAGCTGGTCGAGATGCCAAAGACGGTTCAGGCGAAGCTGCTGCGGGCGATTCAAGACGGGGTCGTACGGCGCGTCGGCAGTGAAACGGCGGATGCGGTCGTGAACGTGCGCTTCATCGCGGCGACCAACCGCGAGCCGGATCGAGCCGTCGCCGAGGGGCTGCTGCGCGAAGATCTGTACTACCGCCTCAGCGTCGTTCCCATCCAAGTGCCGTCGCTCCGCGATCGCGTCGAGGACATCGAGCTGCTCGCGAATTCCTTCCTGGTGCACTATTGGCGCAAGTACCGGGGCGTGGACACTCCCGTGCCGCGCCTGGGCAACGCGGCGCTCGGGGCGCTGCGGGCCCATCCGTGGCCTGGCAACGTACGTGAGCTGCAGAACGTCATCGAGCACGCTGTCGTGCTGCTCGAGCCGGCGGCGGAGATCGCCGCCCAAGACATCCCCTTCCTTAATATGCCGGGCCCGGCCAGCGACCAGCGTCTCGGCCTCGAGCACGCGGCCGGCACGGGTGCGGACGCCAGCTATTACGACGCCCGGGATCAGCTCATAGCGAAGTTCGATCGGCAGTTCCTGAGGCACGCGATCGCCCATGCCGGGGGCAACCTGTCGAAGGCCGCGCGGCGCGCGGGCATCGACCGCACCACGTTTTACCGCCTGATGGACCGGCACGGGCTACAACGCGACGAGTCGTGACCGTGCCCGAAAGCGCCGCAGATTCGGTACACGTGTGTAAGCGACTGACGCGGCGGGAACGGCGGGCGGCGCGACCGCGGGCGGCGTAAGATGCGGTGTCACAAGGGAGTACCATTTCGCAGCGGGCGCGCACGAATCCCGCTCACAAGGTCGAAGCAAATGCCCATCAGTACGGTGGTACCGCGCATCCTGCTCGCCAATCCCGACGAGATCTTTGCGGGCTCTCTCGAGTCCATCCTGTCGTCGGCTGGATACGCCGTGCTGTGGGCGCCCACGGCGCTCAAAGCGCTCGAGCAGGAGCGCCGGGCGCGTCCCGACGCCGCGATTATTGCCATGGACCTGCCGGATGAGGGTGGCGGCCTGGCGCTGTGCCGGACCCTGCGGCGAGGGCGTGGGCTGTCTCCCAGCACGCCGATCTTCCTCACCCAGCCAACCGCAGCAACGCGGCCCCAGCGCATCGAAGCCTTGCTCGCCGGTGCCGACGAGCTGTGGGGTCAGCCGATGGATCCGGAGGAGTTTCGCCTCCGCCTCGCTGCCCAGCTCCGCGCGAAATCGGCAGCGGATCGGGCGCGCGAGGAAGGACTGTTGGACGATCGCAGCCGGTTGTGGAACGACCGCGGCCTGCTCCGTCGAGCCGAGGAGCTCCTGGCCGGTACGATCCGTGACCGCTCCGCGATCGGCGTCGCCGTGGTGGACATCGATGGCGATGGGCTGAGGAACGACTGGGCTGTCGGTGATCGCGTGGCTCAGGGGTTGCGCCGCTGGGCCCGTCTCTCGGATGCGGTGGGGCGGATCGG
>Ga0210382_10000584_pt1 | contig 12909 bp, 11 predicted proteins | sample PLMedo_FD_155452 | JGI IMG/M metagenome (GOLD analysis project Ga0210382, IMG submission 155452) | Groundwater sediment microbial communities from an aquifer in East River, Colorado, USA - PLM0_60_coex redo | ecosystem: Environmental > Terrestrial > Soil > Riparian zone | place: USA: East...
ACTTGCGGCCGATGAGGCGCTTGATCGCATAGAGAGTGTTCTTGGGATTGGTCACCGCCTGCCGCTTGGCCGGTGCGCCGACGAGGATTTCCCCGTCCTCCATGTAGGCGACGATGGAGGGCGTGGTGCGGGCGCCTTCCGAGTTCTCGATCACCTTGGGCTTGCCGCCCTCCATGATCGCGACGCAGGAGTTGGTCGTCCCGAGGTCGATTCCAATGATCTTTCCCATGGCCCTTCCTTTTGAATATTCTGGCAAATAACCTTAACGCCGATATGGGGATCAATCCCCCAACTTCAAGCTTGATCGTCTTTGGGCTTGGCCACGGTGACCAATGCCGGCCGGATCACCCGATCGTGCAGGCTGTAGCCCTTTTGCAGCACGTTGATGACCGTGTTCGGTTCCTTTTCCGAGGGGAGCATGCTGATCGCCTGGTGCCGGTGGGGATCGAACTTCTCCCCGATGGGATTGATCTCCTTGAGGGCGGCTTTCGCGAACACGGCATTCAGCTGCTTCAGTGTGAGCTCGACTCCGCTCCTCAGCGTTTCAAGCGCAGCGGAGTCGGCTGCGAGTGTCGCTTCCAGACTGTCCTTGACGGGAAGCAGGTCCGCGGCGACGGCCTCGATTGCGTACTTGTAAGCGTTTGCGAGTTCGATCGCCGACCGCTTGCGGATATTTTCCGCCTCCGCTTTGGCTCGGAGCCAGGCGTCGTGGTGTTCCTGGGCCTTCAACTCCGCGCGTCGCAGCAGCTCCTCGGTATCGGGTACGGGCGCGACATCCGCCGGTTTGGCGATGGGCGCGTCCGGATCGACTGAGGTATCGCCCGAAGAAACCTGCGGGCTCGGTTGGTCCGGTTCAGCCATAGATTCTCCGCAAGATGTGCCGCGACGTTTCGAGGGGCACGGGGGTGCTCCTTTTCGCTAAGGATTCTAATGGGGTTCTCCGAGGAGATTTCAAGAGCTGTCGGCCCGGCTTCGGCTGTCTTCAGCGCGGTTCTTCTCGAGCTGCGGATTCCAGGATTCGATCACCCACCCGGCGAGATGCTGCCGCGCAATGTCGGCCAAGGCACGAATCCAGTCGGCACGCTCGTTGAGGCAGGGCAACAGGTGAAATTCCCTGCCTCCCGCACCGAGGAAGATCTTTCGGGCCTCGACGCCGATTTCTTCGAGCGTCTCCAGGCAATCCGCGACGAACCCCGGACAGATCACGTCCACGCGGCGGATTCCCTGCCGCCCGTAGTCAGCCAGGGTGGACACGGTATAGGGCTCTATCCATTTCGCGCGCCCAAAGCGGGACTGGAAGGCGATTTGCCAGTGGCTCTCGGCAAGCTCGAGTTCCCCGGCAAGCAGGCGCGCAGTCTTCTGGCATTCGAAATGGTAGGGATCCCCTCGGGCGAGCGTGTAACTTGGCAAGCCGTGGAAACTCATGAGCAGCCTGTCTGGACGTCCCAACTGCCGCCAGTACTCGCGCACGAGACTTGCCAACGCGGCGATGTACAAGGGGTGGTCGTGAAAGTGCTTCACCAGCCGGATTTCCGGCACGTTGCGGACTCGCCGCAGAAACCCTCCGACTTCATCCAGCGTGCTTGCGGTCGTGCTGGCCGCGTATTGGGGATACATCGGCAGCACGAGGACGCGCTCGCAGCCCTCGGCCTTCAGGCGAGCCAGCATGTCCTGGATCGAAGGCTCGCCATAGCGCATGGCGAAATCGACCGAGAGCGGCACGCGGACCTGCGAGCTGAAATAGCCGCGCAGCAATCGCGCCTGCTTCTCGGTGTGGACCTTCAGAGGGGAGCCTTCCGAGGACCAGATACTGGCGTATTTCTGGGCCGATTTCCTCGGTCTCGTATTGAGTACAAAACCGTGCAGGATCGGCAACCAGAGCGCGCGCGGAATTTCGATCACGCGCGGGTCGGACAGAAACTGCTTCAGATATCGGCGCACCGCCTGCGGTGTCGGCGCATCGGGGGTGCCGAGATTGACGAGCAACACCGCCGTCTTGGCGATGGCGCCGTGCTCCTGTTTCGGCTCGGGGAGATAGTGCATGCCGAGAGCGGGGTGTCAGAGTCTGGAACAAGGGCCGCTGAGCCTGCTTGGCAAGCTTGGCTCCGGACTCTCGACTCCCGATCTAGTGGGTCGACAGAGCGCTCGACAATAGCTTCGCGGTGATGTCGACGATCGGTATCACGCGCTCATACGCCATGCGCGTCGGCCCGATCACCCCGACCGTACCGATTATCTGCCCGTCGGACTCGTACGGCGCCGTGACGACGCTGCATTCGTCGAGCGGCGCGACACCGGACTCGCCGCCGATGTAGATCTGCACGCCCTGCGCGTGGGTGCTCAGCTCGAGGATCTGCACGAGCAGCGTCTTCTTTTCGAAGAGCTCGAACAATTCCCGCAGCCGAGACATGTTCGAGGCGAGCTCATGCGAGTCGAGCAAATTCCTCTCGCCGGATATGACGTAGTTCTCCGTCGAATCGGACAAGGCCTCGCTGCTGGCCTCGAGCGCCGCGGTCATGAGCAGCGTCATATCCTCCCGAAGCTGCTTCAGCTCGTCGCGCAGGCGGCGGCGGATATCGCCGAACGTGAGGCCGGCGTAGTTCTGGTTGAGGAAATTTGCCGCCATGGTGAGCTCGGACGGCGTGTAGGCCTTTTCCGTAAACAATATTCGGTTTTGCACGTCACCGTCCGGTGTTACGATGATCAGCAGGACGCGCTTGTCCGAAAGCGCCAGAAACTCGATGTGCCGGAAGGCCGGTGTCTTGCGCTTGCTGGCAACCACGACGCCGGCGAAATGGGTGAGCTCGGAGAGAAGCTGCGAGGCCGCGCTGATGAGGCGCTGCGGGTGGTCCGGATGAAGATTGCCTTCGAGCTGGCTGATCTCGACGCGGTCGAGCTGCTTTACCGTGAGCAGGGTGTCGACGAAGAAACGGTAGCCGCGGGAGGTGGGAATCCTTCCCGCCGAGGTATGGGGGCTCGCGACGAAGCCGAGTTCTTCCAAGTCGGCCATCACGTTGCGGATCGTAGCCGGGCTCAGATCCAGACCGGAGTAGCGCGACAGCGCGCGCGAGCCGACGGGCTCGCCCTCGGCGATATAGCGCTCCACCAGGGTCTTGAGCAGGATTTGCGCGCGACGGTCCAGCATAGCTCGCGATTCTACAGAATCGGCTTGATTTGCGGGTTTGTTCACTCGTCTGAGGCCCACGTTTTGTCACCACCACATGTTCATGATTTAATGGCGGTATGTCCACTTTCAAGACGATCGCGCTGATCGGCCGCCACAACTCCCCCGATGTCGCGCGCGCGCTCGTCACGATGGGTGACTACTTGCGCAAGCAGGGACGCGAGGTCCTGGTGGAGAAGGAAACCGTGGCTTCCAACCGCGTTGGCGGTTTTCCCGTCGCCGATTACGCCGAAATCGGCGCTCGAGCCGATCTGGTCGTGGTGCAGGGAGGCGATGGAAGCATGCTCAACGCCGCACGAAATCTGGCGGCTCACCACGTGCCCCTCGTCGGCGTCAACCAGGGCCGCCTCGGATTCATGACCGACATCGCTTCGCCCAACATGCTCGACGCGATGGCCGAGATTCTCGCCGGCCGCCATACGATCGAAGAGCGCACCATGCTCGCGGCCGAAGTGCGCCGCGATGGCGTGGTCACGCTCGCGACCCTCGCTCTGAACGACGCGGTCGTGAACAAGGGATCTGTCGGCCGGCTGATCGAATTCGTGGTAAACATCGACGGCGAGTTCGTCTATGATCTGCGGGCCGACGGCCTGATCGTGGCGACGCCCACCGGGTCGACCGCTTACGCCCTTTCATCGGACGGGCCGATACTGCAGCCGAGCGTACCCGGGTTCGCGCTGGTGCCGATCTGCCCGCACACCCTGTCCAACAGGCCGATCATGGTCAGCGACCGCACCTTGATCGAAATCTCCCTGAAGCGCTCGATCGATGCGCGGCTTCATTTCGACGGGCAACTGCAATGCGATCTTCAGGAGGGCGACCGCGTCCTTGTCCGGCGCGCGGAGCATACCGTCAAGTTTGTCCACCCTCCGGGTTACAGCTACTTCGCGATGTTGCGGCAGAAGCTGCACTGGAGCGAAGTGCTTTAGCTGCGAATGCTCCTCCATCTGTCGATTCGGGACTTCGCGATCGTCGATCGCCTGGAACTCGAGTTTCGGCCGGGTTTCACGGCCCTCACGGGCGAAACCGGTGCCGGAAAATCAATCCTGATCGACGCGTTGTCGCTGACGCTCGGCGACCGCGCGGGAAGCGAACAGGTGCGTTCCGGAGCCGAACGCGCCGACGTGACCGCGGAATTCGCCATCGATTCGATGCCCGGGATCGGGGATTGGTTGCACGAGCACGCGCTCGAGGGCGATCCGAACCGGTTGCTGCTGCGCCGCGTAGTGGATGCAGGCGGGCGCTCGCGCGCATTCATCAACGGCCACGCTGCGACAATCAACCAGATGCGCGAAGCGGGAGATCGGCTCGTCGACATCCATGGCCAGCATGCGCATCAGTCCCTTCTCAGGCCCGAGGCCCAGCGCGTGGTACTCGACGCGCACGCCGGGCTTGCTTCGCTCGCTCAGGAGACGGGCGGCGCTCATCGCGAATGGCAAAGACTTCGCCGTGCGAGACTCGACCATGAGAGCAATGCGGCGGCACGCGATGCGGAACGCGAGCAGCTCGATTGGCAGCTCGAGGAGCTGTCGCGGCTGGGGCTTGCACCCGGCGAATGGGAGGCGATCCAGTCGGAGCACGGACGGCTTGCCCACGCAGCGACTCTCATGGAGGGCGTGCGGGACGCGATCGACTCGCTTTCCGAGTCGGAGAACGCGGCGCTCGGCGCGCTGTCTGGAGTGCTTTCACGCCTGCGCCCGCTCACCGAATTCGATGGATTGTTGCGCGATACCATTGCCGTGCTCGAATCGGGCGAGGCACAGTTGCAAGAAGCCGCCTATGCACTGAGACATTACGCCGATCGCATCGAGCTCGATCCGAAGCGCCTCCACGAGGTCGAACAGCGCCTCGAAGCGGTGCACAATGCGGCGCGCAAGTTTCGCGCACGGCCGGAGGCGTTGCCTGAGCTTCTGGCTTCACTTCGGGTGCGGCTCAAGGATCTGGAAATGACCGCGGATCTCGAAGCCCTCGCCGTGCAGGAGCAGGCTGCGCGTTCACGCTACGACGAGCTTGCGGCGCGGCTTTCGGCCGAGCGCGGCAAGGCCGCGACGAAGCTCGGCCGCGAGGTAAACGCCGCGATGAAGGAGCTCGCGATGTCCGGCGGGCGGTTCGAGGTGGAACTGCACTCCCTTTTGCCTGACGGCAGCGTCGCGGGAAACGAACAGATCGAGTTTCTGGTGGCGACCAACCCGGGCGCCGAGCCGCGCGCCCTCGCCAAAGTGGCGTCCGGAGGGGAACTGTCCCGCATCAGCCTCGCGATTCAGGTGATTACGAGCCGGGCGGCCGCGGTGCCCACGCTGATTTTCGACGAAGTCGACGCGGGGATCGGCGGAGCCGTGGCCGAAGTCGTTGGCAGGAAGCTGCAAACCTTGGGTGGGGAGCGTCAAGTATTGTGCGTCACCCACCTTCCGCAGGTGGCCGCCCAGGCCCGCGAGCAGTGGTCGGTGTCGAAGGGCTCCGAAAGCGGCAGCGCGCGGAGCCGAGTCGCGGTGCTCGACCAGAAGGCACGCATCGAGGAAATCGCACGCATGCTGGGCGGAGTCGCGATCACTGCGACGACGCGCAAGCACGCGGCGGAGATGCTCGGCTTGCGGTAATATTTGAGGCTCAATTGATGTCCGTCGGTCAGGAGGGCAGGGGATGAACGCGGCAAATCGTCAGACGGGAGTGAGCCAAATCGTTCTGCTCGTCGTGATCGCGGTCGCTCTCGGGGCAGCGTATGTTGCGATCGACCTCTATACCGGGGGCGAGAAAGACATGCTGACCGTCGAGACCCGGGGCGTGGGGATGATCTCCGCGCTTTCGGCGTACAAGCGCGAGAGCGGCGCCTATCCGGAGACTCTGGACAAGCTCGTACCCAAGTACGTCCTGGCGGTGAGCAAGTGCCCGGGTGGGGCGCCCATGGCCTATCTTGTCTCGAGCGGTGAGTACGTGATTTCCTGTCAGAACGTGGTCTTCAAATTCATGCCGTACAGCTACGATTCGCGATCCAAGCGCTGGCATGGTTGATTGTCGTGTTGCAGGGGTTTGTACGGGCGGGACCGTTCGGCTAGAATCCGGCACCTTCTCAGGCGCGTAGCTCAGTTGGCTAGAGCGCATCCTTGACATGGATGAGGTCGTTGGTTCGATTCCAATCGCGCCTACCAACTGTCAAGCCGGACGCGAAGCGCCGGCTTGACCCCGCGCGTTGGAACGCGAATCAGGCTGCGTTCAACGCGCGGTTTTGTTTCTAGAATGTGCTGATGCCGAACATCCGTCTTCCCGATGGCTCCGTGAAGAGCTTTCCCGGTTCCGTTACCGTGGCGGAGGTGGCTCAAGCGATCGGCCCCGGTCTGGCGCGCGCGGCGCTTGCCGGGAGAGTGAACGGAAAACTGGTCGACACCTCACACCGTCTCGAGAGCGATAGCGAGCTCGCGATCGTCACCGAGCGCGACAAGGAAGGCGTCGAGATCCTGCGGCACTCCACCGCGCACCTGCTCGCCTACGCCGTGAAGGACCTGTTTCCCGAAGCGCAAGTGACCATCGGGCCGGTGATAGAAAAGGGCTTCTACTACGATTTTTCGTTCAAGAGACCGTTCACGCCGGAAGATCTCGACGCCATCGAGAGGCGCATGACGGAACTGGCGAAAAAGGATTTCCCGGTGACGCGCGAGGTGTGGCCGCGCGACAAGGCGGTTCAATACTTCAAATCCATCGGCGAGCGCTACAAGGCGGAGATCGTCGCGTCGATTCCCGCGAACGAAGAGGTCTCGCTGTACCGGGAAGGTGATTTCATCGATTTGTGCCGCGGCCCGCACGTTCCCTCCACGGGCAAGCTCAAGGTATTCAAGCTGATGAAGGTCGCCGGAGCCTACTGGCGCGGAGATTCCAAGAACGAGATGCTGCAGCGGATCTATGGGACCGCCTGGGCCACGAAGGAGGAGCAGGAATCGTACTTGCGCATGATCGAGGAGGCAGAGAAGCGCGACCACCGGCGGCTGGGCACGCAGCTGGATCTTTTTCACCTCCAGGAAGAAGCCCCGGGCATGGTGTTCTGGCATCCGAAGGGCTGGGCGATCTGGCAGCAGGTCGAGCAGTACATGCGTCGCGTCTACCGGGACAACGGCTATCTCGAAGTGCACTGCCCTCAGATCCTGGACCGCAGCCTGTGGGAGAAATCGGGCCACTGGCAGAACTACCGGGAAAACATGTTCACCACCGAGTCGGAGAAGCGCGACTACGCGATCAAGCCGATGAACTGTCCCGGACACCTGTTGATCTACAACAAGGGCCTGCACAGTTACCGCGAGCTGCCGCTGCGTTACGGCGAGTTCGGCGTGTGCACGCGCAACGAACCCTCGGGCGCTCTCCACGGCATCATGCGCATCCGCGCTTTCACGCAGGACGACGGCCACATATTCTGCACCGAAGAGCAGATCCAGCCGGAGGTCACGGCGTACACGACGCTGCTGCAAAAGGTCTACGCAGACTTTGGGTTCACCGAGGTCATCTACAGACTCGCGACGCGCCCTCCGAAGAGGGTCGGCGCAGACGAGCTTTGGGACAAGGCCGAACGCGCGCTTCGGGCATCCCTGGACTCGAGCGGTGTCGTCTACGACGTGCTCCCGGGAGAGGGCGCATTCTACGGCCCCAAGGTCGAATACCACCTGAGAGACAGCATCGGTCGCTCTTGGCAATGTGGCACCATGCAGGTCGATTTCTCCATGCCCGGACTGCTCGGTGCGGAGTACGTCGCCGAGGACAACACGCGCAGGGTGCCGGTGATGCTGCACCGGGCCATCGTCGGATCCATGGAGCGATTCATCGGGATTCTCATCGAGCACTACGCCGGTGCCATGCCGCTGTGGCTCGCGCCCGTGCAAGTGATGGTGCTCAATATTTCGGAAGGGCAGAGCGATTACGCCACGCGGGTCGCGACCGCCCTGAAGCAAGCCGGCTGCCGCTGCGAAGCCGACTTGAGGAACGAGAAAATAACCTATAAAATTCGGGAACATAGCTTGCAGAAGCTGCCTTACCAGCTGATCGTCGGCGAAAAGGAGAAGGCAGCGGAAAAGGTGGCCGTGCGTACCCGCAGCGGTGAAGACCTCGGGCAGATGTCCCTGCCGGACTTCGTCGCCCGCCTCCGCAGCGAGGCCAAAGCGGGGAGTACGGCTTAGTTTTTAATTTTCTGGAGGATGCAACATCGCCACGGAGAGAACGCAGCGTATCAACATCGAGATCAATGCGCCCGAAGTGCGCTTGATCGGAGCCGCCGGCGAGCAAGTCGGCATCGTGCCGATCGCCCAGGCCCTGAAAATGGCCGAGGAAGCCGAAGTCGATCTGGTGGAAATCGCTCCGCTTGCCAAGCCGCCCGTCTGCAAGTTGATGGACTACGGCAAGTTCAAGTACCGCGAGGCGAAGAAAGCTCACGAAGCCAAGCTCAAGCAGAAGCAGATCCACGTCAAAGAGGTAAAATTCCGTCCCGGAACCGACGAAGGCGACTACAAGATCAAGCTACGCAACTTGATCAAGTTCCTGGATGAAGGCGACAAGACCAAGGTCACTTTGCGCTACCGCGGCCGGGAGATGGCGCATCAGGAATTTGGTGTGCGGCTGATCGAAAGGGTGAAGCAGGATCTCGAGGCGCACGCGGTCGTCGAGCAGTATCCGAAGATGGAAGGGCGGCAATTGATCATGGTGCTGGCCCCGAAGAAGGGCAAGAAAGAAATCAAGAAGCCGGTGAAAAAGGAAGCCAAGAAGGAACCCAAGAAAGAACCCAAGAAAGAACCGAAACCTGAGGTTTCGCCCTAGCGCAACGGCAGGTTTCAGAAGAAGTGGTGCCGAGGTCTGCAAGCGCTCCGTTGGGGCCACCCGTCGCCATGCCAAAACAGGAGCAGTGCAATGCCCAAAATGAAGACCAAGCGCAGTGCGGCCAAGCGCTTCAAGATCCGCTCCGGTGGGAGCATCAAGCGCTCGCAAGCGTTCAAGCGCCACATCCTCACCAAGAAAACCACCAAGAACAAACGCCATTTGCGCGGAACCGCGGAAGTGCACGCTACGGACAAGCAGCACGTCCGCGCGATGCTCCCGTACGCGTAAAGGAGAGCCGCCATGCCACGAGTCAAACGCGGCGTAACCGCGCGCGCCAAGCACAAGAAAGTCATCGCTCAAGCCAAGGGATTCCGCGGCCGACGCGGCAATGTTTTCAACATTGCCAAAGAAGCGGTGATGAAGGCGGGGCAGTATGCCTACCGTGACCGCAAGCAGCGCAAACGCCAGTTTCGCGCTCTCTGGATCGCGCGCATCAACGCGGCTGTGCGCGAGCACGGCATGACCTACTCGGCATTCATGCACGGCCTGAAGAAGGCTTCGATCGAGGTCGATCGCAAGGTGCTCGCGGACCTTGCCGTAGTCGACAAGCCCGCTTTCGCGCAGCTCGCAAGCCAGGCGAAAGCGAAACTCGGCGCCTAACACTGAAGATCCCCTCCTTCCCGAGGAAGGGTGGCGCACGGCGCCGAGGTAGTCTAATTTCAGATGACCGATCTGGATAAAGTTGTTTCGAAGGCGATCGCCGAGTTCAGCGGCACGAACGACGCGAACGATCTCGAGCACATCAAGGCACGGTACCTAGGCAAGTCGGGCGTACTGAGCGAGGCGCGGAAGGAGCTTACGACGCTCGCGCCGGATGAGCGCCGTGAATCCGGTGCGCGTTTCAACGAAGCGAAAGACAAGATCGAAGCCGCTCTCGCCGCGCGCCGCGAGGCGCTGGCCTCCGCCGAGCTCGATTCGCGGCTCGCGGAAGGGGGGTTGGACGTGACTCTGCCGGGGCGGGGCCTTGCCCGCGGCGGCCTGCATCCCGCGACACGCACGCTCGAGCGCATCGAGCAGCTCTTTCGCTCGATCGGGTTCGACGTGGCGGACGGCCCCGAGATCGAGACCGACTTCCACAACTTCACTGCGCTCAATCAGCCGCAGGACCACCCCGCGCGTTCGATGCACGACACGTTTTATCTGAAGGGCGCCGGGCAAAACCTGCTTCTGCGCACGCACACCTCGCCGATCCAGGTGCGCTACATGCAGCATCACAAGCCTCCGATCAAGATCATCGCGCCTGGCCGGGTCTACCGCGTCGATTCGGACGCGACGCACACGCCGATGTTCCATCAGGTGGAAGGCCTCTGGATCGACGAGGCCGTGAGCCTCGCGGATCTCAAGGGCGTTCTTACCGATTTCCTCCGCAAGTTCTTCGAAGACGAGGAGCTGCGAACGCGCTTTCGGCCGTCTTTTTTCCCTTTCACCGAACCGTCGGCCGAAGTCGACATGAGCTGCGTATTTTGCGGCGGTGCGGGCTGCCGGGTATGCGGGCAAACCGGCTGGCTCGAGGTAGCCGGCAGCGGTGAAGTGCACCCCAACGTGCTCAAGGCCTGCGGCGTGGACCACGAGAAGTACATGGGCTTCGCGTTCGGCATGGGGCCCGATCGCTTGACGATGCTGCGTTACGGGATAGACGACTTGCGACTTTTCTACGATGGCGATCTGCGCTTTCTCGCCCAGTTCACGTGAAATTTCCAGAAAGCTGGCTGCGTTCCTTCGTCGATCCGAAAATACCGACGCAAGAGCTCGCGCGCGTGCTTACCATGGGCGGGCTCGACGTCGAATCGATCGAACCTGTCGCGCCCCCTTTCGACAAGGTCGTAGTCGGGCAAGTCCTTGAGGCCGCAAAGCACCCCAACGCCGACCGGCTTACGCTCTGCAAAGTCGACGTCGGCGGTGGTACGACGCTAACGATCGTCTGTGGAGCTCCAAACGTCCTCGCCGGAATGAAAGCGCCGGTGGCGGTGTTGGGGGCGCGGCTCCCGGGTATGGAAATCAAGCTCGCGAGGGTCCGCGGCGTCGAGTCGAGCGGCATGCTGTGCTCGGCGAGGGACCTGGGTCTTTCGCAGGATCATTCCGGCGTGCTTGTCTTGCCGGTCGAGGCGCAGCCCGGGGCGGACGTGCGCCGGGTGCTCGATCTGGATGATCAGCTTATCACGCTCAAGCTCACGCCCAACCGCGGAGACTGCCTGAGCCTGCGGGGCATTGCGCGTGAAGTCTCGATCCTGACCGCCACACCGCTTACCGTGCCCGCCGTGGCTCCGGCGAAGGCCGCGCTGGAGGAAAAACGCAAGATCCTGCTCCAGGATCCGGCAGCCTGCCCGCGCTACTGCGGCCGCGTCATACGCGCCGTTGACGTAAAGGCACGAACGCCTGACTGGATGGTGCGCCGGTTGGAGCGTTGCGGTGTGCGCTCGATTTCGGCTATCGTCGACATCACCAACTTCGTGATGCTCGAGCTCGGGCAGCCCCTGCACGCTTTCGACAACCGCGCGATCGAAGGCGAAGTAATCGTGCGGCGCGCCCGCAAGGGCGAGCGCCTCAGGCTGCTCAACGGACAGGAGATTGAATTAACACCCGACGTGCTGCTGATCGCCGATACAACGAAGCCGCTTGCGCTCGGCGGGGTCATGGGCGGGGAGGCAAGTGCGGTTTCCGGTTCGACCGCCGAGGTGTTTCTTGAGGCGGCGTGGTTCGATCCCTCCGCTGTCGCGGGCCGTGCTCGACGCTTCGCGCTGTCCAGCGACGCGGCTTTCCGATTCGAGCGCGGTGTGGATTTTGCTGCCACCCCTGAGGCAATCGAGCGCGCCACGCAGCTGATACTCGACGTCTGCGGCGGCGCGGCAGGGCCGATAAGCGAAGCCGTTGCAGCGTTGCCGCAGCGCAATCCGGTGCGACTGCGCTCAAGCCGAGCGAGCAAGATCATCGGCGTGGAGTTCTCCGATGAGCAGATCGCGGGCCTGCTCAAGCGCCTGCAGCTGCCGCACGCTCGCTCGGGCGGAGAATTTACGGTAACCCCGCCTTCGTATCGTTTCGACCTCGGCATCGAAGAGGACATGGTCGAAGAAATCGCACGGCTGCACGGCTACGACAATATTCCGTCCCGGCCGCCGCGGGCGGCGCTCGCCATGCTTGCCGCGCCAGAGGGCCGCAGGACCCTCTCCGAGCTGAAGCGGATCCTGGTGGACCGCGAGTACTTCGAGGTCGTGAATTTCAGTTTCGTCGAGGCGCAGTGGGAGAGCGATTTCTGCGGCAATGCCGAGCCGATCGCCTTGGAAAATCCGATTGCAGCGCAGCTCGACGTGATGCGCTCGAGCCTCATGGGAAGTCTGGTAGCGAACCTGCGCTTCAACCTGGCGCGCAAGGTCGACCGCGTGCGCGTTTTTGAGGCGGCCCGCTGCTTCTTGCGCCGCTCCGGGGGAGAGGATCCTCGCGATCCGGCGAGAGCGCTCGCCGGCTACCATCAGCCTCTCCGCATCGGCGGTCTAGCCTACGGATCGGCTGCTGCCGAGCAATGGGGCATACCCGCGCGCCCGGTCGATTTTTACGACCTCAAGGGCGATGTCGAAGCGCTCCTCGCTCCGCGCGAGGCGCGCTTCGCCCCCCTCGCTCATCCAGGGCTGCACCCGGGCCGCGCGGCCAGCGTCCTCTTGGATGGCGCTGCCATCGGTTGGCTCGGAGAGTTGCATCCGCGATGGCAGCGGAAATACGATCTGCCTCAAGCCCCGGTTCTCTTTGAACTGGATGTCGCCGGGCTGGCTGTGGTGGAAGTGCCGCGATACCGGGAAATCTCCAAATTTCCCCCCGTGATTCGGGATCGTTCCATGGAGTTTGACGAGGGGATACCCGTTTCGGGCATCCTGGAGGAACTT
>Ga0210382_10000587_pt1 | contig 12882 bp, 9 predicted proteins | sample PLMedo_FD_155452 | JGI IMG/M metagenome (GOLD analysis project Ga0210382, IMG submission 155452) | Groundwater sediment microbial communities from an aquifer in East River, Colorado, USA - PLM0_60_coex redo | ecosystem: Environmental > Terrestrial > Soil > Riparian zone | place: USA: East River...
CGTCCACCGCGCGCCCGATCACACGACCCTCGGCCTGCTGCCAACGCAGCCGCGCGGGTGCGCCGGCGGCGAGCGGCGCCGCGCCACTCGCGAGCAAGGTCGCGGCCAGGAATACCGCCAGCAGTCGACGCATGGAATCCTCCGGTTATCGCCGTCGCAACGTCGCTCGTCGTTGGGCTGCTTCCATGCATAGGAGGTACGTCCCTCGGCTTCCTGTCAAGCCCCGCGGCAACACGAGTGGGGACGCATTCTTCAACCAGTCGGGACGGCGGGATTTTAATGCACGAGCTGCTGCACCGCGCGATCCGCCTCGCGAATCGAGTTGCGGTGATCGCTGGCGCCGGCGAGATCGGTATTGGCAAAGGCGATCCGACCGTGCGGCCGACCGCGCAGAATGTCCCTCGGCGCCGGCTTGCCGTCGATGCCGAAAAAGAAACCTGGCTGCGGATTCACGTACGCGTGTCCCCAGCGATTGAGAATGATCCCGGCGATGTCTCGACGCGGATCGAATCCGCCGGGCGCGAACATGTCCCCGAGCTGCTCGCGGAACGCGCGCTCGTACTGCGCGAACGACGTGCCGAGCAGCTTCGCGCGCCCACGCGCTCCCTGCTCGGCGATCGAGAGCCCGGGTTGTGCGAACAGGACCTTGATGGTCAACACCGTTGGTGAGTCCGGACTGATCGTCGGGGGCTCATTCCCGATAAGCGCCATCTTGCGCACGGAGAGATAATCGCCGAGTCCTCCGAACCAGCGGCAGCCGGACAATCCCATGTTGTAAAGCCAGCGCCAGTTGCGCACGGCGATGTTCGCCATCAGGCACGGCGATCGATAGAACTGCGCGTACGCTTCGCGATGGCTGGCCGGCAGATCGTGGACGATGTGCTTGGTGGTCCAGCTGCCGCCCGCCATGACGACGGAGCGCGCTCGGATTGTGTAGAGGCGACGACCCTTCACGTAGGTTATGACGACGTGCCGTGCGCTGGCCGGATCGCCGGCGTGCTCGACGCGAACGACCGTGGCATTGAGCCGCAGCCCTGTCGCTTGGCCCGCACGATCGAGCGCGCGGAAGTTCACGCGATTCTGCCAGACTTGATCGACGGTGCGCGGACCGGTGAAGGCGTCGGGGATGAGCGTCTTCACCATCAGTCGCGCGAAGCCGCCATTGCCGTCGGGGAACATCTGGTCGCCGAGGTCGTCGTCGCCGTCTTCGGGGAACTGGTTCTCGATCGCGTAGTTGCAGTACGCCGACAGCACGTCGGGACCGAGGCCATAGCCACCGCCTTCGACTGGGGACAGAAACCTTCGCACCGTCTCGCGGCTGATGGTGTATCGCGCCATTAGGTGATCTTCGAGCGTGATGGAGTCGAGCTGCCGCGAGATGGCGTCGCCTTCGGTCTGCGGTCCCGCAAAGGCGACGCGGTTCGTCCCCCAGCGCAGCAGCTCCGCCTTCGTGACATCATTGATCGGAGCGCCCTCGAGCTTTCGTCCCCATGGGTCCATCACCCACACGCCCCCGCCGGGGCGCTGGCCGAACTGCGGCCCGAAGTAGAAGCCGTAGTTCCTCGGCGTTTCGTACGGCGAGTGAGCGAGCGGCATCTCGGGCGACGGTCCGCGCCACGTCTGGTAGTGGAACGCGGACCGATCCATGCCGATCATCTCGTAGAAGCGATCGGTATAGCCGCCTTTCTGCGGCACGAGGAAGATCGCCGAGCCCTGGTGCGCGACGAGTCGCTGCCCGTCGACGAGGAACTCGTTGCGCTTGGCTTCGCCGCCGAACAGCGGGTGGTTGTCGATGACGAGGCAGCGTCCGCCTTTGTATTGCTGGAAGAAGATCGCGGCGGCGAGTCCGCTGATTCCGCCGCCGACGGCGACGAGGTCGTACATCTCACCGGTGTCGATGGCGTCGGCGATACGCGTTGCGAACGCGCCGTCGCGCAGCGCGTGTCCGGCGCTCAGTACGTCCCAGGTGTTGCCGTTCGCGTGTCGGTAGTCGCCGATGCCGCCGTAGCCGTTGAAGGCGTCGGCCGGGGAGATCGTGGGTGCTTGGCGGTACAGGAGCAGTCCGGCGCCGGCGAGGAGCGCGCCGTTGAGAAAGTCGCGACGTGAAATAGGCTCGTCCATGCCGAGTCGGGCGCTCATCAGACAAGGCTACCGCCAACCCGATTCAGCGTCAAAACGGAGCATGTGCAGGCCGCCCATCCGTTTCGCGTACTTGCTCGCCGTTTGGATATAGTGTCAATTCTGCGTTCCGTAACCTGCTGCGGACTGCTCATGCCAAAACGCACCCTGGCTCTGCCGCTTGTCCTGCTGTTGCTCGCCGCCTGCAAGGACAACCTGACGGACAATCGCGCGCCGAATCCCCAGTCCGTGGCGGTGCTGACGCAGCACAACGACAACACCCGGTCCGGCTGGAACGACAACGAAACCGCGTTGACCACCAGCAATGTCAACGTACAGCAGTTTGGCGCAGTGTTCACGCTGACCGTGGACGACCAGGTGTATGCCCAGCCGTTGGTCGTTGGCCATGTCTACGTCGGCGGCGGCTTCCATAACGTCGTCTACATCGCCACGGTCAACAACACGGTCTATGCCTATGATGGAGACAACGGCAGACTGTACTGGCAAAGAAGCTTTACCGCGCCGGGCATGCGGCCGCCGGGACGCACCGACATGACGGGGGCATGTGGCGGCTCCTATCAGGATTTCAGCGGCAGTATCGGGATCGTGGGCACCCCGGTGATCGATGCAGCGAGGGGGGCGATGTATGTCGTTGCCCGCAGCACCACGGACAGTACGTTCGTTCAGTACCTGCATGCCGTGAGCATCGTCGACGGGAGTGAAATGGCCGGCAGCCCAACACGAATCACCGCCACCTACAGCGGGAATGGAGATGGCAGCGTCAACGGCGTGATTACCTTCGATGCCCAGCGGCAGAACCAGCGTCAGGGACTGACGCTCGTCAACGGCGTCGTGTACGTGACGTTTTCATCCCACTGCGATTGGGGGCCGTATCATGGGTGGATACTGGGATACGACGCCGCGACGTTGCAGCAACAGGTTGTCTACAATGCCACGCCCAACGGATACGGCGGAGGCATGTGGGAAAGCGGAACCGGCATGGCCGCTGATGCGGAGGGCAACCTGTATGTGGTGGCGGGCAATGGAACGGTGGGGGATACCGCTGATCCGACGAGCCCGACGAATCGCGCCGAAAGCGCCCTGAAGCTCACACCGGCCGGGTCGACCCTGCGGGTGGCGAGCTACTTCACTCCCTACGATTACCAGGTTCTCAATGACAATGACCTGGATTACGGAGGGATGGGTGGGTTCCTGATTCCCAATTCAAACTATTACCTGACCGGGGCCAAGGACGGGACGCTGTATCTGTTGAATAAGGATGCCATGGGCGGGTACCTGCCGTCCTCCAACCAGGTGCAGCAAGTCGTCCCGTTGGGCGTCAGCGCCAACATGCATTGCCAGGCTGCGTACTACAAGGGAAGCTCGAAGGAATTCATCTACGTGTGGTCCGAAAACGATCCGTTGCGCGCCATCCCGTTCGACCGCGCCAGCAACTTGTTGGCCCCACAGGGCCAGGTTCTTTCCAGCGGAGCCGGACCGACCGGGCAAAGCGGGGCGGTCTTGTCGGTTTCGTCCAACGGCTCCACAGACGGCACGGGCATTCTGTGGGCGTCATATGCATTCAGCGGTGACGCGGAGCATACCGTGAGCCCTGGCATTCTGAGGGCCTTCGACGCGAATGACGTCACCAAAGAGCTGTGGAATAATCGTCAGAATGTCTCGCGCGACGGAGCGGGCAATTACGCGAAATTTTCAGCTCCGACGATAGCCAACGGACACGTGTACCTGCCGACGTTCTCCAACCGGGTCGTCGTGTACGGACTGCGCTAGCCGTGACCTCCTTTTTCTCGCGAAGCGCAGGGGCGCGCTTCTTTGAAAAAAGAGATAGGATGTCAAGAGTTACAGGATGGACGCGAATGGGCAGGAGAACCCGGGCAGCACGTCTTCGCCGTCGAGGACGCCGTCCGCTGGCACGATCGTCTGGCTGCCGTCGGGGCGATAGACGCGGGCGAGACGCCGCTCAGGGTCTACGACCCACACGAGCCTCGTGCCGGCGGAGAGCCAGTCGGCCACCTTGGAGAGCGTGTCGCCCGGTCGGTCGCCCGGTGAGAGCACCTCGACGGCAAGATCGGGCGCAAGCTCGGGGAACCCGACGGGTTCTGGCTCTGGCACACGGTCACGCCGCACAAAGGCGACGTCGGGAGCGCGAACGGTATCGGGGCGGCGGGCAAGGGTGAACCCCGTTTCGGCCGCGTAGACCGCTCCCAGTCCGTGAGCGTGCACATGATTCCCGATTACGCGCGACAGCTCGTTGGCTACGCGACCGTGCCGACCCCCAGCGGGTTCCCGGACGACGAGCACGCCGCGCACCAGCTCGGTGCGCTTGTCGGGCATGGACAGCGCCAGCAGCTCATCCGCGGTCATGAGGGCGGCGGAGGACATGTTCGGAACGTAGGCGCGCTCGGCGGGCATGGCAAGCAATCTTCTGAGCGCGATCAACGAGCGGTCAAATGCAAACGGCGCGACCTATCGCAAATAGCGCTGGATGATCGCGCGCAGATTGGCGGCGTGAAACGGCTTCTCGATGTGCTCTTTCGGTGTTTCCGACAGGAACTTCTGCGCTCGTGCCGTGAACGCGCCCCCCGTCATGAAGATGACCCGATCAGCCAAGTGTGGCGCGACACGCGACAGCTCCGCATGGAAATCCATGCCCGTCATGTCCGGCATCATCAGGTCGCACAGAATGACATCGAACTTGTCACCGGCGGCGCAGAGCGCGAGGGCGCCTGCGGCCGTGGTGACGGCGACGACGGAGTGCTCCTTGACCAGCATTCGCTGTACGCCGCGCAGCACGAGCTCCTCGTCGTCCACCACCAGAATTCGCCCGCGGCGACCGATGGCCAGCGACGCCTCGACGGGGACCGCCACCGTGCTCTCCGGTTCATCGGCGACCGGAAGCGCCACGCGAAATGTGGCTCCTTTTCCCGGTTCGCTTTCGACCGTGAGCTCTCCACCCATGTCGGTGACGATGCGGTGGCAGATGGCGAGTCCGAGCCCGGTACCCTCGCCCACCGCCTTCGTCGTGAAAAAGGCGTCGAAGATCCGGCCGATGATCTCGGGCCGAATCCCTGCGCCCGTGTCGCCCACCTCGATGACGACGCGCTCGCCGTCGAGTCGGGTGCTGACGCGAATCTCATGGTACTCGGCTCGACCCTCCGGCAGGGCCTGCGCGGCGTTGACGAGCAGATTGAGAAACACCTGACCGAGGCGCGCCTCGTTTGCCTTGACGGCCGGCACCACGCCGTAGTGCTTGACCAGCTGTGCGCGATGGCGAATCTCGTTCCATGCCATGCGCACGGACGACTCCATGATCTCCTTGACATCCACGGCGCCGGTCGGCTCGTCGGCGGGCGAGCGTGAGAAGATCTTGAGGTCGCGCACGATCAATCGCACCATTTGCGCCGCCTCGCGGGCCTCCTCGAGCGGCTCCTTGAGCTCCCCGAGCAGCCAGGTCGCGTTCGGGTGCGGGCCCATCGTCGCGAGGCTGTCGGCCATGAACTCCAGATTGGCCATCACGGCGGCCAGCGGATTGTTGATCTCGTGCGCGACGCCCGCCGCCAGTGTTCCCACCGAGGCCATGCGGTCGCTCACCATCAACTGCGACTGGAGCTTTTGTCGTTCGGTGACGTTGCGCACCACCCCCAGGTTGCCGACGTGCCGGCCCGCTCCGTCGAACAGGGGACTGCCGGCGATATTCACCCAGATGTCGCTGCCGTCCTTGTGGTGCAACGTCGTATCGACGGCGTCCACCTTTCCCTGGCCGTGCTGGTCGAAGACGTCACGCGCGCTCAACTGTGCTGCGGCGCTCATCAAGTCGAATACGCTCCTGCCGATCAGCTCGGGGGGTTCGTAACCGAGCATCTCCGCAAAGCGCCGGTTGACGAAAACGATGCGGGCACCAGCGTCGATCTTGATGATGCCGTCGGTCGTCGCCTCGACGATCTGGCGGTACCGCTCTTCGCTCTCGCGCAGCGCCTGTTGGGCCTTGGACAGCAGCACCGGCGTCTGGCTCTTGGAGTCGACCACCGCATCGATCTGGCCGGAGAGCAGCGCTTCGATGGTCGCTTCGGCCTCGACAAGCCGCTGGGCGAGGTCCGACGTGTGCAGCACGTTGGTGGCGGTCATGTGCCGGTCAAAGCCAGAAGGACCTGGTCCTTGTCGCTCAGGTTGCCGATCACGCGTTGCACCGGCAGCGGCATGAGCTTGAGGAGCGTCGGCGTCACGATGATGCCGTCGGCCAGCGCGCGGCCCGGCTGCTCGAGCATGTCGACGATTTCGAGATCATGGGCGGCGGCGAAGTGCTCGTCGCAGATCGCCTTGGCATTGGCGATCGCCCGCACCGAGTTCGGGGCATTGCCCGCGACGTAGAGACGCAACCGCAGGCCCATGTCAGAGGTCTCCGTCTTCGTCGCCATTCTTCTTAGCGCCATTCTTCTTCCGGCCCCCCGTGGCGACACGGACGTCCTCATCGGCGTGACGCATCCGGCGGAGCACGGCGCGGTCGGTCCTCACCAACGTCGTCGCCGATCCGGTCGCGTCGGCCAGGAGCGCCATTTCGGCGGTGCGCGCCTCCATCTCCACTTGGACGACCTGCAGGCGCGCGGCCGCTTCGGCCTGCGCCAGCTGCAGCTGTAGCCGCTTGAGCTCCGCCGCAACCTTGATGCGCCGCGTCCCCGCCTCTTCTTCCTGTTCCCACTCCCAGCGGGCCACGCCCATGAGCACTTTCCCCTGGGCGACGAAAACGTCGGTGAGACTCACGCCCTCGTCGGAGAGCGTCAGCTCGCGCACCTGGTTCGAGTGCCCGCTGCCGCGCGACTTGACGATCGTCAGCGCGCGGTTGCGCTCGCCGTCCTGCACGAGGTACGAGACGTGGATCCAGGTGTCGGCAATGGTCGAGATCCCGTTTGCCGTCGCCTCGTCAGTGCTGACGCCGTCCAGCACGGACGTGTTCACGACCGTGATCCCTTCGCTCTTGAGAAAGTCCAGGAACTGTTGGGCCGCATCGGCTGAGGCCACGTGCGTGAGCTTCGTCGAGAGCGCCGAGAGCGGGTCGACCACCAGGCACCGAGGCTGGTACTCGCGCACCCTCGCCCGCAGCGTACCGAACTGGTCTTCGATGTTGGGGCCCCGCGTACGCGTGGAGTACATCTTGAGCATGCCGGACTTGACGTGGGCGGCGAGCTTGATGCCCACCGATCGGAGATTGCGAACGATCTGCGCCGCGCCTTCGTCGAAGCTCACAAACATGGTCCGCTCGCCGCGGTCGCAGGCGGCGGCGGCGAAGAGGCCCGCCAAGGTCGACTTGGCGGTCCCCGGCGCGCCGGAGATGAGCACGTTGCTGCCGCGATAGTAGCCGCCTTGCAGCATGACATCGAGACGCGGCAGGCCCGATGAGACCCGTTCCTCGGTGACCTCATATTGGAGCTCGGTGGGGCCACGGTTGGTGAGCTGCAGTCCCTCCGCGGTGAGCGTGATCGGGAACTCGTCTCCCGCAAACCCCGACCCACGGTACTTCATGACGCGCAGATTGCGAAAGCCCGACCCGTCGACGACTTGATGCTTGAGAACGACCACGCAATCGACCATGAACTGCAGGAAGCTGTAGCGCTGGTCTGCTTCAGCGGCGCCGACCTTTTGCGTGATGATGCCGGTCATCCCCATCTCCGACAGCCAGTCGCGGATGCGATAGATCTCGCGACGCTCGGCGACCGGATCGTCGAGGAGTGACAGGAGGACATCGATCCCATCGAACACGATGCGGGTCGCATGAATCTCTTCGGCCTTGGCGCGCAGCACACTCAGCATGCCGGCCAGGTCGAATTCCCCGGCCTTCACCACTTCCGGAGCGAGGCGGGCATCCAGGAAGAAGAGCTTCTTCTTCTCGAGCGCGGGAAGATCCCACCCGAAGGTGGCGGCGTTGGCAATGATCTGGCGCGTACTCTCCTCGAAGGCGACGAAAATGCCCGCCTCCTTCGATTGATTGGCGCCATTGATCAGCGCCTGCAGCGCAAAGACGGTCTTGCCGCACCCCGGTCCACCCATCACCAGCGTCGTTCGTCCGCGCGGCAGTCCGCCGTCCGTGATTTCGTCGAATCCCCGAATCCCAGTGAGCGTCTTTGTTACGACGGCGTACGGAGTGTCAATGTGCATAGGGTGTCCCTTCCAACGGGGTAATGAGGAACGATAGGAGAGAAGCGAGAGGGGGGATATCGGCCAAACGCGCTAATCCCTACTCCGAATGGGCGACGTGGCCTAAGTCACGGCCACGTAAGGATCAACGAGGGCGCCGCGCCGGCCCGCACCTGGGCCACATCCCTCGGCTCGCTCCAGAAGCCCCACAGCCGATCGCTGTGAGGCTTACTCTCCCATCAGTCGGGACGGCGGGATTTGAATGCACCGGCCCCCATGCGGGGCCGTTGTTTTATCGGCACTTAGGTGTATGGACAGACCGCATTGGTAGGCATCGGCAGGCATGGAACGGCAAACATTACGGCAAACATGTTCAGCGATTATGATCATCGTCGCCATTGTCTCCGGCGGCAATATCGACCTCGCGAAGTTCTCTGAGCTGATCGCCTAGCGCAGCTTCAGCTGGATGTCCACCCACGCGCCATTCTTGGCGCTGGACTCCACCGCCGCATGGATGAACTTGACGCCGTGCGCGCCGTCTTCTACCGTCGGCACGAGCAGCGCCGCCCGACCAGGCGCCCGCTTCGCGCGACGCGCCCGGATCTGCTCCGCAAGATCGCGATACAGATTAGCGAACGCCTCGAGGTAGCCCTCCGGATGACCCGACGGGATGCGGGTCGCGAGCGATGCGGCGGGACTGAGATTCGGACCACCACGCGATAGCACACGTGGCGGTTGGCCCACCGGGGAAAAGCGCAGCTGGTTCGGGTGCTCCTGGCTCCACTCGAGGCCGGCCTTCTCGCCGTACACGCGCAGTCTGAGCCCGTTCTCATTGCCCGGCGCCACCTGACTCCCCCACAGCATGCCGCGCGCGCCATTCTCGAACCGCAGCAACATGTGCACGTTGTCGTCGAGCCTGCGGCCCGGCACGAACCGGCTCAGGTCCGCGGCGAGCTCGCGCACCGCGAGGCCGGTGACGAAGCCCGCCAGATTGTACGCGTGCGTGCCGATGTCGCCGAGGCAGCCGCCGGCACCGGCGCGCGCGGGATCGACCCGCCATGCGGCCTGCTTCTGCCCCGTGTCTTCGAGCTTGGTCGTCAGCCAATCCTGCACATACTCGACCTGGGCGACGCGGATCGTGCCGAGCTCGCCGGCCGCGACCATCTCGCGCGCCTCACGCACCATCGGGTATCCGGTGTAGTTGTGCGTGACACCAAACACGAGACCGGTGCGCTTCACGACCTGTACGAGGTCGAGCGCGTCCTCGAGTGTCGTGGTCATCGGCTTGTCGCAGATCACGTCTATGCCGCGATCGAGAAAGGCGCGAGCGATGGCATGGTGGCTGTCGTTCGGGGTCACAATGCTCACGACCTCAATGCCGTCGGACCGCTTCGCCTCGGCCGCCGCCATCTCGGCGAAGCTCGTGTAAACGCGGTCCGGCGGGAGACGGAGATCGGCGCCCGACTCTTTGGCGCGCTCTGGATCGGACGAGAGGGCACCCGCGACCAGCTCGTACTGTCCGTCCATGCGGGCGCACAGCCGATGCACGCCGCCGATGAACGCGCCGCGCCCGCCGCCCACCATGCCGAGCCGCAGCGGCTGGACCATCGTCAGGCGATTCCGAGCATCCGGCGATTTGCGGCGAGGTCGGTGCCAGCGCCGGCGAAATCGTCGAACGCCTGTTCCGTCACGCGGATGATGTGGTCGGCGATGAACCTCGCGCCTTCGCGCGCGCCGTCCTCCGGGTGCTTGAGGCAGCACTCCCACTCGAGCACCGCCCAACCGGGGTAGTCGTACTGCGCGAGCTTCGAGAAGATCGCCTTGAAGTTCACCTGACCGTCGCCTAACGAACGGAACCGGCCGGCCCGATTGACCCACGACTGGAACCCGCCGTACACGCCTTGGCGGCCGGTCGGATTGAACTCGGCGTCCTTGACGTGAAACATGCGGATGCGGTCATGATAGAGGTCGATGTACTCGAGATAGTCGAGCTGCTGCAGCACGAAGTGACTGGGATCGTACAGCAGGTTGCAGCGCTTGTGACCGCCGACGCGCTCGAGGAACATCTCGAACGTCACGCCGTCGTGCAGGTCCTCGCCGGGATGGATCTCGAAGCAGGCGTTGACCCCGTTTTCCTCGAACACGTCGAGAATCGGACGCCAGCGCCGCGCCAGCTCGTCGAACGCCGTCTCGACCAGACCGGCCGGCCGCTGCGGCCAGGGATACAAGTAGGGCCACGCCAGGGCACCCGAAAACGTGGCATGCTCGGTCACGCCGAGCCGGCGTGACGCGCGCGCCGCGAGCTTCACCTGCTCGACCGCCCAAGCGGTCCGCGCCGCGGGATTCCCGCGGACTTCGGGCGCCGCGAAGGCGTCGAATGCGGTGTCGTACGCGGGATGCACGGCCACCAGCTGGCCCTGCAGATGCGTCGACAGCTCGGTCACCTGAAGCCCGCGCTCGGCCAGGACGCCCTTCACCTCGTCGCAGTAGGTCTGGCTCTCGGCCGCTTTGGCGAGGTCGAACAGGCGGCGATCCCAGGTCGGGATCTGGACGCCCTTGAAGCCGAGGCCGGCGGCCCAGCCGGCGATGGCCTTCAGGTTGTTGAACGGCGGCGCATCGCCCGCGAACTGCGCCAGGAATATGGCCGGCCCCTTGATCGACCTCATCGCGCGACCTCCCTCGTCCAAGAAGATCTCATGGCGGGAGGAAATAGTACGGCAAAAGCAGATCCTTCGCTGCGCTCAGGGACTACTCACAGCGCGGGGCGAGAAAAAAGGAAAAGCGAGCTTGATCTTTACTGAGTCGGGACGGCGGGATTTGACGCGTCCGGCGGCGTCAGCCGCCGGTGCCGGGCTCAGCCCGGCAAGCGGAGCGAAGGCGCCGCAGGGGCCGAAGCTCAACCCGCGACCCCTGAACCCCATTCAGCTCAGTCGGCAGGACACGCATCTATTAGCTGGTAATACTCGATCATGCCTCATCGCTTACGGCGCGTCCCGGAGTCGAACCGGCCCAGCCGTGGAACACGTGTGTCAGTCGAGCGGTCGCCACTCACCGTCGCCAAGGGCTTAAGGTTTTCTCGCGAGTACGACATGCGTCGCGGCCGGCGTCGCCACATGCTTGGTGCACGCATAGCCCAGCGCCGGCAGGTCCATCCCCGCAAAGAGCGCCTCACCACTGCCGAGCAGGATCGGCGCGATCGCGACATGCATCTCGTCGATGAGCCGCGCCTGGAGATACTGGCGCACCGTGGACGCGCCGCCGCCGACCTGGATATCGCGGTCGCCCGCGGCCTCCCTGGCGCGACGGAGCGCTTCCTGAATTCCGCCGGTGACGAAATGAAAGACGGTCCCGCCTTTCATCGTGATCGGTTGGCGCGCGTGGTTCGTCAGCACGAACACCGGCACGTGATACGGCGGGTTCTCGCCCCACCAGCCGCGCCACCGGTCGTCGGGCCAAGGCCCGCGCACGGGGCCGAACATGTTTCGGCCCATGATATACGCACCGATGCCTTCCCCGAAGCGCTTGGCAAAATCGTTGTCGGGACCCGTCGTCCCGCCCGTTTTTCCGTTTATCTCGCGAAACGCGCGCGTGCCGATGTACCAGCCGTGCAGCTCCTCACCACCCACGCCGAGTGGGTCCTTCAGTCCCTGGCGGGGGCCGGCGCCGTACCCGTCGAGCGAGATCGCGAAGTTGTGGACGCGCAGCTTGGACATGGAATCCTCCGCTGGTTTCATATGCGTCGAATGGGCCGTCCCGAAATCGACAAGCGAAAAATGCGAGCCAACCTAAGCGGCTGACTCGCATTTGTTTACTCTAGTCGGGACGGCGGGATTTGAACCCGCGACCCCCTGACGCGGAGCCGGCGCGCAGCGCCGGCGGAGCGGACGCGGTGGGGAGGGGAAGGGTGGGGGGCGTCAACCCCATGCGCCCATTTAGTCGGGAGAGTCACGACAAAGAGTAGCAACTACGCGATGTTCTGGGCATCGGTGTTGTGACTCGGACCCCGAAGATCCACCGGGAATCGTAGCAGAATCACAACGAAACTCACAACGCGCGACCCTTGGACCTCGGCCAGTGCGATGGCGTATCGCTCAGTACGCTTAGCCCCGGTGTCGGCCTCTTGCGCTCCGCGTCCGATTAATATATGATACTCATCATATGAACACTGCCACAGCCAAGCGGCCCGCCCAAAGCCGCAAGGAAGTCACCCACGAACGGATCGTCGGGGCCGCCGCGCGCGCCATTCGGGGCAGCGGGTACGACGGCACGGGCGTCGCCGATATCATGAAAAAGGTCGGCCTGACCCATGGCGGCTTCTACGCCCATTTTGCCTCACGCGAGGCGATGCTGGCGGAAGCGGCCGACCGCGCAGGAGCTGAAAGCGTGGCCACGCTGACCCGCGTCGCCGCGGCCGCGCCGCCGCAGGAGGCGCTGAGGTCGATGATCCGCGCCTACCTCTCGAAAGAGCACGTCGAGGACGCCGAGACCGGCTGCCCGGTGGCCGCCCTCGGCTCGGAGACGCCGCGCCAGGCCTCGAGGGTGCGCCGAGCCGCGACGCGCCGCATCAAGGAAATGATCGATGTCGTCGCCCGGTATTGGCCCGACCAGGGGGAG
>Ga0210382_10000588_pt1 | contig 12862 bp, 8 predicted proteins | sample PLMedo_FD_155452 | JGI IMG/M metagenome (GOLD analysis project Ga0210382, IMG submission 155452) | Groundwater sediment microbial communities from an aquifer in East River, Colorado, USA - PLM0_60_coex redo | ecosystem: Environmental > Terrestrial > Soil > Riparian zone | place: USA: East River...
AAGATCGACACGTATCGCATGGGTGAGATCACCGCTCGTCTCGCCGACCGTGTCGAGGAGCTCGAAGCGAAGGCGTACGAGCTCGCGGGTGAAGAGTTCATGCTGGGCTCGACGCAGCAGGTTGCGCGCATCCTGTTCGAGAAGCTGCAGCTGACGCCGGGCCGCAAGGGCAAAACGGGCTACTCCACGGATACTCGCGTGCTCCGCACGATCCGCGGCGAGCACGAGATCGTGCCGGTGATCGAGGAGTGGCGCGAATACTCGAAGCTGCTCAACACTTACCTCGGGCCGCTGCCGTCCCTGCTCTCGGAAACGGACGCCCGCCTGCACACCACTTTCAATCAGACGGTTGCATCGACGGGGCGGCTCTCCACGACGAACCCCAACCTGCAGGCGATCCCGATCCGTACGGACCTCGGCAAGGAGATCCGTTCGGCGTTCGTGCCGGAGTCCGGGTCGCGCCTGCTGTCGGCCGACTACTCGCAGATCGAGCTGCGCATCCTCGCGCACGTGTCCGGCGAGCCGAAGCTTCGCGAGGCTTTCGCTCGCGGCGAAGACATTCACACCGCCACCGCCGTCGAGGTGCTCGGGAAGGAGCCTGCGGAGCTGACGTCGGCTGACCGCTCGATTGCGAAGATGATCAACTTCGGAATCGTCTACGGAATCTCGGCGTTCGGGCTCTCGGAGAATCTCGAGATCCCGCGTGACGAGGCGCAGCGGTACATCGATGCGTACCTCGCGCGCTTCCCGCTCGTGCAGGACTTCATCCAGCGAACGATCGAGCAGGCGAAGCGCGACGGCTACGCAACGAGCCTGCTCGGACGGCGCCGGCCGACGCCGGAGATCCGCGCCTCCAACCGGGCGACGCGTTCGCTCGGCGAGCGCCTCGCGGTCAACTTCGTTATGCAGGGCTCGAACGCCGACATCATCAAGAAGGCGATGATCGCGATTCACCGGCGCCTCCGAGACGAGGGCCGGGGCGCGCGCCTCGTCCTCCAGGTGCATGACGAGCTCCTGCTCGAGGTGCCCGAGGCGGAGATCGGCCCGGTGCGGGAGCTGGTCCGGGAAGAGATGTGCCGGGCCTATCCGCTCGACCCGCCTCTGGCGGTCGAGATCGGCGTCGGCGACGACTGGGCCGAAGCCAAGAACTAGGCGCTGGGTCCAGCTCAGAAGCCCTTTAGGAGTGCGCGGGCTCGGCCCGCGCACGTTCCCGCGAAGCGGCAAACCCATAACCCGGGCGAAAGCGCAGCTTTCGCCCGGAAAAAGCGCCTGGCTATACTGATCGACCGCTAATGGCGACCGAGCAAACAGAGCAGAGAATTGCGGGCGACGGCGTCTGGATCACTGGTCCAGACGGCGATCTGATCCCGGACTACGAGTCCACCTTCCCCACGATCAACGAGGGCGAGGTCGTGCACGGCCAGGTCGTCCGTGTGGACAAGGACGAGGTGCTCGTGGACATCGGCTACAAGTCGGAGGGCGTCATCCCGGTCGCCGAGCTCTCGATTCGGCGCTCCGTGAACCCGGCCGACGAGGTGTCAGTCGGAGACGAGATCGACGCGCTCGTGATGACGAAGGAGGACGCCGAAGGCCGGTTGATCCTCTCGAAGAAGCGAGCCCGCTTCGAGCTCGCCTGGAAAGCGATCGAGGGCGCCGCCGAATCCGGTGAGCCGGTGAACGGCCGAGTGATCGAGGTCGTCAAGGGTGGACTGATCCTCGATCTCGGAGTGCGCGGGTTCCTCCCGGCGTCGCTCGTCGACATTCGCAGGGTGCAGGATCTCGACGAGTTCATGGGCCAGGAGCTCCGCACCAAGGTGATCGAGCTCAACCGCTCGCGCAACAACGTCGTGCTCTCCCGTCGCGCCGTCCTCGAAGACGAGCGCAAGGAGATGCGCCAGGCGATCCTCGACCGGCTGAATCCGGGGGACGTCGTCGAGGGACAGATTTCGAACATCGTCGACTTCGGTGCTTTCGTCGACCTCGACGGGATGGACGGTCTCATCCACATCTCCGAGCTGTCGTGGTCGCACGTCAACCACCCGTCGGAAGTGCTCGAGATCGGCCAGACGGTCAAGGTGAAGGTGCTCGACATCGACCGCGAGCGCCAGCGCATCTCACTCGGGCTCAAGCAGACCCAATCCGATCCCTGGCAGCAGGTGCTCGAGCAACACAAGGAAGGCGACGTCGTCGAAGGCAAGGTGACGAAGGTCGTCACTTTCGGCGCGTTCGTCGAGATCCTGCCGGGCGTCGAAGGCCTCGTACACATCTCCGAGCTCGCGCAGCATCACGTCGAGAATCCCCGTGAGGTCGTGTCACAAGGCGACACGGTGCCGGTGCTGATCCTCGAGGTCGACGCGGAGCGCCGCCGGCTGTCGCTTTCGCTCAAGCGTGTCGACGCCGATCGCCGTGCAGAGTCGGAAGGCCCGATCGAAGGAACGCCGCACCTCGACCTGTCGGAGGACGTCTTCAGCGACTCCGCGTCGGCGCCGCTGGCGCCGGAGCTCGATGCGCCGCCGGCGGCCGCTGAGGAAGCCGTCGAGCGCGAGGCGATAGAGACGGGCGACCACGTTGACCCGGCTCCGGCGGACGAGGCACCCGCTCCCGCGGACGAGGCACCCGCTCCCGCGGACGAGGCACCCGCTCCCGCGGACGAGGCACCCGCTCCCGTCGAGCCCGTTTCCGACGAGCACTAACGCCAAGCGTCCACTCGCAGTCGCGATCACCGGCGGTATAGGCGCCGGCAAGAGCGCGGCACTCGAAGCGTTTGCTCGCCACGGCGCCGCGACACGGTCGAGCGACGAGATCGTCCACCGGCTGCTCCGCAGCGACCCGGACGTCAGACGTGAACTGGTCGAGCGTTTCGGCCCGGAGGTGATCGGAAGGGACGGCGCCGATCGCGCTGAAGTTGCCCGCATCGTCTTCAACGATCCCGTGCAGCTCGACTGGCTCGAGGAACTGCTCCACCCGAGAGTCGTGGAGGACCACGCGGCCTGGCGCCGGCAGTTGGCCGAGGGTCCCGACCCTCCCGTCGTGACCGTGACCGAGGTGCCGTTGCTGTACGAGACCGGCGGCAACGAGGGTTTCGACGTCGTCGTCGTGATCACGGCACCGCCGGAGTTACGCGCGGGACGCAGGCCGATTGCCGACGAGCGGGAGCGGCGCCTGCTGCCGGAGGAGGAGAAGATCCGGCTCGCGGATTACACGTACGTCAACGACGGGACGCTCGCAGAGCTGGATGCGTTCGTCGCCGGCGTGATGGCAGACCTCGCGAAGTGAAAAGGGCCCTCGGCCTCGTCCTGCTCGTCGGGGCGCTGCTCGCGACGTTCGCGACCCTGCAGTCGTCGAAGCCGGGCTGGTGGGAGCGCCTGTGGTATCCGCTGTCCTACCAGCAGATCGTGCGTGGCCACGCGCACAACTACGACCTCGACCCGGCGCTCCTGGCTGCGGTCATCTATCAGGAGTCGAAGTTCAAGGCCGATGCCCGCTCGACTTCCGGCGCTATCGGCCTGATGCAGCTCCTCCCGGACACCGCGAAAGGAATCGCTCTCCATACCGGCGGCTCGCGGTTCAGGGTCGAGGATCTCTACAACCCCGAGATCAACGTCCGCTACGGCGCCTGGTACCTCCGCCACCTGCTGCTGAAGTACCACGACGAGCAGAATGCGCTGGCCGCCTACAACGCGGGCCAGGACAATGTCGACCGGTGGCGCCGCGCCGGCAAGGGCATCCAGTTTGCGGAGACGCGCGCCTACGTCACCCGCGTCGAGCAGCTGAAGCGGATCTACCGCCGGGCTTACGGTGCCGAGCTCGGAGCGTGAGCCGCACAGCCGGTCTCGGCGTGGTTCTCGATCTTGAACTGCAGCGCGGCTTCGGAGCTGTTCCCGCGCATGTCGCTGACGTCCACGGCCGCTTCATACAGCCCGTTGGGGAACGCGCGCGTGTCGAGTGAGCTCGCGAGGCTGTAGAGAAACCGTCCGGGCATGAAGTACTGGCGGTTCGAGAACCTCGGCGCGTTCTGGTAACTGCCACGGGCATAGACGCTCCAGAAACCTCTCGACACCGGCAGCGTCGTGCGGAAGTCCGCGGCAGGGGAGTCATGGACATAGGTGCTGCCGTCCACCTTCGCGAGTGACCAGGTCAGCAACGCGGGGGAGAGCGGAAAGCCGGCGAACACTCCCGGAACCGCCATCGGCGCGGCGTCGTCCGCGGCGGCCACGAGCGAAACGGTGCCGCAGACGGTCGAGGAATCGAAAGGCAGGAGCGACCCGGCTGGGCGGACGTTGATGGCGCGCACCTGCGGGACGGTGCGGTCGCGGTACGGGGCGATGCCACCTCGTGCGAGTGGATTCCAGACCCGGCCGCCACGAATCTCAGACAGATGGACATGGTCGTAGGCGTGCATCACGTAGCCGAGGACGGTGCGTCCGGCAACGACGTGCTGTCCGTTCGGGACCGTCACGACCAGATGGAAGTACTGGAAGACGCCGCGACCTTTGGTTTTCACAGAGATGGCAGCGTCATCGATATAGCGCACCTTCCCCGAGATCACCGGGTACACGGGGGTTCCGGCCGGCGCGGCGATGTCGATGCCGTTGTGAAAGAGAAAAGTGCCCGGCCCTTGGAGGCCGTCCGTGAGCATCGTGTTGAGGAATCGCGTGCGCGGGTCGCCGAAGTTCGCCCGAATCGGATGCTGTTTATGGAAAGGCTTGAGTGGCCACGGGTAGGCCGAGGCAGGCGTGGCCGCGACGAGCGTGCCGACAGAGCAGGCGAGGAGTAGGGGAAGTCGGAAGCGCACGCTCGTAAGACGGATTCGGAGGGGACAAGGTTAGCCCTCTTCCCGGACAATGCGGAAGCGCCCCTGTGGGGCGTTTCCGCCGAGAGGCTGTGATTTCAACTGCTGAGCCAGGTCTTGCGGTTGTGGATGTTGACGATCTGTGACGTCGAGCTGTGGTTGCCCGCTGTGTCCCAGGCGGTTGCCGTGACGCGGTAGACACCGTCCTTGAGCTGCTGGGTGTCGAACCTCGGGGAGAGCTTGAAGAGGTACAAGCCCGGCTGGTACCAGTAGCGGTGCGTTCCCATCTGGACCATGTTCATGTGAGTTCCTCGTGCGTACGTGTGCCACATGTCGCTGGTACCGGGCAGGTTGTGGCTGACGTCCATCGCGGTCGTCTCCGGGATCACCATTCGCCCACTCGGGAACGTGTCGACGTGATACGTCAGCTTCGATGGGGTGACCGGCAGCCCGTTCCACTTCCCGGGGACGGGGACGGCGGGCGTATCTGCGGCGGCTGCAACGATCTCGACTGTGCCGTGCAGGTACTCCGGTAGGAGATCGGACCCTCCATCGCCCAAGCGGAAGGTGATCGTGTTCACACGGGGCGTCGTGGAGTCGGCGTACGGCCCGATGTGGCCGGGGGCGAGCGGGTTCGTGGGCTTGCCGTTCTGCAGCTCGGTCAGATGAACGTGGCCGGATGCGTGGAGGATCTGACCAAGGATCGTCTGACGTGCCTGAACGTGATCGCCCACCTTTACGGCCGAGCCAATGTGCCAGTACTGGAAGGCGCTGCCACCGTCCGAGTCGACTTCGACCCAGTCAGGCGTGACGATCCGGACGACGCCTGAGCGGACCGGATAGACGTCTGTGCCGTCGGGCGCTGCGATGTCGATCCCCTGGTGGTACGAGCACGCGCAGCGACTCGTCATCAGGCCGCGCAGAGTCGGGTTGCCGCGGAAGATGGAGCGTGGATCCGCGAAGCTGCCGCGAACGGGGTGCTGGCGGTCGAAGGGCTTGACGGGCCAGTTGTAGGAGGCTGAAGGCCCCTCGGAGGAGGCCTGCGGTGTCGCTGCGGCGGTGGAGGTCTGAGCCGGGAGGGCCGTCCTGCCTGCAAGCGCACCGCCGCCGATCGCCGCTGCGAGGAGGAACATCGTGGCCATGCGGCGCCGGGCGCCGCGCTGGAGATGAGAGTTGGTAGCCATGCGGCCACCGTCGAAGGGGGTCGCAACGGCTCCCTCAGCGCGGACTAATGGGTCGCTAACGCTCGGGTTAGCGGTGGGTTAGGCCTGGCCGCGAGAGTGCGTATCGGCCGGCTGGGCCTCGTCGGCGTGTCCGCTATTCACGAGGAAAGGGCCGTGTTACAAACCTCACATGTCTGATTTTCGGATCCTCGGGCCGCTGGAGGTCGTCGACGAGACGGGCACGCTCTTGCTCGGCGGCCTGAAGCAGCGCGCGGTGCTGGCGCTCCTTCTGCTCGAGGCCCCGAAGGCGGTCTCGACCGACCGTCTGATCGACGCGCTCTGGGCGGAGCAGCCGCCTCGCACCGCGGCCACCTCGCTTCAGAACTTCATCTCACAGCTCCGGAAGACGCTCGGTGCAGACGTCCTCGTGACGAAGCCGCCCGGATACGCACTGGCAATTCGACCGGAGCAGGTCGATTTGACGCGGTTTCGTCATCTCGTCGCCACGGCTCGCGCCGTGACGGACGCCGCGAAACGCGCGGATGTGATGCGGGAAGCACTCGACCTCTGGCGCGGCTCTCCGCTGGCCGACTTCGAATTCGAGCCTTTCGCTCAACCCGAGATCGGACGGCTGAAGGAGGAGCGGCTTGCGGCGGTCGAGGAGCGGATCGACGCGGACCTCGAGGCCGGCCGCCACGCCGAAATCGTCGGCGAGGTCGAGTCGCTCGTCGATCGCCATCCCACCCGAGAGCGTCTTCGTGCCCATCTCATGCTCGCCCTGTATCGCTCCGGACGCCAAGCGGAGGCGCTCGACGTCTATCAGGACGCGCGCCGTGCGCTCGTCGACCAACTCGGGATCGAGCCCGGCCGCGATCTTCAGCAGCTACATGGCGAGATTCTGCGACAGGACGCAGGGTTGCGAGCTCCCGATGCCGCGCCGCCCGCAGAGGATCACTTCGACGAAGTGCTCCGGACCTTGCTCGAGGGTCGGCTGGTTGCCGTTCTCGGAGCAGACGTCGGAGAGCTGGCCGGCAGGCTGGCGGAACGCTTCGACTATGTGGAGAACGGAGCCGGGCTCCCGCGTGTCGCGCAGTACGTCTCGGTGATGAAGGGCTCAGGGCCGCTCTACGACGAACTGCACGCTCTCCTCGATGCGGATGTTCCGCCGACGGCTGTGCACCGGTTCTTCGCGTCGATCCCGCCGGTCTTGCGTGAGCGTGGTGTGCCGCACCAGTTGATCGTGACGACGAGCTACGACCTCGCACTCGAAGCCGCGTTCCTCGAAGCGGGCGAGGAATTCGACGTCGTCTCCTACATCGCGACCGGCCCCGCTCGAGGCAAGTTCTGCCACATCACGCCCGACGGCGGTGGCCGGCTCATCAATCTGCCCAACACGTACGCCACTGAGCTTTCACTCGAGCGGCGCACGGTCATCCTCAAGCTCCATGGACAGGTCGACCGCGGTCCAGAGCGTGAGTGGGAGAGCTTCGTCGTCACGGAGGACGACTACATCGACTATCTCGCGCAGACCGATCTCACCGGAGCTGTCCCCGTGTCTCTGGCGGCCAAGCTGAGACGGAGCCACTTTCTCTTCCTCGGTTACACGATGGCGGACTGGAATCTCCGCGTGATCCTCAACCGCCTCTGGAGTGATCAGCCCCTGAGCTATCGCTCGTGGGCGGTGCAACCCGAGCCGATGCCGCTCGAGCGCGAGTTCTGGAGGCGGCGTGACGTCGAGGTGCACGAGCTTCCTCTCGAGCAATACGCGGGCATCCTGGCGCGCTACGCCGGCATCGACGTCGCCGAGGCTAAGGCGTGAGCGAGGTGCCGGCTCCGTCGTCTCCCTACAAGGGACTGGCGGCATTCGAAGACTCCGCTGTCGACGCGTTGTTCTTCTTCGGGCGCGACCGTGACAGCCAGGTGATCGCGGCGAACCTGATGGCGTCGCGCCTGACGGTGCTGTTCGGGCCGACCGGCGTCGGCAAGACGTCCGTGCTGAGAGCTGGTGTCGCGTACAAGCTTCGCCAGGAGGCGGGTGTCGACGTTCGGATTCATTCCTCGTGGATCGGCGATCCCGGTGGGGCGCTCGCGAGTCTGACACCGCGCACGGGTCGCGACATCTACCTGATGCTCGATCAATTCGAGGAGTTCTTCCTCTACCACGAGCAAAATCGCAGCTTCGTCGAGGAGCTGGCCAACGTGATTCGCCGGCCGGATCTGCGTGTGAACGTACTGATCGGAATCCGCGAAGACGCTCTTGCCTTGCTGGACGCCTTCAAGGCGGTGATTCCCAACCTCTTGTCGAACCGGCTCAGGTTGGAGAACCTCGACCGTGTTGCCGGAGAGGCAGCGATCCGCGGTCCCTTGCAGCGCTTCAATGAACTCGTTCCTGACGAACGCCGGGTCGAGCTGGAGACTGACCTCGTCGGGGCTGTTCTCGACGAGGTTGCGGCCGGGCGGGTCGAGCTCGGTGCAGTCGGCCGTGGCGTCGTGACCGCCCCGACCGACGGCGATCGCATCGAGGCGCCTTATCTGCAGCTCGTGATGAGCAGGCTGTGGGAGGTCGAGGCGGATCGGGGCTCGAAGGTGCTCCGGCGAGAGACGCTGGCCGAGCTCGGCGGTGCGACGCAGATCGTCGAGGACCACCTCGAGCACGCAATGGCCGATCTCTCGCCTCGGCAGAAGGACGCTGCGGCAGCGATGTACAACTTTCTCGTTACACCTTCCGGATCCAAGATCGCGCATCGCACGCGCGATCTCGCAGGTTATGCCGAAATCGAAGAGCAAGAGGCCGCTGACGTCTTGCGGCGGCTTGCAGCCGAGCGGATTGTCCGGGCGAGCGCCGACAACGGCACGAGCACCCGATACGAGATCTACCACGATGTGCTCGCCGACGCCGTCGCGGGATGGGGGACCCGCTATCGCGCCGAACGGGCGGTTCACGATGCGGAGCGCCGTCGTCGTCGCGCTTTCGGCGTGGCGACGGCCGCGCTGGCCGGTCTCGTCGTGGTGGCGGCGATCGCCGTCTTCGCGGTCGTGGAGCGCAGCCACTCGCACGCGGACGCGCAGCGGGCACGCGCGGGCGAGCTCGCTGCCGATGCGACGATCCAGCTGCGGGTCGACCCGCAGAGGAGTCTGCGCCTGGCTCTGGCGGCCGCGCGCCTCGGTCCCGGGCCGCAACAGCAGAAAGTGTTGCGGGCGGCGCTGATCGCGGCGCGGCAGCGGGCCGTCCTTCCCGCTCGAGCACCGGTTGAGCTCGCGCTCTTCGAGCCCGATGGAAAGCGGCTGATCTCGGCGGCAAGGGACGGCAACATACGGGTCTACGCCGCCGACACGCATCGACTCGAGCGCGTACTAGACCAGCACGGTGCCGTGACTGCAGCAGCCTTCAGCGCGAATGGGAAGGTGCTGCTGACGGCGGGCGGCGACGGTTGGGCTCGACTCTGGCGAATCAGCGACGGAATGCTTGTGCGCCGTTTTTCAGGGGGCGGCCCGCTGCGCACTGCTCTTCTCGACACCAGAGGAAACATTGTGGTCACCTTGTCCGGGAGCGGTCTCATCCGTGCGTGGCGAACGCGTGACGGTCGGCTGGTGACGGCGTTCCGTGTCAGCGGCAAGGCGATTCCCAAGACGGCTGCACTTGACCCACGAGCTCAGCTGCTCGTAACGGTTGCGCAGGACCGTTTCGCGCGCGTCTATCGGCTCCCGTCTGGAAGGCTGGCCCGGCGTCTGGCACAGAACGGCTTCGTCAGAAGCGTGGCGTTCAGCCCGGACGGTCGAATCATCCTCACTTCGGGGTATGAGGGCAGGGCGCGGCTCTGGAGCGCAACGAGCGGCCGGATGCTGCGTGAATTGCGCGGCCCAGACGGGAGTGCCCTGGCGGAAGCCGTGTTCAGCCAGGACGGCAGGCACGTCGCTGCAGCCGGTAACGACGGCACGGCGCGGGTGTGGGAAACGGCGACCGGCGATGCGATCGGTATTGCAGTCGGGCACGCGTATCAGGTGACGCACGTCGCGTTCGCACCCGCCGACAAGGGCATCGTCAGTGCCAGTTCGGACGGGACGGTGAAGGTCTGGTCGCTCGAAGGGCGGCTCCTCTCTCTGCTCTCAGGGCACACCGCGGCGGTTACCTCCGTCTCATTCAGTCCGGACGGTCGCGCTGTCCTCAGTGCGAGTGAGGACGGGACAGCGCGTGTCTGGGATCCGTGGGCCGAACCCGAATTGCCCATTGTGGCTCGCGTGAAGGGGGCGATGTCGCTGGTGGTCACCCGCGGTGGGAGGGACGTCATCGTCGGCGACGGCTCCCCTTCCATACGCGTCTTTCACACCACGCGGAATGGGTTGGGCTCCGTCGTCGTACTTCTAGGATCGGTTCCGCCTGCGACGGTGGCTCTTTCGCCCGACAAGAACGTCAAGGCGATGGGTAGCGCCGACGGGACCGTCCGCCTCGTCGACGCCCACACCAACAAGCTGCTGCGAACGCTGGCCGCCCACACTGGAGCGATCACCTCCGTGGCGTTTTCTCCAGACGGCAGCCGCCTGTTGACCGCGAGCCTCGACAAGGATGTGAGGCTGTGGTCCGTGGAGAGCGGCAAGATGCTGCGTCTGCTGCGTTGGCACTTCGGACCCGTTGCCTCGGCGGCGTTCAGCCCCGATGGACGCTGGGTGGTCACCGCGGGGCCCTCTTCCGCCGGTCTGGGATTAGCGTCGACGGGCGAGCGGGTCGTCTTTCTAAGGGGCGGCAGCAAGCCCTTGGTCGGAGCCGTCTTCGCTGGAGTCGATGGCCGACTGATCGTCATCGCACGCAAAGACGGCACGATCCGAGCGTGGCGCTGTGGCTTGTGCGGCAACACGGACGACCTGATCGAGCTCGCGTCGCAGCGGCTGGGCTCGCGCTAGCGCTCGAGCTCGTTCGCCTTCCGCGTCAGCGCGGTGAAGCCCGCCTGCAGAAAGTCGTTGATTCCCGCACCGGCGAGCGTCCAGGTGAGCATGCGGCCGAATCGCGGGGCGAGCACCTGTGTCGTTGCGAGACCCGCAGCCGCCCAGGTGCCGACGCAGCGGCTGCACGTGACGAGCTCGCCGATCGCCTGTTCCATGCCTCCGGTCTGAACGGGATGCTCGTCCTCCGAGTCACGGGGAGCGCCCTCCACAAACGGTTCGCGGAGGAAGCTCGTCACATCGTCGCGGACGATCGTTCGCGAAGCCTTGAACGTGGCCGCCGACAGAGTGGCCAGATCGAGCCAGTTTTGCTCACGCGGGTCCCGCCCGAGCAGGCGCGCGATGCCACCGGACAGCGCGAGCCCGGCGACAAAGACGCCCGTGATCGTCGCGTACGCGTGGTAGGGCGGAGGTGCAGTAGGTCGTTCCGTCACGACGTCCGTGGAGGCTACCCTTGGCCCAAGTGGCCGAGTTCAAAACAACCGCTGCCTATCGCCCGACCGGCGACCAGCCGACCGCGATCGCGACCCTGGCAAAAGGATTGGAGGCCGGCGACCGGTACCAGACGTTGCTCGGAGCTACCGGCACCGGCAAGACGGCGACGATGGCCTGGACGATCGAGAAGATCGGCCGCCCGGCCCTCGTGATCGCGCACAACAAGACGCTCGCGGCGCAGCTCTGCAACGAGTTCAGGGAGTTCTTCCCGGAGAACGCAGTGGAGTATTTCGTCTCCTATTACGACTACTACCAGCCCGAGGCGTACGTCCCGCAGGCCGACCTCTACATCGAGAAGGACTCCTCTCAGAACGACGACATCGCGCGGCTCCGGCTAGCGGCGACGTCTGCTCTGTTCACGAGGCGTGACGTTGTGGTGGTCGCGTCCGTCTCGTGCATCTACGGGCTGGGATCGCCGGAGGAGTGGCGTGAGCGCGTGATCATCCTCGAGGTGGGGGCGGAGCACGACCGCGATCTGATGCTGCGGAAGCTCATCGACTCGCAGTACGTCCGCAACGACGCCGTCCTCGGCCGCGGCCGCTTCCGGGTGAAGGGTGACGTGGTCGAAGTGCAGCCCGCGAACCAGGAGACCGCCTACCGGATCTCCTTCTTCGGCGACGAGGTCGAGCAGATCAGCCACTTCGATCCGATCACAGGCGAGATCTACGCGAAGCTCGACAACATCGCGATCTGGCCCGCGACCGAGTATGTGACTTCGCGGCCGACGATCGAGCGTGCGGTCTCCGAAATCAGGCATGAGCTCGAGGAGAGCGTCAAGCGGCTCGAGATCGAAGGGAAGATGCTCGAGGCCCACCGGCTGCGGCAGCGCACGGAATACGACCTCGAGATGATGAAAGAGCTCGGCTTCTGCAACGGGATCGAGAACTACTCGCGCATCCTCGAGGGTCGCGCGCCTGGAACCCACCCGTTCACGCTGCTCGATTACTTCCCGAAGGACTTCGTCGTCTTCGTCGACGAGTCGCACCAGACCATCCCGCAGATCGGCGGCATGCACGAGGGTGACCGTTCCCGCAAGCAGACGCTCGTCGACTACGGTTTCCGGCTGCCGTCGGCGCTCGACAACCGGCCGCTTCGCTTCGACGAGTTCCTCGAGAAGGTGCCGCAGCTCGTGTTCGTCTCTGCGACGCCGGGGCCGTTCGAGGGCCGCCACGCAACCCGCGTGGCCGAGCAGTTGATCAGGCCCACGGGTGTCGTCGATCCCGAGGTGGAGCTTCGAGCAACGCAAAACCAGATCGACGATCTGCTCAACGAGATCCGGCGTCGCGAGGAGGTCGGCGAGCGCGTGCTGGTCACGACGCTGACGAAGAAGATGGCAGAGGACCTGACGGACTATCTGCTCGAGTCCGGCGTCAAGGCGCGCTACCTCCACTCGGAGATCGACACGCTCGAGCGGATTCAGATCATTCGTGAGCTGCGGCTCGGCGACTACGACGTACTGGTCGGCGTGAACCTC
>Ga0210382_10000589_pt1 | contig 12852 bp, 17 predicted proteins | sample PLMedo_FD_155452 | JGI IMG/M metagenome (GOLD analysis project Ga0210382, IMG submission 155452) | Groundwater sediment microbial communities from an aquifer in East River, Colorado, USA - PLM0_60_coex redo | ecosystem: Environmental > Terrestrial > Soil > Riparian zone | place: USA: East...
CTCAAGCGGGCGCTCGCCGCCGCGCGCCACCACCTCGAGGCCGCGACGCCGGAGGCGGCCGCCGTCGTCCTGAGTCAGCTCGTCGCCCCCGCTCGCGACGTCCTCGGGGGCGAAGCAGCCGACGCCGTCGGCGTTGCCGCCCGCGCAGCGCGCGTACATTTATAGCGCATGTCCACCCGGCGCCTGCAGCAACGTGCTTCTCTCGAGTCGCTGGTGCAGCGCGTCGACGCGCAGCGCCCCGGCGAGGTCACCGGCGATACCGTCCCGACGGGCTTCGCGTCGCTGGACAAGATCCTGGGCGGCGGGATGCGCCGGCGCGACATGATCGTGCTGGGTGGCGACATCGGCGCCGGGAAGTCGGCCCTGGCGCTCGGCGTGGCGTTGCGCGTCGCGCAGCAGGGGCTCGGCGTGGCGTTTCTGTCGGGCGAGATGGATGAGGAACGGCTGATGGAGCGCGCCCTCGCCATCGAGGGCCGCGTCACGGTCGACGATTTGCGCGCCGCCAAGATGAGCGACCAGACGCGGGCCGGGATCGGCGGGGCCGCTGTGCGCCTCCGCGGCCTGCCGCTCGCAATGCTGCCCCTCGCCGCGGCCGACTTCGACACGATGGCCGACCGGCTCGATCCCCTGCGCCAGCTCGCCCTCGTCGTCGTCGACTACCTGCAGCTCGTCCCGCCGCCGCAGGGGCTCACCCGCGTCACGCAGGACGAGGATACGGCGCTGGTGCTGCGCCGCCTCAAGGCGCTGGCGCTCGAACGGCAGGTCGCCCTCCTGCTCGTCGCGCAGCTGCCGCAGTTCCACACGCAACGCGAGAACCCGCGCCCGACGCTCGAAGACTATGGCGTGCTGGGCGCGCTGAAGCAGCACGCGGATGTTGTCTTGTCAATTTTCAGAGAAGAGATGTACCGCCCCGGAGGGGGTGTGGAGGGTGCGACGGAGCTGATCGTGGCGAAGAACCGCAACGGCCCTACGGGCTTCGTGGACTTGTACTTCTACCGCCGCTGGATGCGCTTCGAGGACATGCTGGACCCGGAGCGGTAGGGCGCAGCGGTGCTGCGCCCCTACTTGATCGAGTCGCCCTCGAGAATCGGGCCAATCATCGTGTAGGTCGATCCCGACCCACCTACATTCGGTCGCAACGCCAGCCACAACGGCCGCGTCCCCTGCACCGCGTACATCGAGATGGACCCGTCGCGGCCGACCTGGTCGGTCTTCAACTCCCAGCCGTTCGCCGCCAACGCCCGCCGGTACCACTGCGCCACGTCGTCGACGGCCACGGGAGACGAAAAGGCGAGCTCCGCTGCGTCGTTCCCGGCCGACAGGCTGACGAGGGTCGACTGCGGATAGGCGAGCACGCCGCGGAGGGCGCGGGCGGCGACGGCGCGGGCCTCGTTGGCCTCGCGATCCCGATCGCAGCCGGCGGCGAGTAGGGTCAGGGCGAGGACGAGCGGGATGGCGCGGCGCATGGGCGGGAATCCTACCTGTGGCGCGCGCGCGCGGTCAAGTTGTAAGTTGAAGTGACCTATGGCTGGCCACAGTAAGTGGAAGCAGATCAAGCGGAAGAAGGCTGTCACCGACCAAAAGCGCGGTGCCGTCTTCACCCGCCTCATTCGCGAAATCACCATCGCCGCCAAGCAGGGGGGCGGCGACCCCGCGGGAAACGCGCGCCTCCGCACCGCCATCGACGCCGCCAAGGCCGAGAACATGCCGCTCGACAACATCGAGCGCGCCGTCAAGAAGGGCACGGGCGAGCTGGAAGGCGTGACGTACGAGGAGGTTTTGTACGAAGGGTACGGGCCGGGCGGCGCCGCCATCCTCATTCAGGCCACGACCGACAACGCCAACCGCACCGTCGCCGAGATCCGTAATGCCTTCTCCCGCCACGGCGGCAATCTCGGGGCCGCGCACTCGGTCGCGTGGATGTTCGATCGCCACGGCCAGGTCGTGCTCGACGCGACGCGCACCGACGAGGACACCGCGATGGAAGTCGCGCTCGAGGCCGGTGCCGACGACATGACGCGAGAGGGCGATGTCTTCCTGATCACGTGCCACCCGAACCAGATCCATGCCGTACAGGAGGCGCTGAAGGCGAAGGGGCTCGTGGTGCAGAGCGCCGAGATTGCGATGCTCCCCAAGAGCACCGTGAAGGTGGAAGGCGGTGACGCCAAGCGCCTGCTGCAGCTGATCGAGGCCCTGGAAGAAATGGATGACGTCGCCAAGGTGTTCTCGAACTTCGACATCGACGCCGAGGCGATGGCCGCGGTGACGGGGTGAGGTGAAGGTCCTGGGCGTCGACCCGGGCACCGCGGTCACCGGCTACGGGGTGATCGAAACGGGAAATGGCCACCACGCGTCCGGGAGCCCGTTTGGCCGTCTCATCGAGTGTGGCGTCATCAAATTCGCTAAAGGCAGCTCCCTGCCCCGCCGTTTGCACGAACTGCATGAAGGCATCGTCGAGCTGATCGCGCGCCACCGCCCTACGGCGCTGGCCTTGGAGGACGCCTTCTATCATAAGAACGTCCGTACGACCCTCGTACTGGGCCACGCCCGGGGTGTGGTGCTGCTCGCCGCCCAGGACGCGGGACTTGTGATCGCCGAGTACGCACCTGCCACGATCAAGAAGGCCGTCGTGGGCACCGGCGGGGCCGCCAAGGGCCAAGTGGCCGCGATGGTGATGCGCTTGCTGCGCCTGCGCCAGGCCCCCAAGCCCGCCGATGCCGCCGACGGCGTCGCGGCGGCACTCACCTTCATTCTACGTTCCTCCATTCCACGTTCCCCCTCTCCACGACGTGGAGAGGGGGTTAGGGGGTGAGGCCGTGATCGCCTACGTCCGCGGCCGCCTCGCGGCCAAGTCCGCCGACCGCGTGGTGGTGGAGACCGCAGGCGGCGTGGGCTACGAGATCACCGTCCCCCTCGGCGTGATGGAGCGGCTGCCCGGCACGGGGACGGAGGTTACCCTCGCGACGGAGCTGGTGGTTCGGGAAGACGGCTGGTCATTGTACGGTTTTCTCGACGAATCTGAACGACGCTTTTTTCAACGCCTCACGAGCGTTTCAGGCGTTGGGCCGAAGCTCGCCGTCGCGGTGATGTCGGCGCTGGGAGTGGAGCGCGGCGCGCGCGCGGTGCGCGAGAAGAACATCGCCCTGCTGTCGTCGGTGAGCGGCATCGGCAAGAAGACGGCCGAGCGGCTCGCGCTTGAACTGGGCGACAAGGTGGACGAGTTTGTGGATGCCGCCACGCCGCCGATGGTGGGCGGCGCCGAAGCCGCGCTCAAGGCCCTCGAGCGCCTCGGCTACGGCACCGCCGAAGCGGATCGCGCGCTGCGTGAGGCGCTGGCGGGCAACGGAGGGCTCGTGGGCGAAACGGAGACGCTCGTACGTCGCGCGCTGCAGGTGCTCACGACCAAATGACGCCCGAAAGGACGGACACCATCACCGCCGAATGGATCTGCACGCGCTGCGGCTCGACCAACCGCCGGCTGGTGCCCGCTGGTGTCACGCGCGCCGACGACAGCTGCGTCAGCTGCCACACCCGGCACGCGATCGAGGCCGACGCGCGTCCCGTGCGGTGGCGCGCCCAGCCCAAGGGTAAATAGCGGGTGGCCCGCGCCGAGATCACGACACCCGAGGCGCTCCCCGACGAGCGCCTCACCGACGCCGCGCTGCGCCCTTCCCGGCTCGACGAGTTCGTCGGCCAGGCGAAGGTCAAGGAATCGCTCCAGATCGCGATCGACGCGGCGAAGCACCGCGGGGAACCGCTCGATCACACGCTCTTCTTCGGCCCGCCCGGACTCGGCAAGACGACGCTCGCGCTCCTCATGGCGAAGGAGATGGGTGTCGACATCCGTACCACCTCCGGGCCCGTCCTGGAGCGGCCCGGCGATCTGGTGGGAATGCTCACCGGGCTGAAGAGCGGCGACATCCTGTTCATCGACGAGGTGCACCGGCTGCGCCCGGCGCTCGAGGAGTTCCTCTACCCCGCGATGGAGGAGTATCACGTGGACGTCCGCATCGCGGACGGCCCGCACGCCCAGACGATTCCGATGCAGCTAGAGCGATTCACGCTGATCGGTGCGACGACGCGCTTCGGCCTGCTGACCCCCCCGATGCGCGCCCGTTTCGGCCTCGTCGAGCGGCTGCACTATTACCCCCCCGACGATCTCGTGCAGATCATTACCCGCTCGGCGGGAATCCTCGGCGTCCCCGCGGACGCCGCAGGCGTCGCCGAGATCGCGCGCCGCAGCCGCGGGACACCGCGCGTCGCGAACCGGCTCTTGAAGCGCGTGCGCGACTACGCGCAGGTGCGGGCCGCCGGTAAAATCACCACGGCGGTGGCCGTGGAAGCGCTCAAGCGGCTCGACGTCGACGAGTTCGGCCTCGACGACATGGACGCGCGGATCCTGAAAACGATCATCGAAATGTTCGAGGGCGGTCCCGTCGGCGTGCAGACGGTTGCCGCGGCCGTGGGCGAGGACCCGGGCACGCTCGAGGAGGTGTACGAACCCTTCCTGATGCAGCAAGGCTTCCTCGCGCGCACGCCGCGCGGCCGCTGCGCCACCGCAGCTGCTTATCGCCACTTCGGCTTCACGCCGCCCAAGAGCGCGGAGCAGCCGACGATCTTCGACGCGTGACCCGGGTCTTTCACGCCGGCGACTTCGACTACCCGCTTCCCCCTGACCACATCGCGCAAGAGCCGCTCGCGGACCGAGCCGCGAGCCGCTTACTCGTGCTCGAGCGCGCGACCGGGGCGATCACACACCGGACGTTCCCAGACATCGTCGAGCTGATCCCCAGCGGTGACGTGCTGGTGCTCAACACCTCGCGCGTCATTCCGGCAAGACTGCACGGGAAACGGGAATCCGGGGCTTTGGCCGAGCTGTTGCTCGTGCGGCCGATGCCCGACGGGACGTGGCTCGCGATGGGACATCCGGGCGGGAAGCTCAAGCAGGGGCGACAGGTGAGATTCGGCGAGGGGGACAGTGTGGTGGAGGTTGTGGAGGTTCTGGGAGGTGGTCTGCGGAAGGTGCGGTTCGTGGGCGCGCTCGACGCCCGCGCGACGATCGCGAAGTACGGCGAGGTCCCCCTGCCCCCGTACATTCGCCGCGCCCCAACCGTCGCCGACCGGGAGCGCTACCAAACGGTGTACGCCACACACGATGGCAGCGTCGCGGCGCCGACCGCCGGCCTGCACTTCACTCCTGATCTCCTCAATCAGGTTCGCACCAAGGGAGTCGCGGTGGCCTCGCTCGATCTTCACGTCGGGCCCGGGACGTTCAAGCCGGTCGAAGTGGACGATCTCGGTGCCCACCCCATGCATCCCGAGGTTTTGGAAATCCCCGAGGAGACCGCTACGATCGTCAACGGGCGCAAGGGCGTGTGGGCCGTGGGAACGACGGTGGTGCGGGCGCTGGAATCGGCGGCGGACGGACGCGGGCAGGTGCGAGCCGGACCGGGGGAGACGAGCCTCTTCATTCATTCAGCTTACGAATTCCAGGTGGTGGACCGGTTGCTCACCAACTTCCATCTTCCCCGCTCGACGTTGTTGATGCTCGTGTGCGCCTTCGGCGGCTACGAAGCTGTCATGGCTGCCTATCGAGAGGCGGTGCGAGCCGGCTACCGCTTCTATACCTACGGGGACGCGATGGTGATCGTCTGATGTTTGAGTTCCAGATCGCCGCCACGTCGGGAGCCGCGCGCGCGGGCACGCTCACCCTGCCCCACGGCACGGTCGAGACCCCGGTCTTCATGCCGGTGGGCACCCAAGGGACCGTGCGAGCTCTTTCGCCCAATGACCTGCGCGCTGCGGGCGCCAGCATGGTCCTCGCCAATACCTACCACCTGCACGTCCGCCCCGGCGAGGACGTGATCGCCCGGCTGGGCGGGCTGCACCGCTTCATGGCGTGGGATCGGCCGCTGCTCACCGACTCGGGCGGGTTTCAGGTCTTCTCGCTCGCCGGGTTCCGCCGGGTGGACGACGACGGCGTCGAGTTCCAGAGTCACGTGGACGGAGGCCGCCGCGTCCTCACGCCCGAGGGCGCCACCGAGATCCAATGGACCCTCGGCGCCGACATTGCGATGGCGTTCGACCACGTGGCGCCTGGGGCGGCGGACGAAGCGACGTCGCGGGACGCCCTCGAGCGCACCTTGAGGTGGTTGGAACGGTGCGCCAAACGGCACAGCGAGCTGGCGGACGAGCGCCAAACGCTCTGGCCTATCCTGCAGGGCGGAACCCATCAGAAACTCCGCGAGGAGGGCCTGCAGCGAATCCTCGAGATGGGTTCCTGGACGGGTCTCGCCGTCGGCGGGCTGTCGGTGGGCGAGCCCAAAGGCAAGATGTACGAGGTCCTGGAGCGGCTCGAGCCGCGGCTGCCCGGTCCCCTTCCCCGTTATCTTATGGGCGTCGGGTTTCCCGAGGACCTCGTCGCCGCGGTGGAGCGGGGCGTGGATCTGTTCGACTGCGTGGCGCCGACGCGCAACGGCCGCAATGGCTCGGCGTTCACGCCCCTAGGCCCGCTCAACATCCGCAACGCCGCGCTGCGGACGGACGAGGGCCCGATCGATCCGACCTGCGACTGCGAGACGTGCACGACGTACTCGCGCGGGTACTTGCGCCACCTGTTCATGGCCGATGAGCTGCTGGGCCTGCGGCTCCTGTCGCTGCACAACGTCCGTTACCTGATCCGGCTCGCCGAGCAGATGCGCGCGGCGATTCGCAAAGGCAATGGCGCCCTGGCCGCGTGGGCCGACGAGTGGCGTCGCAGTTACACTAAACCGGGAATCGCATGACCATGCTCTCCTCGCTGTCCCTGTTGCTCATGACACCCTCCGGCCAGGGCGGGCCGGGTATCAGCGCGTTCGTCATCCAGATCGCGTTGTTCATCGGGATCTTCTACTTCCTCCTCATCCGCCCGCAGCGTCGCCAGGCGGAGCAACACAAGCAGCTGCTCGCCTCGCTGCAGCGGGGGGACCAGGTCGTCACCTCGAGCGGCATCGTGGGCGAGGTCGTGCACATCAAGGACGATCAGGTCACCGTGCGGAGCGGCGAGTCGAAGTTTGTCATGTTGCGGAGCGGCATCTCCAGCATCACGAATCGCGGGGCCGTGGAGGTCAAGCCGGCGTGACCGTTCGCACGCTCCACCTGCTGGGCTCCCCCGTCCTGCGACAGAAAGCAAAGAAGGTCGCAGAGATCGACGACGCCGTGCGCACGCTGGTGGACGATCTCTTCGAGACGATGCGGGCGGCGCGTGGTGTGGGACTCGCGGCGAACCAGGTCGGCGTCGCCCGCCGGGTCGCGGTGGTGGACGTGGGCGAGGACGACCCGCCGCCCCTGGTGCTCATCAACCCGGTGATCATCGAGCGGGGCGACGAGGTCGACACCGCCGAGGAAGGGTGCCTGTCGATTCCCGAGGTCTTTGGCGACGTGGAGCGCTTAGCGCGCGTCGTGGTCGAGGCTTTGGACAGAGCCGGCCAATCTTACCGCGCTACGGCGACCGGCTACAAGGCACGCGCGATTCAGCACGAGATCGACCACCTGGACGGCATCCTCTTTCTCGATCACCTCAGCGCCGTGAAGCGCGGCCTGCTGCTCGCCAAGTGGAAGAAGTCGCGGAAGGGCAAGTCGGGATTCCTGAAGGAGGTCACGCCGGAGCCGGCGGGCGAGCTTTGAGTGCGCGTCGCCTTCTTCGGTACACCCGACTTCGCGGTCCCCTCGCTCCGCGCCCTGGTGGGCGAGGGATTCGATGTCGTGGCCGTCGTCACCCAACCCGACGCCCCGCAGGGCCGCTCCCGCTCCCGCCTCGTGCCGCCGCCCGTCAAGGTCGTGGCAGAAGCCGAAGACCTCACGGTGTTCCAGCCCGAGAAGCCAACCGACGGCGCGTTTCTCCTCCGCTTGCGCGATACGCGACCCGACATCGGCGTGGTCGTCGCCTACGGCCACATCCTGAAACCCGAGCTGCTCGAGCTGCCGCCGCGCGGCATGGTCAACGTGCACCCGTCCCTGCTCCCGGCGCTGCGGGGCCCGGCCCCGGTCGAATGGGCCGTCATCAACGGCCTCGAGGAAACCGGCGTGACGATCATGCAGCTCGACGCCGGCATGGATACGGGCCCGATTCTGCATCAGATCCCGGATCACGTGGATGCCGACGTGACCGGCGGCGAGCTCTCCGAGCACCTGGCGGAGCTAGGCGCCCAGGCGCTCGTCGAAACGCTGGCGCTGCTCGAGCAGGACACGCTGCGCCCCGTGCCGCAGAACGAAACGCTCGCCACCTACGCGCCCAAGCTCACGCGCGAGATCGCTCGCATCGACTGGACCAAAGACGCAGCGGCGGTGGCGCGCTTGATTCGCGGTCTCGATCCCCGGCCCGGCGCCTGGACGGAGTTGGACGGCGTGGAGGTGAAACTGTACAGTGCCCGCACAACCGATGGAGGCGGGACCCCGGGAGAGGTGTTGGCGACCGACGGCCGGCTGCTGATCGCCGCGGGGAGCGGCGCGGTGGACGTGTTCGAGGTGCAACCCGCAGGGAAAGCACGGATGACCGCCGACGACTGGCTGCGCGGCGCCCGTCTCCCGCCGGGCCGACGGTTCACGTGAGGCCGGCGCTCCCTCGCCTCCACGCCATCACCGATGAACGCATCGCGCGCCGCGGCGATCTGGACGAAGTCGCACGGGAGCTCGCGATCGCGGGCGGCGCGAACCTCGCGCTGCACGCCCGCGGCCGAGCGCTCTCCGGCCTCGAGCACTACGAATTCGCGTTCCATCTTTCCAACCTTCCCTCGCCGTTATTCGTCAACGACCGACTGGACATCGCGCTCGCCCTCAACGCCTCGGGGGTGCAGTTGGGCACCGGGAGCCTCCCCGTCAGCGCCGCGCGGCGGGTCCGCGCCGCGTGGTGGATCGGTAAGTCGGTACACGACTTGGCGGAGGCCGACGCCGCAAAGGCCGAAGGAGCCGACTATCTTTTGGTGGGGCCCGTGTACGCCACGGCGAGTCACCCCGATCGCGCTCCCCTCGGGCTCGAGATGCTGGGCCGAATCGCCGAGTTGGGACTGCCGGTGATCGCGATCGGCGGGATCGATCCCGGTCGGGCGGAACAGGTGAAGGCATCGGGAGCCTACGGCGCGGCGGCCATCCGCGCGCTGTGGGACGCGGCGGATCCCGCGGGCGCGGCCCGCCGGATGTTGGAGGAGATGCAATGAACGCGAGCATCGACGTCGTCATCAATGGAGAGCGCCGCAGCGTCGCGCCGGGCGTGACCCTGCTGGAGCTGCTGACCGAGCTGGCCCTCGACCCCCGCACCGTCGTGGTCGAGCACAATCGCCACATCGTGCGCCGGCCGTCGCTGGGCGACGTCCGGGTCGCCCCCGGTGACGCGATCGAGCTGGTGCATTTCGTGGGAGGGGGATGAAAACCGAGACGCCAAGTCGCCACGACGCCACGACGCACGATACGCCGCTGACGATCGGTGGGCGCACGTTTCAGTCGCGCCTGATGGTGGGCACGGGCAAGTATCCCGACAACGATACGATGGTGCGCGCGATCGACGCGTCGGGAGCCGAGATCGTCACCGTGGCCGTGCGCCGCGTGGATCTCGACCGCTCGAAGGACACGAGTGTGCTGCACCACCTCGACCCCAAGCGCTTTTTCCTCCTCGCGAACACCGCCGGGTGCTACACGGCGACCGACGCGGTGCGGTACGCGCGTCTCGGACGCGAGGCGGGGTTCAACGACTTCGTGAAGCTCGAGGTGATCGGCGACGAGGAAACGCTCCTACCCGATGTGCAGGGTCTGCTCGAAGCGGCGAAGATCCTGGTGAAGGAAGGGTTCAAGGTCCTCGCCTACACCAACGACGATCTGATCGCGGCGCTGCGACTCGAGGATGCCGGATGCGCCGCGGTGATGCCGCTCGCGTCGCCCATCGGGAGCGGGCTCGGCTTGCTGAATCCCTTCAGCGTCCGGACGATCAAGCGCCGGCTGCGCGTGCCCGTCGTCGTCGACGCCGGCGTGGGCACCGCGTCGGACGCCTGCATCACGATGGAGCAAGGCGTGGACGGCATCTTGATGAACACCGCGATCGCGGCCGCCCAGGACCCCGTGGCGATGGCCCGCGCGATGCGGCTCGCCGTCGACGCCGGACGCGCGGCGTTCCTCGCCGGCCGGATGCCGCGGCGCGAGGTGGCGCTCCCGTCGTCCCCCACCGAAGGAATGCTGGATTAGGGATTCGACGCCGGCTCGGCGCGCGGCGCTCGAGATCCTCCGCGCGGTGCGCGCCGGTGCGCCGCTCGGCGCGGCGCGCGACCGCGCCGTGAGCGCCCTCGCCGAGCGCGACCGTCGCCTCGCCTACGAGCTCTCCGCCGGTGTGCTGCGCCGCCAGGCCGAGCTCGACCGCGCACTCGAACTCGAGCGCGCCGATCCCCGCCTCCACGATGTGTTGCGCCTCGGCGCCTACCAACTGCGCTGCCTCACCCGCGTCCCACGGCACGCCGCCGTCTCGACCAGCGTGGAGCTCGCCCGCGAGACCGCCGGCGAAGGCCCGGCGCGGTTTGTGAATCAGGCGTTGAGAAAACTGACGGCTATTGGGTATCGGCTATCGGGCATCGGGTCGTCACATCCGGAGTGGTTGGTCAACCGGTGGAAGTCCCGATTCGGGGACGTCGAAACGCAGCGTCTCCTGGCGTGGAATGACGCGAAGCCCGCACTCACCGTGCAACCGGCTCGGTGGGACCAGGATACGCTCCGTTCTCGACTCGCTGCCGCAGGTATCGGCGTAACGGAAGGGCTCTACGGCGCCGGCCTGCGCATCAACCCAATAGCCGGTAGCCGATACCCGATACCCAGACATTTACCCGGATTCGCGGAAGGCGGCTGGATCGTCCAAGACCCCGCCCACGCACTCGTGGCCCGCTACGCCGCGATCCCGGCGGGCGCGGTGGTGTACGACGCCTGCGCCGCGCCCGGCGGGAAGGCCGTGGCGCTCGAGCGGACGGGGGCCAGGGTAGTCGCGGGCGACGCCCGTCCGGACCGGCTGCCCCGACTCAAGGACACCGCGCGCCGCGCGGGAGTGGCGATTCGGTGCCTGGCTGCTGATCTTGAGGCGGCGCCGCTCGGGTCCGGGACGCTCGATGCCGTGCTGGTCGACGCTCCGTGCAGCGCGACCGGCACGATGGCGCGCCACCCCGACGCCCGCTGGCGCCTGACACCCGAGCTGTTCCCGCGGGCGGCGGCACGGCAGGCGCGGTTGCTCGCGGCCGCCGCGCCGCTCGTGCGGGAAGGAGGAGGCTTGCTGATCTACGCAACGTGCTCGCTCGAACCGGAGGAAAACACCGCGGTCGTGGAAGACTTCCTGCGCCGGCACCCCGATTTCGCTCGCGCCTCCGCACCCGCGGGCGTGCCCGCCGAGCTGCTCACGGCCCAAGGGGACTTCCAGTCGCTCCCGCAGCGCCACGGCATCGACGGGGCCTACGCGGCGCGGCTCGCCCGCAGGGGGACCTCCGCCTGATGCGGATCCGCCGCCACCTGCCGCCCTTTGGTGGGACTGCGGGCACGGCGCCCTTCGATCGCCGGCGCGCGTCGCGCTGGGTGCTCGCGGGGCTGGGAGCGCTCATCGCGGGCTACCTCACGGCGTACCTCGTGCTCTTCCCCGCGCCGATCCTCGCGGGGCATCAGGTCGTGCCGCGCGTCCTCGGTCTCACGCTCGCCGAGGCCCAGGCGCAGATAACGAAGGCACAACTGGTCGTTGCCGACGGCGGCGCGGATCCCCACCCCACGGCCGAGCAGGGGACCGTGATCTGGCAGGATCCGCCTCCCGGCGTGATCGCCCGCGAAGGGCTCAAGGTGACCCTGGTGGTGAGCGCGGGCCCACCCAAGATTCCGGTACCCGACGTCGCCGGCCTCGGCGTCGCGCTCGCTCAGCGGCTCGTCGCCGCGGCGGGGTTGACGGTGAGCCAGGTCGAGTCGGTGCAGGCCGCCGCGCCGCAGGGACTCGCGATGCTCACGCGACCCCCGGCGGGCACGGTGCTGGCGCCGGGCGCGGGACTCGCGTTGGTCGTGAGCCGCGGCGCGCCGACGATCTCGGTGCCAGACCTGCTCGGCATGTCGGTCGCCGACGCGCGCTCGCGGCTCGAGCTGGAGGGGCTGCAGCTTGGCACGCCGACGCGCCGCCGCACCGCCGACGCCAACCCCGGCACAGTCGTGGCCCAACGCCCGGCGGCGGGCACGTTGGCTTCGCCCGGCACCGTGGTCGACATCGTCGTCGCCCGGAGTCCCTAATCGTGACGAGCATGACGAACGGCATTCGCATCGCCCCGAGCGTTCTTGCGATCGACCTGGCGCGGCTCGCCGATCAGGTCGCGCAGGCGCTCGACGGCGGAGCCGACTGGCTGCATGTGGACGTGATGGACGGGCGCTTCGTCCCGAACATCACGTTCGGCGTGAACATGATCGCGGCGTTGCGGAAGCTGACCGACAAGCCGATCGACGCCCACCTGATGGTGGTCGAGCCGGAGCGGTACGTCGAGCCGTTCGCGGCCGCAGGCGCGTCGCTGTTCACCTTCCACCCCGAGGCCACCATCCACGTGCAGCGGCAGCTGGAGGCGGTCAAGCGACGCGGCATGCTCGCCGGGCTGGCGCTGAACCCCGGTACGCCGTTGACCTATGCCGAGGAAGTCGTGGCCGACTTGGACCTGCTGCTCGTGATGACCGTTAACCCGGGGTTCGGGGGGCAGACCTATCTCCCCGCGTCGAACGAGAAGATCCAGCGTGCCCGCGCACTCCTCACCGCGCACGGCGCACGGACGTTCTTGGAGGTCGACGGCGGTATCACGGCCCAGACGATCGTCGAGGCGCATCAAGCGGGGG
>Ga0210382_10000590_pt1 | contig 12835 bp, 13 predicted proteins | sample PLMedo_FD_155452 | JGI IMG/M metagenome (GOLD analysis project Ga0210382, IMG submission 155452) | Groundwater sediment microbial communities from an aquifer in East River, Colorado, USA - PLM0_60_coex redo | ecosystem: Environmental > Terrestrial > Soil > Riparian zone | place: USA: East...
GCCGGCCGCGTGCCGATATCGAGAAAATGGATGACGTGCAACGGTTGCGCGTTGAAGATGAATCCGCGCGAGTCGTCCGCGGCCGGCAAACCCAGCTCCGTCGCGCGTGCAACCATGAACGGTGTGAGCGTCGATGAGGCTTCAAACAGCGCTTTGGCATACTGATCCGGAAGCTTGGCGGCGTTGCACGGCAACTCGATCGATGGTGCGGCCGTCGACGAAAGATGGATGTTGAAGAGCAACACCGAACCGTCCTCGCCGCTGACCGCCGTCAACGTACGCGCCGCGGCAACGAGATCTCCATCCGTTGCCTCGCCGTCGGTGATGTTGATGACGATCGGCGGAAATCCCTGCGGATGCTCCTGGCACCACGTCTCGACAATCTTGGTTGCGTCCTTGAGCGCGGCGCACATCGGAGTGCCCCCTTTCCCATAGGGGTCGAACCAGACTGGAAATTTCACAGTTTGGTCCATCACTCCGCCGGCGCCATCGTCCGACTGCTTGGTTCTTTCTTCGATGCGCAACGGCTTGCCGGCCAATTCACTGATCGGTACCAAAGCGCGCCCGCTCAGTTCACCGCCGAGCGCTGGTTTACAGCTGTCTTCGCTGTAGCCCAGCACACCGACATGAAAGTAGTCGTAAATAGAGTCCGATTTGGCGCACCGGATGGACAGATTATGAATGAGCTTGTTGAGGATGGTCGCCAGCTCCTCGGCCTTCTTTTTGCCATTGCCGCCGGCAAAAGGGTCCTCCATCGACTCGGACTGGTCGACCAGAAACAGGAAACAGCCCGGGTTCTTACGACTGATTTCGGCCTGGTATGCCATGGTTGTTCTCCACTGTTGGCATGTTCGTTCTTGGGAGGGCCCTGCACCTTGTTCGTCCGGGCCAAAGCAGGCTGTGACTGTTGTCACCTCATCATGGGGCGCAGCGCTGTAGCAATGACTTGCACTTCTTTCTTTTCTCTAATGGGCGAGCCCGCTTGTCATCGCGAGGGATCTGCTTTTAGGGCTTACGCCGGGACCCTGCAAAGCAGATCCCTCGCTCGCGCGTGCGCGCTCGCTCGGGATGACACGCTCGCTCGCTTTTTGAGAATTAAGATAGAAAGATTGGAGGCATGCCTCACCGTCTTTCGAAGTCCCGTTACACCGCAGGCCTTCAATGCCACAAGCTCCTCTGGTGGAGAGTCCACGAGCCCCTCGCCGTCGAGCTCCAGCCCGACAAAGTCCTCCAGGATCGGTTTGACCAAGGGGCACACGTCGGCACGTTGGCACGAGGCACGTTCCCCGGGGGCACGCTCGTGGACTTGCCCCACAACGCGTACGCCGAGCGGGTCGCACTCACGCGGAAGCTGATCGACGACCGCGCGCCCGCGATCTTCGAAGCCAGCTTCCTCGCCGACAACACATTCGTCGCAGTGGACGTCCTCACCCCACAGGATGGCGGCTACCACCTCACCGAGGTGAAGTCGTCGTCCTCTCAGAAGGAGGAGCACCTCCCCGACGCCGCCGTGCAGGTCCACGTCCTCTCGCGATCCGGCATTCACATCACCGGCGTGGACGTCATGCACCTGAACAAGGAATGCCATTTCCCGGACCTGTCGAACCTCTTTGAGCGCACCGATGTGACCGCAGCGGTGCAGCCGCTCCTCGGCAAAGTCGGCTGGGAAATCGACGCGCAGCTCGCGATGCTCGACGGCCCGCTGCCCGATGTGCCGATCGGACTGCAGTGCCACGAACCGTACAAGTGTCCGTTCATGGAGCGCTGCTGGCCCAAAGATCCCGATCATATCATGCGGCTGTACAGCATCGGGCCCAAGAAGGGCTGCGACTTCCTGCTGACCGGCGTGAACCGGATCCCCGACCTTCCCGCGACGCAGAAGCTCAACGTCACGCAGAAGCGCCAGATCCGCGCGATGAAGGAGGGCCACATCGTTGTAGAGCCGGGTCTCCGGAAGGCGTTGGAGGCATTCGACGGGAGGCTCGGCTACCTCGACTTCGAGACGATTCAGCGCGCGGTGCCGGTGTGGCCGGGTATGGCGCCGTGGGAGCAGGCGCCGGCGCAGTTCAGCTATCACGAATCCAACGGCGACGGGACATACACGCACGCCGAGTACCTGGCGGAGGGACCGAAGGACTGCCGGGCCGAGCTGGCGCAACGCATGGTCGACGCGACGAAGAACGCCGAGAAGATCGCGACGTATTCGTCGTTCGAGAAGACGCGGATTCGGGGACTGCAGGAAGCGGTGCCAGAATTGCGCGCTGAGCTCGAGACGCTCGAGGGGAAGTTGGTGGATTTATTGCCGGTGGTCCGAGAGAATGTGTACCACCCGGAGTTCCTCGGCAGCTTCAGTCTCAAATACGTCCTGCACCCGCTGGTGCCGGAGCTGACCTACGACGATCTCGTGATCGTCGACGGGCTCGTGGCGAGCGTCGAAATCGCTCGGCTCCTCTTTGTGGCGGGCAAGATTCCGCAGGAAGAGCACGCCCGCGTGCGGCAGGACCTGCTCAACTACTGCGAGCGGGACACGTGGGCGATGGTGAAGGTGCTGGAGAAGCTGAGGGAGTTAGCGTCCACACCCTGAAGGGCGTGCTCGGCTGACACTGTCCTTAAGGACAATGTTTGCCGAGCGCAGGCTTTAGCCTGTGAAGACCAACACCGCCGCGGGTGCCGGGCCGGCGTCGACGAGCTGCTTCGTGACGGGTTCGACTCGGAAGTTGAGGCCTTCCAGACTGCGGGAGCCCAGCAAGGTGAGGTCGCCCGGCTCACCGAAGACCACGTCATCCCCGGTTCGCTTGCCCGACACCGTGATGACGACGATGCCGGTCCAGCGCTCGAGCACCGTCCCACTCGCCTGGCGGAATCGCCATTGATTGTTGCGCTCGACGCCTAACGATTCGAGCACTTCGGCCGGTACCCAACTTAACTCGGCACCCGTGTCGACCAGGACAGACCTGAGCGTGCGCTTTTGGCCAGGCCTGGCCGGGTTCTCAACTTCGATGTCAACGCGAAAAGTCCCCATGTCGTTTGGCATAGTCGCTCCTGAAGGCACGCCGAGTAGTACCCTATGAGCGCGGGTCGTGTCAATATCCGTCGGCTGAAGCCTTCGCCGAGCCGGCCCCTTCGCTGCGCTCAGGGCAAGCTCTTCAGGGCACGGAAACACAAAAGCGTCTGGCGTGTGGCCGAGGCGCGGTCTACGTTGGGCATCAGTGAGTGACGCCAATATCAGCAACCGCCGCTTGTTCTATTGGTCTCTGACCTCCGCGCTCGCCGGCTTCCTATTCGGCTTCGATACCGTCGTGATCTCGGGCGCCGAGCAAACGATCCAGCATCTCTGGAACCTGAGCGCCGGAGTGCACGGCATCGCCATTGGCGCCGCCCTCTACGGTACCGTGCTCGGCTCCCTCGCGGGCTCCTGGCCCGCCGATCGCTTCGGCCGCCGGCCCACCCTGCTCGCCATCGGCGTCCTGTTCCTCGCGTCGGCCATCGGCAGCGCGCTAGCCCCGAACGTCACCTTCTTCATCGCCGCACGATTCGTCGGCGGCCTCGGCATCGGCGTCAGTACGGTCGCGGCGCCGATGTACATCTCCGAGATCGCGCCACCCGAGCGGCGCGGACGGCTCGCGGCGCTGTTTCAGTTCAACATCGTGCTCGGGATCGTGATCGCGTTCGCCTCGAACGCCCTCGTGGCGCGGATCGTGGCCGGACCCGATGCCTGGCGCTGGATGCTCGGTGTGGCGGCCGTGCCGTCGCTCGTCTACTCGCTGATGTGTCTCGGTCTGCCGGAAAGCCCGCGCTGGCTGCGCATGCGCGCCGAGGGGGTGTTGACCGATCGCACAGCGACGGGGGCGGGGGGGGGCTTCTGGACCTGGCGGCTGCGCGTGCCGATCGCGCTCGCCTTCCTGGTCGCGTTCTTCAACCAGCTCTCGGGGATCAACGCCATCCTCTATTTCGCGCCGCGCATCTTCGCCCTGACGGGCCTCGGCGAGCAGGCGGCGCTGCTGCAGTCTATCGGTATCGGTGTCACGAACCTCCTCTTCACCTTCGTGGGGCTATGGTTGATCGACCGGCTGGGCCGCAGCACGCTGCTGCTCATCGGCTCGATCGGCTACATCCTCTCCCTCGGCGCGTGCGCCTGGGCGTTCTACACACACCACGAGTCGATCGTCCCGGCCTGCATCTTCGCCTTTATCGCGGCGCACGCCGTCGGCCAGGGCACGGTCATCTGGGTGCTCATCTCCGAGATCTTCCCGAACCGCTACCGCGCGGTGGGCCAATCGCTGGGCAGCGCGACTCATTGGGTGTTCGCCGCGCTGCTCACCACGATGTTTCCTCTCATGGTCGGCGCCTTCCACCCCGGCACCATCTTCCTGTTCTTCTGCGGCATGATGACGCTGCAGCTCGTCTGGGTGCTGACGATGGTCCCGGAGACCAAGGGCGTGCCACTGGAGGAGATCCAACGCCGCCTCGGCCTCTGATCGTTGGCGCGGGCGAAGTGCTGTGGGACGTCTTCCCCGACGGCGAGCATTTCGGTGGCGCGCCCGCGAATGTGGCCGTGCACGCGGCAGGGCTCGGCGCTGAAGCATTGATGATCAGCGCTGTGGGCAAGGACGCGCGGGGGGACGAAGCACTGCAGCGCCTTGCTGGTTTCGGTGTGGACTGCAGCGCCGTCGCACGGTTGGCCGACCACCCGACCGGCGTCGTGCGCGTCCGTGTCGATGCGGCGGGACTGCCGAGTTACGACATCGCGAGGGGAAGTGCCTGGGACTTCATTCCGTGGACAGCGCCGGTCGAACGCGCGGCACAGCGCACGGACGCGATCTGTTTCGGCACACTCGCTCAAGGCTTGCCTGAGTCGCGAGCGACGATCCGGCGCGCAGTGGCCGCCACGCGCGGGACGGCGTGGCGCCTGTTCGATGTCAACCTGCGCCAGACCTATTACGACGCGGGGCTAGTGACCGCGTCGCTGGACCTGGCTAACGCCGTGAAATTGAATGAAGAGGAGCTGCCGGTCGTGGCGCGACTGTGCGGGCTCGAGAGCGTGACGCCGGTGGAGCAGCTGCGCGAGCTGTGCGGGCGCTTCGGGCTCCGGCTCGCGGCATTGACTCGTGGGGCCTGTGGATCCCTCCTCGTCACCGCCGATGGGGCATGGGACTGTCCCGCGCCGCGAACGGAGATCGTGGACACGGTGGGCGCGGGCGATGCCTTCACCGCCACACTGCTCGTGGGGATCCTGGCGGGCCGGTCGTTGGATGAAGTCAACGAGCGCGCGAATGCCGTCGCTGCCTACGTGTGCTCGCAGCCCGGGGCCACACCGCCGATCCCTTTTTTTCAATGAGCCTCGGCTCCTCTTTGTGGCGGGCAAGATTCGGCCGGAGGAGCAGACCCGAGTGCGGCAGGATCTGCTGAACTACTGCGAGCGGGATACGTGGGCGATGGTGAAGGTGCTGGAGAAGCTGAGAGAGCTCGCAAGTTAACAGCACCCCGTTGGTAGAAGACGCTAAGACGCCAAGACGCCGTAGCGGTTATTAGTGGGGAGCTGACAGCTAACTTCTGAAAACCACCGCTGCGTCTTAGCGTCTTGGCGTCTTCTGAATTCGGGGTGCTGATCGCGTACAAAGACGAAAGCCGGAGAGCTTTGCTCCCCGGCTTTCTTACGTAGCGAAACTGGCTACGCGGTGACCTCGCAAGTATCTCAAACATCGGAAACCAGCATCGGCGAGTCAATAAGGCCAAGACGCTAGATCCCTGTTTTTGCGTATGATTGATCGATCATGAAGCGTATCGCGCTCTTGTGCCTCGCCCTCGCCGTGGCATTGACGGCGCGGCCGATCGCCGCCCAACAACTCGAAATCCGTTTCCTCGACGTCGGCCAAGGCGATGCCGCACTCGTGCGCGAAGGTGGCAAAACAGTCGTCATCGACGTGGGCCCCGCAGCCGCCATCGCGTCCTATCTGCGATCCTTCCGCATTGACACCATCGACCTGCTCGTCGCGAGTCACAACCACAGCGACCATATCGGTGGAATGACGACCCTGCTTAGCTCGACAGTCGTGCGCTTCTACCTCGACAATGGCCTTCCGCACACGACTGCGACGTATCAGCAGACGATGCGTGCGGTGCAGGCGAGCGGTGCGCAGTACCTGCAAGCCACCGACCGCGCAATCACGCTGGGTAGTGCGGTGCTGCACGTGCTCGCACCACCACCGGGCGTGCAAGATCAAAACAATGGTTCTGTGGGGATTCTGATCGAGTACGGCGAGTTTCGCGCGCTCCTCACAGGGGATTCGGAGCAAGAGGAACTCAGCTATTGGCTAGGCAATGGCGTGATCCCCAAGGTCAATGTTCTCAAGGCTGCCCATCATGGCAGCCCCAACGGTACGAGCGCCGAGTGGATCGCAGCGACCCATCCGCAGGTCGCGGTCATCTCGGTGGGTCGGGGCAATTCCTACGGGCACCCCTCTGCTGCCGTGATTTCGGAATGGGAGCATGCCGGCGCGCGCGTGTATCGCACCGACCGCGACGGCAGCGTTCTCATTCTTGCAAATGATGATGGCAGTTTTGTGGTGACCACAGCGAATGCGGATCCGAAGGGCGTGGTTCAATTTCATCCATATGCGAGAGATACCGCGGCCGCTGAGGCCGCCCGCCCCGTGACGTCCCCCGCGTGTTGCCGGATCTGCACAATGGGAAAGGCGTGCGGCAATTCATGTATCAGCCGCGATAAACAGTGCCACCAACCCCCTGGCTGCGCATGCGGAGCGAAGCCGTGAAGTACGCCTTCTTCGCGGTCGATCGCCTCGAGCGCAACATCGCCGTCCTCGTCAGTGATAAAGGCGAGACGATCGAGATGCCACGGGTGGAGCTGCCGGAAGGTCTACGCGAGGGCGCGGTGATGCGCGTGCGCTTCGGCGCGCAGAACGTGCCCGATTGGTCGAGCGCGGTCATTGATATTGAAGAGGAGAAGCGGCGGCTAAGAGAGGCAAAGGATATCCTGGATGATATGAAACGAAGCGATCCGGGAGGAGACATCACGTTGTAGGGGTAGGGAGCCCCGGGGCCACACCCCGGGGAAAACAAAAGCCGGAGAGCTTTGCTCCCCGGCTTTCTCACGTAGCGAAACTGGCTACGCGATGACCTGTCACGTACATAGAACATCGGCGACCAGTTTCGCCGAGTCAATAGGGAGCGAGGTTGCTGGTGGTGGGATTCGAACCCACAAGGGCGTGAGCCCAGTGACGTGACAGGTCACCGCGTTTACCAGTTTCGCCACACCAGCACCTCATTGGCTGCGAACCCCGGTAATCCCGAAGGCCAAGATGCGGGACCTCACAAGCGCTGCCGCTCGCGGCAGCACGATGCGAGGAGAATGTGAGTTGGAGCGTATCAAAGGAACGCGAGAAGAATCACTTGCACGCAGCCCTGTACGCTGGGTGGTAGTTAACAGCACCCCGTTGATAGAAGGCGCCAAGACGCCAAGACGCAGCGGTGGTTATCAGAGTGTAGCTGACAGCTACCTCCTACAAACCGCTACGGCGCCTTGGCGTCTTTGCGTCTTCTCCCAACGGGGTGCTGATCGCCTACAAGTCTACGGGTCTACGGTTACTGACCCCGTCATCCCCACGTGATTGGTGCACCGATACTGGAACGTCCCCGCCGTGTCGAACGTCCGGCCGACGTCCCCGGACGTCCGGTTCGGAATGTCGGCCGGCACACCCGTTGCCGCGGTGAACGTAACGTTGTGGATATTCGCCCCCCCCCACGACCATGTCACCGTCGTATGCAGAGGGATCGTCACCGCTGAGGGCGTGAAGCTGTTGTCCGCGATGTCAATCGTCGTGATGAGCTGTGCCGTGGTCGTGAACGTGACCTGCGGCGTTCCGCTCAACCCCGACGCCGTGGCCGTCGCCGTCTGGGCGCCGGTCCCGCTCCCGAGCGTGCGCTGTGCGCTCGCGGTGCCGGTCGCGCCGGTCGTGTTCTGCAACGGCGCGATCGTCCCGCCACCCGTCGCAACCGCCCAGTCGATCGTCACACCCTGTTTCGGATTGTTGTTCGCGTCCCGCGCGGTCACGGTATAGGTCACCTGCGCCGAGGGTGCCGCCGTGCCGCCGTCGCCCGTGGTCTTGACGATGTTCGTGGCGGTGCCGGCCGTCGCCTGGAACGTGATGGTCACGGGAGAACCGACCAGCCCCGTGACCGTCGCGGTGGCCGACTGCGCGCCTGCGGTGGTTCCATACGTGTAGCGCACCTTCGAATGACCCGTCACACCCGTCGCCACATTGTTTCCAGACACGGTTCCGCCCCCGCCCCCGGCCGCCCACAGCACGGCGACGCCCTGCACGGGCGCGGCGATCTGATCGGTCACGAGGACGTCGAGCGATTCGGCCTTGGTGGCGAGCACGGTATCGGTGAGGGGACCCGTGGTTCCATTCCCGATGTTGACGGCACCTTGAATCTGGGAAACGGCGCTGAAATTGACGGGACTGAGACCGGAGACAGTCGCGCGCGCCGTCTGCGTGCCGGCGTTCGGACCGAGCGTGCGGCGCGTCTTGGCAATGCCGCCCACGTCGCTAGTGCGGGTGGTGGGCGACACGCTGCCGCCGCCCGCCGTCACAGACCAGGTCACAAGGGCACCCGGCAGCACCGCGCCGGCATTATCGTGCACGATCACCGCCAACGATTCTGGTAACGCCGCGCCCGCCGCCGCGACCTGATTGTCGCCGGCGCTCAGCGCGATCGAACCTGCCTGCGGACCTCCGTCGCCACCACCACCACCACATGCACACAGCGCGACAACAGCAAGCGTTGCCAGACCAGGGAAGCGCATCGCGAACCTCCGGCGGCTAAGGTGAGCGTGGATGACATGCCATTAACCTACACCGCAAACGTCTTCCGCACTCCCGCCGCGTACACCTTCCATGGCACGACATTCCGAAGGCGCGGCAACCACGTTCCCCGCGCGCCCACACGGTACCGCAATCCCGGCTCCTTGCTCTCGACGATCTGGAGCACGCTGCGCGCGACCTGCTCCGCCGGGATACCAGCCGCCAGGGACTGGCCAAACTTCGCCAGCATGCGCTTGCGGGTCGCGTCATACGCAGCGACTGGCCGCGCGGCGATCGGAGACGCCTCACCGATCGGGGTGTTCACGAACCCGGGCTCGACCAGGCTCACACTGACGCCAAACGGCCGGACTTCGTGCCACAACGACTCGGAATATCCCTCGACGGCAAACTTCGTCGCCGAGTAGAAGGCGCTGAACGGAATCGCGGTGTTGCCGGCGAGCGAGCTGATGTTGATGATCTTGCCGGCACCGGCGGCGCGCATTCCCGGGAGCACCGCGTTCACCATGCGCACGATGCCGAAGAAGTTCGTCTCGAACTGTGACTTGGCTTCCTCGACACTGGTTTCTTCAGCGGCGCCCATCATCGCGTAGCCCGCGTTGTTGACGAGCACGTCCAGGCGCCCGGCCTTCGCCACGATCCCTTCGACACAGGCACGGACCGACTCGTCCGAGCGCACGTCGAGCGCCACCATGGTGACTCCCTGCGACTGTGCGCTCTCAGGCTTGCGCGCCGTCCCGAAGACGGTAAACCCGCGCTCGGCGAGCAGCCGTGCGGTCGCCCGGCCGATGCCGGACGACGCTCCCGTGACCAAAACCGTCTGCGACATAGACTCTCCGGAAGATTGTGTGTCGGACAACAATCCAGGTGCTCTCAGCGTTCCTTCGCGTACCTCATGTCATAGTTGAGCAGCACTGTCCCAGTCTTTTCGAAGATCTTACGGTCCGTCAGCTTGAGCTTGGGTCGGCGATGTAGCCATCGAGGCTCATCGCCACCGAGTAACACACGCGCCGCATGCGGAGTCCTTTCAAGGCCTGAGGAACAGCTGCGCCACCGCGGTCTCCAGATCCCAGTAGATGATCGCCACCGCCGTGAGATCGAACGCGGCGTGTGCGATCATCAGCAGCCAGATCTGTCCCGTGATCGCGAAGATCGTACCGAAAACGAGTCCGACAAGCGTCGCCTGCTCGACGCCGGCTACTCCCTGGTCATGATAGTGAACCAGACCAAAGAAGGCCGCGGTGAGAACGACGATCATGGCCTTGGACCAGAGCCCCGGCCGGAACAACCTCCCCATGCGCTCGAACAGATATCCTCGGAACACCGTCTCCTCACCAAAGCCGGCTCCAGCAATCACCAGGTACAGCATGATGGGAAGGGCGGCGGTGTTGCCGACGAGGTGGTGGTATGCGGGGTTGATCGGTGGCGCGCCGAGCAGCGGCATCACGATCGCCTTCATCACGAGTTTGAGCGCCATGCCAAACACGAGGCCGATCGCTACGGTCCGAACCCAACTCACCGGCCGGACAAAGCCGAGCTCGCTCCATCGTGTACCGGACCGCCACGCCCATGCTAAGACCAGCAGGGCGCTGAGCGGCACGAACAGCAGATTGCCCGCGAGAATAGCGAACAGCGCGAGAATCCCGAGCGGACCGAATCCTCGCAGGCGCTCGGCGACACGATCATCGGTGTTCATGGTGCTAATTTGCAGCTCTCGATGCCCAAACGCCGCCGCCGCTCCACCCAGCCCCGCTTCGACGCCTCCGACGACCTGCTCGGCGCGCCGCTCGCTGGCCAGATCGACCTCCACGGCATGTCCGCCGCTCAGGCCGAAGCCGCGGTCCGCAGCTTCATCGACAGCTGGCGGCGCCGAGAACCTGGCGCAGTCGTGCTGATCATCACGGGGAAGGGAAGGGGCTCGGAGGGAGGCGCAGTGCTGCGCCCGGCAATCCGTACACTGCTCAAAACCAGACTCAGCGGCTTCGTGTCAGACTGGGCGTTAGATGATTCCGAAGGGGCGTTTAGAGTCCGGCTCCGTTGACTTCAGCGCACGAACAACCCCCCGCACCTTCTCCGCATCCTTCACACTGAAATGCACCTCGCGCACCCCCGTGTCGTGCACGAGCCGAGCGACGTTGTCTCCGTTGATCCCGCCGCCGGCCAGGATCTCGATTCGCCGGTCTGCCTGGATCACGAGCCGGCTAATGCGCGCGGCGCCCTCCGGCGCCGTCGGCGCACCACCCGAGGTGAGTACGCGGTCGACGGCAAGCTGAATGAGACGCTCCAGCGTCGCCGCGAGGTCGGAACACACGTCAAACGCGCGATGGAACGTCACCGGCAACGGATGCGCGGTGACGACCAGCTCCGCCAGCCGGTCGTCCGCGATATGCGGCGTGGGCGTGACCGCGCCGGTCACAATGCCGCGCGCCCCCGCGTCTTTCGCCCGCCGAATCTGCTCGAGCATCGTGCGATGCTCGGTATCCGTGTACACGAAGTCCCCGGCCCGCGGGCGCACTAGCACAAAGAGTGGAATGACGAGCTGGGACCGGCAGGAACGCAGGAGCTTCAGGTCGGGCGTCGTGCCGCCGTGGGCGAGGTCGGTGCACAGCTCGATGCGGTGGGCACCACCCTCGGCGGCCGCGAGCGCCGCGTCCAACGACTCGACAGCCGCCTCGAGGAGAACGGTCACCAGGCGGAAGCTAAGCGCGAGCGCAAAACCTGACTATTATCATCATATGGCCTTAACCTTCTCCCGGCTCCGCACCCCCGTCGGTGAGCTCATCCTCACCGCCTCCGACACCGCCCTCACCGGCGTCTTCTTCCCGACCTCGCGGCGCGGGCCGGCGCCGACCCATCAGGCGGGTTGGGCCGAAGCCCATACCGGGCCGGCGGCCGACATCCTTGCGCGCGCCCGCCAGCAGCTCGAGGAGTATTTCGCCCGCGCCCGCACCTCGTTCGAATTGCCGCTCGAAGCCCTCGGCTCGGCATTCGAACACCGTGTGTGGAACGCACTGCGGCAGATTCCCTACGGCACGACCACGAGCTACGGCGCGCTCGCCAAGCTGCTCGGCGACAAGCATGCGACGCGCGCCGTCGCCATCGCCAACGGCAGGAACCCGATTCCGATCATCGTCCCGTGCCACCGCGTGGTGGGAGCAAAGGGCGAGCTGACGGGTTTTGGTGGGGGATTGGATACGAAACGCTGGCTGCTGGAACATGAAGGCGCACTGATGGAGCTAGGGGTTTAGGGCTTCCAGCTCCTTGAGGAATCCCAGCTGGCCGCGCAAGATCTTTTTGCGAGCCTCAGCCAATCCAAACCACCCCGCGCGATCGACCTCCGGATACTCGCGCCCTTTCAGCACGAAGCTGTTACTGCGCACGAGCGCCGGATCGGCATCGCCCTTCACCGCCCATGCATGGACCACCTTGCCACCCGGCTGCTTGAGCGGCTTGAGCGGCACGAAGTCTCCCGCTGCGGTGAAGCCTGTTTCTTCGGTGAACTCACGCCTGGCCGCGTCGAGCGGATCCTCACCGGGCTGGAACTCGCCCTTGGGGATCGACCAGGCCCCTTCGTCTTTCCTTCTCCAGAACGGTCCACCGGGGTGGACAAGAAAAACCTCTAGCGCTCCCGCTTGGTGGCGGTAGAGCAAAAGTCCAGCACTAGTCTTTGGCATTCGGAGTTTGAATATCGTTCCCCCTCTACGGAACGGAGAGGGGGTCACGGGGTGAGGACTACTTGTGGCGGTAGACGATCCTGCCTCTGGTGAGATCGTAGGGCGACAAGGCGAGCGTCACCCGATCTCCTGCCAATACTCGAATCCGAAACTTGCGCATCTTGCCGGCGATCGTCGCGAGCACGGAATGCCCGTTGACGAGCGTCACGCGGAACGTGGAGTTGCGTAGCAGCTCCGCGACCGTTCCTTCGATTTCGAGTGCGACTTCCTTAGTCACTGTGTAGGCTCCTCGGGCATTTCGCGTTTGCCGCTGCGCCG
>Ga0210382_10000591_pt1 | contig 12818 bp, 13 predicted proteins | sample PLMedo_FD_155452 | JGI IMG/M metagenome (GOLD analysis project Ga0210382, IMG submission 155452) | Groundwater sediment microbial communities from an aquifer in East River, Colorado, USA - PLM0_60_coex redo | ecosystem: Environmental > Terrestrial > Soil > Riparian zone | place: USA: East...
CGAGCGTCCACCCGCCAGGTCGTCGGCCGCACCGACCCGCGTGAAGACCTGGTCGATGGGACCGAGGCGCGCCGATTTCGCCGGAACGAACGAGCCCACGTGCGCCATCAGCACGATGAGGGCGACCTGACGCATGTAGGTGGACTTGCCGCCCATGTTGGGTCCGGTGATGAGGAGCAGCTGGCGCGTGGGCGAGAGCCGGGCGCCGTTGGCGATGAAGGGCTCGACCTGGGCTTCCACGACCGGATGGCGGCCCGCATCGATCTCCATGAGAATGTCTTCGACGAATTCCGGCCTGCAATAGTTGCGCTTCGATGACACGGCAGCGAAGCAGGCGAGCACGTCGAGCTGCGCCAGGGCCCGCGCGATGCGCTGCAGCGCGGGGAGGTGCGCGGCGAGCAGCGCCAGCAGCTCGTCGTAGAGCGATTTCTCCAGCGCCAGCGCGCGGTCGCGCGCCGACAGCGCCTTGTCCTCGAAAGCCTTCAGCTCGGGCGTGATGTAGCGCTCGGCGTTCTTGAGCGTCTGGCGTCGGCGGTAGTCGGCAGGCACTTTTTGCGCATGGGCGTTGGTGATCTCGATGTAGAAGCCGTGCACGCTGTTGTAGGCGACGCGCAGGTTGGGGATGCCGGTGCGGGCGCGCTCGCGCTGCTCGAGTTCCGCGAGGAAGGTCCCGGAGTCTGTCTGCAGCGCGCGCAGCTCGTCGAGCTCGCGGCTGTAGCCGTTCGCGATCACGCCGCCGTCGCGCACCATCGCCGCGGGATCCTCCAGCACCGCCCGTTTCAGGAGCGCGAGGCACTCGGCCGGGACTTCGAGATCGCCCAGCATCCTCGTGAGAAGCGGCACGCCGCGCGGGACCGCAGGCGCGAGCTCGGGCAGCAAGGCGAGGCTGTCACGCAGGGACGAGAGATCGCGGGGCCGGGCGTTCCTGAGCGCGATGCGCCCGGTGATGCGCTCGACGTCGGCGAAGCGGCGCAGGAGCTTGTGGATCCCCGCATGCGCCTCGGCGAGCGCGGCCACGGCTTCGTGGCGCGCGCCGACAGTGGCCTGATCGCGCAGGGGATGGTGAAGCCAGTGGCGCAGGAGCCGGCTTCCCATGCCGGTCGCGCATTCGTCGAGCAGGGAAAAAAGCGTCGGGGCCGGCTCCCCGCGCAGGGTCTCGGTGAGCTCGAGATTGCGCCGCGTCGCCGCGTCCATGCGCAGGTACTCGCTCGCGCGCTCCGGAATCACTGCCGCGACGTGCGCAAGCGCCTGCCCTTGCGTCTTTCTCGCGTACTCGAGCAGCGCCCCGCAGGCGGCGATCGCGGGTTCCAGATCCTCGCAGCCGTAACCGGCGAGGCTCGCCGCGCCGAGCTGCTTGAGCAGGATCTTGCGCCCGGCGTCGAAATCGAAATGCCATTCGGGCAAGCGCGTGACCGCGAAACCGTCGAGAGCCGTGCCCTCGTTCGCGAGAATTTCCGCCGGAGCGATGCGGCGCAGCTCGTTCTCGAGAAGATGCGGCGCGATCTCGGTGACGCGCAGCTCGCCGCTCGCGAGGTTGAGCCACGCGAGCCCCACCGCGCCCTTGGTTCGTGCCAGCGCGAGCAGGATGTTGTCGGCCTTCTCATCGAGCAGCTCCGAGTCGGTGAGCGTTCCCGGCGTGACGATGCGCGTCACCTGCCGGTCCACCGGCCCTTTGGAAGTCGCGGGATCGCCGATCTGCTCGCAGATCGCCACCGACTCGCCGATTCGCACCAGCTTCGCGAGATACTGCTCGACCGCGTGATAGGGCACGCCCGCCATCTTGATCGGCGTGCCCGCGGAAGCGCCGCGCGTGGTGAGTGTGAGATCGAGCAGGCGCGAGGCGCGCTCGGCGTCGTCGTAGAACATCTCGTAGAAATCGCCCATGCGGTAGAAGAGCAGCACGTCCGGGTACTGCGCCTTCAGGCGCAGGTACTGCTGCATCATGGGGGTCGTGCCGGGGAGATCCGCCGAGGGCGTTTGATTTCCCGTGTCACCGCTTGGAGTAGCGGAATTTTGCCGTTCCATCGATCATCATTCCCTGTGGCGCAGACATGTTGCAGTAGCTGCGCACACCTATGGAGCCCAAGTGGACATTAGCGTACTTAGCCACGGATGGCGCGCGATACTATCGATTTTTCTATAGTTTCTTGAAGACGCTCTCGGGCATCTTGAACTGCCCGCCCGTGGCAGCCAGCCTCTCCGCGAAAATCTCGCGGACCCTCGGGTCTTCGTTCGGATAGTCGATCTCCACGCGGCTGGGATCCGACACCAGAGTCGTGGTGAAGGGGTACAAGTCGTTGTTCCATCCGCCCAGCTTCACGAAGCGCGCCGGCGTCTTTCCGCTATTGAAGTGCTGGTGATACCACTGCAGCGGCGGAACCAGCAGCGTTCCTTCCTTCCATTCGGCTAGTTGCACCTGGCTCTGCTTTCCGTCCTTGAAGGGGGTGGTACCGATCTCCGAAGGCCACAGCAGGCTGAATCCGCTCCCGTCCAGAAGAATGATCGTCGAACCCGGCCCGTGCCGGTGGCAGCGCTCGTAAGTGCCCGTGGGAAACTGCTCCACGTGCAGCGCCATGGTATTGCGCGCCATCGAGAAATGGTTGTCGTAATCCTCAACTCCCTGGCCTGCCGGATACAACGGCGCCTTCCACGCATTGGAAACGAAGTTCACGATGGAGTGGGAGTGGTGGCCTTGAACGTAGACTGGTGCTCTCTGGCGCGGGGCCGTGGGATAGAACGCCGTTGGCTTCGAGCTGAAGTAGTCTTTTCGGCCGTCGAAGCGCTCCGTGAACACGTAGTCGTTGTCGAAAATGAAATCGGTGTGCCGGAACATGTCGATCAGCAGCGGGGCGTTGGTGATGGCCGCCAGGCGCGCGGGATCCTTGCCGGTATTGATGTAGCGGTGCCAGGTGTTGAGAGGCGAGGGGAATATGGCGCCTTTTTCCCACTCGAAGGTGATCATGTTGCTCTGATCGCCCTGCCAGACCTGGGTCTGTCCCTTTCCGGAGAGGACCAGGACCTGCTCTTCGAAAATGTGGCGCTCCGCGTTGGTCCGGCTTCCCGGCGGAATCTCGCATACCCACGCATCGACCGTTCCCGCCGTGCCTTCCAGGAAGATGTACGCTCCGAGGGCTCCCACCCGCTTCCATGGTTTCAGCTCGACCTTGTTGACGTCGATGAAGCCGCCCTCGTAGACGGGTATGCCTTCCTTCTTTAGGAATTGCCGATAGGCGCTGGGTCCGTTGAAAACGAGCGGGTCATCGTAGGAATCGGTCTTGGGCCTGGAGGCCCTCGGCGCTTGAGTCTGTGCCCCCGCACTGGGGGCAACCGCTCCGGCGGCGACTCCCGCCAAGCACATGCGCAGAAATTGAGATCGGGTAAAACCTATTTTTTCGATGGCGTTCCCGGTGGGTTCGCCGTGCGAATGGCCATGCGCAGAAGCCGCGGTTCCGGCGCCGTGGGAATGATCGTGGTGCTCGTCATGCGTGTGCTCATGACCGTCGTGAGCATGCTCGTCGTCATGCGCGTGCTCATGACCGTCGTGGTGATGATGCTTGGAATGATCCATGCGCTCTCCTTAAAGTCACTCCGGCTTGATATTCGCCTGCTGCGCCACCTCGGTCCACTGCTTGATTTCCTTCTTGACGAGCGCGCCCAGCGTCTCGGGCCCGCCGCCGACCAGCGTGACGTCGATCTTGGCGGCCGCCTCCTTCATCTCCGGGAGCGCGAGCACTTTATTGACCTCGCCATTGAACCTGCCGATCACGGCCGGCGGCGTCTTGGCGGGAACCATCACGCCGGTCCAGGCCTCGACGACCATGTTGGGAAAACCCGATTCGGCCATGGTGGGTACATCCGGCAACGCCTGTATTCGTTGCGAGCTCATCACGGCCAGCATGCGCACCCTTCCGGATTGCACGAGCGGCGCGGCCGTCTGAAACACCATCATACTGACCGGCACATGGCCCGCAATGAGATCGTTGACGACGCCCGTCGTACCTTTGTACGGGACATGGACCATCTTGGTGCCGGCCTCGTGCTGGAGCAGCTCCATGGACAGATGAAATACGCTGCCGGTGCCCGCCGACGCATAGTTGAGCTCCCCCGGCCGCTCTTTGGCCCGGGCGATCAGCTCTTTCACCGTCTTCGCAGGAAAGTTGTTGGAGACCAGCAGGCTCAATGGGCTCGTTCCCACCAGCATGACCGGGGCGAAGCTCTTGTCGGGATCGTAAGGCAGCTTCGGGTTTATCGCCGCCAGCGTGCCGAAGGCGGTCGAGGTGAAAAGGCAGGTATAGCCGTCGGGATTGGCTTTTGCCACGGAGTCGATGCCGATGATGCCGGCCGCGCCCGGCCTGTTTTCCACCACGACCGGCACGCGCCAGCGCTGCGACAGGTGCACCTGAATCAGCCGCGCCAGCGAATCCGCCGTCGTGCCCGGGGTGAATGGCACCACGAACAGGATGGAACGCGACGGATAGTCCTGCGCCCGGGCAAACACCGGCAACGCAGCGGCGCACAGCAAGGTCACTCCAGCAAGCAGCTTGGCCAGTTTCATGAGCTCTCCCGATCCATCGGAAACGAATGTCGATCAGTCGCCGCTAGACGGCTACGTGGGCCGCGCCTTCCCGGTACTTCACCGCGTCCACGGCGTGCTCCTCGAAATCGGCTTCCACGGGAAGGATGAAGGACGCCGAGCGCACGAGCTGGGCCTCCGGGCTCAGCCCCGGCGCCTTGCCGCCCTTTTGGACTTCATTCCCTGCTTTCACCAGACGCTGGCGCGCGACAATGATGGCGCGGTCGGTGGAGCGGAGATGCTCCTTGGTCCGGTCCGCGATGGCTCCCATGCTTTCCTGCACCGACGCGTCCTGCATGGCGAGGCCCTTGACGCCGTTGTAGTGACGGCCGCTCTTCTGTTTGGCACGATCGATCAGGTAATCGTTGCCGCGGTTGGCCACGGGACGGAACGTCCCGGGTATCAGCTCGGCATGAACGCCGTTGCCGTCCTTGATGAGCTCGACATGCTCCTTGGGGATGGGGTGGGCGGGATGAAACGTCATGGACCACGCCGTGCAATTTTCGTCGTCCATGGGCACCCACGCATGTCCGTTGAGCGCGTTGCCGGCGTAGGGGGGAATAAGGGTGTACCACGGCATGATCCACTGCGTGATCCGCCAGTAATAGTTGCCGGGATCCGCATCGCGCCGCGCGCCGATGATCAGGCCGCCGGCGGAGTCGAGGACGTGGAAGGTAGTCTTCGTGGATTTCGCGAACTTCGCGCCCGCGGTGTTCCGATGGAACGGGTCGGTGGCCAAATCCCCGCGGTGCAGGAACGAAACATGGCTGGAATCGATGCCGCCCTCGATCGCCTGCAGGTAGTTGCTCTCCTGCCAGCGTTTGGTGGTGACGCGATGCGACGGGGGCAGATGCACCCACTCGAAGTTCGGCAACGGCGGCTTTTCCTCAGGCGGCCCCATGTAGACCCAGATGACTCCGCCCAGCTCCACGCACGGGTAGGACTTGAGCTTGATGCTCTGGCGCATGCCGCTCTCTTCCGGCTCCGAGGGCAGGTCCACGCACTGGCCGTTCACGTCGTACTTCCACCCGTGGTACGGGCAGCGCAACCCGCACTCCTCGTTGCGCCCGAACCACAGCGACACGCCGCGATGGGCGCAGAACTCGTCGATCATGCCGATTCGCCCCTCGGTATCACGGAATGCAACCAGCTTCTCTCCCAGCAGTTTCACGCGAACCGGAGGGCAGTCGCGCTCCGGCAGCTCCCCGTCGAGCAACGCGGGTATCCAGTAGCGCCGGAACAGCTCGCCCATCGGCGTGCCAGGGCCCGTGCGGGTAAGGAATACATTCATCTCGGGGGTCAGCATGGTCGTTCCACTGTCTCAGCTTGCGTCTAGGCGATATCTTCTCATCGTTCGCGCACCCTGGCGCTGTCGATATCGATCCGGCCGCTGAATGCGAGAAGCTTGGTCAGCTCGCGGGTGCTCTTCACCTTGTCCAGGGACCACAGGAGCTGCGTGAGCCTCGCTGCGCGCTGCGCGCCGGCGACCGGCTCGACGTTCTCGCGCAGCTTCTCGTCGAGGTCCGCGTCGGTGAAGGGATTCTTGTGGTGCCCGGGGAACGGCCGCGCATCGCCGTGCACGACCAAGCCGTCGTCGAGCTCGATCTCGACGCGCGACAAATAGCCCATCTCCACGCGCTTGTGCTTGCCCATGGCGTGCGAGCCGAGCTCGGGCGCGGGCGTGCAAGTGACCTTCTTGATGAACGCCTGCCGCTTCGGGTCGAGAACCACTTTCGGGGTGAAGCTGTTCACCCCGATGGTGCCGTCCAGGACCGCGGCCGCGACGATGTAGGGCAACGAATGGTCGGCGGTTTCGCGCGAGATGGGGTTCCACGGGTCCTGGCGTATCCTGACCAGGTGATCGTAGGCGCCCTCCTCGGCGAACACGCGTATTTGCCTGATCCGGGAAAGATCCTCGATCCGGGACCGGGCGTCAATAGCGGCCTGTATGGCGCTCTGCGCCACGGAGCCGACCGGCCAGCGCTTCATGAAAGCCTCGCTCACCCTCCTGAGCGGTATGCGCGGGTTCAGCCGCTCGCGCAGCACCGGGACCGGGTCGTCCTTCATGTTCATTTTTTGCACGAAGCCGCACTTCCCGACGAACGGCCTTACCGCCGCTTCGACGCCGACCTGCGCGAGGAGACAGGCCTGGAGCGAATTCCTGACGGCGTCGGCCCCGTTGAAACGCTTCCACATGGAGAGGTCGCCGCGCCGATTGAGCTCACCCGATTCGATCTCATCGCTCGCGAAATGGGGGATCGCGGTCATGCCCATGGCTTCGCGGGTCTGATCGGCATTCAAATTCAGCAGTCGCGCGATCGCGGCGGTCGCGCCGAGGGCCATCAGGTTCGTATAGTCCCAGCCGCCCTGCGCGGTCAAGAACGCATCGAATGCCGCGCCCACCATCTCATAACCTACGGCCACCGCCGAGAGCAGTTTTGCCCCGGGGGCGTTCGTCCATTCGGCGGCGGCGATTACGCCGGAAAGAATGTCGCTCGAGTGACCACTGTTGCGCCGTCCCACGAAAAAATCGTTGTAGTCGTGGCATCTCAGGAGCACCCCGTTCGTCAACGCGGCGAGCTCGGGGGCCGCGCGTTTTTGCGTGCCCCAGATCACGCAGCCTTTGCCGTTCGCGGGGAAGCGGTAGGCGTGCTTGCGCGCATTCTGTGCGGCCGGGTGCCGCAGCGCGACTATTGCGACCGCTATCGAATCGATGAGGGCAGCTTTAGCGGCGCGCTCGGCGCGAGCGTCGAGCTTGCCGGAGACATTCACCACGTAATTGGCGATCAGCTCGCCGACTTCGTCGCGGTATTGTTGTTGATTGGCGTTGGCCGTCACGTATAACCTTTCTGCGAAGCCCCCTCGGCGGCGGTTTGGACCCCGAGCGCGGCAACCTCCTTTCCCACCGCAGCGGGAAGCAGCGACGAGTCCTTGGTGAAGGTGACGAAACGGAAGCCACGGTCCGCCTGCCTGCGGGCCGCCTTGCCATTGCCGCACTGTATTCCCGGCACGATGCCGTATTTCTTGCACGCGGCGAGTATGCGCTCGACCGCCGCCACGTGTTCCGGTTCTTCCTTGTCGAGGTCGGGCTGCAATCCCAATCCAAGAGCGAGGTCGGCCGGACCGACGTAAATCCCGTCCAGTCCGGGCGTGCTGGCAATCTCGTCGATCTTCTCGACCCCCTCGCGGGTCTCGACCATGACGAAGCACAGGACGCTGTCCCCCATGACGGCTACATCACGGCTGTTCATGACCATGGAGGCCCGCACCGGGCCGAAGGAGCGGTTGCCACGCGGGGAGTAGCGGCAGGCCGCCACCGCGGCGGCGGCTTCCGCGCGATTGCTCACCATCGGCACGACGACGCCCTGCATCCCCGCGTCGAGCACCTTGCCGATGATCCAGGCCTGGTTCACCGGCACACGCGTCACCGGAACGGCGCTACGCCGGCCTTCGATGGCGCGCAGCATTTCGACCATTTCACCGTAGTCCACCAGCCCGTGCTGCTGATCGACACAGATGTAATCGACGCCGCCGACGCACATCAACTCGGCGGCGAAGGCGTCCGGTAATGCCGCCCAGACTCCAAAGGCGGTCTCGCCTCTTGCGAACTTTTCCCTGAGTGATCTGGCCGTGTTCATCCGCTTGCCTCCCCTTCGCATTCGCAAGCAATTACGCTCGCAGCAGCAGCTGTTGCCGCATCATGGGGTCGTGCCGGGGAAATCTGCCGACGGTCGTTCCATCTGATTCACGAGCGCCTGTTTGCCGGTTCGGCTGCCATGTTGCAGCAGGCGAGAGCGCGTTGCAAGGGAGCTCAGTCGCTTGCATCCCGCATGCGGACAAATACGTGGTAGGCGATGGCGTCCCAGGCGTTGTGAATGCCGATGAAGAGGAGCAGCAGCGCCGCAGTTCCGACGCCGAACAAGGCCTCGCGGGTATGAGAGGGAGCCGCGAACGCCGATAGCGCGAGCATCGCGTACGCAGCCAACGGCAGCACGCAGTGAAATAACCAGTCCTCCAACACGGGTCCGTATGTCGTCTGCACTCGCATGCGGCGAGCGACGATGCCGGTGTAGACGGCGCCGCTGAGGCCCACGAGGCCCCAAAGCGCAGCCACAGGCGTGACCGCATGCCATGGAGCGCGCAGGATCGCCGACAAAAGCAGGGCCGTGCCAAAGTGTACGATCGTCGGCGTCGCGAAGGCGGCGCCGGACTCTGCCGCCCGCAATGGGGGTCTTTCGGCGATGAGAGTCAGAACGACGAACTGCAATCCGATCAGGGCACCCGCTGCCGAGCCCACGATTACGTAAAAGCTGTCCCATTCGGCAAACTCTGACATGTCTTCACCTCACCTTGTAGTGGACGTTCCTTGTTTTCCGAACCGCTCGAAACGATACGCCAGTTCCGGACCTCCCTTGCCTTCGTATGCGAGCTGGGCCACGAGCATCGTGAACGGCTCGGTATAGCGGGCGATCCGCAAAGGCCCGGCGTCCACCGGATCGAAGCCGACGTCGCGGATCAGGCGGGCGGCCACGTCCTTGCCGCGCCGGTCGTCGCCGCAGTACAGCAGGCTCGGCCGCTTCATCTTGCGCCTCGCCTCATAGACGTCGAAGAACACTTCGCTCGGGACGGTCCCGAATGCCGCCACGACGCGAGCTTCGGGAATGCTTTTCGCCAGCTCCTCCGCGCCTGACGAGGTATGGGCCACGACGAGCTCGGTGTTGTCCTCGTTCATCGGCATCGAGCAGGTCACGACGACCTTTCCCGACAGGTCGCCCGCCTGTTTCAGAACATCGCTGAACCGCAGCCAGTGTACGGCCAGCAATAACGCATCCGCGCCCTGCGCGGCCTCGTGCGGCGTCCCGGCCCGCGCCTTGCCTCCGGCCTCGCGTGCAAGCCGCTTGAGCTTCCGCTCGCTGCGGGCATAGCTGAAGACCACTTCATGGCCGGCGAGGGCGAAGATCGTTCCGAGCTTGGCGCCCATCAAGCCTGAACCGAGAATGCCAATTCGCATCGTGCTCTCCTATCCTTTGCTACTTGATAAGCTCAACTTTCACTTTCACAGTGCCGGGCACATTAAGAGCTTCCACGCCCGAATCTATTTTGCCGATGACGATGATGCCGGGGTCAGGGATCTTCTGGCCATCATGGCGATAGAACACCGCCAAGTCAGGACCCGGGGGCCAATAGACCACGTCTCCAACCTCGTACCTCTTAGTCGGTTCGCCTCCTTCGGAAATCGCTCTAGGCAGATGACCGAATTTTTCTCTTCTGAAGAGATCGTTCATCGTCAGCGTGAACGGCAACAGGGAAACGAAGTCCCGTGTCGTTTGGCTGTCGATCAAAGTCGCCGTAAGCGCTTTATCGCCGACCCTTAGACCCATCTTCATGGCGTTCCCCTATTGCTCCCGCGCGGCCGCGTATTGTTCGTCGCTGACTTTCTCCATCCAATCGACCACCTTGCCGTCGAGCTCTTCCTGGATGGCGATATGGGTCATGGCGGTGGTCGGCGTGGCGCCATGCCAATGCTTTTCATCCGGCGGGCACCAGATCACGTCACTTGGGCGAATCACCTTGATCGGACCGCCCCAGCTCTGGACCAGCCCGCAGCCGGACGTCACGATCAGGGTCTGACCCAGTGGATGGGTGTGCCATGCACTCCGGGCGCACGGCTCGAACGTAACGTAGGCGCCGCTCGCGCGTGCCGGCCCTGGCGCCTTGAAGAGCTGGTCGATGCGTATAGTGCCGGTGAAATACTCCGCCGGTCCTTTGGTAGAGGCCTGTGAGCCGTTCCGCTTGATCTCCATTTGCACGTACTCCTTACTATCGATAGGGTAACGACGGTGGTAGCTACTGATAAGACGAGACAATTCGCAAGCGCTTATGCGTGCGGTTCATGAATCGAGAAACGGAGTCTTGCGCAGTTCGTCTTCTGACCATGTAGCCATTGGCGTTGACCGCTCATCTTATGGGCGCAGCAGCGTCTTAATGGCGCGGCGCTCGTCCATCGCGCGGTAGCCCTCCGCTACCTGCTCGAGCGGCAGGGTCAGGTCGAAGACCTTTCCGGGGTTAACCTCGCCGTTCAACACAAGGTCGATCAGCTTTGGCAGAAAGCGGCGCACCGGCCCTGGTGCACATGAAGTGGCAGCACCGGCATCGCCAGACCGATGACGAGGAACGCTATGAAGACCACCCCCATGATCGGGAGCAGATCCGCGACCGAGCCTTGTGCAGTTCGTTGGATGTCCATTGTCTGAGTTCCTTGCCTGAGGGAAAGATAGCAACTGGGGCCTCCGCTGATTAGATGGCACAATTCGCATGGGCTTATGAAGTGGACTCATGAATGCGGCGCGAAAACGTCAACGACCTGCTCGCCTTTCTCGCCGTGGCGCGAGAACGGAGCTTCACCAAGGCGGCCGCAAAGCTGGGGGTTTCACAATCGGCGTTGAGCCATACCATTCGAGGGCTCGAGGCACGACTCGGCCTTCGATTGCTGACTCGCACGACACGGAGCGTCTCGCCGACCGAGGCGGGTGAACGTCTGCTCCAGACCGTGGGCCACCGTTTCGAGGAGATCGAGGCCGAGCTGGAATCTCTAAGCGAGCTTCGGGAGAAGCCCGCCGGCACCATTCGCATTTCGGCCGGCGAGCATGCGGTCAATGCGATCCTCTCGCCGGCCTTGACGAAGTTCCTGCCGCGCTACCCGGACATCAAGGTCGAGATCACCGTCGACCACAGCCTGATCGACATCGTTGCCCAGCGTTATGACGCCGGTGTTCGGTCCGGCGAACAAGTGGCGAAGGACATGATCGCCGTGCGCATCGGACCGGACATGCGTATGGCGGTCGTCGGTGCACCGTCGTATTTCGCGAAGCGATCCCCGCCCAAGAAGCCGCAGGACCTGACCGAGCACAACTGCATCAATCTGCGACTACCGACTTATGGCGGCCTGTATGCCTGGGAGTTCGAAAAAGGCGACCGCGAGCTGAAGGTGCGCGTCGAAGGCCAGCTGGTCCTGAACGGCACCACCCAGATGCTCGATGCAGCACTGGCGGGACTGGGCTTGGCCTATGTGCCGCAGGACTTGGCGCAGCCTCATCTGGACAGCGGTCTTCTCACCCGGGTGCTCGAGGACTGGTGTCCTCCGTATTCGGGCTACCACCTCTACTACCCAAGTCGACGCCAGTCCTCACCGGCGTTTGCTCTGCTGGTCGATGCGCTGCGCTACCGGGGTTGACGCGTCGGCACGAGCTTCTTTATTTGCGCGCTGTCCCGGACTTGGTGTCCATTCTTGTCGGTGAGCTGTACTTCGAGCTGGTGTAGGTCGCAGTGTAGGTCGCGCTAAAATAGCTCGATTCTTTTTCTAGTTGACGAATATAGCTAATTAGCCCAATATATTAGGCATTATTTAGCTTAGTGCCTAAAATTATGGGCAATACGAAAACCCTCCCCATCGAGGCTACCGGGCGCGTCAAGGAGCTTGGCCATCGCGTGCGAGTGGCCAGGACTCGGCGCGGTCTGTCGATTGCCGAGGTCGCGGCCAAGGCCGGTATCAATCGCAACACCCTCAACGCTCTGGAGCTCGGGAAACCCGGCGTTGCGCTCGGAGCTTATATCACTGTCCTGTGGGCACTCGGCCTCGACAAGACTCTAGACGGTGTCGCCCATCCCGACGCTGATATCCATGGCAAGACCCTGGAGGCGTCGCGTCGGCCCGCGCGCGTTCGCAAATCGCAGAAGTTGAAGAACGAATATGACTTCTGAGAGCCAGGCTTATGTCTACGTCCAGCTGCCCGGCACGCTCAACACCGTGCCGGCTGCGCTCCTGAAGGTGGAAAAGCTGCGAGACGGAACGTTCGTCGGCCGTTTTCGCTACGGCGACCGCTACCTGGAGCGCAAGGACGCGGTCGATTTCGATCCGTTCCAGCTTCCGCTTGGCGACATCGTCCACGAGTTCACCAAGCTCAAGGGCATTCCCGGCGCCGTACGCGACGCGGTGCCCGACGCTTGGGGCCGGCGCGTGATCGAGCACAAGCTGCAGCGCAGCCCGGGGGATCTGGAGGAAATCGACTATCTGCTGAATGGGCCGCAGGACGGCGCCGGCTATCTGAGCTTCGGCACCAGTGTGGAACCGCCCGCATCGAAGCGCCGATACAACCGCACGCATCAACTGGCAGAACTGGTCGCGGCCGCGGAGGCGATCGAAGAGGGAAAGCGGGTGCCGGAACACATCCTCGAGCAGCTCGAG
>Ga0210382_10000592_pt1 | contig 12810 bp, 10 predicted proteins | sample PLMedo_FD_155452 | JGI IMG/M metagenome (GOLD analysis project Ga0210382, IMG submission 155452) | Groundwater sediment microbial communities from an aquifer in East River, Colorado, USA - PLM0_60_coex redo | ecosystem: Environmental > Terrestrial > Soil > Riparian zone | place: USA: East...
GTTCCGGAACGAGGGGGCGGCGACGGCCGCGGCCAGAAGGCCCGCCATGAGGGCGGCCCGCCGCGCCGTCACTCCCACTCGATCGTCGCCGGTGGTTTGGTGCTGACGTCGTAGGCGACGCGATTCACCCCCCGCACCTCGTTGATGATGCGGTTGCTGATCCGGCCCAGGACCTCGTAGGGAAACGGAAACCAATCGGCCGTCATGCCATCACGGCTCGTCACGGCGCGCAACGCCACGACGTGATCGTAGGTGCGGCCGTCCCCCATGACGCCCACCGACTTGATCGGGAGCAGGACGGCGAACGCCTGCCAGATCTGGTCGTAGAGGCCCGCCTGGCGGATCTCTTCGATGTACACGGCGTCGACTTTGCGGAGCAGATCGAGGCGCTCTTCGGTCACCGGGCCGAGGACGCGGATCGCGAGGCCGGGACCGGGGAACGGATGGCGCCCGACGATCTCTTGCGGCAGTCCCAGCTCCCTTCCCACCAGGCGCACCTCGTCCTTGAACAGCTCGCGCAGCGGTTCGATCAGTTTCCAGGGGAGATGCTCGGGGAGGCCGCCGACATTGTGGTGCGTCTTGATCGTGACCGAGGGTCCGCCCTTGGCCGACGTGGACTCGATCACGTCTGGGTACAGGGTCCCCTGCACCAGGAATCCGACGTCGCCTTCCACGTGGCGCGCGGCAGCCTCGAAGACCGAGATGAAGGTGTGCCCGATGCGGCGCCGCTTCTCCTCAGGGTCCTCGATGCCCTGCAGCTCCTTCAGGAACGTATGCGTCGCATCGACGACGCGCAGATCAAGGCCCAGGTGCGCGCGGAACGTCCGCTCCACCTGCTCCCGCTCGTTGAGCCGCAGCAGCCCGTGATCGACGAAGATGCAGGTGAGACGGTCCCCGATCGCGCGCTGCACGAGCGCCGCAGCGACGGCGGAGTCCACGCCCCCCGATAGGCCGCAGATGGCGCGCCCCGTGGGACCCACGACCTCCCGGATCCGTGCTACCGCGTGGTCGATGAAGTGTCCAGGCGTCCAGTCGGGCGTACAGCCGCAGATCCCGAACAGGAAGTTGTGGATGATCTCGCCGCCGCGCGGCGTGTGCGCCACTTCGGGGTGGAAGAGCGCGCCGAAGATCGGCTTGTTGTCGTGCTGCATCGCCGCGACCGGTGCATTGGCGCTCGATGCCGTAATCCGGAATCCCGGGGGAGGCTGCTCGACCCGGTCGCCGTGGCTGGCCCAGACGGTAATCGTCGACTGTGGCTCGAATCCGGCAAAGAGCCCATCGCCGCCCCGCAGCGAGATCTCGGCGCGCCCGTACTCCCGCCCCGTCGAGGCCTTGAGCCTGCCCCCCGCGAGCTGCGCGATGAGCTGCATCCCATAACAAATACCGAGCAGCGGAATCCCGAGATCCAGGATCCGCGGATCAGCGGTGGGGGCGCCGGGATCGAGCACAGAGCTGGGCCCACCCGACAGAATGATCCCCTTGGGTTCGAACTCCCGAATGAAGGCCAGGTCGGTGCCGCGGGCCGCCGGATGAATCTCGCAGTAGACGTGCGCCTCGCGGATGCGCCGCGCAATCAGCTGCGTGAACTGCGAGCCGTAATCGAGGATGAGGATCCGGTTCACGCCTTGTACCACGTCGTGGGCTCGGCGGTCTCGCCGCGCAGGAGGTCGTCCAACGTCTCACGCGGCCGCGACACGAAGTAGCGGTCTCCTTCGACCAGGACTTCGGGGGGACGCGGTCGCTGGTTGTAGGTGGAGCTCATGACGAAGCCGTACGCTCCGGTGCCGAGCACGGCCAGGGCCTCCCCGGGCATCACGACCGGCATCTTGCGGTCGAGCGCCAGGAAGTCGCCGGACTCACAAATCGGCCCCACCACGCTCACCACTTCTTCGCCCCGTTTCCCGTCCTTCAGCGGGACGATCTCGTGATGCGCGTTGTAGTGGCTGGGTCGCACGAAGTCCGTCATCCCCGCGTCGACGATGACGAAATCCTTGCCGCCGGCGTGCTTGCGATACAGCGCCTTCGTCAGCAGCACGCCGGCATTCGCCACCAGGTACCGGCCGGGCTCGCACAGGAGTCCGAGCCCCGCCGCTTTCACCGCCGGCACGACCGCGTCCGCGAAGGCCTTGGGTGTGGGGGCCTTTTCGTTGTGGTAGCGCACGCCCAGCCCACCGCCCACGTCCAGGGCCTCCAACCCGTCGATGCCCGATGCGCGCAGCCCGGCCACGAGTTCGAGCAGCTTCACCGTCCCGCGGTGATACGGTCCCACGTCCGTGATCTGCGATCCGATATGCATCGCCAGGCCGCGGAGCTTGAGCAGCGGCTCCGCCACGATGCGCTGGGCGACGAGCACGACCTCATCGAATGGCACACCGAACTTCGTGGTTTTTTCCCCGGTGCGGGTGTAGGGATGCGGCGTCTCCGTCGCGACATCGGGGTTGACGCGGATACCGACCTTGGCCGCCTTCTTGAGGGTCTTAGCCACCGCGAAAAGCGTGTCGAGCTCGCTGGTGGACTCGACGTTGATGAAACCCACGCCGGCGCGGATCGCTTCTTCGAGCTCGGGGGGCGTCTTCCCGACGCCCGAGAATACGACGCCATCGGGATCGAACCCTGCGGCGAGCACGCGGCGGAGCTCGCCGACCGAGACGATGTCGGCGCCAGCGCCCAGCTGCTTCAGGACCCGCAGCACGCCGAGGTTGCCGTTCGCCTTGACCGAATAGCAGATGCGATGGCGGATCCCCTGGAGCGCGTCGTCCAGGGCGTGGTACTGCGCGCGAATCAGGTTGGCGCTGTAGACGTAGGCAGGAGTCCCGACACGATCCGCGATCGCCTGAAGCAGTCCTGGATCGATGCCTAGTACGCCTGCGCCCACACGGCCTCCGCCACGCTGGGCTTGCCGCACCACATGCAGGTCTTGGGCGCTTCGGGGCTCCGGAACTCAGGATCGGGGAGCACGCGGATCGTGGCGCCCGTTTGCTCCTTGATCTCGGCCTCGCACGCCGCGTCGCCGCAGAATCCGCCGTAGGCGAAGCCCCCTTTCCCCTTGATGAACTCGACGAATTGTGCCTTGGTGACGCCACGGATGCTGTTCGCCTCGCGCCGCTCGCGCGCCGCATGGAGCAGCCCCGCCTGGATCTCGTCGAGCACACCCGTCACGGCGCCGACGATCCCGTCGAGCTTGAGGGGCGCCTTCCCGCCGGTGCGGCGGGCCGCCATCGTGTGCCCAGCCGCCACGTCGCGCGGGCCGATCTCGAGCCGCAGCGGCACGCCCTTGGCTTCCCATTCGAAGTACTTCGCGCCCGGCTTCACGTTGTCGCGCAGATCCAGCTCGACCCGCAAGCCGGCCTTGTCCAGGTCGACCTTCAACTGATGGCTGACGGCTGACACCTGAGCCCGCTCCTCATCGGTCTTCCAGATCGGCACGATCGCCACCTGCACCGGCGCCAGTTTGGGAGGACAGATCAGTCCGTTGTCGTCCCCGTGGCTCATGATGAGGCCGCCGATCATGCGGGTCGAGACGCCCCACGACGTGTTCCAGACGTGGTCCAACCCGCCGGCCGCTGTCTGAAACTTCACGTCGAACGCCTTGGCGAAGTTCTGTCCCAGGTTGTGCGAGGTGCCGCCCTGGATCGCCTTGTTGTCTTGCATCAGCGCTTCAATCGCGTACGTCCGCAACGCGCCCGCGAATCGCTCGCTGTCGGTCTTTAGGCCGGTGAGCACGGGCATCGCCATCCACTGCTCCTGGAACGTGCGATACACTCCGAGCATGCGCCGCGCTTCTTCTTCCGCTTCGGCCTCGGTGGCGTGCGCGGTGTGCCCCTCCTGCCAGAGGAACTCGGTCGTCCGCAAGAACAGGCGCGTGCGCATCTCCCAGCGTACCACGTTGCACCACTGGTTCAAGAGCAGCGGCAGGTCGCGGTAGCTCTGGATCCACTTCGCGAACATCGCGTAGATAATCGTCTCGGAGGTGGGCCGCACGATCAGCGGCTCCTCGAGCGCCGACGTGGGATCGAGCTCGATGCCCTTGCCGGTGGCCTTGAGGCGCGTGTGCGTGACGATGGCTACTTCCTTGGCGAAGCCCTCGACGTGCTCGGCCTCCTTGGCCAGGAAACTCATCGGGATGAACAGTGGGAAGTACGCGTTGCGGTGCCCCGTGGCCTTGAACATGTCGTCCAGGGCGCGTTGCATCAGCTCCCACATGCGGTAGCCATGTGGCCGGATGACCATGCAGCCGCGCACCGGCGAATAGTCGGCGAGCTCGGCGTGCGTGATCACGTCGCCGTACCACTCGCTGAAGTCCTTTGCGCGTGGCGTGATCCGCTGCGCCTTAGCGTTCTGAGCCTGCGCCATCAGTCGAAGAATCCGTTGAGAAGGTTGTCGAGGGGCACCTTCGCTTCTGTGCCCGCCGTGAGGTCTCGTACGAGCGCCATGCCCGCGGCCCGCTCTTCGGGCCCGATGATCACGGCTCTCGGCGCACCGCGGGCGGCCGCCAGCTCGAGCTGCTTGCGAATCGGCGTATGGCGCAAGCCGTACTCCACCGCGATGCCGCGGTCCCGCAGCGCGTGCGCGAGCCGCAGCACCGGCGCGACGTCGTCCCCGGAGACCGCCACCAAAAAGGCGCCGAGCTGGGTCGACGCCTTGGGGGCGACGTTCCGCTCCTTCAGTAACTCCCCGAGCACGACGTCTCCCAGCCCGAAGCCGAGCGCGGGCAAGTCGGGTCCACCGAGCGCCTTCAGGAGATCGTCGTAGCGCCCGCCACCGCAGATGGCCCGGAGTTTCTTGGCCGTGTCGAACAACTCGAACACGATCCCCGTGTAGTACGCCAGGCCGCGCACGATGGTGAGATCCACCTGCACGAAGTCGCCGAGGCCCATCGCGTTGAGCGCTTCGGTTGCGGTGCGCAGGGGCTCGCCCGCCTCCTCCCCGCCCTTCACCTTGGTCAGTGCTGCTGTAACCGCGTCGAGACTATTCAGCTGCGCGATTTCGAGGACCGGGTCGGGGTCGCCAACCGCTTCGCGCAGCATCTCGATCAAGACGTGCTGCGGCACACGATGCGCCTTGTCGATCGCGGCATACGTCGCGGGCAGCTGCGCTTCGGTGACGCCCCGCCCCAAGAGCAGCGCCCGCAAGGCGCGCCGGTCGGAGATCCGCGCCTGGACGTCCGTGGGCCCGAAGCCGAACGCGCGCATGATGTCGATCGCCGCCGCGATCAGCTCGGCATCGGCGAGCGGCCCCGCCTCGCCGATGATGTCCATGTTGAGCTGAAAGTGTTCGCGCAGGCGCCCCCGCTGCTGCCGCTCGTAGCGGAACAGCTGGGGGATCGAGAACCAGCGGATCGGCTTCTTGAGCGCCTGCGCGTGGGCGGCCACCATCCGGGCCAGCGTCGGCGTCATCTCCGGCCGGAGTGCGACGTCGCGGTCTCCCTTGTCCTTGAAGGAGTAGAGCTGTCCCACGATCTCGTCGCCGCTCTTCTGGGTGTAGAGCTCCAGGGTTTCGAGCGGGGGCCCATCGTATTCCTCGAACCCATAGCGCGCGGCAACGCTCCGCCAGACGGCGAAGATGTGATTGCGGAGGGCCAGCTCTTCAGGGTAGAAATCGCGGAAGCCGGGGAGCGCTTTCCCTTGCATCACAACAATTTAGCCCACCGGCGCGAAGCCGGGCAAGCGGTTCAACGCGTCGCCGACGGTGTGAAACGAACCCGTCACCAAGACCGTCGCCGCACCTGCTTGTGCCTCGCGCAGCGCCGCATCGAACTCCGGCTCGAAGTGCACGGCTTGACCGCTGAAATCGCTCACCGACCATCGCTGCATGACGGGAATCGACGGTGGGACGGTCAACACCAGGCGGTCGACCGCCGGACCCAGCAGCTGAAGCATCGGTCGCCAGTCCTTGTCGTTGCGAATCCCAACCAGCGCGTGCAGCGGCCGCAACGGCTTGTGACTCGCCAGGGCGTCCACGAGCACGCGCATGCCGTCGGGGTTGTGCGCCACGTCGAAGATCCACTTCCCGCGCACGTCGAAGCGCCCTGGGATGTAGGCATCGGCGAAGCTCGCCGGGATTTCCTCGCCCAGCGGCAGCCCTTCCCCCAATCCCGCCGCGCGGGGAAGGTGTTTGAGCGCCCCGGCCGCGACCCAGGCGTTCGCGAGCTGATGGGGGCCGCGCAGGCCCAGCTGTGTGTCGGGGGTCAGCGGTCGCGTGGTGTCCACGGCGACCAGCGGGTCGGCGCCGCGGCGTTCCGCCTCCCGCATCAGCTCGGCACGCAGCAGCGGGTCGGGCTCCCCGGTGACGAACGGGACCCCGCGTTTGGCGATCCCCGCCTTCTCCCGGGCGATCCCCTTCAGGTCGCTACCCAGATAGTCGGTGTGCTCGAGGGCGATCTTGGTGACGACGCTGACGAGCGGCGTCAGCACGTTGGTCGCGTCGAGCCGCCCGCCCAGGCCCACTTCGACCACGGCGACGTCCACGCCGCGCGCCGCAAAGTCCGCGAACGCGATCGCGGTGGTCGCCTCGAAGAAGCTGGCGCTGGACCGCTCGATGTGCGGTTTGAGGACCGTCGTCCATTCCGCGAAGGCGTCTTCGCTGATCGGCACTTCGTTCACGGCGATGCGCTCACAGGGCGAGACCAGGTGCGGCGATGTGTACAGGCCGACCCGCAGGCCTCGAGCCCGTAACTCCGAGACGATGAACGCGCACGTCGAGCCCTTGCCGTTCGTGCCGCCGACGTGAATGGTCGGGTAGTGGCGCTCGGGACGGCCCAGCGCGTCGAGCAGACCCTCGGTCGGGCCGAGGCTCCACTTGATGCGGCCGGCTTGTCGTTCGAAGAGAAACTGGCTGGCAGCTGCGAACTTCAGTCGGCAACCTCCGCCGGCCGGGCACCCGTCATGTGCCGCAGCAGCTGCGCCGTCGTGTCGCGGAGCTCACCGCGCGGGACGACGGCGTCGAGCATACCGTGATCCAGCAGAAACTCCGCGGTCTGGAACCCTTCGGGGAGATCTTGACCGATCGTCTGCTTGATGACGCGCGGTCCTGCGAACCCGATCACCGCTCCCGGCTCGGCGAGGATCGCGTCACCCTGCATCGCGTACGAGGCCGACACGCCGCCAGTCGTAGGGTTCGTCAGGATCGAAATGAACGGGATCGCCGCCTGCTGCTGCTCGGCGAGGACCACGGAGGTCTTCGCCATCTGCATCAAGGACAGCACCCCCTCCTGCATCCGGGCGCCCCCGGAGGCCGACACGATGATCAGCGGCACGCCTTTGTCGATCGAGCGGCGCGCCAAGCGCGCGATCTTCTCACCGACCACCGAGCCCATCGACCCGCCCATGAAGGCGAAGTCCATGACGCCCAGGTCGATGGGCGTACCGTGCAGCCGGGCGTAGCCGGTGCGAATCGCGTCCAACGGCCCGGCCTTCTTCATCGCGGCCTTGAGCCGGTCGGCGTAGCTCTCGAAGTGGAGGGGATCGGCGGACTTGAGCTCCGCGAACAACTCGTGCCACGACCCCTCGTCCACGAGCAGGTCGATATACTCCTGAGCCGTAATGCGGCGATGGTGCCCGCAGTTCGGGCACACGTTGAGCGCGCGGATGAAGCGCTCTTTGATGTCGATATGACCGCACTCCTCACACTTCTCCCACGCATCGGCCGGAATCTCGAGCCGGACTCGTTCGGAGGTGCGAGGCTTACGTTCCTTCTTGAACCAAGCCATTAGGGCCATAGGGGGGTCACGAAGCCGACAATTTGGGAGGGGCTCGGGGCGGACGCCAGCCCCGACGTGCTAACTCGTTGTCAAAGCTCGGCGTAGCCGGACTGGCGGGACTCCCACGCGACGCGCACCGCGATCCCTACGCCGAGCGAGCAGGCCAACAGGAAGGACCCGCCGTAGGAAAAAAACGGCAGTGGGATCCCGGTGATGGGCATCAGGTTGATGGTCATCCCGATGTTTTCGACGATGTGCGTGAACAGCATCCCCGCGATCCCGAACACACACAAACTCGAGAAGGGGTCGGTCGCCTTGCGGGCGATGCGCAGCAAGACAAAGACGAGAGCGGCGAAGAGCGCCAGCGCTGCCACCACACCGATGAACCCCAGCTCCTCCCCGACGACCGAAAAAATGAAGTCGGTGTGCTGTGCGGGCAGGAAGGCGAGACGCTTCTGCGTGCCGAGGGTGAAGCCCTTCCCGAAGAGTCCGCCGGAGCCGACGGCCACCTTGGATTGAATCACGTGCCACCCGGTGGCCCGTGGGTCGACCTCGGGATTCAAAAAAGCGAGGAGCCGGTTCTGCTGGTAGGGCGCCAGCCGGTTCCAGAACGGCAGCGCGAACACACCCATAGCGACGTTGGCCGCCACGACGGCGAGCCCCTCCCACAAATACGGACGCCACCAGAGCAGCAACCCGGCCAGCACGGCGAGCCAGATCCCCCATGCGGTGGTCGAGAAGGCGAGCAGCAACCCGATGGCCGGCGAGGCGAGCAGCACCATCAACGACGGCTTGGTGCCCGCCCACAAGAGCATGCAGAACAGGATGGCGACGAACACGATCGCGCTCCCGAGGTCCGGCTGCAGCATCACGAGGAAGCACGGGATGCCGGCGATGGCGCACGGAGGAATGAGGTCGCGCAACGTGGCCGGGGGCTCGCGCAGCCCCGCGAGCCACCGCGACAGCATCAGGATAACCGCGAGCTTGGCCAGCTCTGCCGGTTGGCCGAGGCGCAGCGAACCGACGGCGATCCACGACTTCGACCCCGCCGCCGTCCCCGCCCCGGTGCCGAACAGCAGCGTGATCGCGAGGAGAAAAACAGCCAGCGCGTACACGAACGGCGTGGCCCACTCGAGCATCCGCGGCGAGGTGCGAAACATCAGAAACACGATGACCGCGCCGAGCGTCAGCCAGACGAGTTGACGGTGCCAGATCGTGGAAACGAAGGTCGGCACCTCGGTCTGACCGGCGGAATACAACGTCGCCAACCCGTAGATGGCGAGCGCCGTCACCGCACCGAGCAGCGGCCTATCGAGTTGGCGGAGGCGGGTGAACACGCAGCGTGTCGCTCAGGGTGTCCATCGGCGGTGGAATCGGGCGTAACGAGTCCGGCAGAGGCGGTATCACGGGCAGCTGGAAGGGCTGCGGCGCCGAGTCGGTCGGGACGGTCACGCGCAACTTCGTGGCGGCCGCTTCCTCCAGGCCGAGGTAATGCGCGATCGCGCGGCTCACGATCGGGATGGCGGCGGTGCCGTGCTGGGCGAACTCGATGATCGCGCCCACGACGATCTCGGGCTTCTCGGCGGGGGCGAACCCGATGAACCAGCCATGGTCGGCGCCGTGGGGGTTTTGGGCCGTCCCGGTCTTGCCGGCGATCTGCAATCCTTCAAGTCGCCCGCTGCGGGCCGTCCCCTCTTCCACGACGGCGATCATCGCGCGCCGCAGACCGGCGAGCTGATCAGGCGTCAAGTCGAGCGACAGCTGCGACCCGGTCCGAGTGGGACGGACCACGAACGGCACGCGCACGCGGCCGTCACTTGCCAGCATTTGGTAGAGGCGCACCATGTTCGCCAGGGTCTGGGCGTTTTCGCCCTGACCGATCGCGAGGTTCAGGGCGACGGCCGACGTCCAGCGCCGCGCGCCGTAGAGCCGGTCGTAGTACTCGGGGCCGGTCGGAAACTCGGAGGGGATTTCGCCGGGCAGATCGATGCCGGTGCGGCCGCGGAAGCCCCACTCGTTCCCATCCTCCACCAGCGACGTCACCCCCAGCTTGATGCCGAGCTGGTAGAAATAGACGTCGCAGCTCTGGGCGATCGCCTCGGTGAGCGTCAGGTCCCCGTGGCCCTCGGCCCGCCAGCAGCGGAAGAACCGATTCCCGTATTGCAGACCGCCCCGGCACGGAATCGGCATCCGGGTCCGGAACGTGACGATGCCGCGTTTCAGCGCCATCGCCGCCACGCCGAGCTTCCACGTGGACCCCGGGGGATAGCGCGTCTGCGTGGCGCGGTCGAGCAACGGCGTCGCGGGGTTCTCGTTCACAGAGCGCCAGTAGGCGGCCGACACGCCGCCGACGAACGCATTGGGATCGAACCCGGGGGCACTATACAGCGCCAGGATCTCGCCCGTGTTGGGGTTGAGCGCCAACACGGCGCCCCGCTGTCCCTTGGGGAAGTTCCGCGCAATGTATCTTTGCAGATCGAGGTCGATCGTGGTGTGCAGCTCGGTCCCGGGCACCGGCTCGAGGGTTTGCACCGCCTCCGCTTCGCGCACCAAATGTCCGAGCGCGCTGACCTCGACGAATCGGACGCCATCCGCGCCGCGCAGGGAGTCGTCGTACTCGCGCTCCAGACCGTCCTTCCCCACCAGGCCTCCGAGCCGCACTGCCGAGAACCGCCGCGTGGCGCGCTCGCCTTCCGTGACTTCGCCGAGGTACCCCACGAGATGCGCGGCGACCGTGGTATCGGGATAGTACCGCTTCGGCTCGGTCTGGATCAGCAAACCCGGAATCTCGAGACGGCGCTCTTCCAGCGCCGAGACAACCGAGAATGGGACGTCCGCGATGACGAGCGCGGGTTGGTAGGGCGCGCGGGCGGCCCGCTGCAGCACCCGCTGGATGGCGGTGTTGTCGAGGTGCGCGATCGGCGCGATCCGCGCCAGGGTCGCCCGGAGATTCGCGGCGGGTCCCGGCAACAGCGAGACCGTGTATCCCGGGACATTATCGGCGAGGACTTTGCCGTTGCGATCGAAGATCATGCCGCGCGGCGCGGGCAGCGGAATCGGGCGCAGCCGATTCGACTCCGATTGCAGCTGGTACTTGCCGTGCCCCAGGATCTGCGTGCGGAAAAACGCGACCAGCAACACGCCGAGCACCACCCACACGAACGTGCGGACGGCGCTGAGGCGCCGGTCGAGGAGGTGTGGATGGAGGGTGCTCATCGTTCCGGCCTTCGTGCGGCGACCCAGCGCCCGAACATCCCCAGCACGAGGATCCCCACGGCGGCGGTCGTCAGGCTCTGGAGCGGCGACCACACCAGCAGCTCCCAGCCGAGCTGCGCGCCGGCGAGTCGTCCCGATGCGAGCAACACGATCAGGTTCCGCAACCAGGTCCCGGCAAAGAACAGGCAGCCGTTCACGAACACATTTTCGGCGAAGAACACCGCCTTCGCCCACGACGAGAGATACCCCACCAGCGTGTGCGCCAGCGCCCCCGCCCCGAAGCTGGCGGGGGTGAGCGCGTCCCGCAGCAACCCCATCACGAATCCCGCCGCGGCGCTCCGCCCCGGCTGCGCGCGGATCGTGTAGATGAGCAGCGCGAGGAGCAGGAAGTCCGGCGCGACGCGATCGCCGCCGAGCCGCCCCCGCACCGTGAAATGCAGTACCACGAGGCCCGCCAGCACGAACAGGTAGCGGTACCGGTCGGTCTTTCTCACGGGCGGACCGAGTCGGGTTGGAATGCGCCGCGGATGTCGGAGCCCGACCCGCGTGCCGCCACGAGCACCATGACGTGCGAGAGTGCGGAGGGATGGATCGCGGGCCGAACCAGATACGTCCGCTCCCAGCCCTTCGCTTCGCTCGCCAGGCCGACGACCGTCCCGATCGGAATACCGCGCGGGAAGACGCCACCGAGACCCGACGTCAAGATCACGGTGCCCTCCGGGACCAGCTGGCGATAGGGCACGCCTTGTAGCTCGAGCAGCCACACGCTCGGCCCCGCGGCGCCGTGCGGCGCCACGATGCCGATCACGCTCCCGTCGCTGGCGATGGCGCTCGCCCGAAACTCCGGGTGCGCCCACGTCAACACGAGACTGGTATTTGCGTCCACGGTGGACACGACGCCCACCAGACCTTCGGCGCTCACCACCGCCGAAAGGGGCCGCACGCCCCGTTGCCGTCCCGCCGACACCACGAACGTCAGGGGATTGGTGGGCTCTGGTTGGTGCAGCACCTCCGCGGGGACGTAGCCCCATCCCAACCGGACGCCGAGTCCCATCAAGCTCCGGAGCCGCAGGTTCTCGCTGCGCAGCTCCGGGAGAAAGGTCGCGGCGAGGGCGGCGGAATCACGCTGCGCCACGACGGCATCGTAGTGGGCGCGAGCCGCGGCGAGCAGCTCGGTCTGTTGCTGCAAGGCGAGGAAGGGGGCGAGGACCGTCTGCCGCAACCCCTGGGCGATCGGGTCGCGCCACGTGTCGGGCAGGCTCATCGCCGCCACCGACAGTCCGACACATCCCAAGAACAGGAGCGTGCCGGCGCGCGATGCGTAACGATCGGCTCCGAGCGCCATCTCGCCCCGGCTACGTCGTCAGGACGTTGCGGTACTTCTCGGGATCGTCGAGAATCCGCCCTACGCCCCGGACCACACAGGTCATGGGGTCTTCGTCGAGGTGGATGGGCAGGCCCGTCTCCTGCTGCAGCAGCACGTCGAGGCCGCGAATCAGCGCGCCGCCGCCCGTCATTACGATGCCGCGGTCCACGATATCCGACGCCAGCTCCGGCGGCGTAATCTCGAGGGCGCGGCGCACCGCGTCCACAATCTGCTGGATCGGCTCCTGGACCGCTTCACGGATTTCGCTGGAGTGGACGCGCACGATCTTGGGGATCCCCGAGACGAGGTCACGACCCTTCACCTCCATCTCGCGCTCCTCCCCGACGGGCGCGGCGGAGCCGATCTGGATCTTGATCTGCTCAGCTGTGGGTTCACCGATCAAGAGGTTGTAGTTCTTGCGCATGAACTGGACGATCGCCTGATCCAGCTCGTCGCCGCCCGTCCGGATCGAGGTGTCGGACACGATGCCGGAAAGCGCGATGACCGCGATCTCCGTTGTGCCGCCGCC
>Ga0210382_10000594_pt1 | contig 12796 bp, 11 predicted proteins | sample PLMedo_FD_155452 | JGI IMG/M metagenome (GOLD analysis project Ga0210382, IMG submission 155452) | Groundwater sediment microbial communities from an aquifer in East River, Colorado, USA - PLM0_60_coex redo | ecosystem: Environmental > Terrestrial > Soil > Riparian zone | place: USA: East...
TCCCTTCGGTAATCTCGTGGGGCTGATTGAGAACCCACACTTCGTCGCTGCCTAACAAGCGCCTGAAGCTGCCGGCGCGCGTAGATTCCAAGGAATGAACACTCTTTCTTCAGCGCGCCGCAGCTTAAGCGCATTCCGTTAGGCGGCTCCACATGAAAGTCGTTGGTCAAGCTGCCCTCCTCATTGTCCTAGCCTCGGCGTTCGGACCGTCGGGCGCGCTGTGCGATGAGATGTGCTCGTGCAACTGGCAGAGGGATCCGCTCAAGGCCCGCGACCGAGCTGCCGTGGTTGTGGAGGGGCTAGCCCTCGACAGCACGCTCTCTGCTCCTCCGATTCGTGATGCGAACGGCCACCAGTTGTTCCAGGTTCGGGTTGTTGTTCGGAATAGATGGAAGGGGAGTGTGCCGGACACAATTTTGGTTCGCACAGCCGAGCCTGCCGGCGGTTGTGGTTTCTCCTTCCACGGTGGGCAGCTGTATCTGTTGTTTCTCTACAGGGATGCATCCAGCGGATTATCTGCAACGATGTGCAGTCTCTCTCAGCCTTTCTCGGAGGCGGAGAGCATTATCAGGAAGCTTGGGCCTCCGCTGCGCAAAGGAGCCGCCTAACAAGCGCTTGAAGCTGACGGCGCGCGTAGATTAAGGAATAAATTGTTCTTCAGCGCGCCGCAGCTTAAGCGCCATTCGTTAGGCGGCGCTCCTCGACGGACGAACCTTGCTCATAGATAAACTCTTGCGGCGGTTCCGCAGCAACTTACTCACCGGCATGGCGCTTGGATTCTTTGTCGCGACAGGGTTCAGCGCCTGGGTGACGTTTCTGCGGTTGACGGTGGGCACCGCGCCCTTTGAACGGCTCGATACTACATACTCGGCAACGATTGCCCTCTACTATGGTGGCGGCTTCGTGGGAGGGGCTCTAGTTGGGTTGTTCCTGCCATTCAGACGAGCGCTCTGGGGCTCGGCGCTACTGGGTATGCTCGGTGTGTTCCCCCTCTACTTCGGTGTGGCATGGACAACCTCAACCGGCACCGGCCGCTTCACGCTTGACAATCTTGCGGAAAGCGCCGTCCTAGCGTTTCTGGTCGGCGGGGCGGTCGGAATCTGGATCTGGCTTGATGCCAACCCTGAGAGCCCAGGACTGATAGGGAAGTTGCGAAAACCAACGACTAGAGTCGTTGGGTGGGTTTGGGCTTGCGCACTGTCCGTTGCTACCGTGTCGTATTTCGAGCTGCCTCGCTGGTCGGGAACGTGGAATTTTACGCTGGTTGTGCTCGCAGCCTTCGTTCTATTTGTTATTCCACTTGGACTGGCCGCGCTCGTTTCTCTCGCTTGGACTCGCCAGCACGGTCGACGACAGGATTCGTGAGCGCGCCGCCTAACAAGCGCTTGAAGCTGACGGCGCGCGTAGATTACGGAATGAATCTTTCTTCAGCGCGCCGCAGCTTAAGCGCGATCCGTTAGGCCGCCACATGAAACTGATAGAGTGCCCTGCCTGTCACAAACAAGTCAGTAGTGAAGCTGACACCTGCCCTTCTTGTGGTCAGCCAATCAAGCGCGGCTTCATCGGACGATCGGGAACGGAGCGGGTTCTCAACGTGGGATGTCTGATCATCATTCTAGTGTTGATCGTCTACTTCTTCATCCAATAATAGCAATGGGCCACGACTGCTTAATGTGCGGCCTAACAAGCGCTTTGAAGCTGGCGGCGCGCGTAGATTGTGGAATGAATCTTTCTTCAGCGCGCCGCAGCTTAAGCGCGATCCGTTAGACAGCAGCCAAGCTTTCGCTCATGCCGACCTTTCCCTGTCCTTGCTGCGGTTTCGTGGTATTCGAAAGAGCTGCCGGCAGTTATGAGATATGCCCAGTCTGTGGGTGGGAAGATGACCCCGTTCAACTCGCATTTCCGGGTACACCTACGGGAGCGAATAAAGAGAGTCTCTACGATTCTCAGGCTCGGTTTCTGAAGGCTTTTCCTTCCGATCGGCAATTGCATCAAGGATATCGGCGTGATTCCTCGTGGCGCCCGCTGCGTTTGGACGAAGTGAAGCGTGAGGGAGAGCCCAACACGGGGCGTGAGTATTTCGACACAATCCCACACGACGCGCCCACGTACTATTGGAAGGCTTCGTGATGCTGCTGTCTAACATGCGCTTGAAGCTGACGGCGCCCGTCGTCTGTGGTAGAATTGCGTTTGTGATCATTCCAGTTAGGCGCCGCAGCTTAAGCGCGATTCGTTAGACGGCTGCACTTCTCTCATGAGCACTTGGCGTCGAAAAGCCATCGTCCTATTCCCTGAACTGGTCGCGGATCTCAGTCCGGGAGACGACGCGCGGCACGAGTTCTTCTCGCGGCTGAGTTCCCTTGCCGCCAAGGCTCACACGGCTCGAGACGAAGGGACGCTCCGCCGCGTACATGGGTTCGCCGAGTGGTCGCTGCATCAGAGTGAGGAGCTTTGGCGCAATGCGGCCATCGGGTTCTACGAAGATGTATTCGCCGAAGTGCCATGGAAGGAAATCGTGCCCTGGCTCTCCCCATTCGTCATTGAACAGGTCAAACGGACCTGGGCGCTCGGCATACAAGGGGAACGGGCCAGAGAGCTCGACGAGCTCGTTCGCGGGCGGAGGGATGCGGCTTATCAAAGCCACGCGTTCTCAACAGGTGAAATCGATCGTCTGTGAGCAGCCGTCTAACACGCGCTTGAAGCTGGCGGCGCGCATAGATTCGGTCTACAGCTACAGGTCGCTTGGGCGTCCAGTAGGGTGGGCGGAGGCAATACTCCAGCGGGCACCGCACCCAGCACGCCAGCTAGCGTCCTGACGTCAAGTGTCCAGGCTCTCTTTGCTCTCTCTCACCCATCTCAAGGGATTCAGCTCTGGCTCAGCGCGGGGCCTGGTCTGGTGCGTCATGGAGGCGAAGCCTACGCCCGGTATGGCTCGCCGGTCCAACTGGCAACCACTCTGGGGTTCGGTTCAGCCATTCCGATAGGGAGTCATCTGAGCGTCAACCTGGGAGCGACCACGTTTCTGTACAACATTGACGTCGCGGACAGTGCGGGCACCAGCCTTGAGCACGGGTTTCAGGTGGACCCATTATTTCATCTTGGGCTCAGCGTTCGTTAACGGTAGGTCGAGTGGCGCCGCCTAACACGCGCCTGAAGCTGGCGGCGCCGCCGTGCGGTGGAGGCCATCCGTTTGTGATATCGTCCAGTTTGCGCCGCAGCTTAGGCGCAATCCGTTAGGCAGCCGCGTGCGCATTGCATGTCTTCTCGGAGGCGTACTGATCGCGGCCTGCGATCCTGCAAGAGTCGCGAGGTTCGAAATCTCGCCTCGGGCGGTGCCCGCCGCCGACTCAGCGGTTCTAGCCCAGTCCCGTCAGATCGTCGAAGCCTTTGCCACAAGGTATCAGCTGCAACTCGTTCGCACTGATTCTGATTGCCCGATGGGCCGATACTTCGCACCGGACTCCATCTACGGCAGGCAAGTCGGATTGAATCTCTGTGTCCGTCCCGCAAAGGGGGTCACCGTATTTGATCTGTCCGAGTTCATCACATCGCGATGGGGTCCAAAAGGCGCTGCGCTGCGCCGAGAGTTACGTGATACGCTGCTCAGCCGGTTCGGTGCTGCGGCGGTTCGGGAAAGGTAGGCGGCTGCCTAACATGCGCTTGAAGCTGCCGGCGCGCGTAGATTACGGAATGAATCTTTCTTCAGCGCGCCGCAGCTTAAGCGCGATCCGTTAGGCAGCGCTGCCGGTTCGCGCAGCACTTTGGGCGCATCGCCGCTCTTCCGACCTTCGGTCCGCAGCCCCATCTTGGTTGACGCCACTCACGATCCCTCGGAGGTCATATGCGCATCCTCACGCTCCCGGCGTGTCTCGTGCTCATGGTCGCCCCCCCACTTCACGCCCAGGCCGCACCCACCGTGCAGCCGAACGCGCGCCATTGGGGCCCGGCGCCCGGTGTCTTCCCGAAGGGCGCGAGGATGGCCGTTGTTAGCGGTGACCCCGCTAAGGCGGGGCCGTTCACTATCGAGCTCGCCATGCCAGCCGGCTACAGAATCCCTCCGCACTTCCATCCCACCGCTGAGACGGTCACAGTCAAGAAGGGGACGCTATTCGTCGGCATGGGCGACACCTTCGATGCATCGAAGGCCAAACCGATGCAGGTTGGCGACTCGGGGTCCATACCGGCAAACGCCCACCACTTCGCAGCGGTGAAGGTTGCCACCTTCATCAGTGTGAGCGCGATGGGTCCATTTGCGATGACCTACGTTCATCCGGCGGACGATCCTCAACGGGCGGCGGCAAAGCCGTAGCGTGGGCGCAGTGCTGCCTAACACGCGCTTGAAGCTGGCGGCGCGCGGAGGATATTGAATATGGTGGCGCGCGGTGAGCACCGATGGCTTCTACTTCGGACCGTTTGACATTAGGCAGGCCGCACGCTATAAGACATCGGCCGTCGACAAAAGCAAACCCAGTGAAAGCTGGGGACGCAAAGCCACGGATCCTCGCCTTCCTCCGCGACGCCTTTCTCTAACGACGCCACGCCGGACTCCAAGACCGCCGAGCTGCCGACGCGTTTTCGCGTTGCGACCCTCTTGGAAGGACTGGCACCATGCTCGCGCGATTCGACCAGATCTTCACACGGAAAGCAGGAGCAGCCTTCCAGGTTGCGGTCTTGGCGACCCTCATGGCCGGATGTAGCCGCGACCTCCCTGTGGACCCAAGCCGCGTTGCCTTGCTGGCGTCCGTTCAGGGGCCGGATGTCGAGCCCAACAATACCTGTTCCACCGCACAGGACTTCGGGGCTGTCGCGCTCCCGTTCACGCTGGACGGCAGTCTGGACGGATCTCCGCTTCCCGGCGGCGGCGATGTCGATTTTGTCCGGTTCACCGGCACGCCGAACACCACGGTGCGGGTGGATCTCGAGGGGCAATCCACCGGGAAGGGAACACTCGGCGATCCGTTCCTCGGGTTTTTCGACTCCGGCTGCAATCTGATCGCGATCAACGACGATCACGGCGGCACGACGAACTCCAGGCTACTGGTCACGATACCGAATGATGGCGTCGTCATCCTAGGCGTCACCAGATGCTGTGACGCCAGTTTTGACCAGGGTGGGTTCGGTACTTATCAGCTGAACATCCAAGCGATTCTCCCACCGTCGAATGATGACTTCGTCAACGCGACGTCAATCGCCACGTTGCCGTTCAGCGACCCGGTGAATACGTCCGCGGCAAGCACAGAGGCCGGCGAACCAACACCGTCGTGTGGAATCGGGTATGGCGGTGTCAGTAAGACCGTCTGGTACACGTTCACCCCAGCGGAGACGAGGTCGGTTTTCGCGAGCACCACTGCGCCCTTTTCGACCGTGGTCGCCGTCTACAGCGGGAGTACGTTGGCCACCTTGGCCGAGGTGAGTTGTCGTACCGGGAGCGTGGCATTCAGGGTGGAAGCCGGCACGACCTATCGTATCGTCGTAGGCGGGATTTTCGGCCAAGGCGATCAGCTGGAGTTCCGGCTCGAGGAAACGCCAGCACCTCAGGCCGGGTTGGGCTTCTATCCATCCGACCCGTCGGCATTTGATGTCGTGCAGTTCTTTGACCGATCATACGACCCGGTTAGCATGGGTTTTCAGTCGTACCAGTGGCAGTTTGGTGATGGAGCGACCGGCACGGGCTGCTGCCCGACTCATCAGTATGCTGCCGATGGAGACTACTCCGTTCACCTGACCGTCACGACGATCGACGGCCGCACAGCGTTGACCGCCCAGACCACGAGCGTCCGGACGCACGACGTGGCCATCACCAGGCTCGCTGCGCCGCTATCGGCGAGTGCCGGACAAGCGCGGGGGATCGTTGTCGGCATCAAGAACAAGCGATACCCCGAAACCGTCGAGGTGCAGCTGCTCAAGGGTGTTCCCGGCGGCTTTCAGTTCGTCGGCGTTGTGACCAAGGCGGTGCCCCTGAGCTCGGGAAACAGTACGACGGATTTCAGCTTCAGCTACACGTTCACCGCCGCCGACGCGAAAATCGGAAAGGTCACGTTCAAAGCGATCGCGAATGTGGTCGGTGCGCGGGATGCGCTGCCGGCGGACAATGAGGCGATCGCGCCGCCGACCAAGGTGAGCGCGGGCCAAGGCCTCCGCGGCGCTATCGCGTTCCACAGCACCCGGGACGGCGACTTTGACATTTATGTGATGAACGCGGACGGGACCAAGGTGACTAACCTCACCAACTCCACCGATCAGGAAATCGATCCCATCTGGTCGCCCGACGGCAGTCAGGTCGCGTTCGCCACGTGCGCGGGCGCCTGTGGAGTCTTCTTTACCGAGGTCTGGGTTATCAACGCGAACGGAACCGGTCTAAAGCAACTCACGCACGGTGGGGGGTTCCTGGGCGCCTGGTCACCCGACGGGAAGCGAATCGCGCTTGTTAGGGATGGCGGAATTGTGATCATGAATGCGGATGGGACTGGGGTGACCACAATTAACCAGAATGGTCGTCCGACCGCGTGGTCACCCAACGGCAAGCAGATCATGTTCCAGAGCGATCGCGACGGCGACAACGAGCTCTACGTCATGAACGTCGACGGGAGTCGGGTAACCCAACTCACCGACAACCCCGCCAGCGACGAGGGCGACTTCGCGGGCTGGTCGCCCGACGGCGCGCGGATCGTGTTCAGCAGCAGGCGTGACGGGGGCGACCTCGACATCTTCGTCATGAACGCGGACGGGAGCGGAGTCACGCCGCTCACGCAGAATGATTTCATCGAGGATGACGACCCTGTCTGGTCACCCGACGGCAAGCACATTGCGTTCCACAGCACGCGCACCGGCCAAGAGGAAATCTTCGTCATGAACGCGGACGGCAGCGACCCGATTCAGCTGACGTTCAACGAGGGCGCTGTGCCCGCCTGGAGGGCCAAGTCTCTCCCGTAGCGCCAGCATGCCCCGGGAGCGGGAGCAGATTCCCGCCCCCGGGTGGTGTTCGAATCCCCGGCCGGTCACAAGCGGCACAACGACGTAGCCGCAAACGACCCTCCTGATTCTCCTTATTCGCCCACCAACTGTCGCTTGAAGCTGGCGGCGCGCGTAGACTAAGGAATGAATCTTTTTTCAGCGCGCCGCAGTTTAAGCGCGATCCGTTAGGCGCACCCGTTGGAGTGTGGAAAGGACACTCGCCATGGTTGATTCGAAGACGCTCGACGAGCTCTTCCGCCTGGCAGTGTCGGCCATCGACGCTGGTGACGTCAACGAGCTCGAACACCTCGTGGCCGCGAACGGCAGGCTCGTCTGTGAGCGGCTCGACTCTCCGGGCACCTGGCTGTGCGACAAGGTCGGTGCCGCTATCGATGGATTCTTTCAGAAACCATACCTGCTCTGGTTTATAGCCGAGGATCCCGTTCGCAATGGCAAGTTGCCGGGGAACATCGCCGAGGTGGCCCGCACGATCCTACGGGCAGCGCGACGAACATGCGCCGACAGCTTGCGACAGCAGCTCGATTACGCGCTTCGATTGGTATCGTGGTCATGGATCGCGCGAGAGTATGACGTTCAAATCGACCTCATCGACGTCCTGATTGAGGCTGGCGCGTCGCCTGAGGGCGCCCCAGACAATGCGCTCGTCAACGGCAATATTGCCGCGGCGGAGCATCTCGTTGAAAGGGGCGCGACATTGACGTTGGCGACGGCTCTCTGCCTCGGACGCTGGGACGACGTCAACCGTCTTGCCGGCGTGGCGACGGCCCGGGAGAAACAGTTCGCGCTGACGCTCGGGGCTCTGCGAGGCAACGCTGAGGCGCTCCGTCGGATCATCGCCATGCGCGTCGACGTGAATACTGTGAGCTCTGACCTCTATTCCCATGCCACCCCTCTTCATCACGCCGTGTCTTCGGGCTCGCTGGATGCGGTCAGGGTCCTCGTCGAAGCCGGGGCGCACCTCGGCGCGCGAGACACGGCGTACAACGCGACGCCTGTGGGTTGGGCCGAGTACTCCCCTGGCAAGCAATCATACGATGAGATCGCTGTCTATCTTCGCGAAGCTGAGCGTGAACGGTGAAACCCGATGACTGACTCAACCGCACTTGGATCTCCAGGTTCTCCGGTAACGTCGAGACCGACTCCTCTCATCCTTCGGGTCCTGAGTGGTTTAGGCGGTACAGTCGTGTTCGTGATCGGCCTCGTACTTTCGTTCGGCGCGATTCTCGCATCGCCGCTCGGAACATGGCTCGTCCGACGCTGGACGAGACGAAACGCCAGGCGGCCGAGCCGGATGGCGTCGCTGGTAGGTGCGGTGTTGGCATCGTCGGTGCTGGCAGGTGTTCTGTGGTCAGTGATTTTTGCACTCGCGCCACGGCCGACGCCACAGGAGCTCCAGTCCGCGGTGGCGCAGAGCCAAAGCCGAACCTCGGTGAAGCTCCCAGATTGGTACGCTAAGGCCTTCCCCCAAACCGCCCGCGCAGACTCGGCGAGCCAACGACTGATCCAGTCGCCTGGATTTATCAGAATGACACTCATATTTGGAGCCGTATTTCTTGCTCTGTTCTTTGGCGTGCTCGGTGGGGTCAGCGGTTGGGGAGCATTATCCCTGCTGAGTGTTGCGTGGCGCGGGCGGGCGGCCTAACAAGCTTTGATCGTCCTCGGCACCTTCACTATCCTCCCGTTCGTGGCGCAGCTGCGTGGGATACGCTGCCGGTCGATCATCGACGCGCGCCACGTTCGTTCTTTCACGTATTACATGCACTCTCACTCCCTATCGGAAGGGTCCGATGAGCGCCACCCCGTTTGTCGTGTTCTGGGGCGTCGCCGCGTTCACGCTGCCTCTCGCGGCGCAAGACCGGACGCCCGCCCCTGTGATGGGCGTCGGAATCACGGTTCCAGACGTCGGTGTGCTCCTGCCGATCAACGTTAGCCAGCATGTCCGGTTCGAGCCGTATGTGGATTTCTACTCGACGCGCGCCGACTATCCGGTTACCTCCGATACCGCGTGGGCCTGGCACATCCGAATCGGGCTTGGCCTGTTCTCGGTGGCGCACCCGCGGGAGCGCCTCGGGCTGTATTTTGGTCCCCGTTTCGGCCTCTTGCGCGGGTCCACGAGGGTAAATGGGTCTGTTGGGCAGACGTCGACGAAGAGTAGCGGGTGGTTCCTGGGCGGCGCGATCGGCAGCGAGTACAGCCCCGTGCCCGGGTTGAGCGTCGGCGGCGAGGCAAAGATTGAGTTCGATCACAGCTCGTCGTCCTCGAGTGGGTCCACAAGCATTGCCCCCAATTTGTATGCGCGTAGTTGGTTCTCGTCTGGGGCGCTGGTGGTGCGCTTCTATCCGTGAGCGACGAGCGGGGCACCGGCACAGGGCGCTCGTGGGCGCGATCATACGGGGCGGTGCCCCGCAGAACCGTGTGAGGGCGGTTGGCGTGCGAGGGGTGAACCCTTAGCTTAGGCCAACGTCGTCAGGCTGGGTCTGGCACATGTCACCTCTAGCCGTTCGCGTCGCTGCGGGCGTCCTCGCTCTCCTCGCCCTTATCGCTCTGCGCGGCAAGCGCTGGGCCTACCTCGCATTCATCGTGCTCGGGCTCGCGTATTTTCCCGCGCAAACCCACTTCCAGATGCACGCGCCGAAGTGCCAGCAGGTCCTTCCCACGGTGCAGGTGCTTGTCGTCGCGCTGCACAACTACGCGTACATCGCGCTGTTCGCCGGCTTCTACTGGGTGTCGTGGGTACAGTTCCGGAGGTCTGACGCGCGCGTCGTCTGGGCGCTCCTCGCGACGCTGCTCGTGGGAGCCCTCGTCGAGATCGCCGAGGGCATGACGACGCGGGCTCAGTGCCGCGTGCGGGATCTCGTACCGGTCGCCGCAGGGGCGTTGGGCGCGGCGCTGCTGCTCGCTATCTGGTCTCGGCTCCGCCGAAAACCGGCCTACGTCAGACTCGTCAAACCCCGCTCAGCGGCCGCTGCACACGCGGCTGCCCCGACGCCCCGTGCGGTCGTTCCTCCTCGTGGTGTCGTGCCGCCCCCGCCCCCGCCCCCGCCCCCGCCCCCGCCGGTTCCATCGCGGCGGGTCGTACCTCCGCCCCCCGACTTTTCACCGGGCCCAAGCCCTGTGACGCCATCGGCGGACATGGCTCCGACGCATGAGGTCACGCCAAGGAAGGCAATCGCTGTACGAGCAATGGTCGTGCAACGCCTTCAGGCGATCCTGAGACGTCTCAGGGAAATGTTACAACGCCTGTGGGTGAAGATACGTGGGCGTCGCCGCACCGTCGTCGTTGGCGGCATCGCCCTGGCGCTTGTGGGCGCCGGGGCGTTCGTGATTCTGTCCCTCCCGGCGCCAGCGCCTGTAGTGACCGAGCAACCGGCGCCGCCCCCAGAGCCCCCACCGCCCCTGCCGCGGCCCCTCCAGTCGGAAGCCGAGGGGTACTACGAGCCGAGCTACAAGTTCACGGTCTCCGATCGGCGCTTCACCCGCCTGACGCTACGTCCGCAGCCCTTTGTCACGTTCTCGCGGACCGGGACACGCGATGAAGTGGGGTGTGCAGATGCACGGATTAGCTCGGCTGCGGTACACCTGCGCTGCGAGTTCGAGCGCGTCGGCATCGTCGTCACGATCGAGGGCCAGTTCCCGTCACGCACGGTCACAAGCCGCCTCGACGCACAGGTTCTGAGCGCCTGGGTCACGGTCACCAATACGCGCGGTGAGACGCTGTTCCGCGCGCGCGAGTCGTTCTATTGGCACGCGCCCGACTGAGGATGGCGGGCTAAGCACCTTTAGTCTTCACCTCGTCCCACAACCTGTCGAGCTCTTCCAGGGACGCACGGCCCATTTCCAGACCGCGCTCCTCCGCGAGCTTCTCAACTTTCTCGAACCGCTGCATGAATTTCAGATTCGCGCGCTCGAGCGCCTGCCCGGCCTCGATGCCGTGCTTGCGGGCGAGATTCACGGCCGCGAACAACAAGTCACCGATCTCTTCCTCTAACTGCTCCCTGCGCCCCGCTCCCTGCTCCTTCTCGAGCTCCGCCGTCTCTTCCTTCACCTTCGCGAGCGGTCCCTTCGCGTCCGGCCAATCGAACCCGATCCCCGCGGCGCGCTCCTGGAGCCGGTACGCCATGAGCAGAGGAGGCAGTGTCGGCGGAAGACCGGCGAGCGTGCCGCGCTTGCCGCCTGCGCGCGGCTCGCGACGCTTGACGAGCTCCCAGCCGGCATGATCCCCCCCGAGGCTGCGGCGCGTTTCGCCGAAGAGATTCGGATGCCGCCGCCACATCTTCTCTTCGAGGGAGTGCGTGACGACTTCCGCGTTGAACTGCGATCGCTCTTCGGCGATTACGATCTGAAACGCGAGATGCAGCAACAGGTCGCCCAGCTCGTCGCGCATCGCTTCGGGATCGTCGGTCTGGATGGCATGATCGAGCTCGAGCGCTTCCTCGACCAGGTAAGGACGGAGTGTTTGCGGGGTCTGCGCGCGGTCCCACGGACAGCGCTGCCGCAACTCGCGCACGAGTCCCAGAGCACGTCCAAGCGCTGAATCGCCTTGCATTTAGCCTCCGGGCCGGGTATCATACCCGCGCCAGTGAGCGTGTCAACGAAGGGCGAGGCCTGGGTGGAAGTGGACGTGGAAGCCCTCGTCGACAACGCCCGAACGGTAGCAAAGATAGCAGGCACTCGGCTCCTCCCTGTCGTCAAGGCCAACGCGTACGGGGTCGGAGCCGTCCTAGTATCTAAAGCCCTCGAGCAGCTCGATCCCTGGGGCTATGGCGTCGCAACGATCGGCGAAGGTGCCGAGCTGCGCGCGGCGGGCATCACCCGGCCGATCCTCATCTTCATGCCGGCCCGCGCGCAACTGTTCGACGAGTACGATCGCCTGCAGTTGACCCCGGCACTCGGCGACGCGGGCAGCATCCTCGAATGGACCACGCGCGGCGAGCGCCCTTTCCATATCGAGATCGATACGGGGATGGGACGCGCCGGTGTGCGCTGGGACGAAATCGACGAGCTGGGTGAAGTGGTGGACACGCCGTCGCTCGAGGGTTGCTATACGCATTTCCACTCCGCCGAACGACAGGATGGCTCGGCAGAGCGGCAGCTCGAGCGGTTTCTCGGCGCGGTCGGGCGGTTGCCGCGGCGGCCGGCCCTGCTGCATGTCGCGAACAGCGCCGCCGCGCTGCGGGGCCGGCAGTTCGCGTTCGATCTGGTGCGGCCGGGGATCTTCCTGTACGGCGGTTCGCCGGCGAACGATCTGCCGCAGCCACGGCCAGTCGTGAGCGTGAGGACCAGGGTGCTGAGCGTGCGACGGATGCGCAAGGGAGACACCGCGAGCTACAACGCGAGCTGGACCGCGCAACGGGACACCGTGATCGCGACGCTGCGATGCGGCTACGCCGACGGGTTGCGGCGCACGGTCGCGAACGGGGGCGCCGGGGGCGCCGGGGGCGCCGCTGTGCTGCTGCGCGGACAACGCTGTCCGATCGTGGGGCTCGTGCAGATGGACATGGCGCTCGTCGAAACCGGCACCCTGGAAGTCCAGGTGGGCGATGTCGCGACCATCGTGGGCGCAGACGCGAAGCAGCGGATCAGCCTGAGAGAGATCGCGGACTGGAGCGGTGAGGTGCAGCACGAATTCCTGACGGGACTGGGCTCGCGTCTGCAGCGAGTCCCGGTTTGAAATACGGAACGGGCCGCGCCGCCATCATCGTCCTGGATGGGCTCGGCGCCGGGCCCGCGCCGGATACGCCCGCGTACGGTGATGCCGGCTCAGACACACTCGGCAACGTCGCTCGCGCCGTCGGCGGGCTGAAGCTTCCCAATCTCGAGA
>Ga0210382_10000595_pt1 | contig 12796 bp, 21 predicted proteins | sample PLMedo_FD_155452 | JGI IMG/M metagenome (GOLD analysis project Ga0210382, IMG submission 155452) | Groundwater sediment microbial communities from an aquifer in East River, Colorado, USA - PLM0_60_coex redo | ecosystem: Environmental > Terrestrial > Soil > Riparian zone | place: USA: East...
AAAAACTACTGACTACCTTCGCCTTATCATGGCCTCCTTGACAAAATGGTCGTACTAGGAAAGGGTGGGGGGGAACGCATGGTAGGTACATCGTTTATCATGTCGCCTCTAAGTTGTCAAGTCTCAGCGCCACGCGCGCGAGCGCCTTGACGACTGTAAGCAGAATGACTATGAGTCGCGCGACTGTAAGTCGGCGACGTGCGCGACTTGCGCAGCGCCAGGCGCAATGCCGATACAGGGATGGGTAAGAAAAAAGCCGACGTTACGGCGTCGGCTGGGTTTCGCTACTTGATCTCGACTTCGATCTCGTCGTCGTCGCTCGCTTCCGCGAGTTTCGCGGCTCGCTCGCTGCGAATCTTGGCGATCTCGGCCTTGACCTTGATATTCGAGGCCCAGGTTTTGACCTGATCCGGATTCACCTCGACGGCCTTCTCGACCTTGCCCACCGGCAGCTTTTTGATCCGCGCGACTGCTTCACAGATCAGCGGCGTCAGGTCAATCGTCGCCGTCAATTCCCACTGGTTCGACTTCAAGCCGTCGATGATCCGCTGCACCATCTGCAACTTCTCGGCTGCGGTTCCGCCGCTTTCGGCGTCACCAAGCTTTTGCTTCAGCCCATGCAGCCCGGCACAGCGTTGCATCTCTGGACTCAACTTCAGCAAATCAACCGAGGCCGACTTGCCGAGCGCGGGATAGGTCACGGTGACCAAGGTTCCCGTTACTGCCACTTGTTGCTTTTTCATCCCGATTCTCCGAAAACTTGTCGGGGTAATTCCCGATCAAGTGAATCAAGTTTACGCTCGTTCGAGGTTCCTGTCAAGGTCTTCTTTCGTTGTCGAATCAATGGCTTGGCTGTAAGTGAGTGCCCACCCTCACCCCAGAAAGAGCCACGCGCACTACCGATTGGACGCTTGGCCCGGCGTGTGCAGGTATGATTAATGTGGATGATAATCTTCCATTATCATCCACAGGCCCAGACCCGGCGTCCGTCGCAGTTGCAGTTGCAGGGTGAAATTTCGCCGGGGGCACTTCGCCGCGCCCGCAAGCTGTGCCATTATATCGGCATGGAAACGCAACTGCAAAGGCATGGACAGGAGCTGCTTCGCCGCGGGTTGAGCGTGCTGCACGAATCGCTGGCGGATTGGATCCTGATCAACCCAGGCGGAACCCTGCGAGACATGGGCGCGCACTTTGGCTATTCGCCCGCGTGGCTCTGTACAGTGCTGAACAGCGACATGTTCAAGGCGTACATGCAGACCCGCCGCAAGGACATCATCGCCAGCATCGCCGCGAGCCTGCCTGAGAAGCTCGAGGCGGCGGCGCACCTGGCGACTGAGCGGATCATCGAGGTGGTGCAGAAAAGCGAGGACGGCGACCAGATCATCGACGCGTTCGACAGGATTCTGCACAGGTACGGCTATGCACCGAACGCCAAGAACGGCGCGCAGCAGCATGTGATGCTGCAGCAGAACAACGTGTTCTACCTGAGCCGGGAAGACCTCATGGGAATGAAGGGGAAGCTGGTGGAGGCGCATGCGGCAGAGCCAGCAGTAGAACCACCCCAAGCCCCGCCGGCCCCCGCGCTGGAGAATCTGACCAAGGACAAGGATGGAGAGCTCATGCCCTCCACCTAAGGGATTTATCGCCGCGGTGGACGTGCGAAGGGCGCGGTTCCTCTCAGCACAACCACCGTTTATCAGGAGAGGCCGATCTCGCGGAAGGTTTGCAGTCGGTGTGCGCTACGAGCGACAGGTTCAGGACTACCTGTCGCTATTGGCGCTTGGTCAACCGGAGATCGAGCATCGCAATGGGCCTTGGCTTGAATTCACGGACAAGTCTGGGCGACGCTGGTGCCAGCCGGATGCGCTGCTGGTTAACGCGGGGAGGCAGGACTGTATCATCGCTGAGGTCAAGTACCAGCACACGGCGGACGCCTGGTGGCAGCTCAAGTGGCTTTACCTACCAGTTCTTCAAGCGGCGATGCCGGGGTATTCTTTCAGGCTGCTGGAAATCGTTCACTGGCATGATCCATTGGTCGCCTGGCCGGAGCGATCAGTTTTGACTCCCAACGTAGAGGCGACGCCACGTGGCAACTCAATCGCAATCCACATCTTTAACCCACGACGTCTCGACCGGCTTCTCGCGGAGGGACATCGCAGTGGCCACGGTGATGGTGAGGCGGCTAGTGCGGGCGGGGCTGAGAAAGGGTCCGAGTGATTTGCTACTGCTCCCGGATTACCTGCTCGATCGGTGGTATAACGAGGACGCGATTGCGTACCTGCATGAAATGGGGCGAGCGAAGCAAGGGGAAGCGCTGGAGATTCGATAGGAGGCAGGCATGCCTGAAGGAACGCGAGTAGCTCGGTGTGTTGCGAAGGTTAAGGCCAAGGGCGGTGGCGTGAATCCCTATGCTGTGTGCCAGGCCTCGACGCAGCAGAGCTATGCGACCGGGAAGCCATTGGCGAGGGCGGGCTCGAGCGAGCCGGGGCATATGCGGGAACTGCGCAAGCACGGACTGCAGAAATGATAGCGGAAGCCATGGCAGCGATCATCGTCGACAAGGGCACGTTCTGGGAGTACGCGCGCGTGCTGGTAGCGTCGAAGGCTGTAGGCCAGTGGGCGGTGCTGGTTGCCTTTGGTTTCTTCGGGATCTGCGCGAACTACTTGTACAAGTGGCTGACCGAGCAGATCGGCGGATCTCTGTGGGCGTACCTCTTCAGGGATTATCCGAGGCGTACCATGTTAGCCTTCACCGTGTACCTGGGCTGGGCGGTCATGGTCATCAGCACGGGGCTTATACATGATCAGTCTACTTGGGGCGCTATCATCAATCTGGGCCTGAGCAACGGGTTTATGATAGACGCGCTCGTAAACAAGGCTCGACGCTCCCAGTGGACCGAGGACAAGCGCAACGGTAAGGTGACGCACGCATGAAAGGCCTAGCACAGGTCGAGCTGACGATAGGACTCATCGTGGTTGCGCTGGTCGGCGTCGGCGTCTGGCGGCTCTACAGCTACGCTTACAGCGAGGGCGAGAAGGAGGCGGAGCTGGTGGTCGCCAGGCGGGACAACTCAAACCTCATCAAAGCGCAAGCCGAGATCAAGCGGCTTACGGATCAGGCGCGTGCGCTCGAGGATCAGCATATCGTCGAGGTCGCGGTCATCGACACTAATGCACAGGAGGCGCTACGCCGTGTTCAAGTCGCCAAGGATCGCTTCATTAGCAACGTCGTTGCTGGTCGCATCGTGCTGCTCGACGCCAACGCAAGATGCGCCGGCGGTCGTACAGGTTCCACCAGCGCGCTGGCCAGCGCCCCCAGCGTGGGTGATGGTGCCAGAGGCGCAGAACTTTCAAAAGAACTTGGAGGATTTCTTCTCGGCGAAGCAGCCCGCGCCGACAAAGTAGTCGTGAAGCTGGACACTTGTCAGAAATTGCTCGCGGCGAGGTCGGAATAGCGTATGCACTTTTATCTGATCGACATGAACAAGCGCATCGTGTTGGAGTTCGACGCTGCGGATGCCACTTTGGCGCGAGCTCAGGTGGTACAGTTCTGCCGAGACAACCTGATCAAGGTCATCTTGTCTCAGGCTCTAAGGATCATCACGCCGACGCAGGCGATTCCTCCACCGACTGTGGATGATCAGCCATACGTATGACTAAATGCCAACGCTCGTCGAGCTGCAGGCCAGGTTCATGCAGCACAGGGTCGGCATCGCTGATCAGCACCACGGGCAGCGGCTGCCCGACGGCACGATCCAGTGGGGCGGCTTCGAGGTTGACGTGCTACACAGGGTCGAGACTGTGGCTGAGGCCCACGGGCTTTGGTTTGACTGTCCGCTGTGCTTCGCAAAGAACGGTGGGCCGATTGGCACTCATGGCGTGCTTGTTTGGTTCGTGGGCAAGCCGGTGCCTGATCGGCTGGGCAAGAACAAGGATGGCGTTACCGTGCGCTGGAACGTCTCAGGAACAGGCATGAACGACCTAGTCCTCACGCCGTCGATCCAGTTGCAGGGCGGCTGTAACTGGCATGGCTACGTCGGCAATCAAGGCGTACCACCTGGGAGCGCGGCGTAATGAACGACCTCGTTGCCCTGTCGCCTAAGGAAGCCGCCGAGATCGGGGCGACATCGCTCACGAAGTATGGTAAGTTGTTCTTCCCGCGGACCTTCCGGCAGGAGTCGCCGCCGTTTCATGAGAAGGTCGGGGCCGCGCTTTATGGCCCCGACCGCTATAATGCGTTTGAAATCTTCCGCGATGGGGCCAAGACGAGCTTGCTACGCGTCTATGCAAGCCAGCGCGTCGCGTACGGGATTTCTCGCACGATTATGATGGTCTCGATTAGTCAGTTCCACTCGCTTTTCAGCGTCCGCTGGCTACGCCGCCAGGTGATGTTCAACAAGCGCTGGGCGCAGACCTTCGGTTTGACGCCTGGGCCGAAGTGGACAGACGAGTGGTGCGAGATCGAGTGTCATCTGCTCGAGGACAAGGAATCGCCGGGCAGGCCAGTGATCGTCACGGTGCTCGCTATGGGTATCACCGGGCAGATCCGCGGGTTTAACCCAGACGACTTCCGGCCGGACCTGATCATCCTGGACGACGTTTTGAACGAGGAGAACTCGGCCACGGTGGACCAGCGGGGGAAGATCGAGGCGTTAATCTTCGGGGCTATTTTGAATTCGCTCGCGCCGGCAAGTGAGGCGCCGCTGGCCAAGGCGGTGTTTCTGCAGACGCCGATGGATAAAAAGGACGCCATCGAGAAGTGCATGAATGATCCTCAGTGGAACCCGCTCCGCTTCGGCGTGTTCGACGAGAAGGGCGAGTCGAGGTGGCCAGCGCGCTGGACCACGGCGACGCTGAACGCCGAGAAGACCGCGCATATTCGCAGGTCGCAGTATCGCCTGTGGATGCGTGAGAAGGAATGTGAGATTGTCGCTGGCGAGGAAAAGGCGCTCGACGTGACGAAGTTCAAGTATTGGGAAGTACTGCCGGAGCGACTGGACAAGATTATTTCGATCGATCCTGCCAGCAGCGACTCGCCCGACGCGGATAAGTTTGTGAACATGGCCCTGGGCTTTCGCGGGCCAGACGTGTTCGTGATCGCCTATGCGAACGCGGAGAAGAACGATCCGGGTAAGGCGATCAATGACACCTTCAATTTAGTACTACTCTGTGGCCCGAGGAAAATCGCTGTGGAGAGCGTGGCCTTTCAGAAGGTGTTCAAGTGGATCCTCGAGCAGGAGATGAAGAAGCGCAAGCTTTATGTCATGGTCGAGGAGCTGAAGATCGGCAAGACTCGCAACTCCGACAGGATCATGCAGACGCTGCCAGGGCTGATGGCCTTTGGGCACTTGTGGCTGCATCCGGGGATGGTGGAGCTGGTGACGGAGGCGGATGACTATGATCCTGCGATTAAGGACATAGCGGACGATTACCTTACGGCGCTGGCGAATGGCATCATCAGCGGGAATCCGGCGTTAAGGCACATGCTCGGCGATGCCTCGCTGGACGACGAGACGCCGGAGCTGGACGAGGAGGAGTTTAGACCCTTGAGAATACGAGGCGCGCCGTGACGCCACAAGAAATCTCTGCTGCGCTGAAGTACGGCTCGCCGCTGCATATAAAGGTTGCAGACGCGCTGAGGACACGCTTGCGGTTGTCGGAAAGCCGCATGAAGGGGCGCTATGAGCAGATGAGCAAGAACGAGGACACGTTCCAGGCGTATATTCCGGAGCGGGACGTCGATGCGCTTCGCAGGTTGAACCGCGAGCAAAAGGGCGTGCCGGACTATCGCACGATCGAGCTGCCGCATACGTATGCTGTAGTGATGACAGCGCATACGTATTTCACCTCCGTGTTCTTGTCGAGGAGTCCGGTGTTGCAACTGGCCGCGCGGCACGGAGAGCCGGAGCAGAGCAGAGCGGGAATCGAGGCCCTGTTGGCGTATCAGCTGACGGTAGGCATGAACCTGTTGCCGCTGTTCATCTGGCTACTCGACCCAGGCAAGTACGGCTATGGAGTCATCGGGCACCACTGGGACAAGGAAATTACTCGCGTAAGGACGTTCAGGACTGGGCCGAGGCAGTTTTTGGGACTAGACGTGCCTGGGACGTCGAGGACCTACGAGGAAATGCAGGAACTGGTAGGGTACGAGGGAGCGCGTGTGTACAATGTCAGGGCACAGGACTTCTTTCCTGACCCGCGCGTGGCACTGGTGCATTTCCAGCGGGGCGAGTTCTGCGCGAGGTACGTGGAGGTGCCTTGGAATGATATCTATTCCGGGCAGGAAAGCTTCAGGTACTTCAACTACGCCACGTTGAAGCGTATGCGCGACAACCGAGACAATACGATGTCCGGCCAGGTCCAGCGCGACACCGGCTCGGCGCACGTCACGCAGCTGCCAGGAACGGACTCGGAGGAGGCAGGATATGACGTTCCGGTGGGCTTTATCAAGTCGCACGAGATTTATATTAAGATCCACCCGGATGAGTGGAAGCTCGGCCAGGAGGATCAGGAGGAAGTCTGGGTTTTCAACATAACGTCTAATGGCGTTGTGTTCGGCTGTACGCCGCTGGGCGAGTTTCACGGAAAGTTCCCGTTTGATATGCTGCTCGACGAGGTCGATGGCTATACGATCGTGCCGAGAAGCACGGTGGAGCGGGTGAAGCCGCTGAATGACGTGCTGACCTGGTTGATTAACAGCCATTTTTACAACGTCAGGGCAGCGTTGAATAACCAGTTCGTCGTCGATCCCTCGATGGTCGTGATGAAGGACGTGGAGAATCCTGACCCCGGGAAGGCAATTCGGCTTAAGCCGGAGGCCTATGGCAAGGACGTTCGTACGGCGCTGTCGCAGCTGCAAGTAATGGACATTACAAGGTCGCATATCGGAGGGGATTTGAGCGTAGTAGTCGATTTCATCGCTCGAATGACTGGGACTAACGACAACATCATGGGGATGATTAACCAGGGCGGCCGCAAAACCGCCACTGAGGTTCGCACGAGCAGCAGTTTCGGCGTCAATCGGCTGAAAACCATGTGCGAGTGGCATAGCACCGTGGGCTTTTCGCCGTTTACGCAGAAACTCGTGCAGACGACGCAGCAGCACTATGACGTGGCGAAGCAGTTCCGCCTCGTCGGGGACCTCGCGCAGTTCGCTCCGCAGTTTGGAATGGTCACTCCGCAGGACATTGCAGGCTTTTACGACTATGAGCCGGTCGATGGGACGCTACCTGTGGACCGTTTCGCCCAGGCGAATCTCTGGCAGATGCTCATGAGTCAGCTGCAGAACTACCCGCAGATCCTGGCGACCTACGACATTGCGAAGATCTTCGCGTGGGTGGCGCAGTTGGCTGGGATAAAGAACCTGGCGCAGTTCAAACTGGTGCCGGACCAGGTGCTCGCACAGCGCGCAGCGGCAGGGAACGTCATTCCTATCGGCGACGCGATGAGGCAGACCAATCTGAACGAGCCGGGGCAGATTCCTAACATGGGAGCCACAGGATGAGCGAGAGAATTCCTGAGATCGAGAAGGATATCTCGGAGAAACAGGCCGAGTTGCACCTCTGGAAGGGCCTTTTGGGGCATCCAGCCTGGGCGATGTACGAGAAACTCGTCCGTTTGCAGATCGACGCTCGCAGAATGGAGATTTGCATGGTTCCGCTGCAGAGTTCAGCCGGTGTTTTTACTCAGGAGTTCACAAAAGGCGAGGCTTCGGGCGCGCAGCTCGCTTTGACGATGGTTTACGCTGCGAAAGAGGCAGCTGAGATGGACGTGACGCGCTTAAACGTGCAACTTGACCAGGAGAAGGACAATGTGGCCTCAGAAACTTCGGCCGGAGCAGCCAGCCGAGTCGACGACGAGCACTTCAGCGCCGAGTAGCCCTCCGGCGCCTGCAGCACCAGCAGCTCCAGCATCTGCACCTGCCCCCGCGGCCACAGCGGCCGTTGATGTCGCTGAGGACTGGTCGAAACTGGGGCCAGACACGGACGAAGGCGAAACGCCTCCGGCTGCACCAGCGAAACCGGCAGCTCCTGCAGCAGCGCCACCCGCTGCCGCACCAGCCGCTCCAGTACCGGCCGCAGCGCCTGCTCAACCTGCGGCCGCAGCACCAGCAGCGGCACCAGCAGCCGCTCCTGCTGCACCACCTGCGGCGCCGGCACCAGCTCCGGCCGCGGAAACTCCTGAGGCGAGGGCTGCGCGTGAGAAGGCCGAAACTACGGCTGCCGCCGCCGAGGAGAAGAAGCAGTTCGATGGGCTCGTGGAGTATTATAAGCTCCCCGATGACCTCGCTGCGAGGCTCGCGACTGAGCCAGAGCAGGTTTTGCCTGTGTTAGCTGCGAAGGTACATCAGGCGATTGCGGCGGGTCTGCAGAAGACCCTGCGTGAACAGATTCCAGGCGTGGTACAGAGTCTCAACAGTGCCCAGCAGAAGAACACCGAAGCGAAAAAGGCGTTCTATACTCGCTGGCCTGGCCTGGAGAAGTACGAGACGCAGGTGTTGCAAGCAGGCACGCTGTTCCGCCAGATGAATCCCAAGGCTACCGCAGAGCAAGCCATTGAAACAATCGGCAAGATTGTGTCGGAATCGCTCGGCATTCCCATTGCTCCCGTTGCAGGAGCAGCGCCAGCAGCGCCAGCAGCACCGGCGAAGGCAGCGCCGTTTCAACCTGCAGCGACTGGCAGTGGCGGACGTGGGCCGGCTCCGGCATCGGACAACGAGTTCGAGACTATCGCTGAGGATCTCCTGGTAGGAGACAAGTGAAAGCCTCGTTTTAAGGAAGGACTATGAATCCGTTCTTGTATTTGTTTTACGTGCTGTTCTGGCCCGTACAGTTCAACCTCTCCGTGGCAGGCCTGCGCGGAACGGGTGACTGGGGCACGGACGAGCGTCCGAAGAACTTCAGGGAGATGATTCTCTGGCGGCGGCCCAACGGTCAGGCACCATTGACCGCGCTGCTGTCGAAGACCAAGTCCCAGAAAACGGACGATCCTGAGTTCGCGTGGTGGGAGGAGGAGCTGAACGCTCTCCGCGTGACGGTCAACTTCACGACCGGCTTCTCGACGACGGACACGAGCATTACCATCACGAGTGGCGGTCTGGACCTGGTGGCGGGCGACGTGCTGTTGATCGAGAAGGCGATCACCACGGCCTATAACCACGAGCTCGTGCTGGTGTCGTCCATCACGAGCGACACGGTGATCGTGATTCAGCGAGGCGCGGCAGGTAGCACCGCGGCGCCGCTGCTCAATACGATCGCCATGACGAAGATCGGGAACACCTTTGAGGAAGGTTCGATCTCGCCGAACGCCAGCACTAGGAACCCGGCCAAGCTGAACAACTATGCGCAGATTTTCAAAACGGCCTATCGCATTACGAACACTGCGAAGCTGACGCACGCTCGCACAGGGCCTGCACTGAACAACGACAAAAAGCGCAAGATGTTCGACCACTCGGTCGCGCTCGAGCTGGCGTTTCTGTTCGGGAAGCGGAACGAGACCACCGGCGCTGCCGGGAAACCGCTTCGCTATACCGGTGGGATGCTGTACATGCTGTCGCAGTACGCCAGCACCAGAATCACGGCGTATACGACTACCCCGACGGAGAGCAACCTGTTGGACGCGATCTATCCGATCTGGGACTACAGCAGCGACGCAGGCGATCAGCGAGTCGCCTTCGGCGGGAATGGCGCGCTGAACTCGTTGAACAAGCTGGCGAGGCAGTCGTCCAGCACGCGGATCAACTTCAATGGCGTGGTGACCGTCTACGGGATGAAGCTGCAGGAGTGGAACTTCCCGCAAGGCGTGCTCTACCTCAAGACGCATCCGCTGTTCAACACGCACGCCAGGTTCACGAACGACATGTTCATTTTCGACCCGAGCACGCTGATCTACCGCTATATGCGAGACACCAAGTCGCAAGACAACATCCAGGCGAATGACGCCGACGAAGAAAAAGGACAGTGGCTCACGGAGTGCGGGCTGGAAATGGAACACGCCAAGACCACGGCGTGGGTCAGCAACTTCGTGGTGCCGTAAAGCAACAGATGGCAACTGGGAAAGTGGGCGATAATCTCAAATAATGGCCCACTTTCCCGCCTTGGAGGCTCAGTGAGCGCTCTTGAATACTTTAAGACGTTGAAGATCGTAATAGGCGTGCCCAGCATGGGCGAATGGCACGAGAAGTTTGCCATATCGCTGACGAATATGCTGACGTATTGCCAGTTCAACAACATCGGCAAGTTCAAAACGCACGAGATCCAGGTTTGCAGCGTCCGCGGGAGTATCCTGTCGAACGAGCGAGTGGACGTGCTGAAGCGAGCGCGCGAGGTCGCGGCGACACACGTGCTGTGGATAGACAGCGACCAAAAGTTCCCAAGGAATACGATTCATCGGCTGATCTCGCACAACAAGGACGTCGTGGGAGCCAACATTGCGACCAAGCAAATTCCGGCGGGGCCAACTGCGCGGAAGTTCGAGGCGGGGAATCCAAAAGGCGGACTCGTGTACACAGACGAGAACTCGCACGGGCTGGAGAAGGTCTGGCGCCTGGGCTGTGGCGTGATGCTGGTGCGAGGCAGCGTGTATCGCAAGACCGGGCTGAATGTTTTCGGCCTGAAGTGGGTGGAGGAAGCCGAGAAGTACCAAGGCGAGGATTGGTCGATGTGCGAGGCGTTCGAGCAACACGGCTTTGAGGTATACGTAGACCATGACCTGTCGAATGAGATAGGGCATATAGGCGAATACGTGTATACTCATGACGTTGTCGGGACTATTGGCCAAGCGGAGGCTCCCCTTGTGGGTGCTGCCCACGCATAAGCGACCAGAGAAGCTTCGGCGGTTCATCGACTCGATGAGTTCGACGGACCTGCGCGCGCGCGTGATGCTGGTTATCTGGGGGCTCGATCCGAGGCTCAAGGACTATAACAAGATCAAACTGCCTGGCCATTGGCAGACTTGGATTTCCAAGGAGCGACTCTGCGGCGAGAAGATGAACGCGGTGTATGAGCTCTACGCGGACGAAGACTTCTATGGGCTGTTGACAGACGACGTGCAGCTCGGGACTCCGGGGATGTTACAGGAGCTACGCCGGGAAGCCGTACATGGCAGGTTCGCCTGGCCAGATGACGGAGTGCACGGGGCCAGGCTGGCGACGCATCCAGTTGCCCCCGCGGCGATGCTGCATGCGTTGGGATTCTGGGCGCATCCGAAGTTCCCGCATTGGGGGCTGGACAAGGTTCTAACCAGGGTTGCCGAGGCGCTGGACATTTGCTGCTACCGTGAGGATTTGAAGCTCATCGTGCGGCATCCAGACGCAGGGTTCCCAGAGGAGATTGATGAGACCTACCGCGAGGCGGAGCCGCTGAATGCTGCTGCGATAGACAACATGGCGGAATTCGAGCGGGTCGAGTTGCCTCGCCTGATTGTCACAGCCAAACGTCGTTTTGGGACTAAACATGACAAGACCATTCTCGCAAGCCACGATTGACCTGAGCCCGGACGATCTGAAGAAGATCAACGATCTGAAGGTCGGTGGAAAGGTTCGTTTCGTTCTCTATGGGACGTTGCGGGAGGTGTCGCTGCGACAAGCGGACACGAGCAAGGAAGGCGCGGCAGACGAGGGCGTGGCGGTGGTAGAGGTGAGCAACTTGAAGCTCGCTTCGAATAACGAAATAGCCGAGCTTTTCGATGAGGAATTCGATGGATAAGCTCGACCATCACGCCCAGGGGGTGGAGGTTTTTCAGCGGCGCACGACCGCCAGGGCGCAGACGTATAATACGCCTGGGGACAATGTAGTTCATACTCCCGCGAGTGGGAAGTACATTGTCCTGCAATACCTGTGCTTGTCGGCTGATGGACAGAACTCGACACCAGTACTGGTGGCCATCAGCTGGGAGGGCGGAGCGCAGATTTACAAAATCAGTCTCGTCCCAGGAGCGATCTGGGCTCGGAATATCGGAGCTGGTCGGCGGGTTGTCACTGGCGACGTGGGGCAGGCGTTGAAGATCAATCTCAGCGCGGCGCAAAGCGTGCACTATAACGAGGAGTCAGAGGAGTACTAAACCATGGCTGCGTATAACAAGTTCCAGGACTTCGTCGAGCAGCTTGGCTTGGCGAAGCACAACCTCAACACGGATCAGTTGAACGTCTACCTGACTAATAATGCGCCGAGCGCGAGCTTAGACGCGGTACTGGCCGACCTGTTGCAGATCGGCGCCGGCAACGGATATACCACTGACGGCATCGACACGCTGAACACGTGGGCCGAGGCGGCTGGGACAGGCACGCTTACGGGTACGAAGGCCGTATGGACTGCCTCCGGCGGCACGATTGGGCCTTTTCAGTATGTCGTGCTGATGAACGTCACGCAGGCGAGCCCGCTGAAGCCGCTGGTTGCATGGTGGGACTATGCCTCGGCGCTGACGCTGCAGATCGGCGAGACGTTCAGCGTTAAGTTCAACAACTCAGACACCACCGGGACGATCTTTACGCTAGCGTAAGGAGGCATTGTGTTACAGAAAGGCGATCACAGGAAAGAGTGCTGCAAGCAGCCGGAGAACCTGGTGCCACATCAGGAACGGCCGGATCTGCTCATTAACAAGTGCAAGGTCTGCGGCTGCCGGCACTTCGAATTAACTGCGGACCCCGGTAGGTTGGGTCTGCGAGGGGCAGAGGTAGGGTGAGCTAGATGCTCCAGATCAAGGGCGCAACCGAGAAGCTGCAACTCGTCAGTTCGGCGGCTGGGAACCTCGACGTTAGCGTTGACTTCGCCATTTGGGACTTGACGACTGGTTTGCC
>Ga0210382_10000596_pt1 | contig 12788 bp, 9 predicted proteins | sample PLMedo_FD_155452 | JGI IMG/M metagenome (GOLD analysis project Ga0210382, IMG submission 155452) | Groundwater sediment microbial communities from an aquifer in East River, Colorado, USA - PLM0_60_coex redo | ecosystem: Environmental > Terrestrial > Soil > Riparian zone | place: USA: East River...
CATCGAGCAGCGGGCAGACGGCAGCCTCTGGGCCGTCCGGGGGCGGGCGGGGGGGGGCGACGAGGAGCGCGCCGTGTGGGTGCGGCGCTGCTTCCCGTGGTCGGAGCCCGGGCGCTACCTCTCGCTGCGGGACAGCGACGAGGAGGAGTTCGCCCTGGTCTCAGACCCCGCGGAGTTGGATGCCGGCTCGCGCGCGGCGCTCGAAGCGGCATTAGCCCTGGCCGGCTTCGTGTTCGAGATCACGCGGGTGCTGGAGATCGAGGAAGAGGTCGAGATCCGGCGCTGGCGGGTCGAGACGCGGCAGGGCGCGCGCTCGTTCCAGACGCGCCTCGACGATTGGCCGCGGGTGCTGCCGCACGGCGGTCTGCTCATTCGCGACGTGGCGGGGGACTTGTACCACCTGGATCGCGCCGCGGCGCTGGACCGGCAGAGCCGGGAGCTGCTGTGGGCGTTTGTGGACTGATAGACGGTTAGTCGGTTAGTCGGTTAGAGCACCGGGTGCATCTAACCGTCTAACCGTCTATCGCTTTATCGAATCCACCGCCAACACCGTCACCGCACCCAACGTCGAGAGCGCCTTGTCGAACGCGCCCGGCTTGCCCACGACGACGATCACCAGTTTGTCGGGGTGGAGATAGCGCTGCGACACTTGGCGCACCTGCGCGGGGGTGACCGCTTGGATCCCCTGCAGGTAGGTGTTGAACCAATCCGCCGGGAGACCGTCCACCGCGTATTGCAGCTGCTGCGCGACGATTTGCCCGGGGCTCTCGAAGCGAAACACGAACGAGTTGACCTCGTTGTCCTGCGCCAGCCGCACGTCTTGCGCGGTCACGGGCTCGGTGGCCATGGACCCGACGATGTCGCGCATCAGCTTCAGCGCCGCGACCGTCTTCTCGGCGCGGACCTGGGCGCCGGCGGTGAACTGCCCCTCGCGCTTGGTGTCCGCGTCCCAGAGGCTGAACACGTTGTAGGCGAACCCCGAATCGCTGCGCACGCGCGCCAGCAGGCGCGAATTGAACCCGCCACCCCCGCCGAGCAGGAAGTCCGCCACCTGAGCGGCAAAGTAGTCGGGGGTGTTCGCCACGCGGATGCCGCCGGCGTGGCCCATCTGGATGTTCGTCTGGTTGATGTCCTTCTCGACCAGGACGAGGCGCGGGCCCTCGGCGTACCGCAGGGGAGGGATCTCCCGCAGGCCCGGGCCGCAGCGCGACCAGCCGCGGAACAGGCTCTCGAGCTTCTGCACCAGGCTGCGCTCGTCGAAATCACCCGAGATGCCGATGAGCAGGTTCTGCGGGCAGAACAGGCGCTCCTGGGCCCAGCGGAACCGCTCGGGCGTGAACCCGGCGATCTCCGCCGGCGTCGCGAGGGAGCGGCCCAACGGGTGGTCGCCGAGCACGACCTGACTCCAGGCGCGCCCGAGGATCGACGCGGGCTGGTCGTTGCGGCGCCGCCAGGTCTCCTGCTGGTTCGCGGCGGCGACCCGCACGCGCGAGGTGTCGTTGCGCGGGTTGCGGAGTAGATCGAACGCCAGGTCGAGCATCTGATCGCGATAACGCGACAGGCCACTGGCCGAGGCGGTGCTGGCCTCGTTGCCGGTCGAGATGCCGATGTTCAGCCCGTAGAACTCGATCAGCTTGTCCACCGAGTCGGGGGAGAGCCGAGTGGTCCCGCCGGTCCGCATCAGCACGTCAGCCTGCCACCCGATCCCCCAGAGCGAATCGGGCAGGTTCGCGACCCCGACTTTCGAGACGATCTGCACGTCGAGGACGGGCAGGGCGGGGTCGCGCAGCAGGTAGACCGCCACGCCGTTCGACAGCGTCACCCGTTTGGCGGTGGGCGGGTTGAAGCGGAGCGGCGCGTATTGCAGCGCCTCGATCTGCGCCCGGGCATCCGGCGCCTGTTGCGGGAGGGCGGGTCGGGCGGCCAGGAGCAGCGCTCCGCCTACGAAGAGGGCGCGCATCAGTCGTTCCCACCCCCTCCCGCCTGCGGTGTGGCCGGGCGCACCAGCGTCGCCACGGTGCGGTTGCTCTTCTCGAAGTAGGTGCGCGCGACGCGTTGCACGTCGGCGGCCGTGACGCCGGCGAGCGCCCCCTGATCGCGGAACGTCTGGCGCCAGTCGTACCACAGCGCCTCGCTGTTCGACAGCTGGAAGGCGAGTCCGAAATTCGACGTCAGGCGCTGGATCGCGCCCGCGTCGGCCTGGTTGCGGACGCGCTGCAGCTCGAACTCGGTCGGCGGCTCGCGCTGGATGCGGTCCAGCTCGTCGTACACTGCTTCCTCGATCTCCTGCGTCGTGTGCGGCGCGATGGGGACGCCCTGGAACGTGAACACTCGCGGGTACAGCGAGCCCGGCGGCTGGAACGAGAAGATGGCGGCGGCCACGCGGTCGCGGATCACCAGCCGCTGGAACAGCCGCGACGTCCGGCCGGCGGTGAGGATCTGGCTCAGGACGTTCAGGGCCGGGGCGTCCGGGTGGCGGGCGCTGGGCACGTGGTAGCCGACCATCACCTGGGGATTCGCGTCGAACTCCACCTCGATGCGCCGCTCGCCGTGCTGAGCCGGCTCCTGCGTCACCACCGCCCGGTGCGGCTCCCCCGCCGGGATGTCCGCGAAGTAGCGTATCGCCCATGCTTTCATGGAGTCCACGTTGATGTCGCCCACGATGGCGACGACGGCGTTGGTGGGACCGTAGAAGCGGCGGAAGTACTCGAGTGCCGCGGTGCGGCTCACCGCTTGGATCTCGCTCGCCACGCCCACCACCGGCCGGCCGTAGGGATGTGCGCGGTAGGCGGCCTGCAGGAATTCCTCGCGCAGCAAGCCGGCGGGCTGGGTCTCGACGCGCAGGCGGCGCTCCTCCATGACCACGTCGCGCTCCGAGTAGAACTCCCGCAACACCGGGTTCCTGATCCGATCGCTCTCGAGGACGAACCAGAGCTTGGCGCGGTTCGCGGGGAGAGAGAAGAAGTAGTTCGTGAGGTCGCTTCCCGTGGACGCGTTGAGGAACTGCGCGCCGTTCTCGGTGAGGACGCGGTCCAGCTCGTTCGACACCACGAATTGGCGTGCCGAGTCCTCGAGCTGCTTGAGGCGCCCGCGCAGGCGGGCGAGTGCGGTGCTGTCGGCGGCCGCGCCCTTCCGGAACTCCGCGGTGAACGAATCGGCCACCGCATCGATGCCCGGGAACAGCGCGCGCTCCGCGTCGTAGTTCTTCGTGCCGATCGAGCGGCTGCCCTTGAACAGCATGTGCTCGAACAGGTGGGCGGTGCCGGAGATGCCGGTCCACTCGTCCACCGCGCCGGCGCGGAAGTGTGTCACGAACGAGACCGTGGGGGCGCCTTCTCGCCGCAGCAACAGGAAGGTCATCCCGTTCGGCAGTACGTGTTTCACCACCGGCAGGCGTTCGCCGGGGGAGGCGGCCTGCTGCGCTGCGACGGGCGCAGCGGCCGTGACGGCGGCGAGCAGGAACGAGAAGCGACGCACGGAGGAAACATAGCCCTAGGCCCAGCCGGGGCCAGCGGAGCGCGAAGTTACGAAGTGTGACGCTTAGCGCTGACACCGCGGGCAGAACGTCGTGGCCCGCAGATCGATGGCGTGCGTCGTCACCAGCTTCTTGCCGCAGCGCACGCATCGCTCGCCGCCGCGACCGTAGACCTTCAGCTCGAACTGAAACTGGCCGCGCTCGCCGGTTCCCGTGCGGTAGTCGCGCACCGTCGTGCCCGAAGCGTCCACGGCGCGCAGCAGGATGCCTGTGACGGCCTCGTGGAGCCGCGCGAACTCGGCAAGCGACAGGTTGTTGGTCCGCTTCGATGGGTCGATCCCGGCCTCGAACAGCGCCTCGTTCGCGTAGATGTTGCCCACACCCGCGACGCGACGTTGGTCCATGATCGCCTTCTTGACCGCGGTCCGCGTTCCCTTGAGACGCTCGGCGAAGACGAAGGGGGTGAACGTCTCATCGAGTGGCTCGGGGCCGATACGGCTGGTGTAGGCCGCCCACCCCTTGTCGTCGAGCAACCACACGGTCCCCAGACGGCGCACGTCGCGGTACACAAAGAGCCGGCCGTCGTCGAGGGTGCAGCGCAGCACGGCGTAGTTCGCCTCGTCGCGGGTGAGCGGCCGGTCGTACACGACGAGGGAGCCGGTCATGCGCGGCTGAACGATGAGGCGGTGGCCGCTCGCGAGGCGGAACACCGCGTGCTTGGCGCGGCGCGTGACTTCGTCGACGGTGTTGCCGGTGAGGGTGCGGACGAGGCGGGGCTTCGAGACGCGGCGCAGCACGTCCGTCTTGATGAGCCGCACGCGGGCGATGCGGTAGCCCTCGAGGCGGGGGGCCAGGTCCCGGACGATCGTCTCGACTTCAGGCAGCTCCGGCACGCTCGATCTCACGCCACCCGATGTCGCGGCGCCACGTCTTTCCTTCGAACGCGATCCGCTCGCACCCGGCGGCGCTCGCCCGGGCGGCGGCCGGCACGTCCGCGGCGAGCCCGGTGACATTGAGCACCCGGCCCCCCGCCGTCCGCAGCGTGCCGTCCGGGTCGCGGAACGTCCCGGCGTGGAAGACGAGCACGTCGGCGCCGAAGGTCTCCGGCCGGGGCAGGCGGATCGCGACCCCTTTCTCGGGCCGGTCGGGGTAGCCGCGCGCCGCGAGCACCGTGGTTACGGCTGCCTGGGCCGGCGCAATAGCCTCAGTCTCGGGCCGCCACCTGCCGCCGGCGATTTCGAGGAAATGGCGGCTGACCCCGGGCGCGAGTCCGGGCAGCACGGCCTGCGCCTCGGGGTCCCCGAAGCGACAGTTGAACTCGAGGACCTGCGGCGTTCCGTCCCGCCCGATCATCAACCCGGCGTAGAGCACGCCTTCGTAGGGCGCGCCCTGGGCCGCCATCTCGCGCAGCACGGGCACGAGCACCTCGTAGCGTACCCGCGCCAGCAGAGGCGGCGTCGCCAGGCTCACGGGGCAATAGGCGCCCATGCCGCCCGTGTTCGGGCCGGTGTCGCCCTCGCCCAGCCGTTTGTGATCCTGCGCCGGCGGCAGGATGACGATCCGCTCGCCGTCGGTGAGGGCCATGACGGACAGCTCTTCTCCCTCGAGAAACTCTTCGACCACGATCTCCTTCCCGGCCTCGCCGAGCGCGCCGTCGGCGAGCATTGCGCGGGCCGTCGCCGCGGCCTCGGCCCGCGTGTCGCACACCACGGCGCCCTTGCCGGCCGCGAGCCCCGACGCTTTGACCACCAGCGGCTCGCGGTGGACGCGGATGTAGTCGAGGGCGGGGCCCAGGTCGACGAAGGTTGCGCTCGCGGCGGTCGGAACCCCGGCGCGGCGCATCACTTCCTTGGCGTACGCCTTGGATGACTCGAGCCGCGCGGCCGCCTGGCTCGGGCCGAAGACGGCGCGACCGTCGGCGCGCAGCCGGTCGGCGAGGCCCGCGGCGAGCGGCGCCTCGGGCCCGATGATGGTGAGATCGATGTCGTGGCTGGCGACGGCGGCGGCGAGATCGTCCACCGCGGTCGCCGCGATTGCGAGATTGGTGCCGAGCGCTGCGGTACCTGGGTTACCGGGGGCGGCGAAGAGCTCGTCGTCGGCGGGGGAGGGGGCGTCGCGCTTCAGGGCCCAGCAAAGCGCGTGCTCGCGGCCGCCCCCGCCGACGACCAGGACTCTCACTTCTTCTTGAAGGCGTCCGAGAAGGCTTGGGCGGCCCGCTTGGCCGTGTCCACCACGTCGTTCACGACGGCCTTGGCTTCCTTCATGTAGTGCTCGCGGGCCTCGTCGATGTCCTTGTCGATGGGGCGCTGCTCGGCCTCGGGGCCGCGCCGCGTGTACTCGCCGCCCAGGATCCGCTCGTAGGTTCCCCCGTCGATCCACCGCTTCAACTCGGCGGCGCGCAGCGTGTTGAACGGGTGGGTCCGGTCGAGCGTGTTGAGGATCTGGAAGATGCGGTCCAGCGCCCCGCCGGTTTCCTCGTACTCCTTCGCCTGCACGAGGAAGGCGTTGAGATCCGTTTCCTTGACGTCCCCGCCGCCGGCCATCTTGAGGAACATCCGGAGCGAGGCGGTGGTGTCCTGGCTCGCGACCAGCCCGGCGCGGTCCGAGGACAACTCACTCTTGCGATACCACTCGAGCAGGGCGATGCGGATCGGCAGCAGTGCGATCCCCGCGAGGAAGGGCAGGGTGGCGAAGCTGACGTTGAGGATGAGGATCAGGATCGTGCGGTACAGCGCGTGGCCGCTCATCACGTGCCCCAGCTCGTGGCCGAGCAGCGCGCGCATCTCGTCGTCGTCGAGCAGCTTCAGGGCGCCCGAATTGATCACGATGAAAGGCCGTTCCATCCCGAACGCCCCGGCGTTCACGAACGGCGTCTGAGAGACGAACAGCTCGGGCCGCGGCTCCCAATCCATCGTGGTGAGGACGTCGGTGTAGAGCTGGTTGAGGCGCGGAAACTGCGTCGCCCCGACCCGCACGGCGTCGGCCTGGAACAGCAGGCGTACGCCCCGCTCGCCGATGAAACCGTAGATCTTCTTGACGACTTCGTCGAAACCCGGGACGGAGCGAAGGGATTGCAACGCGGCGCGGTCCGCGGGGTGTTCCCACGAGACCGGGGCGATTTGGGTCAGAATCTTGCGCGGGCGCGCGGCGGGAAGCCCGGTGGCGTCGGTCATGGTAGCATCATCCTTCTTGGGGTCAATCTCCCCCTACGCTCGGGCATGGCCGGAGTTTCCGGGGAGATCAATCATCGGCGAGGGCCTGGTCCAGATCGGCGATCAGATCCTCAACGTCCTCCACGCCCACCGACAGCCGCACCAGGCTGTCGGTGAGGCCCATCTTCTCGCGCAGCTCGCGGGGCACGCTGGCGTGGGTCATCGAAGCAGGGTGGCCGATCAGGCTTTCCACGCCGCCCAGCGACTCGGCCAGCGCGAAGATCCTGGTGCGCTCCACGAAGCGCCGCGCGACCTTCACGTCGCCCAGCTCGATACTGATCATCCCCCCGAACCCCTGCATCTGGCGGCGGGCGAGCGCATGCTGGGGGTGCGTCGACAGCCCCGGATAGTACACCTTCCGGATGCGGGGGTGGGTGCTGAGCCACTCGGCGATGCGGCGGCCGCTGGCGTCGTGCTGGCGCATCCGCAACGCGAGCGTCTTGGTGCCGCGCAGCGCCAGCCAGCAGTCGAACGGCCCAGGGACGGCGCCGGACGAGTTCTGGATGAACCCGAGACGTTCGGCCAACTCATCCTTGCTCGTGACCAGCAGTCCCCCGACCATGTCGGAGTGGCCGTTCAAGTACTTGGTCGTCGAGTGGAGTACGATATCGGCGCCGAATTGCAGCGGCTGCTGGAAGAATGGCGTCGCGAACGTGTTGTCGACCACGAACAGCGCCCCCGCCTTGCGCGCGATCTCGCCGGTGGCGGCCAGGTCGCACAGGCGCATCATCGGGTTCGTGGGCGTCTCGGCGTAGACCATCTTGGTCTTGGGCGTCACCGCCGCCGCCACCGCGGCCGTGTCGCCGCCGTCTACGAAGGTGAAGCTCAGGCCGAGCCGCGCCCAGATGTGAGTCATCTGGCGGTGCGATCCGCCGTACACGTTCTCGCCGCTGACCACGTGGTCGCCGGCCGAGAGGAGCTTGATCACGGCATCGAGTGCGGCGAGCCCCGAGCCGAAGGCGAAGCCGTGCCGGCCGCCCTCGAGCGCGGCGACATTGCGCTCCAGCGCCTCGCGCGTCGGGTTGCGCGTCCGGGCGTACTCGTACCCCTTGTTGCGGCCGAGCCCGTCCTGCACATATGTGGAGGTCTGGTAAATCGGAGTCATCACGGCGCCGGCCAGCGGCTCGGGCACCTGGCCGGCGTGCACCGCGCGGGTGGCGAAGCGGAGCGCGAGGTCGCGGTCGGCGCTGCGGGTCATGGCCGGAACGTAAGGGCGCCTTCCCCCAGGGGCAAGCGACGCATACGTTAGCGACAATGCCCCCGTTCACGGGAATGCGCTGCCTCGTCGTGGACGACGAGCCGCGCCTGCGCCACGTGCTGGTCCGCCTCCTCGAAGGAGAAGGGTTCAAGTGCGCGGAGGCGGGCTCCGGCGTGGAGGCCCTGGCCCAGCTCGAGCGCGAGCCCGTCCCGCTCCTCATCTCCGATCTGCGCATGCCGGAGATGGATGGTGTGACGCTGCTGCGGGAGGTGACGGCGCGCTGGCCGGACACCGCGGTGATCGTCGTGACCGCCGTCGCCGAGGTCGAGAGCGCGGTCGCCTGCCTCCACATGGGCGCGCTCGACTACGTCGCGAAGCCCTTCCACCTCGACGAAGTGCGCGCCCGGGTCACGCAGGCGCTCGACAAGCGGCGGCTCATCCAGGAGAACCGCAGCTACCAGCACCACTTGGAAGAGCGGGTCGAGGCGCAGGCGCGGCGCATCGAGGAGCTGTTCCTCGAGGGCGTACACGCCCTGGTCCACTCGCTCGAAGCGAAGGACGCGTACACGCGTGGCCACTCGATGCGCGTCGCCTACTATTCCCTCGGGATCGCCAGCGCTCTCGACCTCGACAAGGACGTCGTGGACACGATCGCGATCGGCGCCGAGCTGCACGATCTCGGAAAGATCGGCGTGAGCGAGAGCATCCTCCACAAGGAAGGCAAGCTCACCGCTGAGGAATACCGCCACATCATGGAGCATACGGTCATCGGGTTCCGCATTCTTGGACCGCTGATGCGGGACGCCCCGGCGGCCCTCGCGATCGTGCGTTCCCATCACGAGCGGCTCGACGGCCGGGGCGTTCCGGATGGGCTCCGGGGCGATGCCATTCCGTTCGAGGCGCGGGTCGTCAGCGTCGCCGACGCCTTCGACGCGATGACGAGCGTCCGCCCCTACCGCCCGTCGCTCTCCGTCGCGCACGCGATGCGGGAGCTGGAGGAGGGGAAGGGCGTCCAGTTCGACCCCGCGATCGTGGACGCCTTCCGGCGCGCCTTCCCCCAGGTGACCGCTCTCCCGATCCCCACTCCCCAACTTCAGCCGCTGCGCCTGCCGGTCCGGGCGATGGACGCCCGCCGCGTTTGATGTCGGACACCCTGATGATCGGCGTCTCGGGGGTGCGGGGCCTGGTCGGCACCGACCTCACCCCCGAAGTCGTGGCCCGCTGGGCGGCGGCGTTTGGAACCTGGGCAAAAACGGGGCCCGGGGCCCGGGGCCCGGGGGCGCGTAGGGGGAGCCGCGTTGTCCTGGGGCGGGATGCGCGCACGTCGGGCCCGATGTTCGCGCGCGCGGCCACGGCAGGGTTGATGTCGGTTGGGTGCGAGGTCATCGACGTCGGTCTCGTCGCGACGCCTACGGTGCAGCTCGCCGTCGAGCATCACCGCGCCGCGGGCGGGATCGTCCTCACCGCCAGCCACAATCCGATCGAATGGAACGCCCTGAAATTCGTCGGCCGCGACGGCATCTTTCTTGACGGCGAGGCCGGCACGCGCGTGCGCACACTCGCCGGCGACGGCCGCATCGGCCGCGCCGGCTACGATGCGTTGGGGAGCGTCGCGTCGGATCCGGACGCCATCGAGCGTCATTTGGACGCGGTGCTCGCGTTGCGGGGACTCGACGTCCGCGCGATCCGGCGGCGGCGATTCCGGGTGGCGCTCGATACGGTGCGCGGCGCCGGGGGCGCGGTCATGCCCGCGCTGCTCGAGCGCCTGGGGTGCCGGGTGACGGCGATCAATCTGGAAACGGACGGCCTATTTCCGCGCCCACCGGAGCCGGTGCCTGAAAACCTGAAGGCCCTCGGCGCGCTGGTGCGACGCAAGAAGGCGGAGGTCGGGATCGCGGTCGATCCGGATGTCGATCGCCTGGCGATTGTTGATGAGCAGGGCAGGGCGATTGGCGAGGACTATACGCTGGCATTTGCGGTGCGGGCGGTGTTGGGGAGAAGGTTGGAAGGTTGGCAGGTTGGAAGGGGGCGGCGGGGACCTTCCAACCGTCCAACCGTCCAACGTTTCGTCGTCTGCAATCTCTCGACGTCGCTCGTCGTGGAAGACGCCGCCCGAGAGTATGGCGCGAGCGTCGTGCGGGCCCCCGTGGGCGAGGCGCATGTGGCGCGCAAGATCATCGAGCTCAAGGCGCCGATCGGCGGGGAGGGGAACGGCGGCGTGATGTATCCCGCGCTGCACGTGGGGCGAGACGCGCCGGTGGCGGCGGCGCTGGTGCTGGCCCTCCTCGCGCGCGAAGGGAAGACCGTGAGCGAACTCGTGGCCGCGGCGCCGCGGTATGCCATCGTGAAAGCGAAGCTCGAACGCGGAACGCGGAACGGGGAACGGGGCATGGACGACGTCTATGCGGCGCTGCGCGCGCGATTCCCCGAGGCGAAGGCCGACACGCAGGACGGGCTGCGGCTCGCCTGGCCAGTCCGGTGGCTGCACGTCCGGCCCTCGGGGACGGAGCCGATCATCCGGCTGATCGCCGAAGCGCCGACCGGTGCTGAAGCGGAGCGACTGATAGACGAAGGGCGGCGACTGTGTGCGGCATCGTAGGCTATACCGGACCCCGGGCGGCCGCCGGGCTCGTGCTCGACGGCCTGAAGCGGCTCGAGTATCGCGGGTACGACTCGGCCGGGCTCGCGGTGGTGAATGGCGGGCGCATCGAGATCTTCAAGGCGGCGGGAAAGATCACCGCGCTCGAGCGCGAACTGGGCTCGACGCTCCCCGCCGGTCACACCGCGATCGCCCACACGCGCTGGGCGACACACGGCGCGCCCACCACGATCAACGCCCATCCTCATTCCGATTGCGGCGGCACGCTCGCCCTGGTGCATAACGGCATCATCGAGAACGCCGGCGTGCTGCGCACCGCCCTGACCAAGCGCGGTCATGTGTTCCGCTCCGAGACCGACACCGAGGTCTTGGTGCACCTGGTGGAGGAACTGCACACCCAGGACCGGTCGCTGGTCGAGGCGGTGGCCGGAGCGTTGCAGCAGGTCGAGGGGACCTACGGCATCGCGATCGTGTCGAGTCGCGAGCCCGACACGATCGTTGCGGCGCGGCGGGGCTCGCCGCTGCTCGTCGCGATCGGCAACGGCGAAAACTTCGTCGCCTCCGACGCGTCAGCCGTGCTGGCCCACACCCGCTCAGTCGTATACCTGGACGACGGCGAGATCGCCGAAGTGCGCCCCGGGGACTACCGCATCCTCGACCTCGCGGCGGTGGAGAAAGAGAAGGCCGTGACGCAGGTCGACTGGGACCTGGCCACGATCGAGCGCGGCGGGTTCGCGCACTTCATGCTCAAGGAGATCATGGAGCAGCCGGAGAGCATCCGGAACACGTTGCGCGGCCGCCTCCTCGAAGAAGAGGGCACCGTCAAGTTGGGCGGCTTGAACATCACCGACGAAGACCTGCTCAAAGTCCAGCGCATCGTGATCACCGCCTGCGGCACGTCGTGGCACGCCGGGTTGATCGGCGAATACATGATGGAGGAGCTGGCCCGTATCCCCACCGAGGTCGAGTACGCCTCGGAGTTCCGTTACCGCAACCCAATCGTGGACGAGCGGACGCTGGTGGTGGGGATCTCCCAGTCGGGCGAGACGGCGGACACGCTGGCCGCGCTGCGCGAGGCGAAGCGGCGCGGCGCCCGCACTCTGGGCCTCGTCAACGTCGTGGGGAGCACCATCGCGCGCGAGGTGGACGGCGGCATCTACCTGCACGCGGGGCCGGAGATCGGCGTCGCGAGCACCAAGGCCTTCACGAGTCAGATCGCGGCCCTGGCGCTGCTCACGCTGAAGATGGGCCGCCTGCGCGCCCTCTCGATCCTCCAGGGCCGCGAGGTCGTGCGCGCGCTCGCGCGGCTTCCCGAGCTCGTGGCGCAGGTGCTGGCCAAGGCGCCGCAGGTCGAGCAGCTCGCCGAGCGGTTGCAGCGGGCGACGAACGTCCTGTACTTGGGGCGCGGCTACAACTTCCCCGTAGCGCTCGAGGGGGCGCTGAAACTCAAGGAAATCTCCTACATCCACGCCGAGGGGTATCCCGCGGCCGAGATGAAGCACGGGCCCATCGCCCTGATCGACGACCTCATGCCGGTGGTGTTCATCGCGCCCAAGGATGCCGTGCACCAGAAGGTGGTGAGCAACGTCGAAGAGGTGAAGGCGCGGGGCGGGCGGGTGATCGCGATCGTCACCGAAGGCGACACCGCCCTGGCGACGCTGGCGGACCAGCGCATCGAGATCCCCGAGACGCTCGATCTCTTGACGCCCGCGCTCAGCGTGCTGCCGCTGCAGCTCCTCGCCTACTACATCGCCGTGCGGCGGGGGTGCAACGTGGACCAGCCGCGGAACCTCGCGAAGTCAGTGACGGTGGAGTGAGAGTGGATGGAAAGTTGGACGGATGGAAAGTTGGAATGGTTTTTCCTTCCACCATTCCAACTTTCCAACTTTCCATCCGGGAGGGGTTGGGATGAGAGTCGTGCTCCAGCGCGTGTCGCGGGCATCGGTGCGCGTTGAGGGCGGGACGGTCGGGTCGATCGGGGTGGGGTTTTTGGTCCTCGCCGGGTTCGCTCCCGCCGACTCCGACGCGACCCTCACGTGGATGGCGGAGAAGATCTTGGGCCTGCGGCTGTTTGGCGATGCCGAGGGCAAGATGAACCGCGACCTCGCCGAGGTGGGGGGCGCGGTGCTCGTCGTCTCGCAGTTCACCCTGTACGGCGACGCCAAGAAGGGCCGCCGGCCGAGCTTCATCGATGCCGCTCCTCCCGAGATCGCGGTTCCACTCTACGAACGCTTCGTCGCGTTGCTGCGGGAGAAGGCGGGTGGCATTCCCGTCGCAACCGGGGAGTTCGGGGCGATGATGGAG
>Ga0210382_10000597_pt1 | contig 12764 bp, 9 predicted proteins | sample PLMedo_FD_155452 | JGI IMG/M metagenome (GOLD analysis project Ga0210382, IMG submission 155452) | Groundwater sediment microbial communities from an aquifer in East River, Colorado, USA - PLM0_60_coex redo | ecosystem: Environmental > Terrestrial > Soil > Riparian zone | place: USA: East River...
CCAGGAGGTAGTCGAGGAGGACGCGCTGCGAGGGAGAGGGCAGCCCAGACTCGGCGCCGAGTCGTTGGCCTTCGGCGACGCCGGGGGCGGAGGGCATGGGGGCGCCCGAAGCCGGCGCGACCGCGCTCGTCCCGGCTTCGCCGGCGGCGACGCCGCCGCTCCTCCTTGCTCGCACCCCTTCGAGATAGCGCGAAACGTCGGCGGGGGTGGGAGGCGCGTCCGAGGTGCTTGCACCGAAGCCGGTGAATTTGGCGGAGCAGCTACCGGGCGTGAGTTCGTAGTCGATGCAGTTGGTGAGGGTGACGAGGTTGCGCAGGAAGTGGCCGTACTGATCGAAGCCGCTGGTCGTCGCGGCGCCGTTGTAGATCAGTTCGACGAGGCCGTCCCAGCCTTTCGTCTTCTTGGTGTTGACGAGGAACTTCGCCAGCTTCGTGGTCGGGCTGGCGCCCGACTTGGCGAGCGCGGTGGTCTTGCGGGCGATCGGGTCGGCGGCGCGGAACTTCGGCCCGGCGGCCTCGCCGGCGGCGCCCAGCGACTTCAGCGCTACGGTCGAGGCGGCGGAGAAGGGAGTCAACTCCCGGGTCGCTTCGGTGAACGCCGGGGTGGCCCTGTCGAAATCGGCGAAGACCGGGGCGGCGGCATCGGAGAAGCCCTTCAAGCTGCGCATCGTGAGGCGGAACTGGCGCAGGAACTCCGGGAACTTGCGAAACGAGGCTTCCACTTCGGCGCCGCGTTCGGCGCTGGCCTGCGCCGCGGCGCCCGAGTTGGAGAAGAAGCCGGCGACGTGGGCGCGCTCGCGGGAGAAGGGGCCGAGGATCTGCTCGGAGTCGGCGGCGAGCTGGGCGAGCTGGTCGCGCTGAGCGGAGAGGATCTGGAAGAAGCGATCGACGTCGCGCAGCACCGGGTTGGCGCGCTTGACCACCTCCTCGATGTCTTCGCCGCGACCAGCCAGGCCGGCGCCGAGTTCGTTGAGGATGAGGCGCCAGCGCTGCGCGTAGGGAAGGCTCTGGATGTCGTTGATCAGGTCCGGGTCGACGCTGGTGCTGTTGTTCTCCAGCGGCAGCAGGTACTGACCAGCGCCGGGCTGGTCGTCGGAGATCCTCTTCAGGGGAGGAGCCGGCTGCGAGCCGGGGGCGCGGGGAATGGTCGGGCGGCAGTCGACGAACTTCTCGCCGATCAGCGACTGCGGCCGGATCAGGCAGCTGGCGTCGCTGCGGAAGTCCTGGAAGCCGGGATTGGTGATCTTCATCACGATCACCGCCTTGCCGGCGACCGCCTGCGGGCGACCGTCCTCATAGCTGGAGATCTCCCCCGGCCTGGTGACGTCGACGGACTCGATTTCGCCGACGTCCGCCCCGGCCACCCGCACCAACTCGCCCTTCACCATGAAGGAGCCGTTGTCGAAGATGGCGCGGACGACGTAGCCGCCGTCTCCTCCACCGGAGGAGAGCAGGAGGACCAGCGCCACGACCGCCGCCACCACCGCGCCTGCGAGCAGTCCTTTTCTCATGGCCCAGGAGGCCCGTCGGCCGGGTTGCATTCGGACGGAGTGACGCCGGCGCCGCTGAACGGCGGTTCGACGAAGGGGTTGGAGCCGTCGGGAGCCGGCTGGGTGGCGCCGCCGGGGCAGCGGCGCTTGACGCCCGCCGAGCCGCCGAAGGCGTCGTACTGCTGGCTCGGGGGGATCGGTTCCAGCGCCCCGGCGCCTTCGTTGTAGTCGAAGAGGTTGAGGTTGGAGAACTGGACGCGGGCGTAGTGGCCGTTGGCGTCGTAGTAACCGGTGACCTGGCCGAGCTTGGCGAAGCCGTTGAAGATGTCCGGCGTGTAGGCGCGGGCGAAGTTTAGGTTCGGCTGGAAGGCGGCGATCGCGTCTTCGGAATGGGGGAAGGCCTTGGAGGCGCTCTTCTGCACCGCGGGGAGCACGCCGAACAGCTCGTTGGCGTCGTTGGCCTTCCCCGGGCGCCGCACCGTGAGGCGGAGGTCTTTGAAGACGGGAACCGCTCTCGAGAGCACGGGGTGGAATTCACGCAGGAAGGGAGCGAGCTCCTTGGTCGCCGGCTTGGCGGTGTTGATGAGCGGATCGAGGTCGTCGAGCGCGGCGCGGAGGTTGACGAAGGTCGTGTTGCCCTGGCGGAAGACGGGAGGCAGCAGCCGCAGCGTGCGACTCAGGGCGACGTTCTGGCTGGCGATCGCGCCGAAGGCGGTGCTGGCGTTGGAAACCGCGCTGGAGAGCTCGTCCCCGCGCGCGGCGATCGCGGTGGCGAACTTGCTGGAGCCGACGACGAAGCGCGAGAAGAGCCGCTGGTCCGCGTTCAGCTCGCGGACGAAGGCGGTGGCCCGGTTGAGCCCTGGGCCGAAGAACTTGTAGGTCCGGTTGCCGCTGCCGTCCTTGCCGCGACCGGCGTAGAACTGCGCCCAGCCTCGGATGAATTTGCCCAGGCTCTGCCTGACCGGGCGGGGGAAGGTGTTGAAGAACTGGTCGAGGTCGACCGGAGTGGTGGTATTGGCGAGGCCGAGGGTGGCGCCATCCTCCAGCGTCGGGTTGCTGTTGGGGCCGGGGCTGATCGTGACGTAGTGATTGGCGACGCCGGAGAGAGAGGTGGCGCGGACGACCGCGGTGGTGCCTTCGTGGAGCTCCTGGCCGACGCTGACGTTGACGCTCGCGAGGTTGTCCTCGGTGAGGTCGATGCTCTCGACCGAGCCGACCGGCTGCCCGCCGATCAGAACCTGGTTGTCCCGAACCAGCTGGCTGGCATTCTGGAAGAGAAGGGTGTACTTGTGCTTGCCGTTGCCGCCGAAGGCGATGACGAGGAGGGCGATGACGATGACCGCCAGCGCCGCGATGGCGGCAATCCGGGCGGGGGTGACCCCCCGGCTCTGCGCCGGGCTTTTCTCCTCGCCTAAGGGATTAGCAGCCACGGATCGTCGCGTGCGGTTCCCCGGCCTCCGATCCGGCGGAACGGCGGGCGAATCGTATCCGAGCCACTCCCCGCAAGCACGCGGCAAGCAGGGACTTAACTGGAATTCAACGCACTGGGGGCGCCCGGCGGCGACACGCAGTCAGACGTTGAGCCGCGGCAGCACCCGCTCCAGCGGGCGCGGCAGCCACCAGACTCGGTCGCCGATCAGCAGCATCAGGGCCGGCAGCAGGACGATGCGGACGACGGTGGCGTCGAGCAGCACCGCGACGGTCAGCCCCACGCCGAGCTGGCTGACCGTCGCGATCGGCGCCCCGGCGAAGGCGATGAAGACGGCCATCATGATCGCCGCCGCGCCGGTGATCACCCGCGCGGTCTTTTCCAGGCCGAACTCGATCGCGGCGGCGTTGTCGCCATCGCGGTCATAGCGCTCTCGCATCCGCACCAGCAGGAAGACCGCGTAGTCGATCGAGAGGCCGAAGACGACTCCGAAGATCATCGTCGCCCCGACCGCGTCGACATAGGTGCGGCCACCCAGCGGCCAGCCGTCGGGCACGTTGAAGAGGAGGGTGAGGACGCCGAAGGCGACCCCGACGGTCACCAGGTTCAACCCAACCGCTATCGCGGCGAGGGGCAGGGCGCGGAGGACGAGGAGGAGGACGAGGAAGGTGGCGATCGTGATCGCCGCGACCACCCACGGGATCCGCTCTCGGGTGACCTGGCTGTAGTCGTTGAGCGTGGCCGCGCCACCGGCGACGCCGGTGGCGACGCCCGCTTCGCGGCCCAGCTCGTCGGCGACGTCCTCGAGACGGTGGTTGATGTCGATCGAGCCGGCCGAGTTGAAGGTGTAGCGGGGGAACACCAGCAGCGTCGCCGCCTCGCCGCCGTCTTTCAGGTCGACCGCTTCCGCCGCGCGTTCGCGCAGCCGCGGGGAGGCCCCGTCGAGGGCGGAGAGGACGAAGTAGCCGGAGTCGAAGATCCCCGGTGAGGCGCGGCGCAGGCGGCCGGCCCGCCGGTTCAGCGCGTCGCTCTGGGAGAGGACGCGAACCGTCGCGCGGCGCAGGCCCGCCTGCAGTGGATAGGAGTCCGAGTAGCCTTTGGCGAGGCCCTGCTCAAGTTCGGAGGTCGCTCCGGTCAGGCGGGCAAGGCCCCCGGCGAGCGCCGTGACCCCCGAGCCGAGCTGGCTCAGCCCGTCTTCCAGGGCCGTTGCTTCGCGAGCGAGCGTGGCGGAGCCTTTGGCGAGCCTGCCGCCGGCGGCGGCGATTTCGTTCAGCCCGTCCGAGAGCCGCTCCGACGCCGAAGCCAGCTGCTTCAGCGAGATGATTCCGGTGACGAGCCATGACGTGACCTGCTTCGCCTGTTCGGTGTCGTCGAGAAGACGAGCCTGGAGGGCCCCGAGCTCGGCCGGCAGTCCGGCGTATTCCGGCGCGAAGGGCTGGCCGCTGACTGGATCGGCGCCGCTGAACGCGGCGGAGGCGCGGCGGAGCGCGTCGAGGGTCGGCCCGTAGTTGGGGTCCGATTTGCCCACGGTCATCCCTTCGAGCTGCTGAAGAGCGGCTTCGAGCTGCTCGTCGGCAGCCTGTGCCGCGCCCTGCAGCTGGGGCAGCTTGACCTTGGAGTCCTGGTTGAGGGATTTCTGTTGCTTGCGCGAGCGGCGCAGACCGTTGTCGCGGAGGTTGGGGACGAGGCTGCGGATGCCCAGCTTCAAGCTGAGGGCGCCGAATGCGGCGCGGTGCTGGACGGCCGCGAGACGGCGGGCGCCGTCGGCGAACCTGTCGAGGGCGTCGACCGCTTCCTGGCTGCCGGCGGTGGCCTGGCCGAGGCCACGGGCGATGGCGAGGGCTCCCTGCTCGGCATTGCCCGAGCCCTCCGCCAGCAGCCCCGCGCCGTACGTCGCCTGGGAGACCCCCTCGCGCAGCTGGGCGACGCCGTCGGCGGCGCGGTCGAGGTTGCGGCCGAGCCTGCCGAAGCTAGCGAACGGGCCGGTGTTGCCACGGGAGGCGAGGATGCCCGCTCCAAGTTCGCGCAGGGGGGCGACGGCGCGAGAGACCTGGCCGGGACCGATCACCGCCTGCACGTCCGGCATGGCGGCGATCCGCCGCTGCCAGCGATCGAGGGCGGCGAGGCGGTTGGGATCGGTGATCGAGCCTTCGTCGGTGGTGGCGACGATCACGTAGGGGGCGTCGAAGCCCGGGGCGATCGTTCGCGAGATCAATTCGGCGTCGGCGCGGACGGGATCGTCGCTGGGGAGCTGGCTGAGGCTGAACGGGCCGGTCTTCAACGCGACCGCGGGGGCGGCCAGGAAGAGGACGACCACGCCGATCGCCGCCGCGACCGGCGCGGGGCGGCGCAGGGCGGCGCTGACCAGCGTCATCAGGCGCGAGCGGCCCTCATCGGGAGCCGGGCCGACCCGCCAGCGGTCGACGTTGGGGCCGAGCAGGACGAGCAGTGACGGGCCGGCCAGGGTGGCGACGAGGACGCTGAGCACGACGACCAGCGCCACCGTCGCCGCCAGGGAGGCGAGCAGCGCCCCGGGAACGATGAAGAAGGCGACCAGCATCGAGAGCAGCAGGGTGCTGCCGGCGAAGACCGTGGTGCGACCGGCGGTGCGGCGGGTCGCCCAGGCGGCGTCGATCGGCTCGGCCCCGCGGCCGAGCTCCTCGCGGAAGCGAGAGACCATCAGCAGCGCGTAGTCGACCCCGAGCGCCAGCCCCATCATCGTGCAGACGGTGAGCGCGAGGGCGTCGACGCTGGACCAGTTGGTGATGATCGAGAGCAGGCCGCGCGAGGTGAGCACCGTGACCCCGCCGAAGCCGAGCGGGATCGCGGCGGCGAGCGGCGAGCGGAAGACGATCAGCAGGACGATCAGCAGGATCGGGACCGCGATCAGCTCGCCGCGCTCGCTGGCCGCGATCGACTCGTCCTGGATCGCCCGGGAAAGCGTGGCGAAACCGGTCTGGGTGGCGCGGGCCGGTGGCCTGATCTCCTCCTCGAGGATCCGGTTCAGCTCTGGAACCGTCTCGTTGACCGCCTCGTCGATGCCGTCGTGGAAGTCGGCGATGATCAGCGCGCGGCGAGGCGACGGGCGGAGGCGCTGGACGGAGCCGCGGTCCCAGGGGGAGATCGTGGTGACGGCCGGGTCGCGGCGCAGCGTCCGGATCAGCGCCGGGCCCTGCCGGTCGAGGGCCGCGGGTGGCCCCTGCAGGAGGATCGCGAAGGGCGCGGTGTCGCCGAAGTGTTCGCGCAGCATCTGGTTGGCGCGCGAGGAGTCGGTGCCGGAGATGTCGAGCGAGCTCGGGCTGAGCTTCCCCTCGACGCTGAGGCCGAGGCCGCCGAATACGACGAAGAGGAGAGCCCCCACGACGAGCGCCCCGCGCGGATGGCGCAGCGTCAGCGGCGGGCGGGTTCCGTTGTCTCGGCCGCCCGTACGATCGCTCTTCCCCCTGCTCCTCCTCATCGACAGTGGTAGTTTGGCGACAGGGGGAACGGAGCGAGCTGAAAGATGCAGAAGACTCTGTTAAGCCTTTGAAAGAGAGATTGGCACTCGGCGTCTTGACGGCGTTGCTCCTCTTCGCGAGCGCGGCGAGCGCGGCGCTCGTGAAGGTGAACGGTCTGGTGCTGCAGGCCGACGGAGGATTCACGCCGAGGGAGCTGCCGCGCCGCGCTTTCTCGCCGATCGACTTCCGCGGGCACGCCGACATCGCGGCGACCAACGGCGGCGTCCCGGCGGCGCTGCAGCAGGCTGTGATCGACTTCGATCGCGACGGGCGGCTGAGCACGGGCGGGCTGGCCGTCTGCCCCCCGGGGGCGCTCGAAGAAGCGACCCCGCGAGAAGCTCGCGACAGGTGTCCGAACGCGATCGTCGGCGCCGGGCACGTGGCGGCGCTGGTCGCGCCGCCGGGGCAGCCGACGGTCCGGGCACGCTCCGCGCTGACGCTCTTCAACGGGCCTCGCCAGGAAGGCAAGCCGACCGTCGTCCTCCACGCTCGCATGACGGAGCCCGCGGTCCAGAACTTCGCCGTGGTGATACCGATCGAACGGCGCCGGGGCGACTTCGCCTACCGGGCCACCATCGATGTGCCGCCGATCGCCGGGGGGTTCGGCGCGCTCACCCACATCGACGTGAGGGTCGGCAAGCGCTACCGCTTCGGCGGAGTCGAGCGCAGCTACGCGTCGGCGCGCTGCTCCGACGGCATCCTCCATACCCACGGCCGCTTCAGCTTCGCCGACGGCACGATCATCGACGGCAGCATCGAAAAGGCCTGCAGCGTCCGGTAGGAGACCGGGATTCCTATACTTGGCGACCCGGGCCGTTAGCTCAACCGGCAGAGCAGGAGACTCTTAATCTCAAGGTTGAAGGTTCGAGTCCTTCACGGCCCACTTCTTTCCAGTAGCTCAGCCGGATCGTGATCAGCTCAGTTGTCCGCACCATCCGCCGCTGACCGCGTCCGCGCCCGGCTAGACGAAGGTAACCGTGCACGGCCCACCGAACTAGGGATCGACGTGAGTGACGATCCGACCTGGCTCATAGACTTCGTCCACCCTTCCTCGCCGGCGTGACGCAGACGCGCGAACATTCACGAATCGTCCCGCTTAGGCGTTCTTTTCGCTGTGCGGAGTTCTTCGCGGGAATCGGTCTCGTCCGCCTCTCTCTGGAGTGGACGGGCGGTGAGGTCTTGTTCGCCAACGACATTGAGCCGGTGAAGCGAGCGCTCTATGCCGCGAACTTTGGCGGCGACGAGTTCCGTCTTGAGGACGTGCGCAACGTCGATGGAGATGACGTCCCCGATGTAGAGGTCGCTACGGCTTCCTTCCCATGCACCGATCTTTCGCTTGCGGGGAACCGTGCGGGGCTTGCGGGTGAGCAATCCGGCATGTTCTGGGAGTTTGCTCGCGTCCTGCGCGAGATGGGAAACCGGCGACCCAAGATCGCTCTCTTGGAGAACGTGCCGAGCTTCGCCACGTCGCACGGCGGCTCGGACCTATGTGCAGCTGTCGGCGAGCTTTGCGATCTAGGTTATTCATGCGATCTCCTAGCTCTCAACGCGAGCGGATTCGTCCCCCAAAGTCGCTTGAGGCTTTTCATCCTGGCGGCGGAGAATCCGGCCGTCGCGCCTCGCAGGGCTGAGCCAAGTGAGCTGCGGCCTCCGTGGCTGATTCGATTCCGTGAAGATAATCAAAACCTCTCTTTCTGGACCGCTCCGATCGATGTTCCGCCGTCGACCGCTGGCACGTTGGCCGGAGTTGTCGAGAGGCTCCGCCCGACCGATGACAGATGGTGGGGGCAAGAGCGCGTAGAACGATTTTGCGCGTCCTTGTCTGGCGTTCAGACGACCAGACTTGCCGCATTGCAACGGGGCCGGAGACTCCGCTGGGCGACCGCTTATCGTCGCACTCGCCATGGTCGTGCGGTGTGGGAGATCAGGTCGGATGAGATCAGTGGTTGCCTCCGTACGGCTCGCGGAGGATCGTCGAAGCAGGCGCTGGTGCAGGCTGGCCGCGATTCACTACGAATCCGCTGGATGACGCCTCGCGAGTACGCGCGGCTCCAAGGAGTCCCCGACAAATACAAGCTGGATGCGGTGTCGCCCAACCAAGCGCTGTTTGGGCTCGGTGATGCGGTCTGTGTCCCAGCGGTTGCTTGGGTGGTAAGGGAGGCGGTTTTGCCACTGCTCGCCCACTATGGCGAGACGGCGAAGACCATGGCTGCCGATGCCTGACAACGGCTCCGAAAACGCTGGCCCTCCGCAGGAGGTTCGTGCGATCCGCGATTGGATCGCCGCCGCATTCTCAGAGCTGGACGACCAGGGCCGTGAAGTCGGAGACGCTAGATTCGGCGTCTATGCCTTCTTCGACTACGACGGGGAGCCAATCTACGTAGGGCAGACGCGAGAGAGCTTGCGAACTCGTATCCGGCGCCATCTGACTAACCAACGCACGGATGCCGTCGCCATGAGCGTGCTCGATCCCTTCGAGGTTCTGGAGGTCGCTATGTGGCCGCTTTGGGAGCTGGAAGAAGCGGGTTTGTCTCAAATCGAGCGGACGAAGCGTCTGAACGATGCGGAGTTCACGGTGTTTCAACAGGTCCTCGCCGAATCGAGTTTCAGCGCCGTGCTGAATGAGAAGGACCCGCCGGCCGGCGATAGGACCGCGTTGCCGGAGTCGGTGCGCGCAAGGATTGTCCCCGATGACGTTTATGAATTGCGCAAGCACCCCGACACTCGCATCGCACGACGCGCAATGACCATCGCTGCACTTGCAAAGGTGATCGGAGAGAGGAGCGTGTCTAAGGGCCTGCGCCGCACCCTGCTTACCCAGGCACGTCGTCTGGAGGCCCTCGCGCGGGGACGACACGACGAGGTTGCCGGCGAGCCCCCTGTCGAGGAGCCGGGGGAGGAGACCGGTGAGGAAGCCGCTCTTGGTGACGAGGATTAGGCTGATGGATAGATGGCCGACACCTATCCGCCTGAGGTACGTAGCCGCGTAATGGCCCGAGTGAAGGGTCGGGATACCGGCCCCGAGCTTGCCCTGCGTCGTGCTTTGTTCCAACTTGGTATCCGTGGATGGCGATGCCATCGGAAAAATCTGCCCGGCAAACCGGACATCGCCTTTGGGCGAGTTCGACTCGCGGTGTTTGTCGATGGCGGCTTTTGGCACGGTCACCCCACCAAGTGGTGGCGGGGCCGTAGCGGTCCTTACTGGGATCGCAAGATCAGTCGGAACATTGCTCGCGATCGAACGGCAAACGCAGAGCTCAGTCAGCTCGGATGGAGGGTGCTGCGCCTATGGGACTTTGAGGTCAAGGCCGATCCAGAGGCTGCCGCGCGGCGAGTGGCGAGCGAGCTGGCCGATCTTGGGCATTCACAGCGCCCCGGTCACACTCAGGCGTAGAGCAGGCAAGGCGCTCGTCGCCGTATAGAGCGTATCCAGCCTGTCCCACCTGACATTCACGGCCCACTCGACGCTCTGCGCCCCGCCGGGCGTAGCTTATTCGGCGAACTGAGCGCCGCCGCCTGCCGCGAGCCCGCCGAGCGGGTTTTCAAGCGCTTCTTTGCCCGTCCCCTGTTGCGACCTGGCGACTTCCTGCTTCTGCTTTTCGAACTGCTTCCCTCGCTGGCGGTAGCCGGCTAGCTGGGCGGCGATTGCTTCCTTTTCTTTCAGGGAGGGAACGTACCCGAGCGCTCGCCTCCTCGCCTTGTCGCCCCCGGCGAAGTCCCCGGCGAAGTAATCGTAGAAGGCCAGCGTGCTCAGGGAAGAGGCGCTGGGCTGCGCTTCGGCGACGATTTGCTGAGCCTTCGCAGCCTGCTTGAGGGTCGTCACGATTTCTTCGACGCTGGCGGTGGTTTCGGCGAGGCTGAAGAACATTCTGGCGACGAGCGTCGCGCCCGAAGGACTGGGAGAGTCCACCTGCTTCAGGTAGCGGTCCCAGGCCTGGCTGGCCTGTTCGAACTCGGCGCGCCCCTCCGGCGTGATCACCGTTCTGCCGGTGGTGGGATCGGTTTCGGCCAGCGCGTTGCCGGCGCCGATCCGGGTCCGGGTCAGGGCGAGCAGCAGCGCCTCGTCGTCCGGTTTTACCCGCAACCCGCGTTCGATGTTCTCGGCCTGGTCGTCGAGGACGGCGCTGCCGCTGGTCGAGCTCGTGTTGTTGAACAGGTCGGCGACGCTGAACGGGCCGACGACGAGGAAGAGGCTGGCGCCCATCAGCAGCGCCAGGATCGCGTAGACGACCCGGATGACGTGTCTCCGCCGCCCACGGGTGTCGAAGACCATCCGTCGCTCGCCGCTCTGCGCCAACTTCAATCACCGCTCCTGAGTTGAGGGCTTGGCAAAACCTCCCGCCGCCCCCGGCCTGCCGAAGGCGCGAGCAATCAAGATACTCAACTCATACAGAACGAGCAGCGGGACCATCTCGATCAACATCGAGACCGGATCGACGCCCGGCAGCGCAGCGGCGAGGACGGCGATCGCGAGATAGGCGTAGCGGCGGTTGGCGGCGAGCTGCTCGACCTTGACGATCCCGAGCCGGGTCACGGCCAGGATCGCCAGCGGCAGCTGGAAGACGAGCCCTCCCGCCAACATCGTCGTCGAGAAGAAGCTGTAGTAGTCGCGGGCGCGGACCTGGATGTTGAACTGGCTGTCGTTGAAGTCGAGCAGGAACTTGACGGCCGCGGGCATGACGACGAAGTAGGCGAAGGCGATGCCGGCCAGGAAGAGGATCGGGGCGAGGAGGAGGACCGGCAGGACGACGCGCCGCTCTCTTTCGCTGAAGGCGGGCAGGACGTAGGCGTAGGCCTGGTAGAGGAAGATCGGCAGGGAGAGGATCAGGGCCCCGTACGTGGAGACGGTGACGGTCGTCGTGAAGGGCTCGGTGACGCCGAAGGTGAGTAGTTTCTCGTGATCGCCGGGGAGGGGGCCGGAGGCGATTTCCAGCAGTAGGTGGTTCTGCCAGAAGCAGAGCGCCAGGGCGATGCCGAAGACGACCATGCAGAGGACTATGCGGGTGCGCAGCTCGTCCAGATGCTCGACGAGGGTGAGCCGATCCTCGTGGGAAACCGCCCTGACCCGGGCCATCGCCGCGGCCCTCAGTTGCGGTCGTGGGCGATCTGCTCGCCCTCGGCGCCCTCTTCGGCGGGCGGCTTCGGGGGCTCGACCTCGGCGCGCGACTCGTCGGGCTCGCTGCGATCGCCGCTGACCGAGCCGCGGAACTCCCGGATGCCCCGGCCGAGGGATCGACCCAGCTCCGGCAGGCGCTTGGGCCCGAACACGACGAGGGCGATGATCAGGACGATCGCAAGCTCGAGTGGCCCGACGTTCGGCATCGACCCATGGTAACGGCCTCCCAGCGCGGTCGGACCACGGCGAATTGGAGATGCCGTCTACCCGCTAATTGGGTTTTCTCGATCAGCTACGGAAAAGTCCGGATGGAGACCCCCGTTCGTGGGTTCGATAGTGCAGATATGAGAGATGCGCCCGCCAGCAACGCGAAAATCGCCACCGGGCTCCACGTCTGTCCGCAGTGCGCTTCGCGGCTGATGCAACCGACCTGCTGGGAGCAGGCGGGGGATCGGGGGCGCTGGCGGCTGTGGCGGCGCTGCCCCGAGTGCGAGTGGCGCGGCGACGGCGTACACGGGGAGCAGGAGATCGACGCTTTCGACGAGGAGCTCGACCTCGGCACGCGGGCTCTGAACGACATGCTGAAGGCGCTCGAGCGGGAGAACATGCAGCACGTCGCCAGGACGTTCGCGACCGCCCTAGCCGCCGACCTGATCTCGGCGGACGACTTCCGTTAGCTGTAGCGCTGGACGACGCCGTCGGCGACGAGACCCAGCAGCCGTCGCTGTTCGGGGTCGAAGGCCGCGGCGTCGAGGCGCGCCTTCGCGGCGGCGACCATCTCCACGGCGCGGGCTCGGGCCAGGTCGAGGGCTCCGGTGGCGGCGATGCGGTCGCAGAGCGCCTCTGCCCCCGCGGCGTCCAGATCGCGAAGGTCGACGCTGCGGATCTCCGGGTCGATCGCGACGGCGTCGATCAGCGGCAGGGTGACGGTGCCGTCGAGCAGGTCCGTGCCGCGGGCCTTGCCGGTCCGCTCGGGCGGGCCCGATACGTCGAGGACGTCGTCGAGCAGCTGAAAGGCCAGGCCCACCTCGGCGCCGAAAGCGCCGAGGGCCTCGACGTCGCGGCCCATCAGGCAGGCGCATTCGAACAGCTTCGCGGTCTTGAGGTGGCAGCGCTCCAGGTAGCGCCGCTCGGAGATCGAGGCGTCGAAGGCGTCCTGCCGCTGGGCCAGCTCTCCGCGGGCGAGCGCCGACGACGCTTCGGCGAGCAGCTCGACGGCCCGCATCTCGCGGG
>Ga0210382_10000598_pt1 | contig 12759 bp, 14 predicted proteins | sample PLMedo_FD_155452 | JGI IMG/M metagenome (GOLD analysis project Ga0210382, IMG submission 155452) | Groundwater sediment microbial communities from an aquifer in East River, Colorado, USA - PLM0_60_coex redo | ecosystem: Environmental > Terrestrial > Soil > Riparian zone | place: USA: East...
GGTCTGCCGCCTAACAAGCGCTTGAAGCTGGCGGCGCGCGTAGACTAAGGAATGAATCTTTCTTCAGCGCGCCGCAGCTTAAGCGCGATTCGTTAGGCGCTTTCGCCGCTTCGCCCGTAAATTGGCCCAGTGCCGTATCAATTCGAATGGGATGCAGACAAGGCTGCGGCGAATCTCCGTAAGCACGGTGTACCCTTCGACGAGGCAGTTACGGCGTTCAGTGACCGCCTCTCAATCCTTTTGCCAGATCCAGATCACTCGGTGGGTGAAGAGCGTTATCTTGTGATGGGACTCTCAACCCGCGGTCGCCTCCTGGTTGTTGCCTTTGTCGAGCGCCCGCCACGAACCCGAATCATCACTGCAAGACTCGCTACCAGACGCGAGCGCCATGACTATGCCAAAGAAGGCCAAAGGTAAGCAGCAGGTACGAGAGGCCGAGCGGGACACGATGCGTCCGGAGTACGATTTTTCAAAGGGCGCTCGAGGGGTCACGGCAGCTCGCTATCGTGAGGGGACCAACATCATCGTTCTCGATCCAGAGTTGATGGATGTATTTCCCGATTCCGAAGCTGTGAATGAAGCGTTACGCGCTCTTGCACCTGTCCTCCGTCGGCGAAAACGGGTTTCGTGATTGCGGCGAAGCGCCTAACAAGCGCTTGAAGCTGGCGGCGCGCGTAGATTAGGGAATGAATCTTTCTTCAGCGCGCCGCAGCTTAAGCGCGATCCGTTAGGTGGCGCGTTGCGCATCCGAATGAGGGAAGTTTGACCGCGATTCGACTATTGGTGCCTGCCGTCTTCATCGTCGCAGTATCGTGCCGTGGGACGCCTCCACCGCTCGGAACCCTAGCGGGCATCACCCGCGCTGATGTTAGCAAGATGCACCCAGGTGACTCCACGGTGAGTCTGACAGACTCGTTACGCCTAGAGGCGATCGCCGGTGCTCTCAACCAGGAGCACGACGGCTGGCACGGCTCTTGGCACACGCAACCTGCCGGGGATTTGAGTGTTCAGTTCTTTCGCGGTGACTCATCCATCGGCGTGCTCTGGATAGGCCCTCAATTCCTTGCCGAGCGAGGCACCGGGCCTCGCCTCTTGAAGCAGATCAGTTCCGGGACCGAAGATCGGCTTCGCCACTTGCTTGACCCACGGTGGCCACTCAGCTCGCCACGGGGGGGGCCCTCGTGACGCGCCACCTAACAAGCGCTTGAAGCTGGCGGCGCGCGTAGATTAGGGAATGAATCTTTTGTCAGCGCGCCGCAGCTTAAGCGCGATCCGTTAGGCCGCTCCGCCAGCCTACACAAGGACCAGCCATGCTTAGCGACATTGCCAGGGCCGTGGGCCTCGCTACCGTTGCGCTGTTTGCAGCGGCGATCATCAGCCTCATCTATTTCGCGGGCCGCGCTTTCTTGAGCGGACGGGTGATCACGCGACTCGGGACTTCTCCGTGGTCTCGCGTTGGACTCCTCACGGTTGCGATCGTGCTTGTTGCAAGCCTCGCCGCGGTTCTTTGGGGGCCATCCACGAATTGGGAGGCCGCCGTTCCGATCTCTCATCGGGAGGCGGTCTTGATGTTTTGGGTGGTATTCCTCGGCGTGCCAGCGTTTGGCGCGGTGTTTCTCGCCCCAGGCACTTCGGGTGTGCGACGATTTGCTGGCGCCGCCCTTATTTTATACGGGGCGGTCGCAGGCGCGTCGATTGGTTACGCCGGCGCCGGGGCGACGGCCACGTCGTCTCAACACATCACGGGCGCTCTGATTTGGGCTGCCATTGCTCTACTCGCCGTGGCTGTCGGGTTGTATCCGACGAGTCGCTCGATCCGGGGAGCGGCCTAACAAGCGCTTGAAGCTGGCGGCGCGCGTAGATTAGGGAATGAATCTTTTTTCAGCGCGCCGCAGCTTAAGCGCGATCCGTTAGGCGGAACGCCACCACAAATGCAACGACTGCCGCAACTCAAGCCAACTCCCGTTCGAGCACGGCATCCCCTTGTTTACGGCGCGGGCTTGTTACTCGTCGTTGCCCTGATCGCTTTCATCGGTAGGGTAGGGATGTTCTGGGTCTTGAGCGCAGCAGGCCTCTCTATTGTCATGGGTATCGGTGCCATCGCGATTGCCCTGCGAGCGCCCTGAGCGTCCGCCTAACAAGCGCTTGAAGCTGGCGGCGCGCGTAGATTAAGGAATGAGTCTTTCTTCAGCGCGCCGCAGCTTAAGCGCGATCCGTTAGGCGCCTTCACTCCTTCACACGACCGATGAACCCGGCCACTCTTTCGCTTTTCCTCCTCATCTGGGTGACTTCGTCGCTGGCGGCGATGACGCAAAGCCCTTCCTGTCCAATTGGACGAGCAAGTACCGCGGTGCAACAGGACACGTGGGTCGAGCCGCACGCCCCGGACGTCGTCGTCAAGCAGGTAGTCAAGTCGATCACCGCTCTCGGTTACACCTTCACGGACACGACCGGACCGTTTGTCACCGCCCCGAGCTTCTCATGGCCGAGCAGTTCAACCTTCACCCTCTGGCGAGGCCTCGTCTATCCGGGAACGAAACTCACCATCGCCGTGGAGCCTGCCGGCGCTTGGACGCGAATACGCCTTGAGACGCGCCTGGCGTGCGAGACTGACCAACGCCCGCCACCGGGCCACCCACAGGACGTCGACTTTCAGACGTTCGTGCTCGATCAAACTCATTATGGGGTGCAGTGGGCCATCATGTCGCCCCTTCACCACGTCAAGGTGCGGGTTTTCGCCGAAAGTTGCGCACCATTGGACGATGGCGACCTGAAAATCGACGTGTGTCGCCAAATGGCAAAGGCGCAGCCTCGCAGCCCCGAGGCCCTACGTCAATACGCGCTTGCCCTCGCTCGTTTCTACCGTGCCCGAGACGCGTGGAAGCCACTTGGCGAACTATTTGCCCTTGAGGGAGAACGCGCGGGCACTTATAGCGAGGTCGGCGCCGCCATGCTTGACGCCCGCCAGTTTGACGATGCTCGTAAACTCTATGCGCGCGCGACCGTCCTGTGGCCCACGGACCCGATCATGGCTTACAAGCTTGGCCGTGCTCAACTCGGGCTGCACCGGGCTGGGCCCGCAGCCGACGCCTTTGCGGTCGCAATCGGCCTCGACTCCTCCTTCGCGGACGGGCACACGTATGCGGCGGTTGCGGCCACCCAATTGGGACGGTCGGATGAGTCACGAGAACACTGCGCCACCGCGACGCGCTACCTCGAGACGGGCCTCGCAGCTCGCGTAGCTGACATCGATGCATGGCTGGGTCTGGCGTATTGCGCTAGCATCTTTGCGCGTCACCGCGAAGCGGTGTCCTACTTTGTGCGCGCACTCGCGATCAGCGGTTCCCGTGCTCGGGAAACTCCCGAGCTGGTTGACCAGATCAGTACGAGCCACGCGCTGGTAGGAGACCAACTTCCCGCTCCCTTGCCTCAGCGACAGTGAAGCCGCCTAACAAGCGCTTGAAGCTGGCGGCGCGCGTAGATTAGGGAATGAATCTTTCTTCAGCGCGCCGCAGCTTAAGCGCGATCCGTTAGGCAGCGCGGATGCCAACCGTTCTCGAAGCTCCGCCAACCCCACCACACATATACCGGTCCAGTGGTTGGGGTGGCGGGCGCCGCAGGCCACCTTGGCAACTCTGGGTCGCGCTCCTCTTCCTCGCGGGTACCGCCGCTTACGTCAGTTGGCTAGGCGTCCGAGCATTCAAGTGGCAACCAGTCGCGACCGTGGTCTCGGTTGCATGGGCGATCGCCTATACATCGATCGCCGAACGGCGATTCTATGTGTCGCCAGAAACCAGAGAGATGCTGATTGTCCTTTGGTGCCTGGTGGGTGGGTTCGTGGCACAGGCCGCGCAGATTGTGGTTGACCGACGGTTCTCAATCGGTCCGCTTTGGATCGCAATGGGCATTCTTGGAATCGGAGGCGGATTCGGCATCGGAAGCATGGCTTTGGTCCGTGCTTGGTTCTTCACCGTTACGTGTGCGCGACTATTGGTCCGTTGGCGCGCTGCCTAACAAGCGCTTGAAGCTGGCGGCGCGCGTAAATTAAGGAATGAATCGTTCTTCAGCGCGCCGCAGCTTAAGCGCGGTCCGTTAGGCGGCGCCGCCTAACCCTCTAGAATCGGATGGCAGCATTACCCTTTGGCGAGTTGTCCGGATTCCGACTGCTATTCTGGCACTTGCCCTTGCGTGTCAGAACGGCGCTGGGCCATTTGGTCAATTTGCGAGCAGTTACAAGTATGAAGTCGTTTACAGTGATAGCGGGCTTCGATCATATACGGGTTCATTCGGCGAGTTTGCTTCATACCCCACCCAAGGCGGGCTGTGGGCGACGGTGTACTTCATCGGCGACAGCATCCAAGTGACTCAGGTTCCTCCAGGTAACAGTCAGTGTCCTAGTTCGCTCACCGTGCCCCTAGGAACAGGCTCACTAACCGCGGATTCAGCCACCGTAATCGTGCGCCACAAGCGCATTAGCGACACCAAGCCAGATCCCCCAATCAGCTCGTTCACCATTGACTCGATCACAAGGGGCCAGGTCTGGGGTCACTTGTCGATGACCCTGTATCAGGTTGTTCCAGAGTTCGGCGGCCCCAGTGCCACCCTAACAGGCAGCTTTCGACTCTCTGAAATTGAGTACCTGGGTGTCTTGCCGCATTGCACGACGGGCGCCGCCTAACCAGCGCATGAAGCTGACGCGCCGGGGCGGCCACTTCTGGTGGAGCTGGTTTGTCTCGTTTGTGGCCGCCCCACCGCGCAGCTTATGCGCAATCCGTTAGGCGCCCTCATCCATGGGAGCTAGCTCAGATATCCTCTTGCGTTTCGGCGCCGCCGTCTTTGGTGTGCTTTTGGTACGTGATGGCTATGCCGGCCTGCGAGGACACGAGCTCTGGATTCAGGGCAAGGGCCGCAATTGGGTATTCTTGCGTGGTCGGATTGGTCGCGTTGCCGGAGCGTTCTTCATAATCCTTGGTCTAATTCTGCTGAATCTCGCTTGGTTTGGGCTGTCGTGAGTCGCAGCTCCGCCGGGCGGGCGCCTAACAAGCGCTTGAAGCTGGCGGCGCGCGTAGATTAGGGAATGAATCTTTTTTTAGCGCGCCGCAGCTTAAGCGCGATCCGTTAGGCCGCAGACTATGCGACCATCACTCGGTATCTTGTGGCTGAGTGCGTTAGTCGCGATGGCATGCACAGCACGGGATGCCACGCCTCGTTCGACGCCTGTCAGCGCACCTAAAACGTCGGCTTAGCTCCTCATCTCGTCGTGTCTCGATTCACTCACGACGCTTCGAGACACGCTGGTATTCTCGGACATTGCCGTCGGTACTGAAACCGGAGATGTGGGTGGTACCGAGTTCTACTTCGCCCGGGCGCCGAGCGGAGAGATAACCGGAGCACATCGTTCAGCCGAAGGCGCGTTCGATTCGACCTTCTACGCCCTCGCCGCCATTCGCTTGGATCGTGCGTCGGGGGCACTTGCCTTCGACGTTCAGCTGCAGGGTTGGACGCCTACCTTCCAGGGTTCCTTCACTTGCGACAGTCTCACCGGCGTCTTGTCTAATTGGGGGAAGTCCGTCTGGCACAGAATACGTTCCTAATCTGCGGCCTAACAAGCGCTTGAAGCTGGCGGGGGATAAGAGAGAAGGGGTCCTGACGCTTCTCCTCTTTCGTCGAACAGCGGGTTCCAGCACCATGTTCATGCCCTGCTCACAATAATCTGCCACGAGAACGCCCTTCACACATTAGTTAGCTTTGTGGCGGTGGAGGATTTACTGCACGTCTACTAAGCCGCGGTGCCGCCGCAAAAAATGACAGCTCCTGCACTAGCTGCCGCCCTAGAAGGGTCGCGTTATCAATTTCGATTCTTCTGGCGGATGGCATTACCAATGCTCTACGTCGATGCGCCACCGCGTGTCGAAAAAGTTGTCATGGAGCACCGAGGAGTCGATGCGGTGGACGATGTTGTCGTCTACTGGTCGACGCCCGGTGTGGCCGACGCGGACAGCTTCGTTCGTATCGACTTTCATCAGATCAAGTTCCATGTCGCGCAGGGACAATGCATAAGTTCTGGCAATTTGATCGATCCGGCCTGGACCGGCACGACGCGTTCTATGCTCTGGGGGTTCGCGGCGTCCTGGAAGGATCTTCGGGAGCAGCAGCCGAACATCAGACTGACCCTGGTCACGAACTGGCCGTGGTGCACGACTGATCCGCTCGCATCGCTTATTCGGGACACCGGCAAGCTCCACAACTCCTTTTTCACGAGCGGGCCATCCTCAGGCGTTGGCAAGATCCGCGCAACATGGCGTGCGCATCTGTCCCTCTTGACCGATCTGGAGTTCGACGAGTTCATTCGCCGCCTGCGGCTCTGCGTGCAAGCAGTATCCCAGTCTGAGGCCGGGCAGTGGCTTGCGGACCGGTGTCAGCTCGCAGGACTCCAGCCCCCCGATCTCGCAACGAATCATAGTCCCTATGATGATTTGGCAGGGCGGCTTCTGGCCGACGGCCGGCGTGAGTTTACTCGGGAGGACCTTGAAAAGCTTGTCAAGGCCGAGAAGCTGCGAACAGAGGGCGCGGTGCCATTCAGGTCCACATGCGCCATCCGGAGCTTTCAACGGCACGCGCATGAACCGACTACGGACGCTGCGTTGGTAATCGATCTAACCAACTTGTTTGAGGGCCGACGGTTGCTCGACCCCAACGGCTGGCAGGCAATTCGAGACAGAATCGATGACGACCTACCTGCCGCAGCATCACTGCCACAACCGGTTCAGGTCGCGCTTGACGCGCATCTGTGCATCGGCTGGTACGCCGGCACAGTGCTCAATTCGAAGGCGGGTATCCCGATCCTGCTGCGCCAAAAGAGCTATGACGGTGTGGAGTTATGGGACACCTCGGGTACGGGTTCCGCAGGTCCGCAATCGTGGCAGGTCTCGACGGAATCAGTCGGCGATGGTCCAGAGGTCGCTGTAGCGATCTCAGTCACTCACGACGTGATAAGAGACGTTCGCAAAGCAATCGCGACTGTAGCGCCGCAGGTGGGTATGCTGGTCGACGTCAGGCTTCAAGAACTCGGACCAGGGTCGATTCGAGACGGGTCACACGCGCGCGCGTTGGCTGACCATCTTGTAAGCGCGATAAGGGATGCGACGCATGAGCGGAGGGGACAGCGCTTCCATGTCTTTCCGGCTTGCCCCGTCAGCTTGGCGTTCCTACTAGGACAGCGGTCTGCTGCTGTCGGCCCCATCACGATGTACGAGTACGATTTCGGTGGAACAGGTACGTACGCGCCGGCCATTGCTACATAGGACTGAGGGAGAATTACAGATGAATCTTCCATCGTATTTCAATGACTTCCTTTCTGAGATCGAGCCGTCCGAGACCGCCAAGGCAGATCAGCAGACAGGTCATACGACGCTACGGAAACGACTCGCCGAGGATGCCGATTTCGGGACGATCCACGTCAATACGTTTCTCCAGGGGTCCTACCGGAGGCGTACGGCAATCCATCCAGGGAAGGATGTTGACATCGTGGTCGTGACAACACTCGACCCCGACACCGTCGCTGCATCAGCCGCAATTGCGCGTCTGAAGAAGACGCTTGAGAAATACTATCCAGGTAAGGTTACCCCGCAGACCCGGTCGCTATGTATTCAGCTTAGCTACGTAACAATGGACGTAGTCATCGCCGCTTCCCGCGAGCTGCGCACCCAGGGACTCTTTGCGGAGGTACGTAACGTCAGCGCGCTGGACGAGGCGCAGTCGTGGAAGGCTCAACCGTTGCAGATTCCGGACCGCGATCTTCAGAGGTGGGTCGACACTCATCCAAAAAGACAATTGGAGTGGACGACCGAGCTGAACAAAGGGAGCGGCAATTACTTCGTACCGCTTGTAAAGATGTTCAAGTGGTGGCGAGAGGAAACGTATCAGGAGCCTGTGTACCCGAAGGGCTACCTCCTTGAGCGGATCGCGGGTGAGAAGCTCGACTCGGGGAAGCGAGACCATGCGGAGGGTTTCGTGCAGTTGCTCCGCAATATCCTAACGTCCTACGAGGCGTACGCCGTGGCTAATGTGGTCCCAAGCCTTTCCGACCCTGGCGTACCGACCCACAACGTTCTTCACCGACTGACAGCGGGCGATTTCAAGGTGTTCATCGCTCACATAAAGGCGGGCTTGACGAAGGCGGAACGCGCGCTCGCATCAGCAGACAAGAATGAGAGCGCGCGTCTTTGGCGGGAGGTGTTCGGGTCAAGATTTCCAGACGCCCCTACTGCAAAGGCTTCTTTTCCGGCGGCGGCCGTTCGGCCTCCCAATCGGCCGGAGGGCTTCGCATAGTGCCGGGTTTTTGGTGGCAACGGCTGCCCCAGCGGGTGCTCAGCGAAAATGAACAGCTTCAGCAATTGGTCAGCCGCGGTATCGTCTCCGCATACGTGTGGAAGAGACAGCCGACCGGTGACCTGTGGGTTACTGCGGATTTGACGTTGGGTTCGCGTACACAAACGGTCGAGCTGCGTTTTCCACCACGGTATCCTGGAGAGTGCCCGTCCGTGCGGCCCATCCCTTACGGGACGCCCCTCAGCTCGCACCAGTTCGGAGGCGACGGAGTTCTATGCCTTGAACTAGGTCCGGACAATTGGCACTCCCGTTTCACTGGTGCCGATATGATCGCCAGCGCGCACAAACTTCTGGTACTGGAAAGTCACAGCGCGGTCGAACCCATTTCCATACCGTCGCGTCACCTGCACACACTCGGCATGTCGGTCCGGGGAACCGTCTATCGGCTAATTGTGACGCCCGCGCTCTTGGCTGCCGCTGATACGGTCACCTCAACCGCTGTAGCATTCGAGTACGTGCTGTTCCTCGAAGACGCTGCTCTGGTGTACTGGGCAACACATCTACCATCGGGAACGGAACTGGGGGCACTCCCTCCACGGATCGCGACTGGGTATCGTCACGCGGGTCATGCAGTAAGGATTGCTCGTGATGCCGCGTCGCCCCCGACGGTTGTCGGCGAGTTTCGCAATTTTCTCCGCGAGGTGGGCGTCGAAGGTGCTCAGGTCGAATCCCTCACTGGTCTTATCCTTCTCTTCAGGGGGACGGGTGTTCTTGCACGCTGGATCCCTGAGAAGACCGATGAGCCCGTGCGGACTATCGTTTCAGTCCCATCGACGGATCATATCGCGGACCGATTGGGTGCAATGGCAGCGGCCACCAAAAGCGCAAACGTCGCCATCGTTGGCGTTGGGTCGATTGGAAGCAAAGTCGCCACGAGTCTCTCCCGGTCGGGAGTGCAGACCATAGCCGTTGTCGATGGTGATGTCTTTCTTCCCGGCAACGTATTGCGCCATGACGCCGATTACAGTCACGTAGGTCTGATGAAGGTGGAAGCCGCTGCGGCACGCATCCGTGATGTCGCGAAGGATCCCGTCACCGTCACGGAGGCCCCCCACGACGTCGCGGACGCTTCGAATCCGTTAGTGCACACGCGTACAACAGAGAGCCTCATGCAAGCCGACGTTATCGTGGATGCGACGGCAAGCACGGAAGCGTTCAATTTCCTGGCCGACCTGGCCTCCGAAGAACGCCGACCCTTGGTCTGGGCAGAAGTATTCGCTGGGGGCCTGGGTGGGTACGTTGCCTATGCAGCACCCGACTTTACTCCGTGTCCTTCGTGCGTTCGAGCCGCCTTTCTTGCGCATTTGGAGCAGTGGCCGGCCGCACCGCGCGGAGGGTCCCAGGACTATGGTGGGGGCTCGGCCGATGCACCGGTGATAGCAAGCGACGCCGATGTTACCGTGATCGCTGGTGCTTTGACATCTGCCGTTCTTCGAATACTTAAAAAGGACTTCGAAGGATGGAGTGCCATAGCCGTTATTGGTTTGCGACGCGGCTGGATCTTCGAGCGCGCCTTCGAGACACGGTCTATCCCCGTTCGTACCGATGATTTTTCGTGTGAGCGATGCTGGACGAAACCCAGCGCACCCGATCCGGACAAGCTCGCGATCGTCGAGACGCTTCTGACTTGAGCTCGCAGCTACGAATCAAACTAAGCCCGGAGACGGTATCCCTACTGAAGGGTGCTTGCATCCGTGCGGGTGAGCGGGAAACCGGAGGTATGCTCTTCGGTGAGCATATCGCCAAAGGGAGTTTTGTGGTTGTCGAAGCGACCGTGGAGGCAGTTGGCTTGTTCGCCTCCTTTGTGCGCGCTATAAAGGATGGCTTCGCCAAGTTGGAGAACTTCTTTCGACGAACACGTTACGACTTTACTCGGTTCAACTACCTGGGTGAATGGCATTCCCACCCGTCCTTTGCGCTGATACCGAGCTCGACCGATAGCGCCACCATGCAGGCAATAGTCGAAGAGCCGTCGACTGGCGCGCTCTTTCTCGTTTTGTTGATCGTGAAATTGGCGGAGAATGAGCTCCGTGCTGGTGCGTGGGCATATTTCCCCGGCTCACCGCGCCAGACTTGCGTTGTCACACTGGAATAAACGGTTTGTGCCGAGCACCGCGAGGTTCTCCCAGTGCCTCGGATGCGGGACAGACAGCCCGCGCCGGATGCGGCTGCAGGACGCCTTCGATAGCCCCGTGGCCCGAACAACATCGACCAGTTTGAGAGCTTTAAGCGCTGGCGCAACGTTGCGAAGATAGTCCTCCCGAGTCACCGGCGAATGCGCCGCCCGTTCCCATCGCTGATTGGCCTCTCGAACCTTCGCCACTACCTGCTGACGCCTCCTTACCGTTGCTGGCTGATACCGAGGGTCAATCTCGCGTGTCAGTCTCGGTGCGAATTCTCGCATCACTCGGCGCTGCGCCCGGTGATCGCGCGGCATGGATCGCTGGACCTGCGCTCGACGGTGTCCAGCATCTGCGCGCAGTTCCTTTGCGACGTGTTGCGCGATGGGGAGCACGGTTCGTGCCCATCGGGGCACGGTATGCGACAAGATGTGGGTCAGTGGAGGTAGGAGACGGCATTGCCCCTCGCCCGTTTCGAAGAGCTCGCTCCACCCGAAGACGTGTTTGGTGAAGAAGTCTATTGCCCAGGCGTCAACACTCGGCCGCGCCGGTTCCATCAAATCTAGAGCCAGGGAGTCGCGCGATGTATGGTCCGTGTGGAGCAGCCCCACCATCGGATCGAGCCCAACTGCGAGCGCTGCAATGCGCGCCTCGGCCTCGAGGAGTGCATACAGGTAATTAAGGATCGCATTCGCAGGGTTCACTGCCCGTCGCGGTGACTTGGACCCTGGGAACGGGGACGTTCGCGCCTCAAAGCGCGTCCAGTGCGTGGGGCACCGGCGAAGATCAGCCCGCCGAATCTGGATCGGCATTGCTTGCCACGCCGTCCAGTACGCCCGCGCTGCGAGGCCCTCTGTTCGCCGCAACTCGGCGAAGGTGGTCACCTCTGCGAGCTCCTCGAGACGGTCCCGCATCTCTTCACGTACTGCGCCGGCTCCCGGCAGACGATCGAGCAGTGCATGCTGGCGGCGCATTTTTGCGGCGACGAGTTCCAGACTCAGGCTAAGCGCCAACCCCGACTCCGCCGCGAGTACTTGCGCTCGCTTCAAGGGCGCGTGCTGCGCGGCAGAACGCGACATCACATGGAGCAGCCTGCCATCGCTTCCGATGTGTACGAGCGTGACGCCTACTCCGTGCAGCCACGCGATGGCATCAAGCGTAATGATCCCACTTTGACCGATGATGACTACCCGTTTGAGATCGCGGTCCATGCGGCTGAAGCGTCCAACCCGTCGGGCACTCCCGACCCCGTCCTCAACGATGAGGTGGCCCCGCTCCACGGCGATGCGAAGCCCATAGCCGGATAAGGTAAGAACCCCGTGGTGGGGGGTCGACTCGCCGTAGGTAAGCCGTGTTACCGTCATGGGGACACTCCTGTTTCCTGTGAAGTACTCGCACGCGCCCATCGAATTACTGGCGGATCGGGTGGACGCTTCCAGCCGAGCAGCCGAATGGTGCCTACAGCTTGTTCTCGCGTTTGTCGATTCACGATTCGGAATGCGAAGTAGCGAAGAAACTCGTCAGTCGAGATTATCGGGACCGGAGCCCCGACTGCCTGCGCCAGGTGTTCCGTGAGCGCCTGGGCTTCATTCCGCACCATCTCAAGGACTCGCGCGTTCATACTCCGCAAGGCATTGACGATTCGTGGGAGACTCTGTTCGTCACTCAAGACTTGGTATCCCGCCGCCACCTCCGCAGAAGATGGGAGCGCGTCATCGTCTTGTACGCCAGGAAGAAACTCCGCAACGAAACCGTCTTGAAGTCTCTGCCAATCGTCGGAAGTGTACTGCTCCGTGCGTAGAGCACCGAGTTGTTGTTCGAGAACGATGCGCAATGACTTCGCTAGACTCTCAGGTGGTAGTACGGTGCGCATTCCCTTGAGAGCCCTTGGGACTGTCCCGCGCGAAACACGACGCAGGGCCGAACGTTTGTCGCTTTTCGCGATCCGGCGATGCTCGCGCCGCAGACTTCGAATCGTATCCGAGAGCTCTTCGAGCAGCAGATCCTTCACGTACAAAGTGAGTGGGAATCCCAAGATCCATGCGGTCCACGCAGCCCAATCCAGATTGCGATGCAGCTTCAGCGCGTTGGCAATGACGGCCGCCAATCCGATCGTCCATTCCGGGTAGAGCACAGCAATTCCTTTTCCCCTGCCCAGCCCCTTTCGGCGCGGTCTAGGAAGGACGCCGACGGCCTGCCAACGCAAAAGCATGGCGCGCGAGACCGGGAATCCTGCTTCTCGGAGTCG
>Ga0210382_10000599_pt1 | contig 12749 bp, 8 predicted proteins | sample PLMedo_FD_155452 | JGI IMG/M metagenome (GOLD analysis project Ga0210382, IMG submission 155452) | Groundwater sediment microbial communities from an aquifer in East River, Colorado, USA - PLM0_60_coex redo | ecosystem: Environmental > Terrestrial > Soil > Riparian zone | place: USA: East River...
CGCGCGTAGCGCGCACCGTTCAGGCGCAGAGCGTGCTGGACGCGGCGGTACTCGCGATAGGCGACGCGCGAGCGCTCGGCGAGCTCTTTTGGCAGCAAGCCGAGCTCGGCCGCCATGCCGAGCAGCGCGATATTCCCGAGATTTTTCGCAAGCGAGGGAAATTCATGCGCGCGGGCGAGCACCAGGTACTGCACCGTGAACTCGATGTCGATCATGCCGCCGGCATCGTGCTTGATGTCGAACAGGCCGGACTGGTTCGGGTGCGCGGCGTGCATCTTTTGGCGCATCGAGAGAATGTCCCGCGCCAAGACCGGGAGATCTCTTTTCCTCTTCAGTACCCTTTCCCGGATCGCTTCGAAGGCCTCCCCCACCCGCGGGTCTCCGGCGGAATAGCGCGCGCGGCTGAGCGCCTGGTGCTCCCACACCCAGGCGTCGTGCTCCTGGTAGCGCGCGAACGCCTCGATCGGGGACACCAGCAGCCCGGCGGCGCCGCTCGGCCGCAGCCTCAGGTCGGTGTCGAACAGCACGCCGGCCGGGGTTCGCGCGGTAAGCCAGTTGTTGAAGCGCTGCGCGAGCCGCGCGTAGGTCTCGGGCGCCTGCTCGTGCGCATCGTCGTACAGGAAGATGATGTCGAGGTCCGAGGCATAGCCGAGCTCCTTGCCGCCCAGCTTGCCGTAGCTGATCACCGCGAAGCGCGGCGCGCCTTCGAGATGCCTGCCGCGCAGCTCGCTCCAGACCTGCTCCAGCGAGATCTCCAGGACCAGGTCGGCGAGCGCGGACAGGTGGTCGGCCAGCCGCTCGACGCCGAGCAGCCCGGCCAGGTCCTGCGCGAGCAGCCGGAACACCTGCGCCTGGTGCATCTCGCGCAGCAGGTTCATGCGGCGCTCGGTGTCGCCCTGGTGCGCGGCGAGCCGGGAACGCAGCTCTCGCGCGAAGGCGTCCAGGTCCGGCGGCGCGTAAAGCAGGCGATCGTCGAGCAGCTCGTCGAGCAGCAGAGGATGGCGCGTCACGAACTCGGCCGCCCAGCTCGAGGCGCCGATGATCCGCGTGACGCGCTCGAGCGCCTCCGGATTCTCGGCCAGCAGGGCGAGGTAGGCGGCGCGGCTGGCGATCGCCTCGACGAGATCGACGCCGCGGGCGAGCGTGGCCTGCGGATCGGCGGTGGCCGCGGCTGCCTTCGCGAGCGCCGGCACCAGCGCGTCGAGCCGGCGCCTGGAGTCGGCGGGAAGCGCCGCGTAGCGCTGGCTGGAGCGCAGCGCGTCGAGACGCGGATGCTCGGGCCACGGCGCGGCTTCCGGATCGCGCTCGGCGAACACGCTCTCGAAATGGCGCGAGACCGCATCGCGCACCGACTGCAAGCGGGCGGAGAAAGCCTCCCAGGAAGCAAAGCCGGCCATCCTGGCTAGCCGCGCGCGATCCTCTTCCCCCTCCGGCAGGTCGTGGCGCTGCGCGTCGTCGAGGTACTGCAGCCTGTGCTCGACGTTGCGCAGCAAGACGTAGGCGTCGGCAAGCTCGCGCGCGGCTTGTTCAGGAAGAAGATTTTTCTTTGAAAGGACCGAAAGCACCTCGAGCGTTGGCCGCACCGTCAGCGCCGGATCGCGCCCGCCGCGGACGAGCTGCAGGGCCTGCGCCACGAATTCGATCTCGCGGATTCCCCCCGGACCGAGCTTGACGTGCTCGGCAAGCTCGCGCCGCGCCACCTCGCGGCGCACTTCGGCGTGTAAACGCCGCATCGCGCCGAGCGTTGCATAGTCGAGGTACTTGCGGAACACGAAGGGCTGCACGATTTTCATCAGCTCTGCGTGATGCGATCCGGTCAGCGGACGCGCCTTCAGCCAGGCATACCGCTCCCACTCACGTCCATGCGCGATCAGATAGGTTTCCAGGGAATCAAAGCTGCAGGCGAGCGGGCCCGAATCGCCGAACGGCCGCAGCCGCATGTCGACGCGGAAAGCGAAACCATCCTCGGTGAGCTCGGCGAGCAGCCGGATCAGCTTCCTGCCGGCCGTCTCGTAGCGCTCCTGCTGGTCCAGCGCTCCCGGGTAGAGAAACACCAGGTCGATGTCGGAAGAGACGTTGAGCTCGCGGCCGCCGAGCTTGCCCATGCCGACGACCACCAGGCCCTCGGCGCCAAGCCAGCGCAGCGCGGTCGAAATCTCGAGCTCGGCGAGATCGCTCATCGCGCCACAGACCTCGTCCAGATTTGCGCGCCGCGACAGGTCGCGCGCCATCACGCGCAGCAGCACGCGCTGCCTCAGGTGACGAAGGCGGCGCTTCAGGCTCGCTTCGTCATCGTGCTGCGCGCCCGCGAGCGCATGCGCCATTTCGTCGCGCGAGAAGGCTGCGGGATCGACCAGCTCGGCGGCGAGCTCGGGACGCGCCGCGAGGAGCCGCGCGGCGTACCGTGAACTGGCGAGTTCCTCAATCGGTTCCGACATCTACGGTTAAAATGCGAGTCTGAAGCTCAATTCCACCATGAAGCCGTTGCGGCGCGCCATCGAAGCGCTCGCCTGGATCGCGTTTTTCGTGTTCGCGACGCTGGTGCTCGCGCTGCGCTTCTGGCTGCTGCCGGACATCGAGCGCTATCGCGGCGACATCGTCGCGGCGATCGAGCGCAGCGTCGGCCTGCCGGTCAAGATCGGCGGCATCGAGGCAGGATGGCTCGGCCTGCGCCCGCAGATCAGCCTCTCCGACGTGCACCTCTACGATCACCAGGGCCGCGAGGTTCTGGCGCTGCCTTCGATCCGCAACGTCGTCTCGTGGCGCTCGCTGCTGTACGCCCAGGTCCGGCTGCATTCGCTCGCCGTCGACGGACCGCGGCTCGACGTGCGCCGCGACGCCGACGGCGCCTTGTATGTCGCCGGCATGAAGCTCGCGGCCGACGGCGAGCGCCACTTCGCCGACTGGCTGCTCGGGCAGGAGGAGATCGTCATCAGCAACGCCGAGATCGAGTGGCGCGACGAGAAGCGCGTCGCGCCGCCGCTGGCGCTTTCCGCGCTGAACCTGCGCCTGCGAAATTCCGGCGACCAGCATTCTATCGGGCTCACGGCGCGTCCGCCGGAGGAGCTGGGCTCGAGCGTCGAATTGCGTGCCCAGCTGGAAGGCCGCAGCGCTACCGATCCCGCGGCCTGGAACGGCCGGCTCTACGCCCAGCTCGGCTACACCGATCTCGCTGCCTGGCGGGCGTGGATCGACTACCCGCTCGATGTGCGCGCAGGGCAGGGCGCGATCCGCGTCTGGACCACGCTCGAAAACGGCAGCGTGAAAGAGGGCACGGCGGACGTCGCGCTCTCCAACGTCACCGCGCGCCTGGCGCATAATCTTGCGCCGCTCGAGCTCGTGTCCGTGCGCGGGCGCCTGCAGGGTCGCACGCTCCGCGACGGCTATGAATTCAGCGGTCGCGGGGTAGCCCTCAGCGCTGAAAACGGACCGGCCATCCCCGCCACCGATTTCCAGCTCGTCCTGAAGCCGGGAGCGACCGGCGCCGACGCCTCGGGCGCGGCGGCGGCGAACGTGGTCGAGCTCGAGCCGCTCGCGCAGCTCGCGGCCACGCTGCCCTTGCCCGCGGACGTGCGCCGGCTCCTGGCCGATCTGGCGCCGCGCGGCCGGCTGCTCGATACGAAGCTCGAGTGGGGCGGCGATCTCGCCGCGCCCAAGCGCATCGCGGTGCGCGGCCGCTTTGCCGATCTCGGCATGCAGGCGCGCGGCCAGGCGCCGGGGTTCTCGGGACTGTCGGGAAGCATCGAGGCGAGCGAAGCGAAGGGCAGCGTGTCCCTGGCGTCGCGCAACGCCGAGCTCGATTTTCCGCGCATTTTTCCCGAGCCGCGCATCCCGCTCGAAACCCTGAACGGGCGCATCGACTGGGAGCGCCAGGACGAGCACCAGGTCGCAGTGAAGTTCTCGTCGGTGAGCTTCGCCAACGCTCACCTCGGCGGCAACGCCTCGGGTGCCTATACCTACACTGGCAGCGGCCCCGGCACGATCGACCTCTCGGCGCAGCTGATCCGTGCCGACGGCGCGCAGATCGGCCGCTACCTGCCGCTGCCGGAGATCATGGGCAAGGCGACGCGCGACTGGCTCGCGGCCGCGATCGTCGCCGGGCAGGCAAGCGACATACGGTTGCGCCTGCGGGGCGAGCTGCGCGATTTTCCTTTCGCCGACCCCGCCAAGGGACAATTCCTGGCTTCAGCACGCGTCCAAAAGGGCGTGCTGAGCTACGCCAGCGGCTGGCCGCTCCTCTACGACGTCGACGGCGAGCTGCTGTTCGAGCGCGACAGGATGGAGATCGTCGGCCGCCGCGGCACGCTGCTCGGCGCGCAGCTCGCGAACGTGCGCGTCGGTATTCCGAGCCTGGTCGCGCGCGAGCGGCTCGTCGTCATCAGCGGCCAGGCGGACGGAAATACCGGCGACTTTCTCAAATTCATCGACGCGACGCCGGTCAAGCGCATGACCGGCGGCTTCACCGAGCCGATGAGCGCGCTCGGCAAAGGCAGGCTCCACCTCAAGCTGGAGCTGCCGATCGGCAACCTCGCCGCGATAAAGGTCGCGGGCGAGTACCAGTTCGCCAACAACAGCATCACCCTGCATCCGCAGCTGCCGCCGGTCGAGCGCGCCACCGGCAAGGTCAGCTTCACCGAGTCCACGCTCACGGTGAACGACGTGCGGGGGCGCCTGTTCGGCGGCCCGCTCGCCGTCAGCGGCGGCTCGCGCCCTGGCGGGGGCGGCATCGAGGTGGTGGCGAAAGGCGAGGCGACGCTCGCCGGGGTGCGGCCGGTCTTCGACTCTCCGTGGCGCCGCTACCTGAGCGGTACGGCGGCCTATAGCGCAACGCTGCAGGTGCGGGAGGGACGCACGCGGATCAGTGTCGAGTCGCCGCTGCGCGGCATCTCGAGCGCGCTGCCCGCGCCGCTCGCGAAAAGCGCGCCCGATACGCTGCCGTTGCGCATCGACGTGATTCCAGCCGACGGCGGCGCGCGCGACCGCATTTCGCTCACGCTCGGGCGCCTCGCCGCCGCGGAATTCGACCTCCAGCGCCAAGGCGAGGCGACGGTCGTGCAGAAGCGGGCGATCTGGCTCACACCGAGCCCCGGGCAACCGGTGCGGCTTCCGGAGCAGCCGGGCACGCTCGTCTACGGCTCGCTCGCCGCGCTCAACATCGACCGCTGGATCGCGCTGGCGTCCGGTGACGGCGGCGGCGCGGTTGCCATCGATCTGGATGTGAAGATCGGCGCGCTGGACGTCTACGGCAAGCGGATCAACGGGGTCTCGATGCGCGGCGCCGTCGATGCCGCCGGGTGGTCCGTGATGCTGACCGCCAGGGAACTGGCCGGGAACCTGTCCTACCGCAGCGGCCAGCTGATCGCGCGGCTCACGCATTTGCAGGCCCCAGAAGACTACCCCGGGGCCAAGCCCCAGGAGCTCAGCCAGCCCAAGGATCTGCCCGCGGTCGACCTGATCACCGAGCGCTTCATCTACCACGAGAAGGAGCTCGGCCGCGTCGAGGTGGTGGCGCAGCCCGCAGGGGAGGATTGGCGGCTCGAGAAGCTGGCGTGGGTGACTCCCGAAGCATCGCTGACCGGGAAAGGCATCTGGCGTCCCGGCAGCCCGTCGCGCACGTCGGCGGACTTCGCGCTCGACGCCGCCGATTGCGGCAAGTTCCTCGAGCGCGTGGGCTATGCCAATCTCGTCAACGGCGGCAAGGCGAGGCTGCAGGGCTCGCTCGCGTGGAACGGCGATCCGCTGGAAATCGATTACCCGAGCCTGTCCGGCCACGTGCAGATGCAGGCCGAGGACGGCCAGTTCCTCGAGGTCGATCCCGGCCTGGGCAAGCTGGTGTCCCTGATGAGCCTGCAGGCGCTGCCGCGGCGCCTGACGCTCGACTTTCGCGACGTGTTCTCCAAGGGCTTCCAGTTCGACCGCATCGCCGCCGACGCCCAAATCAGCCGCGGCCTGATGGCGATCAAGGAGTTCCGCATGCGCGGCTCGGCCGCCCAGGTCGAGATGAGCGGCGAGGTCGATCTGGCGAACGAGACGCAGAACCTGCGAGTACGCGTGGTGCCGAGCGTGGGCGACTCGGCGTCGACGGTGCTCGCCTTCCTCAATCCGCTGCTGGTATTTCCGGCCGCGCTGGCGCAGCGCATCCTGAAGGACCCGCTCGGCCACATTTTCGCTTTCGACTACTCGATTACCGGGGCCTGGGTCGATCCGAAGGTCGCCAAGATGGGCGTCAACGCCACGCGGCTCAACGACGAACTCGTGCCGGACAGCAAGTAGCCATGCCGAGCTCGCGATTCGCCGCCCTGCAGATGGTCTCGACGCCCGAGGTGATGTCGAACCTCGAGTCGGCAGACAGGCTGATCGCCGCGGCAGCGGCGGCCGGCGCGCGGCTGGCGGCGCTGCCGGAGAACTTCTATCTCATCGGCCGGCACGAAGCCGACAAGATCAGGGTGCGCGAGCCCGAGGGCGAGGGCCCGATCCAGAGCTTTCTCGCCGCCGCCGCGCGGCGCCACGGCGTCTGGATAGTCGGCGGCACCGCCCCCATATCGTGTGCGGACCCGGGCCGCATCCGCAGCGCCTGCCTGGTGTTCGACGATACCGGGAGGCGGGTGGCACGCTACGACAAGATGCATCTGTTCCGCTTCGAGGCGGGCGACGAGCGCTACGACGAGTCGCGCACGCTCGAGGCGGGCGAGAGCGCGGTCGCGGTGCAAAGCCCCTTCGGGCGCCTGGCGCTGTCGGTTTGCTACGATGTGCGCTTCCCCGAGCTGTATCGCGAGCTCGGCGATTTCGACGCCATGTTCGTTCCCTCGGCCTTCACCGTGCCCACCGGCGCTGCTCACTGGGAAACGCTGCTGCGCGCCCGCGCCATCGAGAACCAGGCGTACGTCATTGCGCCGGCTCAAGGCGGGTTGCATGCGAGCGGCCGCCGTACTTACGGGCATACCATGATCGTCGACCCGTGGGGCCAGGTCCTGGCGGTGCGCCCCGAAGGCGAAGGGGTGTTGCTCGCCGAAATCGACACTGAGCGAGTACAAGAGGTGCGCGCGTCGCTGCCCGCCGTTGCGAACAGGAGGCTGAATTGATCCTCGAAACTGCAAAGAGCACGTTGCTTGCCCCCTTCGAGCTGGAATCCGGCAAGCTCGAGCGGGTATTCGGCACGCTCGCCGCCCATAAGGTGGATTACGCCGATCTCTATTTCCAGTACTCGCGCTTCGAGGGCTGGAGCCTGGAGGAAGGCATCGTCAAGTCGGGCAGCTTCAACATCGAGCAGGGGGTGGGCGTGCGGGCCATTTCCGGCGAGAAGACGGCCTTCGCCTATTCCGACGAGATCAGCTTCGACGCGCTGCAGGATGCCGCGAGAGCGACGCGCGCGATTGCCGCTGCGGGCCAGGCCCGCAGGATCAAGTCGAATCAGAAATCTCTTCCCGTGCCGCTGTATCGCGCGATCGATCCGACCGCCTCCCTCGGCTCCGCCGACAAGGTGGCGCTGCTCGAGAAGCTGGAGAGGAAATGCCGCGCCCTCGACCCGCGCGTCACGCAGGTGATGGCGAGCCTGGGCGGCGAGTACGAGGTGGTGCTGATCGCGCGCGCCGACGGCGGCATCGCCGCCGACGTGCGGCCGCTGGTGCGCCTGTCGGTGCAGGTGATCGCCGAGCAGAACGGCCGGCGCGAGACCGGCTCCGCGGGCGGCGGCGGACGGGGCGACTATTCGCACTTCACCGAGGCCAGGCTCGATGAATACGCGCGCCACGCGGTGTCGCAGGCGCTCACCAACCTCGAAGCGCGACCCGCACCGGCCGGGACGATGACCGTGGTGCTCGGTCCTGGCTGGCCGGGGGTGCTGCTGCACGAGGCGGTCGGCCACGGGCTCGAAGGCGACTTCAACCGCAAGGGCAGCTCGGCGTTCGCAGGGCGCATGGGGCAGCGCGTCGCTTCGCCCGGCGTCACGGTGGTCGACGACGGCACGCTGCCCGGACGACGCGGCTCGCTCACCGTCGACGACGAAGGCAATCCGACGCAGCGCACGGTGCTGATCGAGGACGGCGTGCTGCGCGGCCTCATGCAGGACAGCCTGAACGCGCGGCTGATGAAGATGCCGCTCACCGGCAACGCCAGGCGCGAGTCCTTCGCGCACGTCACCCTGCCGCGCATGACCAACACCTACATGCTCGCCGGCTCGCGCGATCCCAAGGAGATCATCGCCAGCGTCAAGAAAGGCCTTTACGCGACCAACTTCGGCGGCGGGCAGGTCGACATCACCAACGGCAAATTCGTATTTTCCGCCGCCGAGGCTTACCTGATCGAGGACGGCAAGGTCACGCACCCCGTGAAAGGCGCGACGCTGATCGGCAACGGGCCCGACGCGCTGACGCGCGTCAGCATGATCGGCAACGATCTCGCGCTCGACTCGGGCATCGGCACCTGCGGCAAGGAAGGGCAGAGCGTTCCGGTGGGCGTTGGCCAGCCCACCTTGAAGATCGAGGGCCTCACGGTCGGGGGTACTGCCTGACGCATTTTCTCCCGGATGGGAAGTCCGTTGCGCAGGAGATCCCCGACGGCGCGCTGATCGGGCTGCCGCCGGATTATTCGTTGCCGGCGATGGAGGTGGTGCGGGCCCTGATCCGTCGGCGCGCTCGGGGACTCAGGCTTTTGGGTGTTCCCGTATTGGGATTTTCTGCAGATCTCCTGATCGGCGCCGGCTGCGTCGCCGAAGTCGAGACCAGCGCGGTCTCGCTGGGCGAAGCCGGGCTCGCGCCGCGTTTCACCGAGGCAGCGCAGAACGGCGAGATCAAGATACGCGATGCAACCTGCCCGGCGATTCACACCGCGCTGCAGGCAGCCGAGAAGGGCGTGCCTTTCATGCCCCTGCGAGGCGTTCTGGGTTCGGACCTAGTGTCGGGAAGAGCGGACTGGAAAGTGCTGCAAAACCCGTTTGCCGAGGGCGCAGACCCGATTCTTTACGTGCCGGCCATCGCGCCGGACATCGCCCTGTTCCACGCGCGCTGGGCCGATGAAGCCGGCAACGTCTGGATCGGCCGGCGCAAGGAAGTCGCGACCATGGCCCACGCTGCGAAGCGCACGTTGGTGACGTTCGAGGAGCTGCGCGCAGGCGACATGCTGGAGGACGAGCTCCTCGCCCCCGGGGTCCTCGCTGCCGTCTACGTCGAGGCGGTCGCGCCCGCCGAACGCGGCGCCTGGCCGCTCGGCGTCGCGGAAGTGTACGGCATCGACGACACGCATCTCGCGCACTATGCGCGCGCCGCGAGGACGCGCGAAGGTTTCCAGCGCTACCTGGACGAATTCGTTTGTACAAGAAAGAAGAACTCCTTGCCTGCGTGATCGCCCGGCTGATCGGCGACGCGCGCCACGTCGCCATCGGCGCCGCGTCTCCGATCCCCGCGAGCGGAGCTGTTCTCCTGAAGAGCCAGCAGCCGGCATTGCGCGTCTCGCTGCATCAGCGCCGGCGCGCCAATCCCTTCACCGAAGGCTCGCGCGAGCTGTTCGATCTCGCCGGGCAGGGGCGCATCGACGTGTTCTTTCTCGGCGGCGCGCAGATCGACGGCGAGGCCAGCATCAACCTGGTGCGCGCCGGCGGGCGCCGCTTTCCGGGTTCCTTCGGCTCGGCGTTCATGTACCCGGTGATCCCGCGCACGATCCTGTTCCGCGAGGAGCACTCGCGGCGCGCGCTGGTGCCCCGCGTCGAGTTCGTCTCGGCACGCGGCGATCCTTTCGCCCTGCTGACCGGCAAGGCGCTCTTTTCCTGGCAGAAGAAGGCGCGGCGCTTTCGCCTGGAAAGCGTGCATCCGGGACATACCGTCGAGGAGATCCGTGCCGATACGGGTTTCGGCTTTGATTCGCCTGTCAGCGTCTCGACCACCCTCAGCCCGACTGCGGTGCAGCTGGCGCTGTTGCGTGGCCCGGTGGCGAAGGAGATCGCAGCCGACTATCCGGAGTTCGCTGCCCGGGTATGGGACGCCTGATACCATAGATAGCGCGGCGAGGAGGTCAGCATGGACACAAAAACCAAGCACTTCGACCGGACCACCGAGGACGTCGGCAACATCGTGCTGCTCGAGCACGTCAACGTGACGCAGCCCGACCAGCGGCCGACGACGCTGTTCTACGTGGTGGCGCTCGGCGGCACGCGCGACCCGTATATCTTCGTCGGCCTGGAGAACATGTGGGTCAACTACGGCCGCACGCAGATCCACATGCCGAGCCGCGACCCGCAGCCGCAGGTGGTGCGTGGCACGATCGGCTTCGTGGTGCCCGATCTCGAGGCGCTGAAGAAGCGCATGGCGCGCGTCGCCCCGGGTCTGCAGGGAACGAAGTTTTCATGGAAAGAAAAGGACGGCGTCGTAGAAGCGACGTGCCCGTGGGGCAACCGCGTGCGCTGCCACGCGCCGGCGCCGGAGTTCGGCGACACCGAGCTCGGGCTCGCGTACGTGGAGTTCGACGTGCCGCCGGGGAGCGCCGACGGCATCGCGCGCTTCTATACCGAGATCATGGATGCGCCGTCGAAAGTCGTGAAGCGTCGCGGCGCGCCGTCGGCGGAAGTGCCGATCGGCCGCGGCCAGCGCCTTTGGTACACGGAGACGCGCGAGCCGATCCCGCCTTACGACGGTCACCATATCGAGATGTACATCGCGGACTTCTCGACGCCTTACAGGAAGCTGCTCGAGCGCGGCCTCATCACCATGGAGACCGACGCGCACGAGTGGCGCTTCCAGAGAATCGTCGATCCGAAAACGGGGAAGCCGCTATTCGAGATCGAGCACGAAGTGAGAAGCCTGAAGCACCCGCTCTACGCGCGGCCGCTGGTCAACCGCAACCCGTTGCAGACCAACACCGCCTACCAGCGCAATGAGGACGCGTTCCGCGGCAAGTACTGAAAGGGGAGGATCATGAGACGCTTGCTGGCGTGGGTGCTGCTCGCATTCCCTGTGTTCTCCTTTTCGCAGGACAAATACCCGTCGCGCCCGGTCACGTTCGTCGCGCCGTTCCCGCCCGGCGGCTCGATCGAGCTGATCGGCAGGCCGCTCGCCGCTTCGCTCGAGAAGGCGCTCAAGCAGCCGGTGCTGTTCACCAATCGGGTGGGTGCCGCGGGCGCGGTGGGCACTTCATACGTCGCGAGCTCCGAGCCCGACGGCTATCGCATCCTGTTCAATATCTCCAGCATCGTGGTGGTGCCCGAGGCGGACAAGATCTTCGACCGCAAGCCCGCCTACACGATGGATCAGCTTCTTCCCGTGGCGCGCGTGAACGCGGACGCCAACGTTCTGCTGGTGCGCGCCGAAAGCCCGTGGAAATCGCTCCGGGAGCTGATCGACGACGCGAAGAGAAAGCCCGGCCAGCTTTCTTATTCCTCCTCGGGGGTCTATGGGTCGACGCACGTGCCGGCGGAGATGTTCACCCAGGCAGCCGGCATCCCGATGCGCCACGTGCCGTTCGCCGGCGGCGGGCCGGCGACCAACGCGCTGCTCGGCGGTCATGTGGACATCCACATCCAGAACGTGCCGGGCTCGATGGCGCACATCCGCTCGGGCAAGCTGCGGCCGCTCGCGGTGACCTCGGCGAGGCGCGCCGACGCCTTGCCCGACGTGCCGACGATGAAGGAGCTCGGCGTCGACGTCGACTACGGCGTGTGGCACGGCGTGTTCGTCGCCGCGAAGACCCCGCCCGAGGTCGTCAAGGTGATCCGTGACGCGGTCCGCGTGGCGGTGGCCGATCCGGATTTTACCGGCGCGCTGCAGAAGATCTCGGCGGCGGTGGCCTATCTCGACCTGCCCGAGTTCCAGAAATTCGTCGCCGACGAGACTCGCGCGATGGCGGCAGTCGTGAAGAGAATCGGCCGCGTGGAAGAGAAGAAATAGCCTGAAGCTGACGCGCGACCGCGCCGCCGCGCTCGCTCTGCTGGCGCTCGGCGCCGGCGCGTACTGGGCGGCGCTCGCCTATCCCGCTGGAACGCTGGCTCAACCCGGCGCTGGCTTCGTGCCCCGGCTGCTCGCCGTCCTTCTCATTGCCGCGGCTTTTGCGCTCTTCGTTCACGGCGGCTCCCGGGCGGGGTTGCGTGACATGGATTTCGCCGACCTGAAGATTTCATTGGTGATCCTGGTGATGCTCGGCGCAGCGACCTTCGCACTCGAACGCGCGGGCTACCGGCTCACGGTTTTTGCATTCCTGCTCGTTTTTCTCGTCGCCGTCGAGCGGCGGCCGGCCTGGCTGTCAGCGATCCTCTCGGGCGGCTTCGCCCTCGGCTCGTTCTACCTGATCAACGACGTGCTGCGCGTGCCGCTACCCGCCGGGACCTGGATGAGATGGATATCCTGAGCAACCTTGCGCTCGGCTTCTCGATCGCGCTCACGCCGCAGGTCCTCGCCTACGCGTTCATCGGCTGCCTGTTCGGCACGCTGGTCGGCATGCTGCCCGGCGTCGGGCCGCTCACCGGCATCAGCCTGCTCCTGCCGGTCACCTATGGGCTGAGCCCGACCATCGCCATCGTGATGCTCGCCGGCGTGTACTACGGCGCGATGTACGGCGGCTCGACCACCTCGATCCTGATGCGCATCCCCGGCGAGGCGGCTTCGGTGATGACCTGCATCGACGGCTACGCGATGACGCAGAAAGGCCGCGCCGGCCCGGCGCTCGCCATCGCCGCCATCGGCTCGTTCGTCGCCGGCACCGTGTCGGTGGTCGGGCTGATGCTGCTCGCCCCGCCGATCGCCGCGGTAGCGCTCAAGTTCGGGCCG
>Ga0210382_10000600_pt1 | contig 12740 bp, 13 predicted proteins | sample PLMedo_FD_155452 | JGI IMG/M metagenome (GOLD analysis project Ga0210382, IMG submission 155452) | Groundwater sediment microbial communities from an aquifer in East River, Colorado, USA - PLM0_60_coex redo | ecosystem: Environmental > Terrestrial > Soil > Riparian zone | place: USA: East...
ATGTAGAACAGCGGCGCGCGGTCGACGAAAATCACGTCGCCGCCCGAAACCGTGACGTCGCCCGCCAGCTTGTTGTGCAGGAACAGGCTCGAGATGTCGATCTCCCTGCGATACGGCTTGCCGTCGCGCTGGCCGGTGAGGATGACCATGTCGGCGCCGGTGGACGAGATCCCGCCGGCGATGGCGATCATCTCCGAGATCTTGGTGTTGAAGGTCTCGAGCGGGTAGCGGCCCGGCCTGCCGACCTGGCCGAGCACCGTCACCTGGCTGCTGCGGATGGTGAGCGGCAGGATGCTCACCTGCGGCTGGTCGATGAACTTGCCGTCCCTCAGCGCCTTGGCGATCGCCCGCTCGGCCGCCGCGACGGTCATGCCGCCCACTTTCACCGTGCCGATGAGCGGATAGCCGATGGTTCCGTCCTCGCTCACCCGCGTCTCGAGAGTCAGGTCCGGATTCTGGAACACGGTGATGCGGATGTTGTCGCCGGCGCCCAGGCGGTACTCGAGCCGCTCCTGCGCCTGCGCGGCCGCCGCGGCCGCGAAGAGCCAGAGCGCGAGGGCGAGAAGAGCGCGCGGCTTCATTGCAGGCCGCGCACGCCTTTTTCGATGCTCGCGTCGGGCGATGCGGCCTCCTTGGGGGCTGCTGCCGCCGCCGCGGGCTTCGCCGCCGCCGGGGCCGCGGCCGCGAACTCGCCGACGTATTCGATCCTGGCGTGCTCCTTGAGGCGCTTCATCTCCTCCGCGATCACCTCGTTGGAGCGACGGCTGAAGAGGAACTGCTGGATGCGCGGCGCGGCCGTGGCTTCGTCCACCGGCACCGTCTTGGCCGTCACCACGCGGATCACGTTCACGCGATCGGCGGCTTCGATCACCTGGATCTCGCCCTCCTTCATCTTCTGCAGCAGCGGCAGCATCTCGAGCGGGATCTGCTCGGCCGCGCGCCCGCCGCGGTTGACCGCGAACTGCAGCTCGCGGGATCTCAGCCAGTCGCCGATCTCCTGCATCGATTTGGCCTTCGCCACGCGCTCGCGCAGCGCGGCGGCGATGCCGTCCTTGGAGGGAACCGCGAATTCCTCGAGCACGTAAACGCGCCGCTGCGAGAAGAGCTCGGGATGCTCCGCGTAGTACTTCTTCACTTCATCGGGCGTGGGCTTCGCCTGCGCGGCGGCCACCTCCTGGAGATAGGCGCGGGCGAGGATCTCGGTCTTCGCCGCCTCGATCGCCTGCACCACGGCCGGCGAGCGGTCGAGCTTTTTCTCGAGCGCCTGCTGCCGGGCGAGCTCCTGGTCGATCAGGCGCTCGACGATCTCGCGCTTGGCGCGCGGCGCCGCCTCGGGCGTGATGTTCGGATTGCGCGCCAGCACGTTATTCACCTGGTGCACGGTGATCTCTTGGGAATTGACCGTCGCGGCGACCTGGGTCGCGGCCTTCTTGTCGTCGTCTTTGCCGCAGGCGGCGAGGACTGCTGCCCCTGCCAGCAGGTAAACCCATGCGCTGTTCATGCTGCCTTCCCCTTGAGCCAACTCGAAAGTTTAAACCAGCCGAGCCGGGGCGCGAAATGGTTTACCGTTATCTTTGAAAGATTTACATCCGTTACTTTGGGGTCGGGGGGGCGGCGCGCTAAGGGTTGACTAGGTGGCGCTCAGCGCCTTCTTGCGCCGCGCCGCGAAGCCCAGCAAGCCAAGCCCCGCCATCAGCAACGCGTATGTTTCCGGTTCGGGCACTGCGAAGGTCACCTGGGCCTGGAAATCGTCGTAGTGATTCCAGCCGTCGCCGGTGTTGCCCTCCCACTCGAGGCGGCCGACGGGCAGATCGGAAATGAAACCGGCGAAGCTGTTCGAAAAGCCCGGGCTCGAGCCCGTGTTGACGAGAGCCGTGACGGTGCCGAGCAGGACACTGGAGCGGTCGTAGACACGCAATTGCGCATCGCCCTGCGGGTCGCCGTTCCAGAAGCCGAACGCGTACAGGTTCGCTCCATCCTGCACGCGCGCGATCAGGTCTCCATACGCATAGTTAGCGGTGAGGCAGCAGTTGCCAGGGAAATTGGCGATCTGCTTGGGTCCGGAGGGCGTGTTGGCCACGCTGTGCTCATAAATCCCCGGCGGGGTGCCGCCGATCGTGAGGTCAAAAGTCAGGCCGAACGCCGGCAATACGGTGATCGGCGTATCTCGCGGATAGGACTCGAAGCCTTCGAAGACATAGCTGCCGACCGCGCTTTGCCAGTCGCTTTGCGCGCTCAGGCCGCCGGCATACGGCGTGAAGGCAGCGTGCAGCGCGGGGCTGCCCGCAGCCGCCAGGAATCCCAGGCTCGCAACGACTATCGTGTTCTTCATGAATCCCCCCAGCCAAACCGTACGCTGCTATGCCCGGCAAAGCAATATAGCTAATTCGGACTAACGACGGCGGGACCAAACGGCGCCGCGAGCGGCTCGCCGATGAAGATTCCCTGGCCGGGCATGCGCACGCTTTTCCAGTACGCCTCGATCAGGCTGTCGCCGGCGAGATAGCGCTCGATGAGAACGCCGGGATGCGGAAATTTCTGCGGCAGGTTGCAGGGCTCGACCACGGTGCCGTAGCTGCCGGTGGCGCCGGCCTCGAGCCAGCGCAGCGCGCTCATCTGCCCGCTGTCGTTGTCGGTGAGGATTCCTCCGGACGAGGTCAGATGATCGCCGATCGCGCCGGGCAGGAAGCGGATCGAGCGCAGGCCGTCGACGCGCGCGAGGCCCGTGAAGTAGAAAAGCACGTCGGTCCTCGCCGAGATCACGTCCTGCTTCAGGATCTTTACCGCAAGCCGCCCCTTCGCCAGCCTGGAGACCGCAGGATAGGAGGCGCTGCGCACGTTGCGGGCGGCGTCCGAGGTCGACAGGAGGTAAGCCGTGCCCTTGGGGCGAGTGCCGTCCGCCTCCACGCCGCGATCGATCAGCTCCTTCGCCCGCTCGAACGAAGTCGCCGCGATCGCCATGGCCGGGCGCAGGCCGAGCTGCGTGAACGGCGAGCGGCTCGGCGAGTTGAAATAGCGGCTCTCTCGCGTCGGCTTGCAGCCTTGGGCGCATAACGCCGGGTCGAAGCCGAAGGCGAACGCCGCCGTGATCGACATGCATTCCACGCGGTAAGGCGCCGCCCAGGTGAGCGCAAACGCCTGCACGTGCGGCAGCGCCTGCGGGTCGGCCTGCGCCTTGATCGACTCGAACTCTTCGCGCGAAAGCACCGCCTGGCCCGGCGGGAAGCTGACCTTGATGAAATTCTGGAAGGTGATCCGCCGGCGCTTCGCGTAGTACTCGCCGATCTCCACGCTGAGCGGATCGGCCGTATTGACGATCACCGCGAGCTGGCGGCGGTCGAGCGCCTGCGCCGGCCATGGCGGGAGCAGCGCGGCGCAAAGCAGGACGCAATGGAGGATGCGCACACGAGCCATCGTACAAACAAAAACCCCGCCGCAGCGGGGTCTGTGCCGGAAATGTGCCTGACTACGCGGCGCTCAGCGCCTTCGCCGGCGCGCTACGAAACCCAAAAGGCCCAGGCCGGCGACGAGCATCGCGTACGTTTCCGGCTCGGGGATCGCGCTGAGCACGATGTTGTCGATGATGCCGGAGGCCTGGCCCGCCGAGATATCCTTGAACGACAGCTGGAGTAAACCGCTCGGCGCAAAGAAGGTGAACGACGCGCTCGCCCCAGGTCCCGGGATGGTGTAGCCGCGCGTAACTGTGCCGATGACCGTGGCGTTTGCGCTGACCTCGAACGAGTAGTCGGTGGTGTTGGGCTGGTTGTCGCCCCAGTGGTCGAACGTGAGGACGTAATCGCCTGCGATCGCGACGGGGATCGAAGTCTGGGCAAGCGCATGCTCGGGCGATTCGTTGAGCAGCACCGCCTTGTCGCCCGCCGGCGCGTCCAGCACGGTCTTGTCGCTGCTCGCCAGAAACGTGCCCGAGGAAAACACCCACTGCGCATCTACCGGTGCGGCAAAGTAATACGTCGGCTGATACTTCTCGCTGCGGTTGTCTGCGCCTTGGTCGAGGAACCCCGTGCCGGTGGCATCGCTGAAATCTTCCGTAAAGATGACTTGCGCGGATGCCGAAACCGGGCCAAGGAGCAGTGCCGCACCGCTTGCGATGAGCAGCGTACGTATCGAGAGTATCGTCATTGGTCGAATCTCCTGTTAGCCAGCCGGCTCTTGCGGCGAGCCATGCAGCCGAGCAGGCCGAGGCCGGCAATCAGCAGCGCATAGATTTCCGGCTCGGGGAGCGGGTGGCTGAACCGCACCTCCACAACGAGATCGTTGTAGTCGTGATCGCTGGTGTTGCCCAGGAGCGGATTGCGGTCTTCCCAGGCGATGAAGTAATGGGGAACCGAATCGGGCACCCTGAAGGTCACCATGTAGTCGAGCGCGGCCAGGCCCGAGTTCGCGTAGCCGCTCGATCCGACGCCGGATGCGGGGTTCGAGGTGATCTTGTAGGCCATCGCCACGTCGTTCAGAACGAATGCAAACGGCACGCCGGCCGCCAGGGGAATCGGCATCCAGTCGGCGGCGGCGACCCTGAAATCGGCCGGCCGTGCGTCGCCGCTGTAGGCGGAGGCGCTGGTGACCAGCACGCGGCCATCGGGAGGTGAATTGGTGAGATCGATGTAGCCGCCGCCCGCGTCGAAGCCGAGCTTCGACGGGTCGCCGGCATAGCGCGCGAGGGCCTGTACCTGGCCGCCGCCCGACACGCTGTTGGCCCAGATGCTGTCATCGTCGTCACCGGCTCGAACGAAGGGGCCCAGGCCGAGGTCCCGCTCGAAGACGTTGATGAGCGAGAAAGCGCCGCTATAGGTGCCCCCGACGCACAGTCCCGCGACGCCGACGAGGCAACGCTCGCTGCCGTCGCCTCCGCCCTGCGTATTGACTGCGGTGTCGGCAGCCGACGCGCTGAAACACGCGGCGCACGCCGTCATGGCCATCAGTGTGGCAAGTTTTTTCAGCAGCCCCCCCTGCGCTCACTATGCGTCACGCGGGCAGGTGGAGCAATAGTGCAAATTAGCTACGCCGATTTGATTAGAACATCAACGAGGCGCCGACCGTGGTGACGGTGTCATGGAACTCGAAGGACGCGTCGGTCGAGCTGCGCCGGGTGCGCTGCACGCTGGCATTCACGGAGAGGTTGCGCCATGCCTTCCAATCCCAGCCGAGAAGGGCGATGCGGGTCGTGTCGCGGTGCTCCGGGCCGGTGAAGCCCGGCAGCGGCCGGCGATAGCTGGCGGAGACCTGATCGAGGCTCATCCGGATCGCCGTGCGCGGCCCGGCCTGCCACGTGGGCCCTGCCGACAGGCGCTTGTCGACGCGGTAGCTCGCCGAGCTGTCCTGCCAGGGGTAGACATCCTGCGCCGCGCTGAAGCTGAACGAGAGCTTCGCGCTCGGCGTCCATCGATAGGCGAGCCGCGCCGCCGAGCCCGAAAAATCGCGCTCCGAAAAGTGATTCGAGCGGTAGTCGACCCAGGCGAGCCGCCCATCGAAGGCGGAATGGCCGCTCGCGGTCCAGGTGCCGAGGAGCTCGGTCTCCGAGCGCCTGAAGCTGTCGTCGGTCAGGGCCACGGGGTCGAGCGGCTGGTTGATGTAGGAGCCATTGGTCGAGCGAAGGTTGAGCGCCGCGGAGTTGCCCGAAAGGAAAAGGTACTTGATGCCGCCTTCACCGCCGGTGGCGCGATAGCTCGGCACCTGGAACGTAATTTCGGCCCGCGACTGCTGGTGGAACGCGGCGCCGACCAGGTGCCAGCCGCCGAACAGCAGCGCGTCGATCGAAGCCTGCTGGTTCTCGCTGATGCGCAGGTTGCGCTGCGTGGTGCTGCGGAAGTCGGCGTAATTGACCAGCGACTCGCTGCGGTCGGCGCTGAGGGTCCCGCTCACCCGCGGCGTGACGGTCCATTGCCAGGCGCCGCGATACTGGAGCGCATTGAAGTTGAGATTGGAGAAATTCCTGTAGTGGTACGCGGTTTCGGTGATGTCGAGCAGGAAGCGCTGCTGCGCGTAAGGCTTGTCGACGCGCAATCCTACGTGCGTGGCGTTGAGTCGGTCCGATTTCGGACCGGCGGAATCGTTCAGGCGGAAGATGTTGCTGTCCCAGGTCTCCGAGGTGCCGACGACGCCCATGATCGGGCGGTCCTGCTGCGCGGCCGCCGATGGCGCGAGAATCGCGGCTGCCGCCGCGGCAACCGCGGCCACTATCGCACGCGATGTGATTTCCGGAATTTGCGGCTCCTCTCAGACTCCCTCATGGTAGCCGCAGCCTCGATTAGTACCAAATCAATCGGGGTCAGAGCCCGATTTTGTTCTGCACCGCCCAGTGCACCGCCTGCACGCGGTTGGTGACCCGGATCTTGCGGAACAGGTTGTAGATGTGGGTCTTCACCGTGTGCGGGCTCACCTTCAGCTCGTTGGCGATGTGCTCGGTGCTGCTGCCGGTCGAAAGCAGGCGCAGCGTCTCCATTTCCTTCCGCGTGAGGAGCGTCGCCGCGGGCGAAGCCGGCCTTTGCACCGTGCGCGTGCGCTCGAGGTGCGCGCACAGCAGCCGGCGCGGCAGCCAGTACTCGCCGCGGAAGATCGCCTCGATGCCCTTCACCAGCGTGTCCTCGGAGCTTTCCGCGAAAAACACGCCTTTCACGCCCGGGCAGGCGACCGCGACCGCGAGCGGCAGCCGCTCATCGGCGTTGATCACCGCGATGCTCTGGAAGAGTCCGTTCGCGTAGAGCGCCTGCATGCGGGCCGCGAACTCGGCCGCGTCGATCAGCACGAGCGACGTGGCCGGCAGAGAGCCGTTGAGCTGGTCCGCCAGCCTGGTGCTGCAGGCGTAGCCGGTCCTCTGCTCGATAAGATTCGCGAGCAGCTTGTTCTGCAGGCTGCCCGTGCCGACGATGATCACGCTGCGCCCGAGCGCGACCTGCGATTCCTGGTCCCCCACTGCTACTCTCCCTAAGAAAGGCGAAGCATGCCTGCACGCGGCTCCACGTGCGCGCGGCTGACGAAGCTTTACAGATCTCATGCTTTCGTCCGATTGAGGGCGCGGCGTCTCCATGCCAGCATCGCGGCGTGTGCGATTGAAGGGGAGCGGGGAGGAGGAAGGGGCCGCGGGCGGTAAGCCCGCGGCCGTCTTCCACATTCCTCCTCGAGAGGGCGCCGGCATGGGGAAGATCGGACGCAGCTATCCGCGGTTCGACGAGACGCTGGTGGATGAACGCGAGCAGCCGTCGGTCACGGCGCTCGAGGTCATCATCGGGCTTTCCGCCGTGCTCCTCGCGCTCGGCCTGGTCGGCTTGCTGCTGGCCTTCCCGCCGAGCTAGCTGCCCGAGAACTCCACCGCCCCGGCGGCGCCGCCGTGCGGATGGCCGAAGGCGATCCAGCCGTGGGTCGCGAGCGCCACGCCTTCGCCGTTGAGCAGGATCTCGTTCTCGCCCTCGACGGTGACGTAGGTGCCGTTGGTGCTGTGGTCGAGCAGGAAAAATTCGTCGTCGCGCGCTTCGAGGGTGCAGTGCTGCCGCGACGCCAGCTTGTCGTCGATCACCAGGTCGCAGCCCTTGGCCCGGCCGATCACGATGCGCGGGTGGTTTTCCCGCGAGCAGACCACCATCTGGTCGGCGTAGGCGAGCCGCACCATGGTCCTCGCCTTCTTCGCCTCCTGCGCCCGCGCGGCGCCGTTCAGGGAGGTCTTGAGCATCTCGCACAGCCGGATGGTCTCGGACCTGTCGGTCAGCGCCACGCGCTGCAGGTCGCGCGAGAACGGCCGCAGCCCGGTGCTGAGCTGGGCCGCGGTCTGCCCCGAAGTGAGGGTCTGGCCTTTCTGCGCCTGCGCGACCAGCCTGGCCGCGAGCTTCACCGTGTCGCCGAGCACGTCCTTCTCGACCTGGATCACCGGCCCGCTGTGGAACGCCACGCGCAGGCTGGGCTCGGCGCCCGCGACCGCGGGCAGGGCCTCGATGCACTGGTGCATCCTGGCGGCCGCCTTGGCGGCGGCATCCGGCGTGGCGAAGAGCACCATCACCTCGTCGCCGACCAGCTTCACGACCCGCCCGCCGGTGGACTCCGCGGCCTTGCGCAGGGGCTCGATGCAGTTCGAAATCGCGGCGCCGCTGATGTCCGCGAACAGGACCGTCGCGTTCATGCGGGCCTAGCCGCAGGAAAACTGCACCACGTCCGAGCCGGCGTAGCGCACGTCGCTGAAGCCGATCCAGCCGAACCGGCGCAGCGCCAGGTCGTCTCCCTTGAGCAGCACCGACTTCTCGCTGTCGACGGTGACGTAGGTGCCGTTGGTGCTGTGGTCCTGCACCACGAACTGCCCGCCGCGCAGCTCGATCGTGCAATGCTTGCGCGACGCCGTGCGGTCGGCCACCAGCACGCCGCAGCCGTACTCGCGCCCGATCACGACCGACGGATGCTCGCGCGTGCATTCGACCGCCTGGTCGCGGTAGGTGAGCCGCACGATCGCGGTCGAGGCGGCCTGCGACACGATCTCGCACAGCCACACGCCGTCGCCCTGCTCCCTCACCGCCAGCTCGCGCAATTCGTGCGAGTAGGGCTTGAGCGCCGGGCTGAGCAGCGCCGCGGTCTGCTGCGAGGTGATGGTCTGGCCCTTCTGCGCCTGCTCGACCAGCTTGGCGGCGAGCTTCACCGTGTCGCCGAGCACGTCCTTCTCGACCTGGATCACCGGCCCGCTGTGAAAGCCGACGTGCACGCCGAGCTTGGTGTCGCCGACCGCGGGCAGCGCGTTGATGGAGGCGTGCATCTTCGCCGCCGCCTGCACCGCCGCGTCCGGCGTCGGGAAGAGGACCATCACCTCGTCGCCGATCGTCTTCACCACCTGGCCGCCGGTCGACTCCGCGGCCTTGCGCAGCCGCTCGATGCAGCGCGCGATGGCCTTCAGCGCCACCGCATCGCCTGCCGTTTCGATCAGCCGCGTGCTGCCGCTCACGTCGGCGAAAAGGACTGTAGCGTCGCTCATGTTTGGGCTCCTCGTTTGCAAGGTAAGCAAGTCGCGGCCGGGCGGCGAGGACAAAGTTGGCGAAGCGCCGCGCGTTGCGCGCCAGGCGCCATCCTGTCGTCGGCCGGCGACGGCTAGAATGAGTAAAAATGGGGTCTGTCCCCTTTTTCACCGCCATGCAAAAAAAGCGAAAAGTCGCTCTGGTCACCGGCATCACCGGGCAGGACGGCGCCTACCTCGCCGAGTTCCTGCTCGACAAGGGCTATGTCGTGCACGGCATCAAGCGCAGGGCGTCGCTGTTCAACACCGACCGCATCGATCACCTCTACCAGGACCCGCACGTCGGCGATCGCCGCTTCATCCTGCACTACGGCGACATGACAGATTCCTCGAGCCTGACGCGGGTGATCCAGCAGGCGCAGCCCGACGAGCTCTACAACCTGGCGGCGCAAAGCCACGTCCAGGTCTCGTTCGAGGAGCCCGAATACACCGCGGATTCGGACGGGGTGGGAACGCTGCGCCTGCTCGAAGCGCTGCGCATCCTGGGCCTGGAGAAAAAAACGCGCTTCTACCAGGCCTCCACGTCGGAGCTGTTTGGCAAAGTGCACGAGACGCCGCAAACGGAGAAAACGCCCTTCTACCCGCGCTCGCCGTACGGCGCGGCGAAGCTCTACGCCTACTGGATCACGGTGAACTACCGCGAGGCGTACGGCATGTTCGCCTGCAACGGCATCCTCTTCAACCATGAATCGCCGGTGCGCGGCGAGACCTTCGTCACGCGCAAGATCACGCGCGCGCTCGCGCGCATCGCCCTCGGGCTGCAGGACTGCCTGTACATCGGCAACCTGAACGCGAAGCGCGACTGGGGCCACGCGAAGGACTTCGTGCGCGCGCAATGGCTGATGCTCCAGCTGCCGGCGCCGGAGGATTTCGTCATCGCGACTGGTGTTCAGCGCAGCGTGCGCGAGTTCGTCAACGCGGTAGCGGCCGAATACGGCATCGAGCTCGACTGGCAAGGCCGCGGCAAGGAGGAGATGGCGCGCATCGCCAAGTCGACCAACAAGCGCTTTGCCTCGCTCAAGGCCGGGCAGACCGTGGTGCGGGTCGATCCGCACTATTTCCGGCCCTCCGAGGTGGACAGCCTGCTCGGCGACGCGAGCAAGGCGAAGGCGAAGCTCGGCTGGAAGCCGGAGATCGGCTTCAAGGACCTGGTGGCGGAGATGGCGCGCGAGGACCTGGCCCTGGCCGAGCGCGACCGGCTGGCGCGCGACCACGGCCACAAGACCTTCGACTATCGCGACGAGCGGGCATGAAGCAGGACTCGAAGATCTACGTCGCCGGGCACCGCGGCCTCGCCGGCTCGGCGCTGGTGCGAGGGCTGCAGGCGAGGGGTTACCGCAACCTCGTCAACCGCACGCACGCCGAGCTCGACCTCATCGATTCGCGCGCGGTGCGCGAGTTCTTCCAGCGCGAGCGCCCGGAAGTCGTGTTCCTCGCCGCGGCGAAGGTCGGCGGCATCGTCGCGAACGAGAGCTACCCCGCCGACTTCATCTTCCAGAACCTAGCGATCCAGACCAACGTCCTCCAGGAGGCCTGGAAGGCCGGCGTGCGCGACCTGCTGTTTCTCGGCACCGCCTGCATCTACCCGCGCGACTGCCCGCAGCCGATCAGGGAGGAGTACCTCCTCACCGGGCCGCTCGAGCCGACCAACCGCCCGTACGCCCTGGCGAAGATCGCCGGCATCGAGATGTGCTGGTCCTACAACCGCCAGCACGGCACGCGCTACCTCTGCGCCATGCCGAACAACATGTACGGGCCCGGCGACAACTACGACCTCCAGACCGGCCACGTCCTGCCCGCGCTGATCCGCAAATTCCACGAGGCCAAGGTACGCCGCGAGAAAACGGTGACGCTGTGGGGCTCCGGCACGCCGTGCCGCGAGTTCATCTACAGCGACGACATGGCGGACGCCTGCATCCACCTGATGAACCTGCCCGAGAAGCAGATCGCCGCCGCCTTCAACCCGCAGCAGCCCCCGCTCTTCAACATCGGCCACGGCGAGGACCAGACGATCCGCGAGCTGGCCGAAGTCATCAAGCGCATCGTCGAGAGCGACGCCGGCATCGCCTACGACCGCTCGAAGCCCGACGGCACGCCGCAGAAGCTCCTCGACACCTCGAAGCTGGGCGCGCTCGGCTGGCGGCCGCGGGTCGCGCTGGAAGAAGGCCTGCGCCTGACGTACGCCGATTTTCTGAAAAATAAAATGGGGACAGACCCCACTTTTCGAAAATGAAATGAAGTGACCCCTGTTTTTTACGATGCGGTGATGCGGCTCCCGCTCACTGCCTTCGCCGCGTATTTCCTGGTGCGGGAATGGCAAGGTCTAGACAGCTCGCAAGGGATGCTGTACATCGCAGCGCACGTGGCGACCATGTTGTTTCTCGCCCTGATCGCGGTGATGACGATCGCGCGGCGCAGGCCGGTGCGCAAGGCCGACGGCTGGGCGCCGCGCTTCGCCGCGCTCGCCGGTTTCCTCCTGCTTTACGCGCTTTTGCTCCTGCCGCGCGCCGAGCCGGATCCGGCATGGGACAGCGCGGCGCTCGGCTCGCTGCTTGCCGGCCATTTCCTTTGCGCGGTGGCCCTCATGCAGCTGGGACGCTCGCTTTCCATCCTGCCCGAGGCGCGCAGGCTGGTGACCGAGGGCCTCTACGCGCGCGTCCGCCATCCGCTCTACTTAGGCGAGGCGATTGCCACCATCGGGGTACTCCTGCTATATCGGATACCGGCGGCGTTTGCGCTGGTGGCTATACAGTTCTGCCTGCAGCTCTGGCGCATGCGCGAGGAGGAAAAGGTTCTGGCCGCTGCATTTCCGGAGTACGCAGAATATCGACAGCGCACCGCAAGGCTGATACCGGGGATTTACTGATAGGAGCCTAAGCGCATGATCGTCACCGCCCCTGCCCGTAGCGCGCCGCAAAACGCGACCCGGCCGGTTCTCGAATACCAGAGCGGCTTCGGCAACGTTCACAGCACCGAGGCGGTGCCCGGCGCCCTGCCGGTCGGGCAGAACGCGCCGCAGCGGCCGCCCAAGGGCTTGTATGCCGAGGTGATCTCCGGCACCGCGTTCACCGCGCCGCGCGCCGAGAATCTCTCGGCCTGGCTCTACCGGCTGCGTCCTTCGGCGATGCACGCACCGTTCCGGCGCGTCGACGACCGGGCGATCCGCTCGGGGCCGTTCGACGAAGTCGAGACGCCGCCCAACCGGCTGCGCTGGAATCCGTTGCCGATTCCCAACACGCCGGCCGATTTTCTGGACGAATTGATAACTCTGGCCGGCAGCGGCGAGCCGGCCATGCAGGCCGGCGTGGCGGTGCACATCTACCGCGCCAACCGCTCGATGAGCGCGCGCTACTTCGTCGACTCCGACGGCGAGCTGATGTTCGTTCCGCAGCTCGGCGAGATCCTGATCTTCACCGAGTTGGGAAAGATGTGCGTCGCGCCGGGCGAGATCGGCGTCGTTCCGCGCGGCGTCAAGTTCAAGGTCGAGCTGCTCGAGAAGCAGGCTCGAGGCTATCTGTGCGAGAACTACGGCGCGCCGTTCCGCCTGCCCGAGTTGGGGCTGATCGGCGCGCAGGGCCTCGCGCAGGCGCGCGACTTCCTGGCGCCGGTGGCGGCGTTCGAGGACCAGGACGCGAAGTGCGAGGTGATCAACAAGTTCATGGGCGGGCTGTGGGCCGCCGAGTGGAGCCGCTCGCCGCTCGACGTGGTGGCGTGGCACGGCCGCTACGCGCCGTAC
>Ga0210382_10000601_pt1 | contig 12717 bp, 11 predicted proteins | sample PLMedo_FD_155452 | JGI IMG/M metagenome (GOLD analysis project Ga0210382, IMG submission 155452) | Groundwater sediment microbial communities from an aquifer in East River, Colorado, USA - PLM0_60_coex redo | ecosystem: Environmental > Terrestrial > Soil > Riparian zone | place: USA: East...
TGCGGGGGGGGGGAGAGGAGGGGGGGGGGGGGGGGGGGGGGGGGGGGGGGGGGGGGGGGGGCGCGGCCGCCCACGGGGGGGGGGGGGGGGGGGGGGGGGGGGTCCGCATCCTCGCCGCGCGCTCCCCCTACTTCGTGCAGTTCGTCGCCGCCACGGGCACCGAGCCCCTGCTCTGGCAACTCGACACCCTCGGCCGCCCGACGCAGGGCATCGGCACCATCCGCATCCCCGAGATCGCCTACCTCGCGCAGCTCGTCAACGCGGGGGCGGTGGCGCTCGACCCCCGCGGAGGCGCGGCAGCGGCGATCTACTTCGCCCCGCTGGTACGCGACGAGATCCTGAAGCTCGACGCCACCGGTGCCACCCTGTGGCGCGCCGAGCGCGGCCTGTTTCGCGAGGAGACCGACCCGCGCTTCATCCCGCCCCCGGCGGGGAAGCCCCGCGACATCCGCGTCGCCCACGCACTCGTGAACGTCGCGCTCGCGGTGGGCCCCGACGGGCGGCTCTACGCGCTCGGCGGCGCGGACTCGGGTGCTACGCGCCTGCGTCTCGACGTACTGGACTCCGCGACCGGCCGGGTCGTCACCACGCGCGTCCTCGGCGCGGCGACGACGGCCGTCGCCGTGGACCGCCGGGGCAGGCTGCGCCTGCTCGATCCCGATTCGCTCCTCGCCCAGGTGCCGACGCACGGCCGCGAGGCGTTCGGCCCGGCGTTCGCGCTGCCCGATCTGGCGGGCGACACGACGCGACTCGCCGAGTACCGCGGCAAAGTGACGCTCGTGAACTTCTGGGCCTCGTGGTGCGATCCGTGCCGGGAGGAGTTCCCGCACATGGCGGCGCTGTACCGAGAGCTGCCGCGGCGCGACTTCGACATCGTCGCGATCTCGGACGACGTGGACGGCGCCAAGATGCGCGCGTTCGTGCGGGAGTTCGCGCCCCCGTTCCGGATCCTCGTGGGGGCCGGCCGGATGAAAGGGACGTACCACTACCGCGGGCTTCCCTACTCGGTGCTGCTCGACCGCGACGGCCGGATCGTCGAACGGATCTTCGGGTTCGGCGGGGCGGCGGAGTTCGCGCGGCTGCGCGAAACTATTGCGCGGGAGATACGCGCTCCGTAGTCTACGGCCCACATGCTTGTGCTTCTTCTCACCCTCGGCACGCAGGCACCGGGAGATTGGCCGGCGTATGGCCGAGACCCCGGCGGTACCAGGTTCTCGCCACTCGCGCAAATCACGCGCGAGAACGTCACCCGTCTCCAGGTCGCATGGACCTACCACACCGGCGAGCCGGATATGGCGGGCATGGCGCACCGGCCCCCCGCGCTCGAGGTGACCCCGCTGGTTGTGGACGGGGTGATGTATCTGAGCACCCCGGCGGGCCGCGTCGTGGCCCTCGACCCCGCTACCGGCGCGGAGCGGTGGCGCTACGACGCGGGGGTGAACCCTCATCGCGGCTATGGGGACTTCGCGAGCCGCGGCGTGTCGTTTTGGCGCGACGCCCGCGCCGCCTCGGGGACACCGTGCGGCCACCGCATCTTCGCAGCCACGATCGACGCGCGCCTCATCGCGCTCGACGCTGCTTCCGGGAAGCCTTGCGCGGGATTCGGTTCAGCCGGCGTGGTTGACCTACGCGCGGGGCTTCGCGTTCCGCCGCTCGAGTTCGAGTTCTACGAAGTGACGTCCCCACCCGCTGTTGTGGGGGACCTCGTCATCACGGGCTCGGCCGTCGCCGACAATACCACCTTCGCGCCGGCCAGTGGCGAGGTCCGCGCCTTCGATGCACGCACCGGCGCGCTCCGGTGGACGTTCGATCCCGTGCCGCAGGATTCGACTGATCCGGCGTACCGGACCTGGCAGGGCGGCAGCGCGCGGTACACGGGGGCCGCCAACGTCTGGTCCGTCATCGTCGCCGATCCCGCGCGCGATTTGGTGTTTCTGCCCACCTCGAGTCCAGCGCCGGACTACTACGGCGGGTTGCGCCTGGGCGAGGATCGCTACGCGAATTCGATCGTCGCGCTGCGCGCGTCCACGGGCCGCGTCGTGTGGCACTTCCAAACCGTGCATCACGACCTGTGGGACTACGACAACGCATCGCCCCCGGCCCTGGTCACCGTGACGCAGAAGGGTGCCCGAATTCCGGCGGTCATTCAGACGGGGAAGTCGGCCATGCTGTACGTCCTCGATCGCACGACCGGAAAGCCGATCTTTCCGGTCGAGGAGCGAGCGGTCCCGGCCAGCAGCGTCCCCGGCGAGGTCGCATCGCCCACGCAGCCGTTCACGACGGTCACCCCGCCCCTCTCGCCTCTTCATTATTCAGCCGCAGACGCCTGGGGGCCGACGTCTGAGGCGCAGGCGGCGTGCAGCGCGATCCTAAGTGGTCTCCGCAACGAGGGGGCGTTCACACCGCCGAGTCTTCAGGGAACGCTCGTGGTGCCAGGGAATATCGGCGGCGCCCATTGGGGCGGTGTCGCGGTGGATGAAGGGCGGGCTCTCGCGGTGGTGCCCGTGAACCGCATCCCCGCCATGGTGCAGCTCTTCCCGGCGGAAGGGTTCAACGGGGACAGCATTCGACGGTCCGACGCGGACCATGGGATCACTGATTTTGAGTACACCCGGATGCGCGGCACGCCCTACATCATGCGCCGGCGGTTGATCTTGAGCCCCCCCCCCACTGGCCTGCCCTGCACGCCGCCGCCCTTCGGGTCGCTGGTCGCGGTGAACTTGAACACCGGCGGAATCGCCTGGAACGTCCCGCTCGGCACCATGGGCGATGCGCCTGCCCTCGGCTCGCCGAACCTCGGCGGCCCCATCGTCACGGCAAGCGGACTGGTCTTCATCGGCGCGACGCTCGATCGCGCCATGCGCGCCTTCGATGTGGAAACGGGCCGGGAGCTATGGAAGGCGACGCTGCCCGCTGGCGCCCGCGCGACGCCGATGACCTACGAGGCAGGGGGACGACAGTTCGTCGTCATCGCCGCCGGGGGCGGCGGACCGTTCGGCGCCGGCGACGCGATCGTTGCGTTTGCACTTCCGAAGTGAGCGACCTAACCTAAAGCGTGCCTACCCTGCTCCCGGCTCCCAGCTCCCCGCTCCCCGTCATCATCGATACCGATCCAGGCATCGACGACTGTCTGGCTCTCTGGCTCGCGCTGAGCTCCCCCGAGCTCGACGTGCGCGGCATTTCGGTCTCCTACGGCAACACGGTGGTCGAGAACGCCCACCGCAACGTCGTCGAGATCCTGCGGCGCACCGCCAAGCGGGTGCCGATCGCGATCGGGGCGCGGCGACCGCTCAAGCGTCAGCTCGCGGTGGCGATCGAGACGCACGGGGAGTCGGGCCTGGGGTACGCCGAGCTCCCGGCGGCGGGCGTGATCCTCGACTGGATGAAGCCCCTCGACCGGCTGCTCGCCGCCCAACCTGAGCCCGTCACGCTCGTCACGCTCGGCCCGGTGACGAGCCTGGCCCTGGCACTCAAGACCGAGCCTGCGCTGGTGCGCGCCAAGGTCGCCCGCCACATCGCGATGATCGGCAACATCGAGGCGCGGGGCAACACGACTCCCCATTCCGAGTTCAACGCCTGGTGCGATCCGGAGGCGCTGGGCATCGTGCTGGCCGCCGAGCTGCCAACGGAGCTGATCGGCCTCGACGTCACCCGCAAGCTCGTCGTGAAGGCGGGCGAGGTGAAGCGCCTCGCGGTCGCCGGCGATCCGACCGCGTCCTGGCTGCACGACGCGTTGCGGTTCTACGTCGAATTCCACCGCCGCTACGAGAAGCTCGAGGGCGCCGTCGTGAACGACGTGCTCGCCATCGCCGCGCTGCTGCAGCCCGACGTGTTGGGTTTTCAGGAGCTGCGGCTCGCGGTGGATCTCGACGCCGGTGACGACCGCGGGCGCACGCGGACCGATCCCAAGGGATCGCTCACCCGAGTCGCGCTGGAGGTGCGGCCCGAACCGGTGCGGCGGCTGCTGTTCGAGCGGGTGCTCCCCTGGCTCGTGGGAGAGGCGGCGCCGGTATGAGCATGCCCGGCAAAGTGGCGGTGATCGGCGCCGGCGAAATCGGAGTCGGCTGGGCAGCGCTGTGCGTCTCGGCGGGGTGGCCGGTCACGATCTTCGACACCAACGCGCGCGTCATGGAACGCGCCGCGACCGAGGTGCCGCGGCGGGCCCGGGCGCTCATCGCCCTGGAGCGCGCCACGCAGGGCATCGTCGAACGGGGCCTGCTCGAGCTGACGCCGACGCGCAGCCTGCTCCAGGCGGTGCAGGGCGCCGAGTGGGTGGTGGAGGCGGTCACCGAGGACCAGATCGCCAAGCAGAAACTGTTCGAGTCGATCGAGCTCGTCGCGGCGCCCGATGCGCTGCTCACCAGCTCCTCGAGCACGCTGCTCCCCGCCGACATCTTCGGGCGCTGCCGGCGGCTCGACCGCTGCCTCGTGACCCACCCGCTCAATCCTCCGGAGCTGATCCCCCTCGTCGAGATCGTCCCGTCACCGCGCACCTCCCCGGCGTCGGTCGAGCGAGCGGACGGATACCTGCGCTCCCTGGGCCGGATGCCGATCCTGATCCGCAAGCCGGTCCCCGGCTACGTCGTCGGCCGGATCGCCGCCGCGGTGTGGCGGGAGTGTATCGATCTCGTCGTCCAGGGCGTGATCGACGTCCCCGACTTGGATCGCGCCGTCTCGCTCGGCCCCGCCTTGGGATGGGCGGCTGCCGGCCCTCACCTCACCTACCACCTCGCTGCCGGCGGCGGGGGCGTCACGGCGTTTCTGCAGCACCTGCTCGCGGCGTTCGAGCGGCTCTGGGCGGGGAACCTCGCGTCGTGGCAGAAGCTCGAGCCCGCGGAACAGCGCACCCTGACGCAGGCGGTAGAAAAGGCGTATGCGGGGAAGGTCGAGATGCTCCGGGCGGCGCGGGATCGCCGCTTGAGCGCCATCCTCAAGGCGCTGGAGCAGGCCCGGTTGCCTTGAAGGGGTGCTCGAAGCTCAAGTAAAAGAACAGGTCGCGGCCATCGGGGAGCGAGATCCCCGGCACGATTTGCAGACTGCCCACGGTGTGCGCCCACCGCAGTCCCGGGTTGACGATCACCTCACCGCCCCGCGTTGTGCCGGTCCACACGAGCTCCACCATCAGGTTCACGGAGGGGCGCGCCAGCCAGATGACGCTCGCGCCGCCGTTGTAGATCGCCTCGTCGTCCCGGGCCAGCGTGGCCCCGGCGTTCCAGTGGCTCACCACGCCCCGCGCGAGCATCAGGCTCACGGGGAGGTTCACCTGGAGTCCTGAATTGCGGTCGGCGCCAGTGGGGAGGAGCAGCGAGAGGCGCGGGGCGAACGCCGTCGCACCACCGGCGCCGAGGCCGGCGAGCTGATGGCGATAGTTGAGGGCTACCTGACCCACACCAACCTCGACCGGCACAGTGAAGCTGACTTGGTGGCGTTGACCGCGCAGGGGCCACTCCTGAGTGAACGCATAGGACCAGGACGCGCGTACGCGCTGCAGGGCGTTGATGTGCTGCACGACGCCCGTCTCCTGGTTGTACGCTTCCTCTACCAGGAAGCTGTTGTCCTGGATGGGTGGCGCTGGGGCAGGGGGCGGCGCCTGAGCGAGGCTGAGCAGCAGCCCAGCAGCACGAAGCGACATCATTGCGCCACCAACAAGCCAGTGCCGTACATCAGCACCAGCCCCGCCGCCACGCCCATCGCATTGAGCGGCGTCCATACGGTCTCGCCTGCCTCCCGCGCGACCACCCGGTACAGCACGCCCACCACCTGCAGGATCGCGCCCGCGCCGACCGCCAAGCACACCGTGCCGAGCAGCGGCGAATAGGCGAGGCCGCCAAGCCAGGCGCCGACGATCGTGGGGCCGCCCGCGAGCAGGCCGGCGAGCGCGAGCGTCCTGACGGGAGGCTCGTCCTGCGCGATCGGGGCCACGATGCCGAGGCCCTCCGTGGTGTTGTGGATCATGAAGCCGACCACGAGAAACGCGCCCAGCGTCACCGCCCCCTGGGCGTACGCCGCACCGATCGCCAGCCCTTCGCCGAGGTTGTGCAGCCCGATCCCAAGCGCGATGAGGAACGCCAGACGAAGCCGTTGCCGGTTGCCGGTTGCCGGCTCTCCCGCTTCCCCCTTCCCGCTTCCCGAGAAGGCTTGGAGCAGCAGCCAGGCCCCGAGGACGCCCAGCGCGACGAGTCCCGTGCCCTGGAACGCCCCCGCCACGCGCTCGGCGCTCTCGAGCGCCTCGTGCAGCGCCTCGGCAGCGAGGAAGACCAGGAGTCCCGCGGTGAGCGCGAGCGCGAAGTGGATCCAGCGCCGGTCGAGCCGCTTGAGGAACGGCAGCCATAAGAGCCCGATGGCGACGGGCAGGACGCCGACGTACAGCCCGACGAGCGTGAACGTGAGAAAGTACGAGGCGCCGGCCGTCGGCGTCTCGGCTGCCACCGCGATCTCATGGTCGAACGTGATGCCGGTGGCGGTCACGAGCTTGATGTGGTGCGGCTCGCCCTCGACCCAGGGATAGGGCAGATCGATCCGCGCCCGCCCCAGCCGGCGGACGGTGCGGTCGGGCGTCATGGTGTGCGTCCAGAACGCCTCGTCCACCATCACCTGCGCGATGGTGACAGGGTCCGGCCCGCCGTTCACGACGTCCAGGATGATGTGCCCGGGCGTGAGCCGCACGCGGTCCACCGTGAGCTCTTCGACCGGCGGCAGGCCGCGCGCCAGGCGCGACAGCGTCCCACCCTTCACGACGACGAGCGACAAAACGCCCAGAAGTGCCAGGGGGAGCACGAACCAGAACGTTCGGGAACGGATCACGCGATCTCCCCCTTCACGTCGAACAGCCCCATCCACCCCAGCTCCGCGAACTCCGACTGGTGAGCGTGGAACATGAACTTCCCCGGCTTGTCGTAGGTGAACTCGAGGATGTGCCGCTCCCCCTGCCCCATGGAAATGGTGTCGGTGTAGTCGTGCGGCACGAGCGACGTCCCGGTCCGGTACAGATGGAAGAAGTTCGCGTGGATGTGGATCGAGTTGAGCAGGTCGAACTCGAGCAGGTTGACCAGGTAGATGCGGTTCAGCTCGCCCCGCTTGAGCACGACCGGCTGCGCCTGATAGGCGAACGGCACCGTGTTCACGGCGTACACCTCGTTCTCGCCGTCGAAGTTCACGTCGAAGCCGTTCATCACCATCACCATCTCGTGCGCGGCCGGTCGCCCCTCCTTGGGATCGATGATCATCGCCCCGTACAGGCCCTTCGCGATGTGCCGCTTGAGCGGCATCGTGTGGCAGTGGTACAGCTGTAAGCCGAAGGGGTGTGCCTCGAACTCGTACACGTACGACCCGCCAGGCGCGATTTGCTCGAACACCCCGTCCATCGCGGCTGGGTGGAACCCGTGGAAGTGCATCGAGTGCTCGTGGGTCCCCGCGTTTTGAAAGTGTACCCGCACCAGGTCTCCCTCGGTGCAGCGCAGTGTGGGCCCGGGGACCTGGCCGTTGAACGTCCACGCGGCATAGAACAGCCCCGGCATGACTTCGATCGTGCGGTCCACCGCGGTGACGCGGTACTCGCGGACGGTCTGGCCGTTGGCGCGCTTCGACGCGACGCCGTAGTCGAACGCCGTGAGAAACGCCGTGGGGTCGAGCCCCGCGCCGGCGGGCACGCCGCCCGTCATCACGGTGTGCGGATTGACGTGGGTGCCGATCGCCGACGCCTTGGCGACCGAGGTCGCCGACGCGACACCGGCCAGACCCACGAGGCTGCGCTTGAGTGCTTCGCGGCGAGAGATGCGTTTCACGGGCCCCCCCCCCCCCCCCCCACCTCGTCGCACAACAGCAGTAAGGCGAGCTCCTGGCCCACCACGCGCGTCCCGCCGCCGATGCGCACGGTGATCGGCCCGTTGAACGGCTGGCGCTCCACGACGGTCATCCGCGTCCCCGGGGTGAGTCCTTGCTCGGCGAGGTAGCGCAGCCGCGCAGGGTTCTCGTCTCCTACCTGGCGCAGCACCAGCTCGGCGCCGACGGCGGCATCCGCCAGGGTCACGAGCTCCGCCTCCTCGATTTCCCCCGTTGCCGTCGGGATCGGCGCGCCGTGCGGGTCGTAGTGCGGGTCGCCCAGCGCCCCCGCCATCCGGTCGATCAGCTTGTCGGAGACGGCATGCTCGAGGCGCTCGGCTTCTTCGTGCACGTCGCCCCAGTCGTAACCGAGCTGCTGCGTGAGATAGACCTCGAGGATGCGGTGCCGACGGATCATCTGGAGGGCGGCGTTGCGGCCCTGATGCGTGAGCTGCACGCCGCGGTAGGGGACGTGCTCGATCAGGCCAGTCTCGGACAGGCGTTTCATCATGCCGCTCACCGACGGCGGTGCGACCATCAGCATCGCGGCGATGTCGCTCGTCGTCGCGAAACCGCCCTGGTTGCTGAGGTGATAGATCGATTTCAGGTAGTCCTCGACCGACCGCGTCAGAGGGGGTGTGGGGTTTCTGACAGGCGTATGCATGGCTCCCTCGCTGGAGCTATGAGCTTTCCACAAAAACGGTTAGCCTAGCAATCCGGACAATGGTTAGGCTACACTAATTGTGTGATATTGTCAAGCGAAAATGTGGATTTTGATGAACTAAGATATCGCCTAGGGGGATGGCGTTACTAGCTCCAGCAAGGGCGTCAGAATCCGCTCGGTCATGCCCCAAATCGTGCGGTTTTCGATCGAGTAGGCGGGAAGCGTGCGGGAAACGCCGCGGTGATGAACCGTAACGTCCCGGCGCACACGCGGGTCGGCGAAGGCGCGAAACGACACCCAGAACGCGTCCTGCACCTCCGCGCTGAGGGCGATGATCGGACGCTCCACCACGCCAAAGACAAACGGCCGGACCACGACAGGGGGCAGGACGGGGGTGCGGGGATGCATGTCGTCCAGTACGCCGAGCGATTGCGCGGTGGAGAGGTCGACGCCGATCTCTTCGCGTGTTTCCCGGATCGCGGTGGCGAGGAGATCAGCGTCGCCGGCCTCGCGGCGCCCGCCGGGAAAGGCGATCTGTCCCGACCAGGTGTCACCGGCGCGCTCGGCGCGGTGGATGAACAGCGCCTCCAGCCCCTCGCTGCCGTCGCGCAGCACGATGGCGACGGCGGCGGGGATCATCCCGGGCTCGAGGGCGACCGGCGTCGCCCGGTAGGCCTGCAGCGCGCGTCGCGCCCGTTCCATGGCGCCGCCGGCTATGCCGAGATCTCCTCGCCCCCGTCCACGTTGATGACGTTGCCGGTGATCCAATCGGCGCCGGGGTGGCACAAGGCGATGATCGCACCGCCCAGGTCGGCGGGGGTGGTGAGGCGGTGGTGCGGGTTTCGCTGGGTGGCGATCGCGATCAGCTTCTCGTTGCCCGGAATCTTGCGCAGCGCCGGCGTATCGGTCACCCCGCCGCGCAGCGCGTTCACGGCGATCCCGTGCGGCGCGAGCTCCAGGGCGAGCTGGCGGCAATGGGACTCGAGCGCCGCCTTGGCGGCGGAGACCGCGCCGTACGTCGCGAATACGCGCGTCGAGCCGGAAGAGGTCATGGCGAAAACGCGCCCACCCTGTCCCATCAGTCCCTGCTTGACGACGCCCTGCGCCCAGTACACCAGCGAGTGCGCCATGACGTCGAGCGTCATGTCGATGTTGGCCTTGTTCAGGACGTCGTCGCCGATGTAGGGCTTGAGCGTGCCGAAGGCGAGGGAATGGAGCAGGACGGCGACGTTGAGCTGCTGTTTCGCCAGCTCGGCCAGGACCTCGTTGCGCTTCGCCTCGTCGGCGGCGTTGACATTGAAGTACTGGGTCTTGCGACCCATCGCCTCCACGTCACGCCGGATCTCGGCCACGTGCTCCATGCCAGCCTTGCGGTCGAGGTGCACCCCGGCGATATCATAGCCCGCCGTCGCGAGGGCCCGAGCGGCCCCCTCACCGAATCCGCTCGAGGCGCCCAGGATGAGGGCCCACTTCGGGGTCGTCGTCTGCGCGTGTGCCAACCGTTCCTCCGGCAATCGGTGCCCGGTATTATAGCGCAGGTGCGATGAGAAGCCACTTGTGGATGGGGATCGGTCTGGGCGCGGGTCTCATACTCGGGCTCGCGGCTGCGGGGCTCGCAGATGCCGGATACCCGCAGTTGGTGCGAGCCGCGCAGGGACTCCGCCCCATCGGCACGCTGTTCCTGAACTTGCTTTCGATGGTGGTGATCCCGCTCGTCGCAACGGCGTTGTTCGCCGGGATCGCGCGGCTCGGGAATCTCCGCCGCGTGAGCCGTCTCGTCGTCCGCACCCTCGCGTTCTTCTGGGGCACTTCCCTCGTCGCGATCATCATCGGGTTCCTCGTCGGCTCGATCGTGCTGCCGCAGGACGTCGTTTCGCCCGAACAGCAAGCGGCGCTGCGGGTCGCCGCCGTGGCGGACTCGGGGTTCATCCGGAAGGCCGCCGAGGACATCCCCACCGGAGCGCGGTTCATCGTCGAGCTGATCCCCGCGAACCCGATCAAGGCCGCGGTGGACGGCAACCTGCTGCCCGTGGTCGTGTTCGTGACGTTTCTCGCGGTGGCCGCCGCGGCACTGCCCGAAGAGAAGCGGAACAGCCTCGTCGAACTGGCCGACGTGGCGAGCGAGGCGCTGATCAAGATCGTGCACTGGGTGCTGCTACTCGCCCCGATCGGGATATTCGCGCTCGTGGCGCCGATCGTAGCGCAACAAGGGTGGGGCCTCGTGAAGGCGATGGGCTGGTTCATCGCGGCCGTCATCCTGGGTCTGATGATCTTCATCAGCGCGGTCTACATCCCCGCCGTGGCGGTCATGGCCCGCCTCGAGCCGGGACGCTTCATTCGAGCCGCCTTCCCCTCGATGATGATGGGCTTCTCGACGACCTCCTCGCTGGCGACACTCCCCACGATGCTCCAGGCCGCCGAGGGCGACCTGCACATCCCCCGATCCATCGCCGGCTTCGCGCTGCCGCTCGGCGCCAGCGTCAATCGGGCCGGCAGCGCGCTCTATCAGGCGATCGCCGTGCTGTTCATCGCCCGACTGTACGGCATTCCCTTCGGCTTCACCGAAATGTTCACTGCGGCCGCAGCCGTTTTCCTCGCCTCGCTCACCGTCGCCAGCGTTCCCGCGGCCAGCGTCGTGAGCCTGCTCCCCGCCTTCACCGCCACCGGCCTCCCGATCTCCGGCCTCAGCATCCTCATCGGGCTCGACCGCGTCCCCGACATGTTCCGCACCATGACCAACGTCACCGGGCACCTCACCGGTGCTGTGGTGGTCCCCGCCCTGGAGGGCGCGCCGGTGGAATGATCTCCTCGCCGGGCGCGTGGCTCCTCGCCTCCCCCTGGATCCTGGCGTCGCTCGTCATCCTCTATCGCTACGCCACCCGCCGGCCCCACCTGCGCGAGTACGCACCGGCCGCGAGCGGACCCCTCATCTCGGTGATCATCCCCGCCCGCAACGAAGCCCGCAACATCTGCGCTTGCGTCCGCTCAATCCTCGGTGGCCGCTATCCCGCGCTCGAAGTCATCGTGGTGGATGACCGCTCGACCGACGGCACGGGCGATCTCGTCGCAGGCCTGGGGGAGCGCGTACGTCTGGTGCGCGGCGCGGAGCTGCCGCCGGGATGGTTCGGGAAGCAGTGGGCGCTGGTGCAGGGCTACCGCGTCGCGCGGGGCGACCTGTTGCTGTTCGCCGACGCGGACACGAAGCACGAGCCGGAGCTGATCGCCCGCGCGGTCGCGGCGCTCACCGCGGAGCGGGTCGATCTGCTGTCGGTCGTACCACGCCAGGAAATGGTGACGTTCTGGGAGCGGCTGATTCAACCGCACGTCTTCCTCGCGCTCCAGGCGCGCGTGGGTGACCTGCGGCGCGTCAACCGCACGCGAATCGAGTGGGATGCGATCGCCAACGGGCAGTTCATCCTGGTGACGAGGGGCTCGTACCAGGCGGTCGGCACGCACGAGGCCGTGAAGAACTCCGTCGCCGACGACGTGATGCTCGCGCAAAGCTACGTGCGCGCGGGGCTGGACATCTTTCTCGTCCACGCCCCGCACGACATGAGCACGCGGATGTACCGCTCGCTCCGCGAGATCGTCGAGGGGTGGTCGAAGAACCTCGCGCTCGGCGCGCCGCTCATGGCCCCGCCGGTCCGCGTAATCCGGACCCTGCTCCCCTACCTGATGTGGGTGCCCGCCCTGGTGTGGGTGGGACCGCCCGTCGCCTGGGCGGTGTTCGGCTGGGACTTCGCCGCGATCGCCACCGCCGCCTCACTCCTCACCTGGATCGGCATCTATGCGGGCGAGCGCGGTCCCCTGCGCTACGCGCTGCTGTACCCGCTCGGAGCCGTCATGGTCGCGTTCATCATGATTCGGTCCGCATGGCGAGGGAGCAGGAAAGTCGAGTGGAGGGGCAGAACCTATCGCGGGAGCGGTACCCACCAGAAACTGGGATAGGCAAAGGCTAGACGCACAGACGCACCGCGGTGAACAGGTGACGGGGCGCGGGGGTGGTCCTGTAACCTCGTTACGGTTGCCCGCTGCGCGTCTGTGCGTCTAGTCGTTGCAGGTCCTCATCCGGCAACGACACTCCAGGCCAGCCCCACGCCCACCACCACACTCACCAGCGCCGATCCCACATGCAGCACCGTCGCCCACCGCGTCCCCCTCTCAGCGGCGAACCTCACCAGCGCTCCCATCGTCAGCGTCACCGACAGCATCCCTAGGATCGTCCCCGCCCC